>Ga0209726_10000773_pt1 | contig 56900 bp, 26 predicted proteins | sample Subgrocontami54m_FD_187453 | JGI IMG/M metagenome (GOLD analysis project Ga0209726, IMG submission 187453) | Subsurface groundwater microbial communities from S. Glens Falls, New York, USA - GMW46 contaminated, 5.4 m (SPAdes) (version 3) | ecosystem: Environmental > Aquatic > Deep subsurface >...
GTCTTGGACCGAACCAGCGCAAAATCGATGCCCGCCATGGCAAACTGCCTTCTGGCCGAGAGCGAACCAAGGAACAGAGATGAGGAACACGTAACTGCTTTCTCCACGATGCGAGATCGCGACAAGACAAGAAAATCAAGGGGCAAAATCGACGAAACCATTGGCATTTCCGCGGCCAAACGTCAAATTCGATGAAAATCTACCCACTAAAAAACGCGAAGAACCATTATTTGAAACGGCCTAAGAAGCTGTTTCAAAACGGGGACAGGCCCTCCAGGGCAAACGGGCCAGTCCCCGTTTTGAAACAGCTTCTAAGCCGCAAGCGGCGTTTATTCCATCGTTCGCGGTGTCGTCCCACTGACCGCCAGCGCGTACGCCGTCGCATACGCCCGACAATGCGAGATGGTCAGCCACATATCGGAAACCCGAAGCTGCTGCGCGAACTCCTTGGCAACGCCGCCTAGATAAACGTGCGGGGCGCCGTCGAAATTGTTGCGCACTTCCATGTCGGTCCAACTGATGCCGTTCTTCCAGCCCGTGCCCAGAGATTTCAGGATCGCTTCCTTCGCAGCCCAGCGGCCGGCGAAATGCTCGGTGGCGTTCTTGCGGCCCTGACAGTAAATCAATTCGCGCGGCGTGAACACACGCTGCAAGAACAACTCGCCGTGCTTCTCGATCATCTGGCCGATCCGCACGCATTCGACGATATCGGTGCCGATGCCGACGATGTCCATGAACAATACATCCCCCCTCTCCCATCTGGGGAGAGGGGCTGGGGGTGAGGGGCGGTCCCGCGGCCTTCGTTTCGCTAAGCCGCCAGCGCTGTCTTGCATCATAGCAAAACCGCGCCATTCCTGTAAAATCGGATTGATGGATTCTTTCGGCGAGAACCGCATGATGCCGCTCGAGCAACTTTTGGAATCGCTCACCGAGGCCCAACGTGCAGCGGTGACGCACACCGAAGGACCGCTGCTCGTGTTGGCGGGGCCTGGTTCCGGCAAAACCCGTGTCATTACGTGCCGGGTCGCCTATCTCATCCATCAGGGCGTTCGCCCCAACCAGATTCTGGCGATCACCTTCACCAATAAGGCCGCCGGCGAAATGAAACAGCGCGTCGAAGCGCTCTTGCCGGGCCGCGGCGTCTGGATCAGCACCTTTCACAGTTTGGGCGTACGGCTGTTGCGGCAATACGGCGAACGCCTCGGCCTGGACCGCAACTTCACGATCTACGATCAATCCGACCGGCTGCGGGTGGTGAAATCAGCCGTCGAGGCCTGCAATTTCGACAGCATCCGCTTCACGCCCGAGACGATCCAAGCCGCCATCAGCAAGGCGAAGAATCAGTTGCTGCTCCCTCTCGACTATGCCGGCACGGCGAGCGATTTCTTCACGACGGTCGTGGCCCGAGTCTATGCCGCCTACGAAAAAAAGCTGCGCGACGCCAACGCCTTGGACTTTGACGACTTGCTTTTGTGGCCAGCGCTGGCCCTCAAGAACGACGCGGAGCTGCGCACCGAGTTGAATGCGCGTTTTCGCTACGTGCTCGTGGATGAATATCAGGACACAAACAAGGCCCAGTATGAGATCGCGCGCGGGCTGGCGCGGGATTACCAGAATCTGTGCGTCGTCGGCGATCCGGATCAGTCGATCTACAAATGGCGCGGGGCCGACATTCGCAACATCCTCGACTTCGAGCGCGACTATCCGCAAACGCGCGTCATCGCCCTGGAAGAGAATTTCCGCAGCACCAAGGCAATCCTGGCGGCCGCCGACTATCTCATCACCTTCAACAAGAAACGCAAAGTCAAGACGCTGGTGACCGGCAATGACCAGGGCCGACCCGTGACGACGCTGCTATTCGAGACCGGCGTCGACGAAGCCGAGCAGGTGGTGCGCCGCATCAAGGAGGCGGTGGACAAGGGCGAGCGCCATTACCGCGATTTTGCGCTGCTGGTCCGCGTCAATGCTCTGACGCGCGCTCTGGAAACCGCCTTCGTCCGCCAGCGTGTGCCGTTCCAGATCGTCCGCGGTCTGGCGTTCTTCGAGCGCAAGGAAAACAAGGACGTCCTCGCTTACTTGCGGCTCTTGCTCAACCCGCGCGACAATATCTCGTTCCTGCGTGCCGTCAACGAGCCGGCCCGCGGCATCGGCAAGACTTCGCTGGAACATCTGCGCACTTACGCCGAGCCGCGCGAGCTGTGCCTGCTCGACGCCGCCGCGCAAATCGACAAGATACCGGCGATCAAGGGCAAGGCCGCCGCCGGCATGCGCGACTTTATCGCCATCATGAATGAGCTGCGTACCTTCCTCGACTCGACGCCGGACGATGTCATCCGCCGCGTGCTCGATCGCTCGGGCTACCTGGAAGCTCTCGCCGAAAGCGACGGCAAGGAAGACGAGGATCGCGTCGCCAACGTCAAAGAGTTGATCACCGCGGCCCATCAGTTTCATCAGGAAGACAACAGCCGCACGCTCGCCGACTTCCTGGAAAACATCACGCTGGCAAGCGACGTGGACGGCTGGGACGACAAGCAGGACTGCGTGGCGGTCATGACATTTCACGCCGCCAAAGGGCTGGAGTTTCCAGTCGTCTATTTGCTGGCCTGTGAGCAGGGCATTTTGCCGCACGAGCGCAGCCTGGCCAAGGACGACGAACTGGAGGAAGAACGCCGGCTCGCCTTCGTCGGCATGACGCGGGCCAAGGACGAACTCGTGCTGACGCACTGCCGGCTCCGCGAATTCCGCGGCCAGACACTCTACGCCGTGCCGAGCATGTTCTTGGAAGAACTGCCGGAAAGCGTCGTGGCTGAGGACCTGTCGTCCAGCGGCTCGGCGGGCCCGCGCGCGCTGGATGTTTGGCGCAGCGGCATGTCGTCGGCAAGCCGCGGCTGGTACGAAACGGGAGCGTTTGCGTCGAAGCCGGTGCTTGACGTCGAGCTGGCGACCACGACGGCGCCGACGCGCACCTACGCCCCCGGCATGCTGGTGCAGCACGACGTCTACGGCGTTGGCCGCATCAGCGCCGTCAGCGGCCACGGCGTCATGAGCAAAGTGAAGATCAGCTTCACCAAGGGCGGCGAGCGCACCTTCTTCGCAGCCAAGGCGAAGTTGTCGGTTGTGGAAAAGGGATGATAGAATAGCGTTGTTTGACTTTAGTGAGTTGAAGCAGATTGGGTGTGCGTGCTGCGCACCGATTCGACGGCACCTATGCAACATTTGAAAATCAAGATCATCGTTGAAAAACACAAGGACGGTTACGTCGCCTATCCCATCGGCATGAAGGGCGTCGTGGTCGGACAAGGAGACACCTACGAGCAAGCGCTGACGGATGTTCGGTCCGCCGTGCGATTTCACGTCGAAACTTTTGGCGCCGATGCATGGAACAGGCGCGAAGACAAGAACAATTTCTAGCCCTTCACAAGGTCTGCCATGTTCACCCTCAGCGCCTTCGCCGATGAAATCTCCCCCGATCCGCAAGCGCAGATCGACGTGCTCAAAGCCTGTGGCGTGCGCCATATCGAGTTCCGCTCGATTGTCGGGACCAACGTGCTCGCGCTCTCGGATCTGCAAATCCGGGAGTTCAAGGCGCTCCTGGACAAGCACGGCTTCAAGCTGAGCGCCATCGGCTCGCCCATCGGCAAGGTCCGCATCGATGAGCCGTTCGCTCCGCACTTGGAAAAGTTTCGCCGCGCCATCCACCTGTGCGAAATATTCGGCACGCCCAACATCCGCGTCTTCAGCTACTACCCGGCGGACAACGACGCCTGGTCGCCCTGGCGCGGCGTGGTGCTGGACCGCATGACGCAGAAGTGCGAGCTGGCGGCCAAGGCGGGCGTGCGCTTGATCCACGAAAACGAGCATCGCATCTACGGCGACGATCCGGTCCGCGTCGTCGATCTCATGCAAACGCTGCGGGCCAGCTTCGACGCAAGCACCATTGGCTGCGCTTACGATCCGGCCAACTACGTCTTCTGTGGCTTCGATCCCTGGGACGGCTGGCAGAAGACCAAGGACTGGACCATCCACTTCCACATCAAGGATTGGAAACACGGCGCCCAGCACGGCTCGATTCCCGGCGAAGGCGAAGGCCGCATCCCCGAGGTGATCGCCGATGCCGTCAAGCGCGGCTACACCGGCTTCGCCACGATGGAGCCGCACCTCTTGGGCGGCGGGCCGACCGGCGGCCAGACGGGGCCGGTGCTTTTTCCCAAAGCGGTCGCGGCATTCACGAAGATTCTGGAGCAAGCGGGAGCGAAATTCCAGTGAGCGGCATGCAGCAGGTTCACGTCCGCGTCACCGACGCCGCCACCGGCCAACCGACGCCGGTGCGCCTGTGCGTCAACGGCGCCACCGCCCCAGACAACGAAGATTTTTTCATGCCTCTGGGCCGGCCGGCAATCGGGACCACGATCCCCTATACGGACATCGGCGGACGTCTGGAACTCGAAACGCCAACGTGGTGGGAAGCCTGGGCGTACATCGACGGCGGCTGTGAAATCAACTTGCCGTGCCATGAGCCGTTGCGTCTCCGAGCGGCCAAGGGCCCTGAATATGTGCCGCTGGAGGTGGAATTCCAGTTGCAGCGCGGCAAGCTGGCTTTGCGTCATGAAGTCAGGCGCTGGAGCGATATTCGACAGGCCGGCTGGTACGGCGGCGACGCGCGCGTGCATTGCATTTCTCCGCACGCCGCTCTTTTGGAAGCTCAAGCCGAGGATTTGGCGGTGGTCCAGATCCTGATTCGCGAATACGAACTGCCCGATAATCTGTTTACTTCCACTGTCGACGCGCTGGCACGCAAGCTGCACTTGCCCGACGATTTCTTTGTCCCATCCGTTGCCTATCCGAATATGCTTGCCTTCAGCGGCCAGACCCCGTGCCTGCAAGTCCCCGGTCATTTCGTGGTCGTCAATTCGGAGAATTTCCATCCCGAGTTGGGCAATTTGGGCTTGCTGCATTGCCATCGCGTGGTCTATCCGCTGTCGTTCGGAGTGCAGCAGAACGACGAAGAGAATTGGACGCTCCTGGATTGGTGTGGCCAGTGCCATCGCAAGAACGGCTTGGTCGTCTGGACGCAAACGCTGCACCGCTGCGAGGATTTCTTCTACGGCGAACCGCTCGTCGATCTGCTCCTGGGCGAAGTCGATGCGTTCGAACTCACCGACGACGGGCAAGCGGCGCTGCCGTTGTGGTACGACTTGCTCAGTATCGGGGTGCGTGTGCCGTTGGCCGGCGCCAGCGGCAAAGAGTCCAATGCCCAGATTCTGGGCGCGCTGCGGACCTACGTGAAGCTTGAGGCTGCGGAGGAGTTGACCTGCTCGTCCTGGATCGAGGGATTGCGCGCGGGCCGAACCTTCGTGACGAATGGGCCGCTCGTGGAATTCACGGTGAACGGCCAGCCCCCGGGCAGCGTCGTCCACGTTGAAGCAGGCAACGTGCGCTTGCGTGCCGAGGCGAAAAGCTGGCAGCCTTTTGAACGCTTGGAGATCGTGTGCGGTGGCGCGACCGTCGCCGCGGCCGCGGCCCAGTCCGGTCAACCGGCGCACGCGATCTTGGAAGCCGACGTGCCGATCGAGCGCAGCGCCTGGCTCGCCGCCCGCTGCACCGGAGACACCTTCGCCCACACCTCGCCGATCTACGTGGAAGTTGCCGGCCGCCCCATGCCCCCCGACCGCGACGCCGCGGCCCGACTGCTCTGCGAAGTCGAACGCATGATCGCGTGGTGCCAAACCAAGGCCCGCTGCCCGACGCCGCAAACGCGTGACCGGCTTTTGGCGGGATTCATCAAAGCGCGCGAGCGGTTGCGGGCGGTTGGAAGGTGAAGGCCAACATTGTCTGGGACATGCACGTCTTCATCGTGTTCGGCCCTTCCGATCCAATGCAGAGTCAGGTGATCACGTAAGACCGGCCCCGGTGATCACTTGACTTTTTTACACAACTAGCTTCCTGTCTTGGACTTCCGATCAGGCTCCGAGTCAAGTGATCGGCATGGTTCACCAACCGGTCACGACCGGCCATTTCATTCATTTACGTTCAGCACACACCGAAAGTGTCGAATGAAATCGAACCCGGACGGGATTGTCGCCATAACCGATGGTTTGGACTCACTTTGCGGAAATGGCCTTTCGAGTCGTTTCATTCAGCACTTGGACCCCCTGAATGAAATCAGCTTCATCGGTCGATTGAACGCGTCGAGATGTTCAAATTCCCGTGTGGACAGCCCTTGCTAAACATCCTGGCAAGGCCGCCGCCGCGTCGCAACGGGACCGTAGGCCCTGGCAGGTACGGGCCGAAGCCCCATGCTCGGCTGGTCCGCCGCGGCGGAGCGGCTCCCTTGTTCCGCGCTACGGCTTGGGCGGGATAAAGGTGAAACTCTGGCGATTGCACGTGCGGCAGAGGTGCGCTCTTCCCGCGGATTGGTGCTTTCGGAAAGCGTCGACTTGGGATAAGATGACATGGATCCAAGGAGGATGAAAATGTCGTTCGAAGGTCGCGTCCAAAACGGCGTTGTCGTGTTTGATGAACCGGTCGCGCTGCCGGAGGGGACTGTGGTGCGCGTTGAGCCGACCGCGGCGCCGCCCCGCAAGACGCTGGCGGAACGCTTCAAAAACGTCATCGGCGCCGGCGTCGATTTGCCGGAGGATTTGGCCAAGAACCACGACCACTATCTGCACGGGACTGCCAAACAATGACGCCGGTCTTCGCCGACACCTATTACTGGTTGGCGCTCATCAACCCGCGCGATCAAGCCCATCACGAAGCTTTGACATTGTCGGCGGCGCGGACCGAACCCATCGTCACCACAGCCTGGGTCTTGACGGAAGTCGGCGATGCCATGGCCGACCCGGCCAATCGCCCGACCTTCGTTCAGTTCATGCGCGATCTCGGCAATGATCCTGAAGCAACCGTTCTTGCAGCCGAGCAAAAGTGGTTCGACCAAGGCTTCGCATTGTACGCTGCCCGCCTCGACAAGAAGTGGTCTCTGACGGATTGCATTTCCTTTGTCGTCATGCACGATTTAGGCCTTTCCGAGGTGCTAACCGGCGATGGCGATTTCGCGCAGGCCGGATTTCGCAAATTGATGGCGTGAGAAAGTGGCCGCTGCGTCTGGATTGGCAACGGACCTGGCAACCGGCGGCTCCCTTGTTCCGCGCGGCAGCTGAGCGTTCGGCGTGGTTCACGATGATTTCCCCCGGGTGGCCGGGAACTCTTGGGAATTGTCTCTTGATTGAACTCCGCCGCAGGCGGGTGTAGACTCGCTTGGTCGTCGGCTTCCCCGGCTCAACGAGCTGCTTAAGGTGTTGCTAACGCGCTGGCCGGTGCCGACGCCACGCGCTTGGATCGAACGTGTCCATCAGCCGGAAACCGACCCCCCCCAATCCCCCCCTTTGCAAGGGGGGGCAAAGGGGGGTGGCGGCGTTCGGTGGCGCGAAGCCAGTCGTTCGGAAGCGCGGCTTGGCAGGAACCGACGGCCGACAAATTGGGATTGCAATCGACCTTTCGAGCCCCGGGCCAGCCAAGAAAGCAGACGGGGAACGCAAGGCAGTGAAGCTGCCCGAAAACGGTCCGCGTTCCCTTTACTTCTCTGGACGAAGCACCTGATGCAGCTTCTGTTTTGCTGGGGGAATAGTGAATGTCCCCGTTGTTTTCCCGAACGGATCACCCTCTCGTGGAACGACGCAACGCACTGGACAAGATACAATAGGGAGCAGTTGCATCATCACAAGCAAGCCACCCCAAACCGTGAAGGATGGACTCAGCCATGTTGCGGATTCAGACCAGCAACCTTCCGCAGGACCAGCAAAAGCAACTGCACCCGGACTTTCTGGCCAACGAGCAAGCGTACCTGCACATGCGCATCAATCTACTCGTCCAGTATCAAGGGCAGTGGGTGGCCGTGCATGGCGGCAAAGTCATTGCGGCCTCGCCCAGGTTGATGGAGGTCATGGAGGCGGCGTCTACCTTCTGTGGACACCCATACATTGCCCTGGTTGGAGCGGAAGACGCGGTCGTCTTTCGGGTTCGCCGTGCCGTCTTTGCTTATGACCAAGCGTATCAACCGTTTCCGCTGCCGCGACTGAACGCCACGTTCTGGAACCATGCGGAGACGCACTCGCAACCGCATGCCGACGTGATTCCCGACACGGGTGCGGACGTGTCGGTGCTTCCCGCCGCCGATTGCACGGCCATTGATCTCTTCAACTCTCCGTACATGACAGGCATGGCTGGGGGAGTGATCGGGGCTAGCATCACGACCCTATTCTACCGGGGCAAGGTTGAAATCGATGGTCGTCGGTATGCCGCCTTGATCCAACCCATTCCCGCCGGCCAGGAGCGCATCGTCGGCCGCGACGTGCTGAACCAACAGCGGGTGTTGTTCGATGGACCTGGAGGGCATGTTGTCGTGGATCCGTGAACCAGCCGGGTGAAATTGTCGAGGCGGGCAGCGAGCGTGCATCGTCGCGGAAGTCCTCCGTTTGGACCAGCCGCAACCCGTCCGGCACGAGTGGACAATCGCCTTGCCGCAGAATCGGGGTGACCGCCTTGTCGGCCTGGAGCGCGAACTGCCATTCCTGCCGCACGTAATCGGACAGGGCGGCTTTTGGCCCGACGACCAGCACCTGCCGCTCGCGCGCGGAGACCGCGTCCTGAATTTCCTGGTGAAACGTCAGCCCGCGCGACGGCATCGCAACCCGGTCAAACCAAACCTCGAAACCGCGGGCCGTGAGATCACGGTGCGGCCGGGCAATCGTACCCTTTGGCAGAGTTCGAAAAAAAACTTCGATTGACTGCGCCGGCTCGCAGCCTTAATGGTAATAATATCGCGTCTTGCCGTTCTTTGGCGCAACGGAGCCTAACCGTGGATATGCAACGGTTTCAGAAGAATCGACAGAATTTCCCGCCCGAAGAGTTGGCCAGGTACGCCGGCAAATACGTCGCCTGGGATCCCGAGGGCACGCATATCCTCGCGAGCAACGAGGACGAGCTTCAGCTTGCCAACGCGGTGCGGGCCGCTGGGTACAACTCTGCCGAGGTCTTGATTGCCTTCGTGCCCGCCGAGGATGAGGTTCTGCTTGGCGGCGGCATGGAGATCATCGAGTGAAGTTCCCGTACATGGCGATTCCGACCAAGCAGCCCGTACCTTCCCTTCAGGGCCAAAAGGTTCGCCATCGCCCCGTGTTGCCTGTATTGCTGACCGGCGCCGCCACCCCGCAGCTGCGCGACGGCTTGCTCGACACAGGCGCTGACGACACTGTTTTCAGCGACGCGGTGGCCGCCGCTTTGGGGGTTGATCTCTCCCAGGCCGAACAGCGCTCCATCTCCCTGGCCGGCCGGCCGCAACTTCTCCTCTGCCGATACGTCGTGGTGCAACTCCGGATCAGCGACGGCATCGAAACTTTCGAGTGGCCGGCCACGGTTGGGTTCGTTGCTGCTCGACTGCATTACGCCCTCCTCGGTCAGGCTGGCTTCCTGCAGTTCTTCAGCGCCGACTTCGACGGAGACGCTCATATTGTGACCCTGACGCCCAAACCGTCCTTCCCAGGCCGTCGCCTTTAGCCCGCGGACGACAGGCCACTGCGGCCGCAGAATCGGGGTGACCGCCTTGTCGGCCTGGAGCGCGAACTGCCATTCCTGCCGCACGTAATCCGACACACCGGCTTTTGGCCCGACGACCAGCACCAACCGCTCGCGCGCGGCGACCGCGTCCTGAATTTCCTGGTGAAACGTCAGCCCGCGCGACGGCATCGCCATGCGGTCAAACCAAACCTCGAAACCGCGGGCCGCGAGAACCCGGTGCCGAAAAACTTCAGGTCGCGCGGTGGTCAGGAACAAGGTCAAGGGGATGGTGACTACTGTTCGTAGCGTTTCGTGACAATGACGCCGCTTTCCGGATCAATGACGTAATGCGGACCGCCGCCGCGAGTTCCCGCATCCTTGAGATCGAAGTCCACGTGCCAGCCGTCCGATTCCCGAACGATCCGAATGACGAATCGCGTTAGGTCTCGGTAGGCTCGTTCCGCATCGAGGCGAGCAACGCGCAGCACTTCATCGGACGAAAGCTGCGGTGCGAGTAGTTGAGCGCTGCTCATAAGGCTCCTTTCTTGTAGGTCACGATGGAAATCCGGGGCCACCCGCGAGTCCACCGCGACGGCTATCGGGACCGGAATCGTGGATTCCATTGTCGGCTCGAATCAAGTCTGGAACGCCATCCCGTTCGTCGGCGTAACGGTCCGCTTCACTGGGACCGGGCTCCCAACCTTCCGCCGACGGGTTGGGGTGCGTATGGAACACGCCCACCACCACGTGTCCAGTCACGTGCGGGGGGTTGGCGAGATTGACTTCCGACTGATAACCGGCTGCTGCTCGCCGCACGGTGATTTCGCCGGTGGTCAGGTTCATGTAAATCCAGCCCCCCTCTTCATGCCGTGTGTCGGGGTCGTGCGGTTTCGAATCGTGCCACGCTGCCTCAAGAGCCGACTGAACCACTGGGTCGGCGCGCAGTTCGCTAGCCGTTGGCGGACCTATCGGTGCTGCATCTTCCATCTCACTATTCTACCGGCCTGGCGACCATGTCGTCCACGGCGCCCGCCCCTCCCCTGGTACTTGATTGAACGGTCGTCCCGGAAATCCTCGCAGTGGAGCAGCTTCAGCTCATCGGGGACCAGGGGATAATCGCCTTGCCGCAGGATCGGGGTGACCGCCTTGTCGGCCTGGAGCGCGAACTGCCATTCCTGCCGCACGGAATCCGACATAGCGGCTTTTGGCCCGACGACCAGCACCAACCGCTGGCGGGCGGCGACCGCGTCCTGAATTTCCTGGTGAAACGTCAGCCCACGCGACGGCATCGCCATGCGGTCAAACCAAACCTCGAAACCGCGGGCCGTGAGATCCCGGTACAGCCGGGCAACGAAGGACGTATCCGGGTCGAACGGATCGACGTCATCACCGCGCGCGTAGGAGAGGAAGATGCTGGGCATGGTTGTGTTGCTGTTAGCTCTTCGGGGACGCATTGCCTTCGAGCGTGAAGAGGTAAATCTGATTCCCGGAGGCTCCAGCCCAAGTCCGGCCTGACGGATGAAGTGCGAGGTGGTCCAAGCGTACCGGGAAAAAAGCTAGCGCTTCCCCAGTAGCAATCGATTGGATCACTGTTTCCGATTCTCTTGGCCGAGCTACCACTGGACATGCGACGATCCCTGCCGCGCCAGGGATGAAATCCAGTATTTCTCTTGGTCCCAGACTAAGGCGCGCTTTGCTCTCCACGTCCCAGACCCGCACCGTACGATCACTCCCCAAGGAAGCGAGCCGCTGACCGTTCGACGAAAAGAAAACACCTTTCACATCCGCTTCCTGGTCGCGGCAGCAGGCCACTTCGGTACCGCTCTGGAGGTCCCAGATCCGAAGCGTGCGATCAGCTCCCCCGGATGCGAGGCGGCTTCCGTCCGGGGAAAAGGCCACACTCACCACTCGCCCCTGGTGTCCGCGCAAGCAGGCGACTTCGGCCCCAGTGACTACATCCCAAAGCCGCACCACACCGTATGGGTCGCCTGAAGCAAGCCGGCGGCCTCCCGGCGAAAACTCGAGCGCAGAAAGCATGCCTTGTTCCTCTAGGGCACGGAATCGACAGAGTTCCGCGTGTGTTTCTGTGTCCCAAACCCAAACGGTGTTAAGGAGTCCAAGCGCCGCAAGATGGCATCCGTCCGGCGAGAATACCACTTTCAATGCTCCGCCCATTCTCATTGGTGTTAGTCCCAAGGCATTGTTCTGGACCTCTGTCTCAGCCGAAAGGGATGCCGCTGCAGCACCATTTTCTCCATCCCAGATGCGAACCGTGCGATCATAGCCTCCCGAAGCAAGCTGGCGACCGTCGGGCGAAAACGCAAGGCTCTGTACATCTCCTTCGTGCGCATGGAGATAGAAGAGGTCGCCGTCGCTCTCTACATCCCAGACCCGCACTGTTCGATCACTCCCTGCTGAAACGAGGCGGCGTCCGTCCGGTGAATACGCCACACCCCACACAACAGTGCCTTCATGGGCTTGGTGACAGGCAAGTTCCGCACCGCTCTCCACGTCCCAGATCCGAAGCGTGCGATCATTCCCCCCAGAGGCGAGGCGGTGTCCGTCCGGCGAAAAGGCTACACTCACTACCCTCCCTCGGTGTCCGCGCAGGCAGGCGACTTCACTACCCCAGAGCCGCACCTCACCCTCGCAGCCTCCAGCGGCGAGGCAGCGGCCGTCCGGCGAGAATGCCAGACTATGCACTGTAATGGGATCGGCACGGAAGCAGGCGATTGCCGCACCGTTCTCTACATCCCAGACCTGGACTTTGCCACCGCCCCCGCCTGACACGAGATAGCGTGCGTCCGGTGAGTATGCGACGGTCCAGACCCCGCTTTCATGGCCGCGCAAGCAGGCGACTTCCGCACCGCTCTCTACGTCCCAGATACGCACTGTGCTGTCGCCACCCCCAGAGGCGATTCGGCGGCCGTCGGGTGAGTACGCCACACTCGTCGCCCCTTTCTCCGGACCGCGCAGGCAGGCGATTTCAGTAGCGCTGACGACATCCCAGAGCCGGAGTACGCCTTGTGCGTCTGTTGCAACGAGGCGGCGTCCATCGGGGGAGAATGCTACGGCCGTGGGTCCGTGCCCATGGTGGCGCAGGCAGCCGATTTCGGCACCAGAGACTGCATCCCAAAGCCGTACAACGCGATCAAGCCCTCCAGAGGCAATGCAGCGTCCATCCGGGGAAAAGGCCACGCTGTATACGCCATCCTCATGGCCGCGAAGCACGGCTCGTTGGGGCGCATCCAAGTAATCTGGCAACGGACGGAGAGACCGAATCCAGCGGCAATCTGGTGTTGCGTCTGCTTTTGCTTTACGCCAAGACTCCAGCAACGTTGAAAGCCTTGGCCCCGATTTTTCCCACGGAGGGCCCCCACCCGGCCAACCGCTGCGAGAAGGTCCATAGTACTTCGCCGCTGCCGGGCAATCATACCACCAGCCACAGTTCCACAAGCACTGGAACAGCGTTGCCGGATGGCGAGCGATGAAATTCGGGTCGCGCCGGAGCGCCTCTTCCAGCAAACGCAGAATCCGCAGCAGCGGGCGGTCGGCCGGCATGCCCCCAATGACCGCGCTGAAGTCAGCGGCCAAGTCGAACACCATCCCCGCCTCGGCCTTGGCTTCAAGAAATGCCAGATCGGTGAGCAATTGTTCGGATCTCTGCCAGTCGGCTGCTTGCAAAAGCTGCCAGGGAAGTTCCTCCACCTTGCGGACATTGGCCGGCCGCGGTGTCGGCGGAAGGGTCTTGGCCCGTCTTTGCTGCTCTTCGAGTGATTCCAGCCAGTAGTCCTGGGCATTGAAATACTCAGCCAGGCGCACATGAGCCTGCCGCTGCCGCTCCTCTGAGGGAAGGTAGCGTTCGCGAACCGCTTTGAAGAGGTTGCGGTGGTAGAAGTCAAGCAGGCCAGCACGGCTGAGCAGGTACGGCCGCAGTTGACGCAGCACCGGAAACAGGTCGTCGGCACCATCGAGACCGGCAACCAGTTCTTGCAGCTCCCGCTCGGACAGGCCGCGCCGTGCTGAGGCCAGCAGCGTGAGCACCGTCTCAACCAGCTTCTGGTTGAATTCCTCAGCCAGTCGCTCGATCACCTGGGTAAAGATGGCCGTGACGATATCCCCTTCGCGTGGGAAGGCGGCAATCCGCTCGTTCAGTCGCTCATAGGAGGCGAAGCCACGCAGCTCTTCCAGCGCCACCAGCAGGAACAGTGGATTGGCCGTGGCCGGGTTGCTCAAGAGTAGACGCACCTGGTCATCGTCCAGGGTTTTGGCCGATAGCGAGGGCACCTGGCGGATGATGAGTCGCTGTTCCGCATCGCTGAGAGCAGCCAGCTGCACAGGGCAATGCTTCCGCGAACGGAAGGCTTCCAGCACGGGTTGTGCGCTCGATGAACCGGCTGAAGCCGGGACTCCAACATCGGTGATGCAACTGACGATCACCTTCACCTGCGGCGGCAACTCTGTCGGCAGCCAGTACAGCTCCTGGGCGCGATCGGCTTCATCCAACTGATTCAAGGCGTCGATCACCAGGAGGACTCGCATATCCGCGGGAACCTTGCCGACAAACTCTCGGAAAGCGACCGAGAGCTTGGCCGCCTCTTCGGGCACCTCCTCGGCAAAGCCGAAGCGGGCCTTGAAGACCTGGCACACACGCCGCAGCATGTCGCGCAGGTTGGTCGAACGCGGACTGGCCCCAACGAAGTGCGGGATGACAAGAGTCTGCGGCTGCTTGTGCTGGTAGTATCGGACAAACCGGGCCAGGGCCGCGGATTTACCCGAGCCAGACGGTCCTGTCACAAGACAAGGAACCGGGTCATTTCCGTCCGCGAAGGCGAGCAAGGCGTCGTTGATCTGCTCCCGGCCCACATAGACGCGCAGCCGGGATTCCATGAACCGCTCGTGGAATTCGTTTTCCTCCGTTCGTTTGGCTTCGTCGTCGATTGGCTCCTGGAGTGGCTTGTCCGGCAAGGCGAGGTCTGCCTTGATTGCCTCCCAGAGACGCATAAGAACCCATTTGCCAAATGCTTTCAGACCGGATATTCGGCCATTCGAACGCGTGGGCCGATCGTAAGCGGTGGGATCCCAACTGGCGGGATAGTTCTCGTATAGGTGCCTCTTTTTGCTACCCGCTCGGAAGTGATCGCGAATGCGTTGTTTCAGACCATCTTGCCTATCGCGGTGGGCCAGATCGCGTTCCACGAAAATGCTGCGCTGCGGTTCCGGGATGGTCTCGTAAACCGTCGGACTTCTGAAGCAGAAAAAGGCCCGCTCCTCCACACCTGCCATCTGAACGAGCCGGTACAGGATTTCGAGTTCCGTATAACTCTTGCCTTTCTCAGCGTTCAACCACGGGTGCTCTTTGACGGTCTCTTCCGAAAAGGCCGAGGCCCGAGAACCGTACCGATCGCCGAGTATTCCCAGGAAGTACGGACGACAGTCATGGATCGAATCGAGGCAGAGCAGGAGTGTCTTCTGGTTGATCGCGTCTTCCTTCGTCAAACCCCAGCGCAGGTCAAAATCGTCGAGATAGACCCGGTGCTTCTCCAATCGTTCGCGCAAAGCGGGAAAGACGACCTTGACGAGATGATCGCGCTCCGCGTGCATGTCGTGGAAGGTCGAGGAGATGAAGACGCGGACGGTTCGCCAGGATGAACTCATCGAACAACTCTCTCAGTGATACTCGCAGGGTATCGGGTTGGTCGCGTCGCCGAAAACTCTCGCCATGCACCCCCATCCGACGCCGTATGACTTCGGACCGGCCGGCTCAAACCCTATGGTAGTTCATCTTGGCGTACCATTCGACGACTTCCTGGAGCAAGGCGCGCTCGACGCGCTGGACGCCGCGGCGGAGTTGACCGAGCGTTTCGGCGCACAACAGGGGATCGCGGAGCGAGCGCAGCACCTTGAGCATGTCCGTGTAGCGTTCCGCCTCGCGGTCCAGGTCGCGGAGGGCGATCCAGCCGACCGCGCCGACGGCGGCCACCGGCAAGGTGAGCGGCAGAAACTTCAAAGCCACGCGCAGCCACGGCTCGTCGTGCGGCTGCCAGACGAGGGCGGCGCCGGCCAGCAGCGTGGCCGCCAGGGCGAAGCCGAAGAAAAACCGGTCGAACCGGCGGCGGAGGATCTTGGCGGCGTCGGCCTTTTCCTTGTAAAAGGCGATCTGTCCTCCTTGGCTCTTGGGGGCGTCGAGGCGGGCCCCCACATAGGCCTGGGCAAAAGCGTGTACGGTCGCCAGCGCGTGCGAATCGAGGCCCTGACGGCGGACCTCGCGGAGAAACAAGATGTTCAGCGATTTGGTGAACGCGGCCAACTCGCCCAGGTGGAAGTCGCGCAAATGCCGGAGCGAGCCGGGAAAAGTGGGGGCCTGGGGGTTGCCCTTCTTGCCCAAGAGGGCGATGGTCGAGCGGCAGATCTCGGCGATGAGGCGGGCCCGGAGCCAGCGGCGCTGCCCGGCGCGGTGGTGCAAGATCCAGGCGATGGCCAAACCCGCGAAAAGGAAAAGGAACTTGGCATATCCGAGAAGGATGTCCAGCAGGTTCTGGGGATGCATCACCACCGCCCAGGCGGCCACGATGGTGGCGAGGATGTGGGCGAGCAACACGAACAGCCCGCCGTTGACGAACCAGAACTTGGCCCGGCCGGCGTCGGCGCTGGCCTGATTTTTGATGGCGTTCAGGGCGGCCCGGAAGTCCAGACCGGCCAGCGGCGCGGGGGGGTCGGCGGCGAAAAAATCCGGCTCGGCGTGGGCGCTGGCGGCAAGGGCGGCGTCCGGGGCCGGGATCTCGCGGATGGCCAGGGTGCCATCGGCGGCTTGCTTGTCCAACTGGATGACGAAGAGGCGTCGGCCGAGCCGGCGCGCGTGGCGCAGCGTTTCGGCGCTGCTGCCGCGGGTCAGGGGGGAGGCGGGGGCGGAGGGGTCGGCCAGGGCGGCCTCGGCCTCGGCCTCCGGACAGGCCACGAGCAGCACCTCGCATTCGGCGGCGATTTCAAAGCCGGTTTCCGCGAACCGTTCGCCGCGATCATCGGCCCGGCTGGCGACGCGGACTTCGATCACGTTGTCGGCGCTCAGCAAACCACGGGAACGCTGGACCAGTTCGTCGTCGTCCTCGAAATCCGCCTTGTCGAAAAAGCGCGAGGCCGGCTCGGGCAGGTACACCTGGTGCAAGTGGCCGCGGTGGGCACAGGCCTCCGCGAACAGGCTATCCGCTCCCAGGGCCAGGGAAGAAAGGCCGACCAGCTGGTGGGCCGGGCTGGGATGATCGGCGGCCAGGTGATCGAGCACGTTTTCCAGGGCCTGGGTCAAGGATTCGCCGGCGACGCCGAGCTTGCGTTTGCCCACGAAGCCGACGGTGACAAAGCGCGGCAGCGGCGCGGGGCGGGGCAGGTGGGAAGAATGGTTGACCATGGTCACGAGGGGTTGAAGCGTGGGGCGACCAGATGGCTATTAAACCCAAGGGGATCTGAGGCCCATCTCGCGGATGATCCCCTTGCTACCAAGGGGATCATGGGGGCCATCCAAACGATGATCCCGTTGGCCCAAGCCGTTACCAGTCGATCACCTTTCCCAAACCCTCCGCCCGCGCCTTGGCGTGGACGCGGGCGGCGACGGCGATGTCCTCGAGAGCGATGCCCAGCGATTTGAACATCGTCACGTCTTCCGAATGGGCGCGGCCGGTGTAGCGGCCGACAATCACCTGGCCCAGCTCGTGCCAGACGGTCCGGGCGATGTGCTCGGGCCCCACGCGCTGGTCGGCGGGGAATTCGGCGCGGCGATCACCGATCCGTAGCCGCGCCGCTACGGCAGCACCAACAATGCAAGCGCCGGGTCCGTAGCGAACAACTGTACGTCAGCTACCCGCGCACGCAAAAGGGTCGCCACCACTGCCGTCGGCCCGTTTCCGATCCGAAGCCAAATCACCTTCGGCGGCGGGCCGCGCAACAGCGCCAGGTGCCGGAAGTCCGAGTCCTTGGACACCACCATCAAGTTCTGCCCCGCCGCGTAGTGCCAGACCGTCAGGTCGTCGGTCCCCAATAGGCCTGCGCCCTCGACGTGTTCAGAGCCGGGGTATTCGGCCAACTCAGGGATCAGGAGTCAGGAATCAGGGGTCAGAGATCAGGGGTCATCACCTCGGACTCCTGACTCCTGTCCCCTGACTCCTGGCGAACGGTCGGCCGCGAACGCGAGGCACGCGCGCAAGTCCTGCGCGCTCAGCTCGGGAAAGTTAGCGAACACCTCCTCCGCAGTCATGCCCCCCGCGAGGTACTCCAGCACGTCCTGCACGGTGATCCGCATGCCACGGATGCACGGCTGGCCGCTGCGCTTGCCCGGCTCGATTGTGATCAGGTGTGTGTAGTCCATACCGCCAACCTACCCGGTCCGAGATCACCCGTCAACGACCACCGTAAGCTGCCGGGAAGAAATCAAACGGGACATTCTCTATTGTCTGGGAGACGCGACACGTTTGCAGAACCAGCTAAAACAGTTCGGTGAGCGGCCTGCCCTCTTCCAGCAGTCGGCAGTAGGCAGTGGCAGGAGGCAGTAAAGACAAGTTGGTCTTACTGCCTCCTGCTGCTGCCGCCTGCCGCCTTCAGTCGGCGACGGGCCCCACGCGCTGGTCGGCGGGGAATTCGGCGCGGCGAGCGCCGATCCGTACCCGCCCGCGTCTGCAAAGCCGCTGCGGACTTGACGCTGGGCCAAGTGGAAGGGGCCCCTTGAGTCCTGGTTACTCAAGCCGTCGCCCAATTCTCGACCTGCAATCCGGGCACCGCGCTCAAATCGCCGTCCTTGGTGACGACGGTGCAATAACGCGCCGGTTGGCTTTCGAAGGACCATTCGGCCTCAATCAGGACCCATTTGGAGAGCTTGTCGTGCCGCCCGCCGTTTGCGTCGAGACTACTTGTGTCGGCCCCAGTATGCGGTTATACTTCCCTACAGTTGAACTCCGCCTACCGCTTGACGTCATTCCCGCCTGGAAACGATCTCTCCGCAACGGAGCATGCCGAGATGCAACTGGCCTTGTCGCCCAAGAGCGATGCTCGCCGTGGGTTGGGTGTTGCGCTCGCCAAGGCGGCGCTGCTATTGCTGGGCGGCCTGGCGAACGTTGCCTCGGCTGGTGCGGATCCTCCCAAGACGGCGGTTGCGCCGTCAGTCGTTTTCCAGTCATTGACGGTTGAGCCCAGCCCAATCTTGCTGGACGGATCCAATCGGCGCCAGCAGCTCGTGATTACCGGCCGGACCGTTGCCGGTGATCTGCTCGACGTGACCCATTCGTGTGAGTTGAACAGTGCTAATTCCGCCGTTGCCGTCGTTCGCGGCAGTGTCGTTGAGGCCCAAGGCGACGGCGCCGCGGAAATCCGCGTCCGCGCCGGACAGGCCACGGTCAACATTCCGGTGCGCGTTCGCGCTGCGGCCAGCTTTCCGCCCGTTCATTTTGGCAACGACGTGGCGCCGCTCTTTTCCAAGCTCGGTTGCAACAGCGGCGGCTGCCACGGCAAGGCTTCGGGTCAGAACAGTTTCAAGCTGAGCGTCTTCGGTTTCGACCCGGAGGCAGATTACAACGCACTCGTGAAAGAGGCCCGCGGTCGGCGCATCTTTCCGGCCGCCCCGGCATCCAGCCTGTTGTTGCTCAAGCCGACGGGAAGCATTGCGCACGGCGGCGGCCGACGCCTGGAGGCCGGCTCCGCCGATTATGCCGTGCTGCATGAATGGCTCAAGCAGGGCACACCGCTTGGGAATGCCAGCGCGCCGCGGGTGGTCGGCTTACGCGTCAGCCCGGCCGAACGTGTCCTGGGCCTCAAAGCCGACCAGCAAATCCTGGCCACGGCGGTGTTCTCCGATGGCAGCCTGCGCGATGTGACCGCCGCCGCCGGGTATACCAGCAACGCCGCCCAGGTCGCGGAAGTCGATGGGCAGGGCCGCGTGCGCACCGGCAGCGTCCCCGGCGACGTCGCCATCACGGTCAATTACATGGGACAAGTTGCTGCGGTTCGTTTCCAGGTGCCGCGGCCGGGCGCTCCGAGTCCCTATCCCCAACTGCCCGTCAACAACAAGATTGACGAATTCGTTTGGGCGAAGCTCAAGACGATGGGGATTGTGCCGTCGGAACTGGCCAGCGACGCGGTGTTCCTCCGGCGTGCTTTTCTGGACGCCCTCGGCACGCTGCCCCGGCCTGACGAAGTCCGCGCTTTTCTGGCCGATCCCGATCCGGCCAAACGTGCCAAGTGGATCGACAAGATCCTCGACCGCCCGGAATACGCCGACTACTATGCGCTGCGCTGGGCCGACGTGCTGCTGGTCAATCGCGACAAGCTCGGCGATCGCGGCGCGTTCGAGATGCACCGCTGGCTGCGGACGCAACTCGCCCGCAACCGCCCTTACGACCAGTGGGTGCGCGAATTGCTGACCGCGAGCGGCTCGTCGTTCAAAAGCGGCCCGGTGAATTTCTACCGCGCGGCGGCTTCGACCGAAGAAGTCACCCGTGCCGTCAGCCAGGCGTTCCTCGGCATTCGCCTGGAATGCGCCCAGTGCCATCATCACCCGTTCGAGAAGTGGTCCCAAGACGATTTCTACGGCTTGGCCGGCTTCTTCAACGGCATGCAACGCAAGAAAGTGGCCGGCGAGGAAGAGTTGATCTTCCATCCCGGCTATCGCGCGCTGCCGATACCGTCATCGAACCGGATCGTGCCCGCCCGTCCGCCCGACGGCCCTCCGCTTACCGAAACGGCGGATACCGACCCGCGCCATCGGCTCGCGGACTGGATGACGAAGCCGGACAATCCCTGGTTCGCCCGCCTGGCCGTGAACCGCTTGTGGAAGCACTATCTTGGCCGTGGCCTGGTGGAGCCGGAAGACGATTTGCGTTCCACCAACCCCGCGACCAACGAGCCGTTGCTCGATTACCTCGCGAAAACCCTGGTCGCCCAGCGGTACGATCTGAAAGCCGTCACGCGGCTGATCCTGAACGCGCGCGTCTATCAACTGTCGAGCGTGCCCAACGCGACCAACCAGGATGACGAGCAACATTACTCGCACTATCGCGTCAAACGCCTGCCGGCCGAGGTGCTCCTCGACGCTCTGAGCGCCGTAACTGAATCGCCGGAATCGTTTCCCGGCCGTCCACGCGGCACGCGCGCGATCGACTTGTGGGACAATCGCGTGCCATCCTATTTTCTCGACATCTTCGGCCGCTCGGAACGCTTGAGTCCCTGCGCGTGCGGCCAGTCCAGCGAGCCGACGATGGCCCAATGCCTGCACCTGATGAACGCCCCGGAAATGGAACGCAAGATCGCCGATCCGACCGGCCGCGTGGCCCGGCTCTTGCAAGAGAAGGCGAGCGAGGACATAATCGTAGAAGAATTGTGCCTGGCAGCGCTGGGCCGGCCGCCGGGCGAACCGGAGCGGCGCGCGGCCCGCAACCTGTTCCGCGCCGGGCCGCCACGCGAGGCCGCTCAGGACTTTCTGTGGGCGCTGCTGAATTCGTACGATTTTCTGTTTGTGAAGTAGGGGAAATCATGCGTTCATCCTTCTGCGACGGCATTGACCGCCGTGGCTTTTTGCGGCTGGGCAGCGTTGCCGGCCTGAGCTTGGCGGAAATTCTCCGCCTGCAAGCCGCCCAAGGCGCCTCGGGGCCGACCCCCCCTTTCCCCCCCTTTGAAAGGGGGGGAAAGGGGGGGTCGCGCGATGTCAACTGCATCTTCATCTTCATCCTCGGCGGCATGCCGCACCACGACATGTAGGACTACAAAGCCAGTGCCCCCGCCGAAATCCGCGGCGACTTTCGCCCGATACAAACGAATGTCCCCGGCATCGGCCTCACGGACTTGTTGCCGCACACCGCTCGCGTGACCGACCAACTTGCCATCGTGCGCAGTCTGACGCACGGCGACTCGGATCACGGTCGCGGCTATCACATCATGATGACCGGCAACACGCCCGGGCCCGGCGACTTCAATTCGACCAAGAATAACAACGTCCACCCCAGCCTGGGGTCGATGGTCGCGCGGATGACGAATCAACCCCCCCCGTCCCCCCCCTTCGCAAGGGGGGGCCAGGGGGGGTCGTTGCCGCCGTACATCTCTGTCCCATGTTTCTTGCGCAGCGGCGGGCCGGCATTCCTGGGGCCAAGCTACGCCCCGTTCGTCATCGAGGCCGATCCCGCGGCGCCGGAATTCTCGGTCCGCGACGTGGTGCTGCCCGAAGGCATCGTCCAGGATCGGGCCGTGCGCCGGCGTGACGCGCTGCGCGAGCTGAACCGCTTCGAGCGCGGAGTAGAGTCCGCCAGCCGCGACGTGCGCGCCCTGGATACCTTCTACGACAAGGCGTATCGCCTGATGACCTCCAACCAGGCGAAGGAAGCCTTCGACCTGCGCCGCGAGCGTGCCGCCCTTCGCGCAAACTACGGCATGACCAGCCTGGGCCAGTGCTGCCTGCTGTCGCGGCGATTGGTCGAGGCCGGCTGCCGGTTCGTCAGCATCGAGAACGGCCACTGGGACACGCACCGCGAAAACACCAAGAGCCTGCGCGACCTGCTGGTGCCGAGTCTGGACCGGGCCTTGTCGGCGCTGGTGACCGATCTGCGCGAGCGCGGGCTGCTCGATTCGACGCTGGTCGTGTTAACTACCGAATTCGGCCGCACGCCGCGCATCAACACCATGGCCGGCCGCGACCACTGGCCGCAAGCCTTCTCGATCGTGCTGGCCGGCGGCGGCATCAAACGCGGCGTGGTGGTCGGCGCCACCGACCGCACGGGCGCCTCGGTCACGGACCGCCCCATCACCCCGCCCGACATGGCCGCCACGCTCTTGCACGCCCTGGGCATCGACCCCGCCACGACGTTGCATACGCCGCTGGGCCGGCCGGTGGAGTTGGCTTCGGGCGGGCGGCCGGTGTTGGAGTTGTTCGCGTAGATACCGCTCGTTGCAAGGCCTGATTTGGAATGAGGTGATTGTGATTTTCGCCTTGGCAGCGACTTGATACGCTGGTAACCTTCAGGATACCAAGTCGCACTGCGGCAACGCACTGCTTGTGAAGAATGGACTGAAATGCGTGGACAAGGCAGTGGAATTCTCCGAGCAGGAGCCTGTTTTCAAGTGGGAGACGATGCGTGACGCGGGACTGCATACGCTTCACTATGAACGGGCTGTCTACGGAAGAGTTTTCGAAGTCGAATTGTTGAGTGGCCCCAAGGTCCAGGTCTTCCGAGCCGAAGATGGCCGGTTCTATTTCTGCCACGGATTGACCTTCGGCGGCAAGCACGCGCCGGGCGGTGCCGTGTCACCGTTCTCGGGTAAGGATGTGCGAACGATCGTTGCCAACCACTACCGCCTTGTGGACCCTGAGTCAGGCGCCGTTCCAGGGGACATCCTTGTTTGGCGGGGACTTGGCGACGACACGCCCCATTCAGCCATTATGGTCGAACCGGTCGTCCAGCAAGGCAAGACGTTTCTCGACGGTTCGTCCAAGGTCCGGACCAAGAACGGACGGCTGCCGGAAACGGAAATGACTCTTGAACGACTCACCGGAGATGAGTACAGCTACGGCGACTCGTTTGATGTCTTTCGCCGAAGTTTAACAAGGGGAGTGTAGCCATGACCGAAGCACCATCGGTAGCGACCGTGCCTGCAAAGTCCCAGAATCCGCCTCCTTTGGCCTGTCGATTGTGGCCCAAGGAGGTAATCGGTCGCTCCGGGCCGGTTCCGAACATGGCCGAAGTGGAGCTGGAAAACTGCTCGGAAACGCCGCTAGTAATCGAGTACACGATGACGCCGCTACAGTTCTTCGAATTGGAAGTGATCGGACCAGACGGCGGCGTCGTCTCAGAAGGGAATTTCAGCGATCGTTTTTCGCCCACGCGCGAACCCGGTTTGTTGCGGTTGATGCCGGGTGAGAAGTTCACGTCCAACGTGTCGCTGTTGGCCACCGTGCCCTGCGAGAAGCGCCTACCTGGCAAGTATGCGATTCGCGGTTCGTATCGCTTTCAGGGAAAACGGGTCATGGCCGAACCATTGACGGTTGAGATGAGCAGCGGGACATGAGGGGAGCTCCGCCGCCGGAGAAGCGTCTTGCCGAGCTGTCGGCGGACCAGATTCAACGCTGCCTGGATCAACTGAAAGCTAACCGTCCATCGCGACCGCGCAAGCCGCGGCGGCTCAAGTGACGCGAAGTGCCAGACTCGCGCCAGCCTTGTGGTTTGCTGACGACAATGCTAGCGCGGCGGGCCGAAGTAGAGCGCGCAGGCACGTGGTTATTGCGCGCATTTGCACTCGAAGAACGACTGCGGCGGCGAGGTTTTCCCATGGCCGTGATTGCTGGAATCGATGGTTGTCCCGCTGGTTGGGTCTGTCTGACGAAGGAGCTATCCACGGGTAATGTCGATTCGCGCATTCTTCCAAACATCGCTGCGGTGCTTCAACTTGATCATCGCCCAGAATTGGTGATGGTGGATGTGCCGATTGGCCTGACAGATTCAGGGCCTCGCGCGTGCGACCTCCAGGCACGGGCCCACCTCAAGGCGCCGCGAGCAAGCAGTGTCTTTCCAGCTCCGATTCGACCAACCTTGCTTGCGACAACATATACTCAGGCTTGCCAGATCGGCCAGAAAGTAGATGGCCGCAAATTGAGCCAACAGGCGTGGGGCATTCTGCCGAAGATTCGTGAGGTAGATGCTTTCCTTCGCACCGATACGTCGCTTCAGGAGTGGATTCGCGAGGTTCACCCCGAGGTTTGTTTCTGGGCTTGGAATGGCGAGAAAGCGATGGCGCACAAAAAGAAAACCGAGAAAAGTGAGCCGCAACTTGGCAGACTAGAACGCGAGGCTTTGGTGGTTCCGTATTATGGCAAGTCCTATTCAAGCGCGCAGACCTCTTTGCCGAAAGGAAAGTTTGCAAATGACGACTTGCTCGATGCCTTCGCTGCATTGTGGACCGCTGAACGCCTAATCGTAGGCAAAGCGTTGATCTTGCCTGCTACACCGCTCGCGGATTCTTATGGCTTGAGAATGGAAATGGTGGCATAGCGAGTCGCCGCCCATCCGCCAGGTGGCCGGAGTTGGCGAGCATTCGGCCCGTTTGCACCTTCCTGGACGAATCGCCAGGTACAAGAAGGAAATATCTCCAATGCGCATAAATCAGTTGTTGCTCGTTGCTCTCGTCGCCGCCGTTCAAGCCCTGCCGGCCTACGGCCAGGCGGTCCCGTCGCGCGAACCGACGAGTACGCACATTTTTCCGGCGGGCGGTCGCCGCGGCACCGTGGTCAAGGTGCGCGTCGGCGGCGAATGTCTGCCGCCGGGGATGAACTTCCATGTATTTGGCGACGGCGTGACCGGCCCGAGCATCCTGGGACCAGCGAGCAAAGCCCGCTACGAACCGTCGCTGCGCCGGCTGCCGCGCGACGCGGACGGCGTCGGGGCCAACATGGCGTACCCGCGCGAATTCGATGCAACCCTTACCCTGGCCGCCAACGCCGAGCCAGGACCGCGCTTTTGGCGCGTCACCGGCGGTTGGGGCGGCACCCAGTTGCGGCCGTTCCTCGTCGGCGATTTGCCCGAGTTCATCGAGACGGAGCCGAATTCTCAGCCCGAACGGGCCGAGCGCATCACGCTGCCGGTCGTCGTCAACGGGCAGATCGCTGGGGAACGCGACCAGGATTATTTCGTGTTCGCGGCCCAGGCGGGCGACGTGGTCGTTTGCGATGTGCTGGCGGCGCGCATCGGCTCGCCGCTCGACCCGGTGGTTGCCGTCCTCGACTCCCGCGGCCGGCGTCTGGAAACGGACGAGACGCGCGTCGGCAATGATCCGGTGATCGCCTGCCGCATCCCGGCGACCGGCGACTACCGCCTGCACGTCGCCAACCTCGGTTTCCAGGGCGGCCCGGCATACGTCTACCGCATCACCGTTTCGACCGCGCCGTATGCGCCCTTTGCCTTTCCACCGGGCGGCCACGCCGGTGCCACCCATGACTTGGAGGTCTTCACGCTCACCGGCGGCGGCGCGCTCCACGCCGCCAAGGAAAAAATCGCGTTCCCCGCCAACCCCGGACCATTCACAGTGCGCGGTCACTTGCCGCTGATTGCCGGCGCCAGGCCCGAAGTCGTCGCTGTCGGGGCGAATCGTTCCTCAGCGACGGCCATGGAATTGACCCCCCACGCTCCCCCCCTTAGCAAGGGGGGGCCGGAGGGGGTCACGGTCAACGCCCGGTTCCTGACCGCCCAGGAGGAAGGCTGGTATCGTTTCCAGGCCAAGCAGGGCGCGACGTACACGATCGCGTGCCAACCCGGGTCGCGCGATTCCGCCGCCGTGCCGATCTTGACTTTGTTCGATGCCAAAGGCACGCCTCTTGCAAAAGCCAGCGCTGTCGAAACAGCCGACCACGCCGCCGAGCTTACCTGGAAAGCCCCGGCCGACGGCGCCTACCGCTTGTGCGTTCGCGATCTTCAGCACGGTGCCCGCGGCGGCCCGGAGTTCATCTACCGGCTCACGGTCCGGCCCGCCCAGCCCGATTTCGCGCTCCGATTGGGCGCCGATTACGTCAACGTCGTCCAAGGTGGCCGAACGGAGATCGACCTGTTCGTCCAGCGCACGGGTGGCTTCACCGGCCCCATCGACCTGACCGCGGCTGGCCTGCCTGACGGCGTGAAAATCGAGCCGACGCGGATCGCCGACGGCCAAACGAAGGTCAAGCTTGCCGTAGTCGCCAAGGACGACGTACGGCCAACCTCGGTCGCGCTGAATCTGCTCGGCCGGGCGGCCGTCACCCCCCCTTCCCCCCCTTTTGAAGGGGGGGACACAGGGGGGGTACGCCGCGTCGTCGTGTCTTCATTCGAGTGGGCAGGCTTGGCCTTGCATCTGACGGTGCAGCACAAGCCGGTGTTTCGCTTGACCTGCAATGAGGCCTATCAATATGCGCACCGGGGCACGATCTATCCGTACCTGATGCAAGTGGAACGCATGCATGGCTTCACCGGCCCGATCACGCTCCAGCTTTGCGACCGTCAAGTGCAGGACCTGGACGGCATCGAGATTGTCGAAACCGTCATCCCGCCCGGCGCCAAGGAGGCCAAAAACCTCATCTACCTGCCTGAGACCATGCACTCCAGCGTGCAACACCACTGCCGGCCCTACGCCCAAGGATACGCAACATTTACTGACAAATGGGGCCAGGCGCAAACCCTGCTGGCGGTCTGCGACAAGCGCTGCATCATTCGCACCCTGCCCCCGATCGTCAAGCTGCGGGCCGCGACGCCAGCGCTCAGCGCCCGCCCGGGCGATCACATCACGTGCAAGTTGATCCTGGACCGCACCTCCAACTTCACGGGCCCTGCCGAACTGGAATTGATCGAGTCGCAAGGCTTCACGGCCTCCAAGGTGACCTTGGCAGCCAATCAACTCGACGCGACCCTGAATGTCCACATCGGCAGCCATCTGCGCGCCCATCGAGAGCACACGCTCAGGTTTCGCGCCACCGGCTCTCTGCCCTCCGGCGCAACGGTGATTACTGAAGCATCAGTCGTGATCCTATGGAAGTGACCAAAGACAAATACAAGAATCGGCTTGCTTTGCCGCTTCCCGCCCGGACCGTGGCCTGTCGCGCAAAACCTTCCAACCAGCCGATTTTTCGAGGCATGCCTCACCACTGGGTTGAGGTCAATGCAACCGAACAAGCCGACCAGACCGGCAAGAGTCGAGATCTCGGCGGCTACGGCGGTCCGCGGCGCCACGCCCCCCTTGCCCAAGAGCGTGCCGAACACTGGTAGCGGTCGAAGACGAGGAAGTGAGCATGGCTTGGAAGGCCGCGCATGCCGGCACGAAGAAAGCCATTACACAGCATTATTTGCACAGTTTGCGGTAATCGGCATGGTTCACAAATGCGCACAGGCATAGGTGCTTTTCGAGACGACAGGATTTCGACACAGTTGGCACGCACTCAACTTCCTATCCCCTTGATCCATCCAATGTTACACCGAAAAAAATGTCGGCATCACATGACAGGCAAGTGTAGTCCCTACAGCGTTCACTCTGTCACCCAGAAATGACAAGAATTGAACCATGTCCGGTAATCGCATCTTGTCACGGCGGACCATGGCACACCGCGTCGACCATCGTGGCGGTGAGACGAACTTTCGTCCTCAGTGCGGCAAAGGACTTGTAGGAAAGATTTTTCGCAGATTTCACTTGCATTTTCACCATACGGTGCGGATGCTCTTCCTATGCCCTTGCCCCGGTCGGTGGAATCGGGTGTTTGCCCAGAACGGTCGGTCACGTACGCCGGAGTAGTTTGCCATTCCCTCCGCCGGCTCCGGGCGTGTGTGTTCCCCTTCCTCACAAGGAACTGCTTTTCTGGAATCCTCTATGCATTCGAGCAGTTAGAGATCCCGGTCGTGGTTTGTTTTGCCGGTCGCCCGGACCGATCTGCTTCGCCCGACCTGGTGTGCAGTCAACGGCCAAAGAGTTGAGGCATACAAGGAACGTAGAAGGACATTGCGGCAGAAAAAGCCATCTATTCCGTACCGGAGTGGACGCGGCAGCAAGACGCTGAGATTTGGTTTGCTCCCCTAGGTGCCCCACGCTTGGCGAGGAAGATTGGCAATTCCGCACTGCGCTGTGCGGGATGTCGTCGTTCCTTGGCGGCGCTGAGGTTGTAGACTGCGCCGGTTGCGGCTTGCAGTGATGGCTTGGGCTTTGATCGTCGTCGTTGATTTGCTCAGTGGCTCGGCCCCCCGAAAAGGGGACAGGACCTCTGAATGCAAAAGGTCCTGTCCCCTTTTCGGGGGCCATTGGATTGCGATTTTTTCTGAATCGGGAGTCGACACCATGGGACGTCGCTTAAGCTTTTCCGCATTTTGGTCGCACCTCACCGGTGGCCGGCGCAAGTCTAGCTCACAATCGGCGAAAGGCAAATGGAATTGGGCGAAGCCGCGCTGGATGCGGAGGCTCGCGCTCGGCGTCGAGCATCTGGAAGAACGCACGGTCCCTTCGACAGCGGACATTGCCCGGCTGCCGCTCAGCTTCGAGGCCAACCAGGGCCAAGCCGATGCCCAGGTGGATTTCTTGGCGCGTGGTCCCGGCTATGGGCTGTACTTGACAGCCAACGAAGTGGTGCTGTCGCTCGTGCAGCCGTCCGCGTCGATTGCCAATCCGGAAGGCGCCTTGGGCGACAGCGGACCGCTGGCGCCGGCGGCCGCGCCGGCTTCCAACATTTCGGTGATCCGCATGCAGCTGGTGGGCGCGGCTTCGACGCCGCACATTGTCGGCCTCGATCCGCTCGAAACGGTGAGCAATTATTTCGTCGGCAACGATCCGTCGCAATGGGTAACCAACGTCCTCAACTACGGGCAAGTCAAGTATCAAGGGATCTATCCCGGGATCGACGTCACCTTCCACGGCAATCCGACGCAGCTGCAATATGACTTTTTCCTTGCAGCTGGAGCCGACCCCAGCCGGATCCAGCTGAACTTCGACGGCGCCGACCAGGTCAGCATCGACGAGCAAGGCAACCTGGTCATCCACAGCGGCGCCGCGGCGGTCCTCGCCCACGCCCCGGTGATCTATCAAGATATCGGCGGCGCCCGGCAGACGGTCGAGGGCGGATATGTCCTCCTCGCCGGCAATCAAGTCGGCTTCACCATCGGCGCCTACGATGCCGCGCAACCACTCGTCATCGACCCAACGCTGACCTACGGGACCTTCAACGGCGGCAACAGCACGGACCAGGGCTTCGGTGTCGGCGTGGACAACGCGGGCAATGCTTATATCACCGGTCTGGCCTGGTCGGCGAGTACATTCCCGACGACAGCCGGCGCCTTCAACACGACCGGCAATGGCAGCTTTGACGTCTTCGTCACGAAGCTCAATGCCACCGGAACAGCACGGCTTTACTCGACCTACCTGGGCGGCGCGGGCGACGACCGCGGCTTCGGGCTCGCGGTCGACAAGATCACCGGTGAGGCGTACGTCACCGGCCGGACGACCTCGACCAACTTCCCGACGATGGCGCCCATTCAGGCGACGCACGGCGGCGGCACTTACGATGCTTTCGTGGCCAAGCTGAACGCCGCAGGCGGCGGGCTGGTGTATTCCACCTACCTGGGCGGCAGCGGCAATGAGAATCAGTTCGGCCTGCATGGCTACGACAACGCCACGATCGCGCTGGACAGCGCCGGCAATGCCTGGGTAACGGGCATGACCGATTCGACCAATTTCTTCACCACCGCGAGTGCATTCCAGACCACGCATGGCGCCGACGGCGGCAACCGCGACTATTTCGTGACACGCGTCAACGCCGCCGGTACGGCTTTCGACTATTCCACCTACCTGGGCGGCAACAGCGACGACCGTGGCGCCGCCATTGCCGTCGACTCGGCCGGCAACGCCTACGTCACCGGCTTAGCCATCTCCAGCAACTTTCCCACGACGGCGGGTGTCTTCCAGAGCACCCTTCGCGGCAGCTGGGATGCGACGGTTTCCAAGATCAATCCCAACCTATCCGGCGCCGCGAGTTTGGTGTACTCGTCCTACCTCGGCGGGACGGCGGACGATTACGGGCAAGGCATCGCGGTGGACAGTGCGGGCAACGCGTACCTAACTGGTCTGGTCAACTCCGGCGGGCTCAACTTCCCGACCGTAAACCCGATCCAGGCCGCCGGCGCGGGCAGTTACGACGGCTTTATCACCAAGGTGAACCCGACCGGCACCGCCTTGGTCTACTCGACGTTCTACGGCGGCACCGGCGACGATCGCAGCCAGGCGCTTGCCGTCGATGCGAGTGGCAACCTCCACGTAACCGGCTTCACCACCTCAAGCAACTTTCCCTTGGCCAATCCGCTCCGGGCTACGCATTCCGGCGGAACCTGGGACACGTTCGCCGTCAAGCTCAACGCCGGCGGCACCGCGGCTTATTACTCCACCTATCTGGGCGGCAACGGCGACGACCGCGGCCAGGGCATCGCTCTGGATTCGTCCGGCAACGCCTATATCGGCGGTCTGAGCAGCGGCGGTGGTTTTCTGCCGACCACCTCGACGATCCAGCCTCAGAACGCCGGCGATTGGGACGCCTTTGTCTTCAAGCTCACCGACACGGCAAGCCATCCGCCGGTTCTGCCCAACCCCGGAACGGTGGCCGTCAACAAAGGGTCCACCGTGACGTTGAACCTGAGTGCAACCGATCCGGACCCGGGCAACACGCTGACTTACAATGTCACCAATTTACCGGTGGGGGCCACCTTCAACTCAGGCGCCTTCTCCTGGACGCCGCCGCCAACCGACATGGTCAGCTGGTATCGAATGGAGGGCAACGCGACGGATGCACAGGGAACCAATGACCCAACGGCGACGAACGCGGTTACGTTTGCCACGGGCGAGGTAGGGTCCGCAGCAATCTTTGGCAGCGGCAGCTACATCGATATCCCCAACGCGGCGAATCTCCAGAATCCAAAATTCACTCTTGACGCCTGGGCCCGTCCAGATGGGCCCGGTCCGAACAACGACACCTTCGGCAGCGCGTTGATTCAAAGCCCGGCAGGGAACTCGCTTTGGTGGAGTGCTGTAGACAACCGGTTCCGCTTTGGAACCGGCGACGTTCCGGGTGGCAATCCTCAGGCCCTCGTCTCCGCGCACACTTTCGCTCCCGGCCAGTTTTACCACGTCGCCGGGACATACGATGGCAGCACGTTCAAACTCTACGTCAACGGCGCCCTTGAGGCGCAGCTCGCGCTGGTGCGGACAATTAACTACAGTGATTTCCCCGTTCCATGGACGATTGGCTCAACCGGTGCGACCTATCGAAGTCTAGGCTACGCGCGCACATGGAATGGTGCGATCGACGAAGTCGGCATCTCCAGCCGCGCTCTCAGCGCCACGGAGATTCAGTCCATCTACGCCGCCGGCTCGGACGGCAAGGGCAGCACCGGGTCCTACGGGCGAACTTTCACCGTGAGCGTCACGGACAACGGCGGCTTCACGAATGATCCGGTCAATTCCTGGCGCGGCGAGGGCGATTTCAGCGATAGCGGTAGCGCCGCCCAGAACGGCATCAATGGCCCTAATGGCGGCGTTGTAGCCTTCACAACGGGCAAGGTTGGCCAGGCGTTCCAGTTTGACGGCACCAACAAGTACGTCAAACTACCCGACAATTTCTTCCCCTACCCGACCAGTGCGTTGGGGAACGCATCGAGGAACACGCCGTTCACGTTGGATACCTGGTTCAAAACAACTTCGGGCGGCGTTATCCTGGGTCAACAGAGCACTGATCCGTTTACCACGCCTAACGGCTCTGTGGACGCGATCTACGTCGGCACCGACGGGCTACTCCGGGTCGAAATGTTCTGGAAGGGCGCCGTTGACCCGATCGTCAGCACCACCGCAGTCAACGACGGCGTCTTTCATCATGTCGCCGTCGCCTACGACGGAGCGATGCAGACCGTCTACCTCGACGGCGTGGCCATCGGCAGCAAGACCCACACGCAGACGAGTTACACGGCGACGTACAAGTACCAGTTGGGCACCGGCTACACCGCTTCGAACTGGCCAGCGACTCCCGCCGCCGCCGGCTGGTACAACTTCAACGGCCTCGTGGACGAAACGGCCATCTACCAACGGCTCTTGACGCCTCAGGAAATCCGCGGGATTTACCAGGCCGGCAGCGGCGGCAAAAGCTCCATCACCGGCCTTTCCGACACGAAGACCGTTACCATCGCCGTCAACGCGACTGCGCCGCCGGCGCTACCGGCCGCGATCAGCGGCAACGCGCTCTCGTTCGATGGCGTCAATAATTACGTCCAGGTCGGGGCCAATGCCAGCCTGGTCATGACCAGCCAACTGACCGCCGAGGCCTGGATTTTCCCGACGGCCAACTCCGGGGACGGTATCCTCGTCAACAAGGAAGGCGAGTACGAGGTCGCCCGCTTTTCCGCGGACGGCACCATCCGCTGGGCCTTCGCCAACAGCAACCCGGGCTGGGTCTGGATCAGCACGGGCTACGTGGCCCCACTCAACCAGTGGACCCATATCGCCGTGACCTACGATGCCAGCGTGAATAACGGAGCCGGGATCGGTACGGGGGCTATCCGCACGTACGCCAACGGAACGCTCGTCCATACCTTCACGCCTACCACTGCCACGAACATCGGCAACATCGGGGACGTCAATACCAGCCAGAACGACTTCCGCATCGGCTCCCGCCAGAGCGGGCCTTCGCAGTTCTTCGTCGGCCAAATTGATGAAGTGCGCATCTGGAACCTGGCCCGCAGCCAATCCGACATCCAGTCGGCTGGCAACACCAGGCTCACCGGCAGCGAAACGGGATTGCAAGGCTACTGGCGGTTGGATGAGGGGTCCGGTACGACCGCGGCAGACCAGACGGCTAACCACAACGACGGCACCCTGCCGACCCGGCCAATCTGGGTAGCGGACGGTACCGGCGGTTCTGCCCTCAAGTTTGACGGCGTCCAGAACTATGTGGAGGTACCGAATAGCCCGACGGTGCACTCCGACCGGGCTATCACGGTAACCGGCCAGTTCAAGGTCGATGGCTTCCCGCGCGACTGGCAGAACATCCTCTTCAAGGGGCTAGCTGGCGGGGCGAACAACCGCGAATACGCGCTGTGGATCAATAGGTCCGGGTATTTGCTATTTACCTACGGTTCCACCACCACGGCTTATTCGATTCAAACCTCCGCCGGCAGCGTCCAGGCGGGCCTTTGGTATCATTTTGCCGCCGTCCTGAACAGCGATGCGGGCACGGCACAGCTTTATCTCAACGGTCAGCTCCTGGCCAGCGGATCCATCGACGGGTCGGGAATTGTCAACGGCGGTGGGTCGTTGCGCTTCGGTCGAGCGGTCGAGAACTGGGACAACGGCTTTGCGGGAACTCTGGATGACATCCACCTCTACAACACCGCCTTGACGCAGGCCCAAATCTCTTCGGGGACCGGCTCGGGCCTGGTCGCATCTTGGTCGTTTGACGAAGGCTCAGGTACGATCGCTCACGACTCGGTGAACCACAATGACGGGGCGCTGCTTCCGGTCAACCCCAGCCCGGCCTGGGTCAGTTCCACCGCCCCGATCTATACCACCCCGCCCACGAGTTTGGCCCTCACCGTCATCAATACCGCCGATTCCGGGCCCGGCTCTTTGCGCCAGGTGATCCTGGACGCGAACTCCGTGAACGTCTTCAACCAGTCGGGCGTGCTTCCGGCCACGATTTCCTTCAACATCCCCACGACCGACCCCGGTTACAATGCGTCCACGGGCGTCTTCACGATCAGCCCGGTGTCCGCCTTGTCGGCGATTGCCCGGGCCAACGTAACCATCGACGGACGAACCCAGACGACCTTCACCGGCGACACCAATACCTCGGGGCCGGAAATCGCGATCGATGGCCGCAGCGCAGCTGCTGCCTCGGGATTGCAGCTCAACAGCAACAACAACGTCGTGACCGGGTTGGACATTCAGAGGTTCGGAGCCAACGGTATCCTGATCAACGGCACCAGCAACAACTGGATCTACGGCAATTACATCGGGGTCGATGCGACTGGAACCCTGGCCAAAGGCAACGGCCTCCAAGGCATCTTCGTCAGCGGCGGCGGCAGCAACATCATCGGCACCAATGGCGACGGCGTCAACGACGCCGCGGAGCGGAACGTCATTTCGGGCAATACCCAAAACGGCGTCATCCTGAGTGGCAACCCCCTGACTTCCCTGCCAAACCTGGCAACCGCCGACCAACTTCTCTCCGGCCAGCTGCCCTCCACCACGACGACGGGCACCATTGCGCAGGCCGATCTCAATGACTTCACCAGCCCGGCACCCAGCAACTGGACGATCAACAATCCCATTCCCGGCGGTGGCGGCGACTTTTACGCGATCAAGGGCACCGGCACGCTCCTGGTCAATACCGCCGGAACCTATTCGTTTGCCCTCGGCAGTGACGACGGCAGCCGCTTGCGCATTGACGGGACTAACGTCGTCCTGTTCGACACGCCGCGCGCTTTCGGGGTCACCTACGGCACGGTCACGCTGAGCGCCGGCACGCACGCGTTCGAATGGGTGGGCTACGAACAAGCCGGCGCTGCCGGCTTCGAGCTGTCGGTCGCGGCCGGCACAAACACCTCGGCCGTCAACTCCGCCAACGGCTGGCGCGTCATCGGCGACAACACACTGCCGGGCAACGGCATCCAGTTGCAGGGCGCCATCGCGGTCACGGTAGCCTATTCCGCGGCCAAGAACGTGGTGGCCGGCAACACCATCGGCACCAACGCCGCCGGCACCGCCGCCCTGGGCAACGGCGCCAACGCCGGCATCCTGATCCAAAGCGCCTCGCGCGGCAACCTGATCGGCACCAACAGCGACGGCACTTCCGACGTCATTGAGCGCAACCTGATCTCCGGCAACTTGGGGCGCGGCGTGTGGATCTCGGCTTCACACCAGAACGTGATTGCCGGCAACTACATCGGCACCAACGCCGACGGCACCGCCGCCGTACGCAATTCAGCCGACGGGATCATTTTCACAAGCGGCTCCGTCGGCAACCGCATCGGCGGCGTCGCCCCGATCTCGCAACATGTGCTCAGCACTTTCAACGCGAGCACCGTCGCGGTCGGCAGCGACGGGACCATCTACGTCATTACCACCGGCAACTCGATCAGCATCATGAACCCCACCACCGGCGTGCCGACCACGCTGGCGACCCTGGGCGCTTTCGCAGCGACCGACCTCAAGGACCTGGTCTACGACGCCGTGCACAACGTGCTCTATGTGCTCGGCCGTTATCAAGTGGCCGGCGGAAATACCCACAAGATCCATCGCGTGACCCTCAGCGGCACCGTCACCGAGGTGACCAGCGGCGGGCTCCTTGGCAACCCGCAGGGCTTCGGCTACGACCCGGTCGGCGACCGCCTGCTCATCGCCGACCCGTTCTCGACGGTCGTCCCGTCCTTCTCCAGCGAGCAGAACGCCATCATCGCCGTGGACGTCGCCACCGGGGCGCAGTCGATCTTCATCAAGAACCCCCCGCCCGGCACCGGCACCAATTACCTCAGCTTCGGCAGCAAGGACGTCGCTGTCAATCCGCTCACCGGCGACGTCTGGGTCATGCACGGCGGCTACCTGACCCAGTTCGACCGGGTCACCGGCGCCTTCATCCGCAACGTGGTCGGCAGCGGCGCGCAGTTCAACAGCGTCACCTTCGGGCCCGACGGTACGCTCTATGCCGCGTCGACGTACACCACGTTCCAGGGACAGACCCCGATCCTCACCGGGGCGGTGCAAAAAATCGACCTGGTCGCCGCGGTCACTACCGACGTGATCAAGGGCGGGATCATGCTGGGCGCCCAATTCGTCGCGGTCCGGACCAACGGCAACTTGCTGGCGACGATCTCCCCCGTCCCCGGCGCCAGCCCTCTGACGGAAATCGTGCTCAGCAACGCCGCCCGCAACATTATCTCCGGCAACGGCAACTGGGGCATTCGCATCCAGGAGGCCAACACCATCAACAACGTGGTGGCCGGCAACTACATCGGCACCAACGCCGCCGGCACGGGAGCGATTGCCAACGCCATCGACGGCGTCTTGATCTACTTCAATGCCCAGTTCAACCTGGTTGGCACGAACGGCGACGGCGTCAACGATGCGGCCGAGCGCAACATCATCTCCGGCAACAGCCAGCGCGGCGTCCGCATTCAACAAGCCCAAAATAACACGGTGGCGGGCAACTGGATCGGCGCCGATGTGAACCAGGCGGCGCTGCCCAACAACCTGGACGGCGTCTTGATCTGGTCCGCAGCTACAAGCAGCCCCGCAGCCACCGGCAATACCATCGGCGGTTCCTCGGCCCAGGCCAACGTCATTGCCTTCAACAAGGGGGCCGGGGTCAACGTTCAGGACGCCGTTACCACCGGCAATAGCATCCTGCACAACTCCATCTACTCCAACACGGGCCTCGGCATCGATCTAAACAACGACGGCGTCACGCTCAACGACGTCAACGACGCCGATACCGGCCCCAACGGGCTGCTCAACTCCCCCGTGTTCACGGGCGCTGCCCTGCAAGGCGGCAATCTGACTCTCACCGGTTTCGCTCGGCCCGGGAGCAGCATCGAATTGTTCATCGCCGACGGCGACACGATTGGTTTCGGCGAGGGCAAGACCTACCTGGCGACGCTGGTCGAAGGCTCGGTCAACGACACGGATGCGGGAACCGGCAGTTACACCATCTCGGGGGTGGGCAGCGATACGACGAACCGGTTCACGTTTGCGATAGCGGTGCCGGCGGGAGTAACGGCCGGCACGTTCCTCACGGCCACGGCCACTGTTGCCGGCGCCACCTCCGAATTCGGTCCCAACGTCCTGGTGAACGCGCCTCCAGCCCTGACGCCGATCGCCAACCAGACGGTCAACGAGGGTAGTCCGGTGACCTTCACCGCCTCGGCGACGGATTTCGGCGTGCCGGGCTTCGGCACAACCGGCCTGGGCGCCAACCCGACCCTCCAGGCCGGATTCCAGACGGCTGCGCCGGTGCTTGACGGCACCATCAACCCCGGGGAATACGGCCCGTCGACGGCTGTCGATTTCTTCGGAGACGCCAATCCCGGCCGGATCTGGACTGGCTCGGTCACGACCCCGACCGACCTCAGCTACGAGGTTTCCACCGCCCACACCGCCACCAACCTGCACGTCGCTTTCAAAGTCCTGGACGACTTCATCGACGCACAGACGGCGGATGTCGCTGCTCCGTACCTCAACGACAGTATCGAACTCTTCGTCGACGGCGACCGGCAGACGAACGACTTCGGTGCTTTCAGCAGCCTCGGCGGCGGCAAGGAAGGCTTCCAGCTCATCGCCGACACCCTTGGCAACAAACTTACCACGGGAATCGGCATTCTCAACTCCGATTGGTCCGTGGCTACCAGCACGTTCGTAAGCGGGACCGTCAACGGCGTGACGGGGGCGGGTTACATCATCGAGTTCAGTATTCCGTTGAGCCTGATCGACACCCAGGACGGCGCGGGTTTCACTGCCGCGACCACCGGATCAGTGCTTCGCTTTACGGGGGCCGTCACGGACAACGACGCCAACGTCAGCGCTCAGAGCACCTACACACTGATGTGGCGCGATACGACCGTCACGACACTGTCGCCCTACGGTTCCGGCGAGGTCGGCTGGCTCATCGACCTGAACCTGTCGCAGAGCGTGACCTATACGCTCGATCCCGGCGCCCCCGCAGGCGCCAGCATCGACTCCGGGACCGGCGTCTTCACCTGGACGCCGCCGGACAACGGCACTTACCCCATCACCGTGCGCGCGACCGACAACGGCACGCCCAACTTGAGCTCCACCCAGACTTTCAACGTCACCGTCAACAACGTCGCCCCGTCCAACGTCAATCTGTCCCTCAGCGCCAGCACGATCAACGAAGGCCAATCCACGACGCTCAACGGCACCTTCACCGATCCCGGCACGGCCGACACGCACGCGGTGACCATCACCTGGGGCGACGGCACGACGGAAAGTGTGCAGTTGGCAGTGGGCAGTAGGCAGTTCAGCCAAACCCATACCTACGTGGATGACAATCCGACCGACACGTCCAGCGACCAGTACACGATCAGCGTGACGGTGACGGATGACGACGGCGGCAGCTCGGCCACGCTCCCCGCCGGTCTGGCGAGCTCGTACTCGATGAACGGTTCCGTGGTGGACGGGGTGTATGGGAACAACCCCTCGGCGACAAACGCCATCAGCTTTGTGCCCGGCAAGGTGGCCACCGGGGTGACGTTCGGGACCGGCGGGTATATTGAGATTGCCGACTCGGCGAGCTTGGCCAACCAGCGGTTCACGCTCGAGGCCTGGGTGCGGCCCGATGGACCTGGGCCGAACAACGACCAGTTTGGCAGCGTCATTATCGCCAAGGGTTTGAACCCGCCCGCGGGTAACACCAGCGTGAGCGTGGCCCTGTGGTGGAGCGCGCTCGACCAGCGCTTCCGCTTTGGCTTCGGCGACGTCTTTTCGGAGTTCTTCGTTTCAGCGAACCAATTCGCGGCCGGTCAGTTCTATCATGTGGCGGCGACCTACGACGGCGCCACTTTCAAGCTTTTTGTCAATGGCGCTCTCCAGGGACAATTGGCGCTGGTCAAGACCCTTACCTATGATTCCGCGATTCCCTGGACGATTGGTTCGGCGCCTGCCTGGATCCGGAACGCCGGTTTCCCGCGCACCTTCAACGGCGTCATCGATGAGGTGGGGATCTACAACCGCGCTCTGTCGGCCGCCGAAATCCAGACCCACGTTGCCGCCGGCAACGCAGGGCAAGCGCTGTCGGGGGGGGCCACCGCGACCATCACCGTCACCAACGTCGCCCCGTCCAACGTCAACCTGTCCCTCAGCGCCGCCACCATCAACGAGGGCCAGTCCACAACACTCAATGGCACCTTCACCGATCCCGGCGCCGACACCTTCACCGTGACGATTGCCTGGGGTGATAACTCGGGCAGCACCCCCCTGAGCGGCAATCAAATCACCAAGAACCTGTCCACGGGAAACTGGGAATTCAGCGCCCCGCACACCTACGCCGACGATCAACCAGGCCTCACGATCGATCAGTACACGATCAGCGTTACTGTGGCCGATGACGATGGCGGCTCCATGTCGCCAGTTCCCGCCGGGTTGGTGAGCGAGTGGAAGGGAGAAGACAATGCGGCGGATAGCGCCGGCAGCAACGCCGGAACGTTGCAAGGCGCCGTAACCTTTACTCCAGGAGTAACCGGGCAAGCCTTCAACTTCGCCGGCAGCGGTTATGTGGAACTCCCGTTCAACCCTTCGCTGTCACCGGCAGAGATTACCATCGGTGGTTGGATCAAGCCGGTTTTCTCAGGGCGCCCGGCGACAAACGCGGACCACGATACTATTCTCCAGAACTATGGTTTCACGGCGGAAGGCTACATCCTGCACGTGGCCATGGATCCCACCTACTTTAACCTGCCGGTGGGGACGCCGCGCCTTTACATCACGATTGGCGGGGTGGGGCACCTGCTCGAAGGTTCGTCCACCCTTCCCGACGACGGGGCCTTCCATCATGTCGCCGCAAGCTATGACGGCGCCATGGTCCGCCTGTTTTTGGACGGGGTCCAGGTGGCGAGCGAGGCAGCCAGTGGATCGATCACTTATGCCGATGGACCGGGAGCGGATCGGAAGGTTCTCATCGGCCGCAATCACACATCTCCGCACAACAGCAGGGCGGCCATCGACGAAGTCCAGCTCTTTGACCGCGGCCTGAGTGCCGCCGAAATTCAAGGCATCTTCAATAGCGGTGGCGGGTTGACGAGCGCCACCACCACCGTCACCGTCAACAACGTCGCCCCGTCCAACGTCCAGCTTAACCTCACCGCCAGCACGATCAACGAAGGCGGCAGCACGACGCTCAACGGCACCTTCACCGATCCCGGCGCCGACACCTTCACCGTGACGATTGCCTGGGGTGATAACTCGGGCAGCACCCCCCTGAGCGGCAATCAAATCACCAAGAACCTGTCCACGGGAAACTGGGAATTCAGCGCCCCGCACACCTACGCGGACGACAATCCGACGGGAACCTCAAGTGACCAGTACACCATCAGCGTCACGGTGACGGATGACGACGGCGGCAGCTCGGCCTCTGGGGCTGGCATCTCCTTTGACTTCAACACCGACGTCGCCCAGGCCGACCTTAACACCGCCTTCCCTGGCGCGCAGGTGCAGCTCGGCGGCGGCACGATTTACGTGTCGGGCGGCCAGCTGCACATGGTGAATTCTTCCGGAACTTTGCAGCTTTTCGATCTGCCGAACACCGGCATCACCAGCGGCGCTTTCGTGGCCGAATCCCGCATGGGCACGGCGACCGGAGCGGGCGGCCAGTACAACGTCGGCTTCCACATCGGCCAGAATAACATCGTCTTTCACCCCGGTTTTTCGGGCGGGGCGCTTCGAGTGGAAGGGCCGGGCGGCTTCGGCAACACCGACATGGGATTCACGCCGGCCGAGAACACCCTGCACACGCTTCGCCTCGAAGGGGACGGGACCGGCGTCTTCACGATCAAGTTTTATGACGGCAACAGTACCACGCCGAGCTATACCACCAGCTTCACGAACCCCGGTTCGGTGGGGGCAGTCTTTGGCTTGCGGCGCGAAGGGTCCATTGGCGGCGAGGACTTCTTCGACAATGTGAGTTTGTCGGCAGCCGGGTCCGGAGCCTCCGTTACTCCCGCCGGCCTGGTGAGTCGGTGGCTGGCGGACGGCACGGCCGCAGACAGCACCGGCGCCAACAACGGCTCGCTTCAGGGCACCACCGCGTTTACGACAGGGAAATTCGGCCAGGCATTCAATTTCGACGGCGGCGGTTATGTGCAGATCGCCAACAGCGCCTCGCTGCGGCCCGCGGCGTTCACGGTTGAAGGTTGGATCAAACCGGCCTTCAACGGGCGCGGCGGTGGGAATGCCGATTTCGATGCTATCCTCGATAATTTCGAGTTCACGGGCGGCTTCCGCGGCTACAGCCTTGGACTGCTCATGGACACGAGTTACCCGTGGTCCGAATTCACCCAGGACCAGCAGGCAGGTGCGACCCGGCCGCTGGGCACAACTTTTTGGGACGTGGCGACCACCGCAGGGTTGTACCAGATCTTCGGTCCTGCGGTTCCCAATGACGGCGCCTTCCATCACGTGACCGGGACTTACGATGGCCAGACGATGCAGATCTTCCTGGACGGCGTCCTCGTCAGAAGCCAGTCGACGGTGGGGGCCATCTCGTACGGTACGACCGATGCCTTCATCGGCGCCGAGAATCCGAGCGGGCGCAAGAGCCGTGCCGCCATCGACCAGGTAGGCCTTTACAACCGGCCACTGTCAGCCGCCGAAATCCAGTCTTTGGTATCGGGCACAGGCGGGACAACCACCACGATCACGGTCAACAACGTGGCCCCAACCGTCAACGCCGGGCTCGACATAATCCAGAATATGGTGGGCGCCTTCACGTCCTCCGGCTCCTTCACCGATCCGGGCGCTGACACCTGGACCGCCACCGTGAACTACGGCGACGGCAGCGGCAACCAAACACTCACCCTGAATGCGGATAAGTCCTTTGCGCTCAATCACGATTACGCCTCGGACGGCGCGTACACCGTAACCGTCACGGTGACCGATGACGACACCGGTGTCGGCAGCGATTCAATGGCCGTCAACGTCAACCGCTTTGCCGTCAACACCACGGACGATACCGTGGCGAACGACGGCGTCTTGAGTCTTCGCGAAGCCATCGAGAATGCCAACGCCAATCCGGGGCTCGACACCATCACTTTCAACATCTCCGGCAGCGGCGTGCACACGCTTAGTCCGACGTCCGCGCTGCCGACGATCATCGATGCGGTGGTCATCGACGGCTACTCGCAAGCGGGGGCCAGTGCGAACACGCTGACGAACGGCAACAACGCCGTGCTTCAGGTGGAGCTCAACGGCAGCACCGCGGGTTTCGCAGTGAGCGGCCTGACCATCACGGCCGCCAACAGCACCGTCCAGGGGCTTGTCATCAATCAATTTGAGGGCAGTGGCATAGTCATCAGCGGCGCCGGCGCCACGGGCAACGTCATCAGCGGCAACTACATCGGCACTGACGCCGCTGGCGCGCTGGACCTGGGGAACCTGGTCGCGGGCGTGCAGGTCCTGAACGGGGCGAATGGCGTCACCATCGACCAGAACGTCATCTCCGGCAACGGCACCGATTTCAGCATCATCTTCAGTGGCATCGACATCATCGGCCCCGGCACCACGGGCGTGGTCGTGACCGGAAATCTGATCGGCACGAACGCCGCCGGCACGGCGGCGATCGGCAACGTTGGCGCGGGTGTCTACATCGAAAACTCGGCCAACAACACGGTCGGCGGGACCACGGCCGCCGCGCGCAACGTGATCGCCGGCAACAGCGGCGCCGGCGTCGTCATCACAGGAAGCGGCGCGACCGGCAATGTGGTCCAGGGCAACTACATCGGCACCAATGCAGCAGGCACCGCGGCCATCACTAATGACAATACCGGCATTCTCGTTACTGGCGGGGCCAAGAACAACATCATCGGCGGCCCGACTGCGGCTGAACGAAACCTGGTCTCCGGCAATACTCTCGGCGGGATCGTGTTCCAGGGTGCGGGAACCACCGGCAACGTTGCCCAGGGCAACTGGGTCGGACTCAATGCGGCCGGCACCGCCGCGCTCGGCAACAACCTGACGGGGATCGCGTTTATCGACAGCGCCTCGGGCGACTCAGCCATTGGCAACGTGGTGAGTGGTAACCAGTCGGGTATTGTTTTCGCGGCCTACAACACTCCCCTGGGCGCCTTCAATAACGTCGTTCAAGGGAACTTCATCGGCACCGACCCGACCGGAACAGTTGCGATCGGCAACGTGGGCATCGGCATCCTGATCGCGAACGCCTCCACAGGCAACACCGTGGGCGGCTTGACGGCCGGAACGGGCAACGTAATCTCAGGCAACACGGGCGCAGGCATCAGGATCACCGGCAGCGGCACCACGGGCAACGTGGTAGAGGGGAACCTCATCGGCACCGATGTCAGCGGGACGGTCGCCTTGAGCAACGGCCTCGGCGGCGTAAAGATTGTGAGCGGCTCGAGCGGCAACGTGATCGGCGGCACGACGAGCGCCGCACGCAATATCATTTCGGGTAATAACGGTAATGGCGTCCTCATCAGCGGCATCGCGGCAACCGGCAACGTCGTGGCCGGCAACTACATCGGCACCAACGCGGCCGGCACCGCCGCCCTGCCTAACAGTGGCAGCGGCGTGAGCATCAGCGGTGGAGCTACGAATAACACCGTCGGCGGCACCTCGGCGGCTGCCCGCAACGTCATTTCCGGAAACTTGGGCAATGGCATTACGGTCGACGGCAGCAGCGGTGGAGGCAACACCATCGCCGGCAACGATGTCGGCACCGACGCCAACAACGGCGGACTCGATATCTCGGTAGCCAGCGGCGTCAGTTCCGTGACGCTGGCGGGGCCGATCACCATCGGCAATCGTGGCGCAAGCGTCACGGCCGGCAGCATCCACCTCAGCGGCGAAGTAGCCACACGGGGCGGCGCCGTAGACCTCACGGGACCGGTGACCCTGGATGGCGACGCCGCCATCAGGACCGGCGGCGCCAATCTGACGGTCGCCAATAGTGTGACCGGCGCGCATGCCTTCACGGCTGACCAACTCGGCTCCCCTACCTTCGCCGGCGCCATCAACGTTGCCGCCCTCACCGTGTCGTCGAGCGGGAACCAGTCGTATGGTGTCGGCGTCCCGATCGTGGTAACCGGCAATGCCAACTTCTCGGGTGGCGACATCAGCTTCAGCAACCTCAATGCCGGCGCGGTCACCGTCAATCTCACCGGCACGTTGACGCTGAACTTCCCGCTGCTCACCTTCAGCCTGAGCACGACCGGCGGGACCGTGGTCATCGCCAGCGACCTCACGACGGCCGGCGAACAAGATTACAACAGCGCTGTGACATTGACCGGCGCGACCAGCTTGACGGGCAGCACCGTCAAGCTGCGCGGCACGGTCAATGGCAATGGGAACACACTGACGATCAACGGCCCCGCCGTGCTGGGCGACGGCGCGACCGACGCCCTAACCAACCTGAGCACCCTGCACATCACGGGCGCCGCCACGATCGGCGCCGGCAGCATCGTCACGGCCGGCACGCAGACCTACGACAACACCGTAACGCTGAGCGGCGCCACGAACCTGACGGGCAGCACCGTCACCACGCTCGGCCCAGTGGCCGGCGCGGGCAACGGCTTGACCATCACCGGCAACGCCGTGCTGGGCGACGGCGCCGCCGATGCGCTGACGGGCCTGGGCAACTTGCACGTCACCGGCACGGCCGTCATTAACACGAACACGATCGGCAGCACGGGGGATCAAACCTACGACGGCAACGTGACGCTGGGAGACAGTCCGACGTTTAGCGCGGCCGTCGGCACCGTGACGTTTTTCGCGAACGTGACCGGTCTGGGCAGCTTGACGGTGACGGCGCCGACCATCAGCGTGCACAACGTCACGACCACGTTCGGCCAGACTTACAACGGCGCCGTGACGTTCAACAGCAGCTATGCGAGCGGCGGCGACTTCCGCGTCAACGGCGCCGTCACGCTGGCCGACAACGTCGACGTCAAAGCCAAGAACATCACGTTCGGCGGCGCGGTGGACAGCGCCGGCGACGGCTTCTACGGCTTGACAACGAAGAGCGACGGGACCGCCGCCTTTGCCGGCGCCGTAGGCGCCAAGAAGAATGGCGGCAAATTCAGCGGCCGACTCGGTTTCCTGACAACGAAAGGGCCGGACCAACTCCACGATGCGCAGGGCAAGACCTCGATCACCGCCGGCGAGCTGCATACTTTTGCCGACAGCACCCACCACACCACCGGCGACGCGGAATTCAGGAATTCCGTCAAACTGGGCGGCAACAACCCAGTGCTCGATGTCGGCGGCAACCCCTCGTTCGCAGGCGGTCTGACGGCCGACGACCCGAACTTCCGCTTTGAGGTCAAGTTGGGCGCCAACAGCACGGCGGCCAACTTCAAGGGCGTGGACCTGCCCATCGACCTGAGCGTCAACACCACGCCCAAGAAGGAATTGACCATCACCGGCGGCAAGAAGCAAAACACCTTCAGCAGGCCCGCGGGCGTGGGCGGCAAAATCAACTTCAAGGCTGCCGGCACCAAGACCACGATCAACTTGGGCACCGCCAAGAGCAAGTCGCTGGGCGCCGGCGAAACGCTGTTGACGCTGGGCACCGACGGCAACGCGCAGGTCGTGGCCAGCGCCGTCACGGTGGACGCCTCCGAAGGCTCCACCACTTTCGATTTCCGCGCTAGCGAAGCCAGCGTGGCCCCGACCGATCCGCTGAACTCGGAAGGCCACTTCAATGTCGAGGCGGCGTCGCAGGGCATCACGCTCGATCTGACGCAGCTCGGGCGTTCGCAAGTCCTCAGCTACACGGTCGTCACCGATACGCAGGGGGAACACCTGCTGCCCAACACCATCACGCTCAGCCCGGGCACCTTCATCGGGCAGGTCGTGGACAGCCTCCACAACGACACCATCTCCACGCTGGCCCCGACTACCTCGGCTCAGATGCTCGACCCGTTCGGCCTGCCCCTGACGGGCACGACCGTGCAACTCACGGGCGGCCGCGACAAGGTGTTCGCAGCGCCGGGCAGTACCATCTTCAACCTCAGCGCCGGCGGCAGCAGCGAGGTCAATCAAGTCTTGGGCCAGATGGCCCTGCAAGACGCCAACAGCTTCATCCAGAACGCCGCCAACCTGGTGGACGCGATTTCCGGCGGCGGCAACGATGCGCTGCGCAATGCGTTGCAAGACGACGCGCTGCGAAACGCGCTGGGCAATGAAAACCTGCGCAATGCCCTGGGCAACGGCGCCTTGCGCAACGCACTCAGTAACGACGCCTTGCGCAACGCCTTGGCCAACGGAGAACTGCGCAACGCACTAGGCGATGAGGCTTTGCGAAACGCGCTAGCCAACGGACAATTCAACGTTGGAAGCGCCAACCTGCAAGCCGCCCTTGCCGACCCGAATCTGCAAAGCGCTTTGCAGACCGCGCTTGCCGACCAGTCGCTCCGCAATGCCCTGGCCGACGCCGATCTGCGGAATGCCCTGGCCGACGCCAATCTGCGGAATGCCCTGGCCGGCGACGCGCTGCGCAACGCCCTGGCCAACGACAATCTGCGCAACGCCCTGGCCAGCGATGCACTCCGCAACGCCCTGGCCAGCGATGAACTGCGGAACGCGCTGCGCAACGCCCTGGCCGACTCGAATCTGCGCAACGCCCTGGCCAACGATTTCCTGCGGAATGCCCTCGCCAACGACGCCTTGCGGAACGCCCTGTCGAACGACGCACTCCGCAACGCCCTGGCCGATCCCAATCTCCGCAACGCCCTGGCCAGCGACGCCCTGCGCAACGCCTTGTCGAGCGACGAATTGCGCAATGCCCTGGCCGATGACGCCTTGCGGAATGCCCTGTCGAACGACGCGCTGCGCAACGCCCTGGCCAACGAAAACCTGCGCAACGCCCTGGCTAGCGGCGCCTTGCGCAACGCTTTGGCCGACGACGCGCTCCGCAATGCCCTGGCCAACGACGCCCTGCGTAATGCCCTGGCCAACGAGAACCTCCGCAACGCTTTGGCCAACGAAGCGCTCCGCAATGCCCTGGCCAACGACGCGAGCGGCGAACTACGGAACGCCCTGGCCAACAACCTCTTTCTCCGCAATGCCCTGGCCGACGACAGTCTCCGCAACGCTCTGGGCAGCCAAGACCTGCGCAACGCGTTGGCCAACTCCGCGCTCCGCAATGCCTTGGGCAACGGGGCTCTGCGCAACGCCCTGGCTTTGGACGCCCTCCGCACTGCCCTATCCGACGACGCCCTGCGCAATGCCCTGGCCAACGATTTCCTGCGGAACGCCCTGGCTGATGATTCGCTCCGCAACGCTTTGGCCGATGATTCGCTGCGCAACGCCCTGGCCGATGATGCGCTGCGCAACGCGCTGTCCGCCAATCTGCAAAGCGCCCTGGCCGATCCGGACCTGCGCAATGCCCTGCGGAACGCCCTGGATAACGAAGCGCTGCGCAACGCCTTGGCCAGCGATGCGCTCCGCAATGCCCTGGCCGATCCGGAACTGCGCAATGCCCTGGCCGACGACGCCCTGCGCAACGCCTTGCGGAATGCTTTGAACAACGACGCGCTCCGCAACGCGCTGGCCAGCGAAGTTCTGCGCAACGCGCTGGCCGACGACCATCTGCGCAATGCCTTGGCCGACGACAATCTGCGGAACGCACTGGCCGACGATGCCTTGCGCAACGCCCTCCGCAACGCCCTGGCCGACGACGCCCTGCGCAATGCCCTGGCCAGCGACGCCCTGCGGAACGCCCTGCAAAGCGATGCTTTGCGGAACGCGTTGGCCAGCGACGCCCTGCGCAATGCCTTGTCGAGCGATGCCCTGCGGAACGCCCTGGCCAGCGAATCGCTGCGCAATGCCCTTTCGAGCGTTGAACTTCGCAACGCCCTGACCAACGATTCGCTCCGCAACGCGCTGGGCACCGACAGCCTGCGCAACGCCCTGGCCGATGACAATCTGCGCAACGCCCTGGCCAACGACGCCCTGCGCAACGCTCTGGCCAGCGACGGCTTGCGCAACGCTTTGTCCAACGATTTCCTGCGCAATGCCCTGGGCGACCAGGATCTGCGCAATGCCCTGGCCAGCGGCGCGCTGCGCAACGCCCTGGCCAATGACGCCCTTCGCAATGCCTTGAGCGATTCCGACCTCCGCAATGCCCTAGCCAGCGAAAACCTGCGCAATGCCCTGGCCAACGGTGCCCTGCGCAACGCCTTCGCGGTGGATGCCCTGCGCAACGCCCTGGGCGACGACGCCCTGCGCAACGCCCTGGCCAATGAGTTTCTGCGCAATGCCCTCGCCACCGATGCCCTACGCAACGCCTTGGCGAATAACTCGCTTCGCAACGCGCTGGCCGATGACAATCTGCGGAATGCGATGGGCAGTGCCGACTTGCGCAATGCCCTGGCCAACACGGACCTGCGCAACGCTCTGACGAATCAAGACCTTCGTAATGCCCTGGCCAGCGGCGCCCTCCGCAACGCCTTGGCCGACGACTCGCTCCGCAATGCTCTGGCTAACCCGGAACTGGCCAACACTCTCCTGGCCGACCAAGATCTTCGCAACGCGCTGGCCGATGAGAATCTGCGCAATGCCCTGCGGAACGCCTTGGACAACGACGCTCTCCGCAATGCGCTGCGCAACGCTCTGGAGATCGACGCTCTCCGCAACGCCCTGGGTAGCGAGGCCTTGCGCAATGCCTTGGCCGACGAGAATCTGCGGAACGCTTTGGCCAGCGAAGCATTGCGGAACGCGCTCCGCAACGCTTTGGAAAACACCGAGCTGCGCAACGCCCTGGCCAGCGAAGCGCTGCGGAATGCCCTGGCCGACGATTTTCTGCGCAACGCCCTGGCCGACGACGCCCTGCGCAACGCCTTGCGGAACGCGCTGAACAACGACGCGCTGCGGAACGCCCTGACGGGCGATGCGTTGCGCAATGCCCTGGCCGACGACAATCTGCGCAACGCCCTGGCCAGCGATTCGCTGCGCAATGCCCTGGGCGACTCGGCCCTGCGGAATGCCCTGCAAAGCGACGCGCTGCGCAACGCCCTGGCCAACGACGCCCTGCGCAATGCCCTGGGCGACGTGAATCTGCGCAACGCCCTGGCCAACGACGCCCTGCGCAACGCGCTGCGCAACGCCCTGGCCAACCAAGCGCTCCGCAATGCCCTGGCCAACGATGGCTTGCGCAACGCGCTGGCCAGCGATGCGTTGCGAAACGCGCTCAACAACGATCTGCTCCGCAACGCCTTGACGGGCGACGCTCTCCGCAATGCCTTGGCCGACGACGCGTTGCGCAACGCCCTGGGCAACACCGATCTCCGCAATGCCCTGGCCAATGCCGATCTGCGGAACGCTCTGGCCGGCAACGCTCTGCGCAACGCCTTAGCCGACGCTGCGCTGCGTAACGCGCTGGGCAATAGCGATCTCCGCAATGCCCTGGCCAGCGAGGCTCTGCGGAATGCCCTGACCGACGCTGCGTTACGCAACGCCTTGCGGAATGCACTGGATGTCGATGCGCTGCGTAACGCGCTGGACAGCGCCGAGTTGCGCAATGCACTGGGCGGGGACCTGTTGCGCAACGCGCTCGCCGACAACCTGCGCAACGCCCTGCTGGGCGATGAAGCGCTCCGTAACGCCCTGCGGAACGCCTTGGCCGACGATGCCCTTCGGAACGCCTTGGCCGGCGATGCCCTGCGGAACGCCCTGGCGGACGTTGACCTGCGCAACGCGCTGGCCAGCGTTGCGTTGCGCAATGCCCTGGGCGATGAGGCTCTGCGGAACGCCCTGACGAGCGACGCCCTGCGCAACGCCCTGGCCGATCCGAACCTGCGCAACGCGCTCGCCAGCGACGATTTGCGCAATGCTTTGGCCAACGACGCGCTCCGCAACGCCCTGTTCAACGATAGCCTGCGGAATGCCTTGGCCAGCGACGCCCTGCGGAATGCCCTGGCCAACCCGGATCTTCGCAACGCCCTGGCTAGCGACACCCTTCGCAACGCCCTCGGCGACAATTCCCTGCGGAATGCCTTGGCCAGCGCTGCCCTGCGGAATGCCCTGGGCGACGCAAACCTGCGCAACGCCCTGGCCAGCGGCGCTCTGCGGAACGCGCTGGCCGACGATGGGTTGCGCAACGCCCTGGGCGACGCGAATCTTCGCAACGCCCTGGCCAGCGCTGAGCTGCGCAACGCCCTGACTGACGACGCGCTGCGCAACGCCTTGACCGGCGACGCGCTGCGCAACGCCTTGCGGAACGCCCTGGGCGATGATGCATTGCGCAACGCCCTGCGGAACGCCTTGGATGACCCCAATTTGCGCAACGCCCTGGGCACAGATCTGCTGCGCAACGCGCTGGCCGACAACCTGCGCAACGCCTTGGACGCCGACCTCGCGCTCCGCAACGCGTTGCGGAATGCCCTGGCCGACGACGCCCTGCGCAACGCCCTGGCTAGCGACACCCTCCGTAACGCCCTGGCAGACGATTCCCTGCGCAATGCTCTGGCCAGCGATGCGCTGCGGAATGCCTTGGGCGACACGGCTCTGCGCAACGCCCTGGCCAGCGATGTGCTGCGGAATGCCTTGGGCGACACGGCTCTGCGCAACGCCCTGGCCAGCGAATCGCTCCGCAACGCCCTGGGCAACGAAGCGCTGCGGAACGCTCTGACCAACGAAACGCTGCGGAACGCTCTGACCAGCGATGCCCTGCGCAACGCCCTGGCCGACCCGAGTCTGCGCAACGCCTTAACCAGCACTGCTCTGCGAAACGCGTTGGCCGACGATACATTGCGGAATGCCCTGGCAAGCGCCGACCTGCGCAACGCCCTGGCCAGCGCTGACCTGCGCAATGCCCTGACCGACGACGCGCTGCGCAATGCCTTGACCGCCGATGCGCTGCGCAACGCCTTGCGAAACGCCCTCGACGACGATGCCCTCCGCAACGCTCTGCGCAACGCGCTAGATGACCCCGACCTGCGCAACGCCCTGGGCGCGGATCTGCTGCGCAACGCCCTGGCCGACAACCTGCGCAATGCCTTGGACACCGATCTCGCGCTCCGCAACGCGTTGCGGAACGCCCTGGCGGACGACGCCCTGCGGAACGCCCTGGCCGGCGACGCCCTGCGGAACGCCCTGCTCGATCCGAGCCTGCGCAACGCCTTGGCCAGCGAAGATCTGCGCAACGCCCTGGGCAACGAAGCGTTGCGCAATGCCCTCATCAACGATGGCCTGCGCAATGCGCTGGCCAGCGACGATTTGCGGAACGCCTTGTCCGACGATGCCCTGCGCAACGCCCTCACCGACGATTCCCTCCGCAACGCCCTGGCCAGCGATGAACTCAGCAACGCGCTATCCAACGAAACGCTCCGCAGCGTGTTGGCCAACCCGGCGCTGCGCAACGCCCTGGGCGACCCGAACTTCCAGGCCCTGCTCAGCAGCCCCGCCTTCCAATCGCTGATCCGGCTCGGCGCCCTGCAAAAGCCGGAATTCGTCGCCGCGGTGCAGAACCCCAACAAGCAGCAGCAGCAGGAGCAGCTCAAGTCGTTCCTCGATTCGTTCATGCTCGACCGCTTCCGGGTCAACGTCAGCATGGTCAGTGCACCAGGCAGCAACGTGGTCGCGCGGGCCGGCTTGCTGGCCACCCTCAACTTGACGGGCAACGGCAACAACCTGGTCGTGCAGACCCTGCGGCCCGAATACCTGGCCTCGCTGGCCGGCGCCATCGCCAACGGCACCGACCTGACGAACCTGCGTCTGCGCATCACCACCGGCAACGGTGACAACGTCATCGTCTCCGGTCTTTTGAGCGACATCCACACCGGCTCGGGCAACGATCAGTTCATCATCGAGGATCCCAGCCTGCTGGGCATGAGCCTGTCCGGGAATCTCCAACAGGCGTTGTTGCCCTACGGCGGCTCGTTCGACGCCGGCGCCGGCAACAACCGCTTCTACTTCATGGGCGGCAGCGGCACCGCTAATCTGGGCCATGTGAGCATCACGCAGGCCCCCGCTTCGGTCGGCGGCACGGGCAGCGGCGCCCTGGATTTCTCCGCCTTCCAAGGCGGCGACCTCACGCTCAACCTCGGCTCCGTCGCCGACCAGCAAGTCGTATCCGGGTCCGACAAGCTCTGGCTCAAATTCAACGCCGACAATGTCATCAAGGACGTCATCGGCGGTCCCGGTAACGACACGATCACGGGCAACTCCCTCGACAACGTGCTGCTCGGCGCGGCCCTGCCCGGCGTGACCGCCGACGGCCTCGTGGTCAATCGCACGGTGCAGGCCGGCGTCACGCGCAGCGCGCCGACGCAGTGGGTGTACTTGACCTTCGACCCCAACGCCATCCCGCACGAATACGATGCGCAAGGCGTTTTCAAGAGCGAAACGGAGCTTGGCAACGACCCGTTGCAGGTGAAATACCAGTACACGGTCGCCGATCAGGATGCGATTTTGAATGGCATGAAGGAAATCTTCGCGCCGTTCAACGGTTACTATCACGACATCGCCGGTAATCCGATTGACATGTTCAAATTCACGACGAACCGAGCGGATATCCCAGCTTCTGTCGGCGACGACTTCGCTGCCATCCCGTTCAACGTCACGCCGCACGATACAAGCGATGAGGTCCAGCAAATCAAGGTGGATGCCACCGGCGGCACGTTCACGGTCACGTTCGGCAACCAGACGACCGCCGCTCTCGCCTACAACGCATCGGCCTCCGTCCTGCAGGCGGCTCTCGAAGGGCTGACCTCGATCGGCGCCGGCAATATCGAGGTCGCTCGCGCGAATGGAATTTACACCCTGACGTTCCAAGGCACGCTGGGCAAGAAGGATGTCGCCGAGGTGACTGTGAATGACTCGGGGTTGACTGAAACGGCCCTTACCAAGGCAACCGCCAACACGAAGACGCCCGGCAAAGATGAACTGTTCGCCGGCGGCCGGGCGGGCGAGATCGACTTCCGCAACGTCAATCGCAAGATCGTGGTGGCGGTGGACATCAACGGCTTCCTGGGCAGCTTCTCGGGCCAGGTGCCCGACGATCGCGCCGGCAGCCGCACGAACTTCCGCAACCTATCGACCTTTGCGGCAGCGCACGAATTCGTACACACGCTGGGTGATCGGCACTGGGATGCGTTCGGTCCTCCGGGCTTCGGCATTGTGCCGCTGCCCGCCAGCAGCGACCTGTTCATGCCCAAGTTTACGGGACCGACCGGCGCGTTCGAGTCGTTCCGCCACATCATCGCATCCCCGGCGGCGATCGGCCTGAGCCTGGCTGAAGCCGCCAACGGCCAGGCCCGCCTCGGCGAGCGCGAAGCCATCGTGCTGGCGATGATTCAAAGCGGCGCGGTGCGCTATACCCCCCGCCTTGATCCGCTGGATGTCAACGCCTACGTGCCGCAGGATGCGAAAGTCTCCGGCCTCCTGGCGTCGTCGGTTGCCGATGGTTTCACGCTGTCGTCCACGGACGCGCAGGGCCACCTTGTCCCAATCGCCGTCAATCCCCAGATCATGACGCTGGGCGAGTTGCCCGCGCTCGACGTGCCCAACCCGGTGCCGCACGGCTTCAACGCCGGCAAGACTCTCGACGTCGCCGCCATCGACGTCCTGGGCCAGATCAATCCGAACGAAAGCGACTTCTTCTCGTTCCGAGGCCTCAAGGGCGACTTGATCACCATCGACGCCATGTCGGGCGCATTGTCGCGCTTCAACAAGGAACACAATCTCCATGCAGGCGACACGAATAATCACTACTTCGATCCGATCGTGCGCCTCTTCGGCCCCGACGGCAAGCTGATCCTGTCCAACGACGATCAATTCGAGCCGACCGATTCGTTGTTCCTGGACGTGACTTTGCCGGCCGACGGCAATTACTACGTCCAAATCTCGCAGCTCGTCGATCCGAGCAAGAAGGTCGAAGACGCCCCGGAGGCAGGCATCGCCACGGACAAAGGCAAATACGAACTGTTCATCTACCGCTTCGCCGCCTTCAACCCGAGCAGCGGGATGGACATCCTCAGCGGCGGCGTGGGCAATGACACCCTCAGCGGCGGCAACGACGGCACCGACCAACTGGACGGCGGCCTGGGCTACGACACGGTGGTCGCCAGCAGCAGTGCCCCAAGCGTGGTGCTCAACGCCGCCACGTTGCAGGAGCAAACTTCGGCGGGAGTGCCGCTGCGCACCGTACAAATCAGCGGTTTCGAGGCCGCGGATTTGACCAGCACGGCGGGCAACCAAGTGCTCGACGCGCAATCGTTTGGCGGCAGTAGTGTGAAGTTCAATCTTGCCGGCGGAACAACCACGTTGGTCTTTGGTGGCGCCGCGACGGACAACACACTCGAGGGGCAGGACACCGACAACCTCTGGATTATCGACGGCCACAATTCCGGCAGCGTGACGAATTCTTTCGGGACCACCACGTTCGCCAACGTCGCCAATCTGAAGGGGGGCGGCCACAACGATACATTTACCTTCCGAATCGGCGGCACCCTCGACGGCAGCATCGCCGGCGGCGCGGGCGCCGATTCGATCCACTTCGACGTGGCGGTCGTGCTCACCGGCGCGGATGCGGATGGCACCGGCTACAGCGGCACAGCCGCCGGCCTTGTCCCGGTCTTTTCCGGCATCGATGCGCTCTTCGGCGACGGCAGCGCCGATTCGCTCCAGGGCGAAAACGCAAACAGCACCTGGAACCTCACGGCAGCCGGCTACACCTACGACGACGGCAACCATCTCGGCAATGCCGGCGCGACCGTCAAGCTGACGTTCTCCGGCTTCGAAACCCTGCAAGGCGGCAGCGCGGCCGACACCATCAACGTCAATACCGCGGACACCACCGTCGCCCATATCAAGGGCGGCGACGGCGCCGATGTGTTCAACCTGAACGCCGGTGGGTCGCTGACGGCGGATATCGACGGTGAAGCCGGCAGCGATCGCCTGGCGTACTTCAGCTTCGGCGCGGCGGTTAGCGTGGACGTCACGGGCGGGGCCGCGGGCGGATACAGCGGCACGGCCAATGCAATTGGCGGCTTCAGCGGTATGAACGAAGTGGTCGGCAGCAGCGGCGCCGACACGCTGCAAAGCGACATCGGCGCCAGCGGCACGTTTGGCGTCACGAGCGCCAATGCCGGCAGCTTTGCGACAGCGGCGTTCGGAACGCTGGCCTTCTCGGCCTTCGAAAACCTGACCGGCGCCGACGGCGCCGACGATACCTTCAACGTCGCGGCGCCGATCAGCACACTGACCGGTCGCGGCGGCAACGACACCTACGCCTTCAACAGCGGCGCCAATGGCAGCCTGACCGTGGACGAAGCGGCTGGCGCCGACCTCGATACGCTCGATTTCTCCGGCAGCGCCGGGCCGTTGACGATCGATTTGTCTTCCACGACTTCCCAGGAAGCGAGCGCCGGTCTGCACCTGACACTAACCAGCGGCACGGGCATCGAAAACGTGATCGGCACGGCCGCGGACGACAGCATCATCGGCAACAACCGCAACAATCTGCTGGTGGGCGGCGCTGGCGATGATTCCCTGACCGGCGGCGCCGGCGACAACGTCCTCAACGGCGGCAGCGGCACAAACACGATCATCGAAACAGCGCCGAACAGCTTCTACGCCAACGACGCCATCGACGTGGGTCACGGCGTCAACTCCGTATTCACCACGCAAAGCCAATCGACCGACGAAGGCACCGCGTACCCATTCAACCGCGGCGCCTTCAGCGATACCACTACGGTCGGTCCGTGGTCGGTCGACGTGAATTGGGGCGACGGCGGAATTCATGATGCCTTCGCCGCCAGCCCCGATCCGCTGGGCATGCGGGCTCACACCTACGCCGATAACGGCACCTACACCGTGACGGTGACGGTCACCAATTCCAACTTCGCCAGCGCGAGCCTGAGCTTCCTGGCCCACGTGGCCAACGTGGCGCCGACGGTCATTGCCGCGGTAAACCAGGATGCCGACGAGGGCAGCACCGTCAGTCTGGATGTCGCCACGTTCAACGACAAGGGGACGGCCGATACGCACACTGCCACCATCAACTGGGGCGACGGCACGGCGACCGAGTCCGGCCTGGTTACCGAAACGCCGTCCGGTCCTCCGGGTTCGACCGCCGGGGCCAACGGTACGGTGTCTGGTTCGCACGTTTACGCCGACAACGGCACGTACACGGTCACGGTCACGGTCACCGATGACGATGGCGCCTCCAGCTTTAGCACGTTCACGGTGACGGTCAGTAACGTGGCGCCGACGGTGGTGGCGGGTGTGGACCAGACAAGCACGGAAGGCGCGACGGTCAACCTGGCGCCGGCCACGTTCAATGACAAAGGTACGGCCGACACGCACACCGCCACGATTAACTGGGGCGACGGCACGGCGACCGAGTCCGGCCTGGTTACCGAAACGCCGTCCGGTCCTCCGGGTTCGACCGCTGGCGCCGACGGCACGGTGTCTGGTGCGCACGTTTACGCCGACAACGGCACGTACACGGTTACGGTCACGGTCACCGATGACGACGGTCTCTCGACCAGCAACAGCCTGGCGGTCACGGTTAACAACGTGGCGCCGGAGGTGGCTGCTGGGGTCGATCAGATCACCACGGAAGGCACGACGGTGAGTCTCGATCCAGCGACGTTCCACGACCAGGGGACGGCGGACACGCACACCGCGACGATCAACTGGGGCGACGGCGTCATTACGAGTGGCACGGTCAGCGAAAATCCGAGCGGTCCCAGCGGTTCGACGAGCGGCGCCGACGGCACGGTATCGGGTTCGCACGTGTATGCCGACAACGGCAATTTCACGGTGACGGTGACGGTTACCGATGACGACGGCGCCTCGACGAGCAGTAGCTTCACGGTCACGGTAGACAACGTGGCGCCGACGGTAGTCGCTGGCGCAGACCAAACTGCTGACGAGGGCAGTACGGTCAGCCTGGCGCCGGCCACGTTCAATGACAAAGGTACGGCCGACACGCACACGGCCACGATTAACTGGGGCGACGGCACGGCGACCGAGGCCGGCCTGGTTACCGAAACGCCGTCCGGTCCTCCGGGTTCGACCGCCGGGGCCAACGGTACGGTGTCTGGTTCGCACGTTTACGCCGACAACGGCACGTACACGGTCACGGTCACGGTCACCGATGA
>Ga0209726_10000775_pt1 | contig 56764 bp, 50 predicted proteins | sample Subgrocontami54m_FD_187453 | JGI IMG/M metagenome (GOLD analysis project Ga0209726, IMG submission 187453) | Subsurface groundwater microbial communities from S. Glens Falls, New York, USA - GMW46 contaminated, 5.4 m (SPAdes) (version 3) | ecosystem: Environmental > Aquatic > Deep subsurface >...
TAGATCGTGAGTTTCGCGTGAGGATGGGCCATGAGAGGGTGCTCCTTCGACTAGCGGTCTGTCAGATAGCCACTAGCCGACCGGAACACCCTCTCTTTGTCAACAACCTCTTCGAACACTACACCTACGGGCCATAGGCTTCGTGGATCGTTCCCTAGCGGATCACCTCGACATCGCGAAAGCGCTCGATGATCAGCGGTGGAACCGAGAAGTTCTTCACGTACGGCTTCACCAGCGTGTGCGTCGTATCGAAGAACATCGGGATCCATGCCGCATCGTCGATCAGCTTCTTCTCGACCTCGCGGTACAACGCCAGCCGCTTCTCCGTATCGCGCTCCGTGCGCGCCGCTTCGAGCTTCTGGTCGATCACCGGGTCGCTGTAGCGCGAGTTGTTCTGCTTGCTCTTGCTGTAGAACAGCACATCCAGCACGTCCTCCGGGTCGGGATAGTCCATGATCCAGCCCAGGTGGAACATCTGATACCGCCCCTGGTCGATGTCGCTGAAGAATGTCGCCGCGTCCGCCTGCTGGATCTTCACATCGACCCCGAGGTTGTCCTTCCAGAACTGGATAATCGCGTCTTCCGTCGGGCCGACGGTCGCGCCGGCGCCGCTCTCCGCGAGCGTGATCGGCGGCATCTTGCCGGCGTACTTCGACTCCGCCAGCAGCTTCTTCGCCGCCGCCGGGTCGTACGGCTTCGTCTTGTCGTCCGGCGTGTAGCCCGGTACGCCCGGCGCGAGGATGCCGGTCGCCACCGGGATCGCTCCCTTCAGCACGACCTCCGCGATCTTCTTGCGGTCGACCGCCATCGCGAAGGCCTGCCGCACCTTCGGGTCATCGAACGGCGCGACGTTGGTGTTGAAGCCGATGTAGTCGATCGACTGACGTGGCGTCGACCGGTACTCCGCGTGCAGTTTGTCGCTGGGGTCTTGCACGCGTTGCAGATCATCCAGACCAACACCCGTGATGTCGATCTGTCCATCCTGGTACGCCACGAGCGACGAGCCGCCGGTGAGGTCGTAGGTGATCGTGTTCAGCTTCGGCGCGCCCAGGTGGTTGTTGGCATACGCTTCCAGCACGATGCGCTCACCGAGCTTCCATTCCTTGAGCTTGTACGGCCCGGTGCCGTTCGGCTTCTGCGCCCAGCGCTTCGGATTCGACGTGATCTGCCGGTTGTCGACGAGGAACGCCGACGGATACGTCAGCTTGTACAGGAAATATGGCTTGGCCGCGTCCAGCGTCACCGACACCGTCGTGTCGTTGATCACCTTCAGGCCGCTGATCTCCTTCGCCCGGCCGCGCGAAACATCCTTCGCCCCGACGATGTCGCCAAGGAAGTTCTCCGCCGTCACCGAGCCGGTGTCAGGGTTCAGCGCGCGCTCGAACGAGTACTTCACATCGGCGGCGCTCACCGGGCGGCCGTCCTGGAACGTCGCTTTCTTGTTGATGTGGAACGTGTACGTCAAGCCGTCCGCGCTCACGTCGTAGCTCTCAGCCACGTCGGGCTGGATCTTCAGATCCTTGTCCAGACGCACGAGCCCGGAGAAGATCTCGACGATGTAGAGGGCGGATCCCGCATCCTGCGCTACCGCGGGATCGAGGAACAGCGGATCCTCTCCGCGCAGCCGCAGTTCGCCTGACGCTGCCTTGGTGCCGGCCGAACCGGATGAGCTCGTGCCGGATGCCGTCGGCGTGTTGGAACCGCTCGTCGCGGCCGGCTTGTCGCCACCGCCACCCGCGACGACGAAAACCAGCACCGCCGCCAGGCCGATCACGCCGACCGCGGCGGCACCCAGAATGCCCAGTGTGAGCTTGCTGCTCATTGATCCTCCATCGCTTCCCTGCTCACCGCCCCAACATCGTACGGATCATAGCAGAGGCCGGATCGAGCGCGATGTCGCAGGCCAAGTCTACGCACAGCGCAGGCGAAGCGTCGTAGGTGAATCCCCGAAACATTCGTGTCGCGACGCTCATCGGCCGGACGCTTCAGGCGTTCCAACCTCCAACCTCCAACACCCAACACCCAACACCCAGCCCCCTCCGCTCTGATATGATTCCGTGCGTTCGTCTAGCATCCAATCGCACGCGCCTGACGAAGATACGGTATGAGCGAACAGACCCCGCCGATCGACGACACCTCGGCCGCGCTCTACGCACCGGCCCGCGCCTCGCGCTCTCTTCCCCGGCCGAACTACCGCGCGTTGACGGCGGACGCGGCTCGCACGCTCACCGTCGCCGCGCTAATCGGCATTTTGCTCATCGCCGGCTACCTGCGCCTCACCCACGTCAACTGGGACGCGAACGCGCACCTCCACCCCGACGAGCGCTTCCTGACGCAGATCAGCACCGACACGCGCGGGCCCAGCAGCATCGCCAACTACTTCGATACCGATACGTCCGCCGCCAACCCCTATAACATCAAGAAGGCCGACGGCAGCCGCCAGACAACCTTCGTCTACGGCACCCTGCCCCTCTTCGTGAACAAGTTCATCGCGTCGCACCTCGCGACGCCGCTCCATACGCTCGACGCGGCAACGTTTGGTCACGGAGACGGCATCAACAGGGCGATCGATTCGTTCACGATTGGCCAGCTCAGCCTTCCTACCCGCAACTACGACGACTACGACCACTACAACCGCAGCGGCCGCGCCCTGTCCGGCATCTTCGATCTCGGCACGGTGCTCTTCATCTTCCTACTCGGATACCAGATCGCCAACCGCAAGGTCGGCTTGCTCGCCGCATTCCTCTATGCGCTCTCGGCATTCCCGATCCAGAACGCACACTTCTTCGTCGTCGATCCGTTCGTGGGCTTCTTCGCCACGTTCACGCTGTACTTCGCCGTCCGATCGGCCCAGCACGGAAGATGGCGCGACTTCATCCTCGCCGGGCTCGGCGCCGGGCTCGCCGCCGCGTGCAAGATCACGGCCGTGTCACTGCTCCCCGTCGTCGTGCTGGCCGTCGGCGTCTACTGCTGGAAGGGCATCTTCCCGTTCCTCGCGCCGCTCTGGGCAGGCGATTCGCCCGAGTACGCCAGGCGCCGCGACGGCATCGCGCTCGACAAATCCGTGTTCAAACTCGTCCTCGGCTCGCTTGTCGCGTTGCTCGCGGGCTTCGTCGCGTTCCGCATCGCCATGCCGTACGCCTTCAACGCGCCGAGTTTCGGCGACCTGCTGTCCTTCCGCAGCGGCCATCTAGGCCCGTCCCCGACCATCTACCCCGACATCATGAACCAGCACTGGCTCGACGATCAGGTGAGCCAGCAGAAGCTCTTGAGCGGCAACGCCGCCTTCCCGCCGGACGTCCAGTGGATCGGGCGGTCGAAGTGGATCTGGCCGGCGCAGCAGATGATCGCCTGGGGCATGGGCCCCGCGCTCGGCGTGACGGCATGGCTCGGACTGGTCTTCGCCGCGGTCTACGCGATCAAGCGGCGGCAGGGCGCTTGGCTGGTGCCGCTCGCCTGGGTGCTGGGCTACTTCGGGTTCATGGGCGCCCAGTTCTCGCTGTACATGCGCTACTTCCTGCCGCTCTACCCGGCGCTCACGGTGATGGCGGCGTTCCTCATGTTCCACGCCTGGCGCTGGGCATCGAGCGAACGCGCGCTCGACGGACTCGGCCGCCTCGGCACACTGCTCGCGCCGCTCAGGCCCGCGTTGCCGGTTGCCGTTCGCTCGGGCGTCGTCGTCATCGTCGTCTTCACGACATTGATGGGACTCGCCTTCTACAACATCTACCGCTCGCCCGTCACCCGCGCCGACGCGTCGGTCTGGATCTTCAAGAACGTCCCCGCCGGCGCCGTCATCGGGCACGAGCACTGGGATGACGAGGTGCCGACGACGCAGCCAAACGTGCCGGGCGTGCAATATGGATCGGTCACCTTCGAGAACTTCAACGCCGACTCGCCCCAGCGCGTCCAGAAACTGCTCTCCGACATCGAGAGCGTCGACTACATCGCCCTCAGCAGCGCGCGATTATCCGGCACGATCACGCGCGTCCCCGCCGAATGGCCGGTGACGTCGAAGTACTACGCAACGCTCGAGTCCGGCGAGCTGGGCTTCGAAAAGGTCGCCGAGTTCACGTCGTATCCATCGATCTTCGGTCGCGAGTTCGACGACACCGGCGCCGAGGAGTCGTACTCGGTCTACGATCACCCGAAGGTCACGATCTACAAGAAGACCGAACGCTACTCCGCCGCGAAGGCAATCGAAGTGCTCCACGCGGACGCGTTCGTGCCCGGCATTACCGCGCTGCCCGGCGATGCCGCGCAGAACGGCATCCTCTTCCGGCCGTCCGTGCTCGCGACGCAGAAGGCCGGCGGCACGTGGTCGGACATCTTCGATCCCGGCAACACGATCAACCGCTTCCCGCTGTTCTTCTGGTTGCTAGCGATGGAGTTGGCCGCATTCGCGCTCGTGCCGCTCGCCATCGTCGGCTTCCGCGGCCTGCCCGACCGCGGCTTCCTGCTGACGAAGCCGCTCGGCATCCTCGCGCTCTCGTACCTCGTGTATGAACCAGCGAGCTACGGCGCGTTCCACTTCGAGCGTCCCGTCATCGCCGGCGCGCTCGCGCTCATGCTCGCGTTCGGCGCCGCCACGGCGTACCTCTGGCGCGCCGACGTCCGCGCCTTTTTCCGCGAGCGCTGGCGATTCTTGCTGTTCTGCGAGTTCGTGTTCCTGGCGGCGTTCATCTTTTCGTACTGGATCCGGCTCCAGAACCCCGACCTGTATCACCCGTACAACGGCGGCGAGAAGCCGATGGACTTCGCCTATCTCAACGGCGTCCTTCGCACGACCGACCTCACGCAGGGACCCATCGATCCGTGGAACGCCGGCGGCTACCTCAACTACTACTGGTTCGGGCAGTTCATCGCCGCGACGATCACGAAGCTCACCGGCATCGTGCCCGAAGTCGCGTACAACCTCATCGTCCCGATGTTCTTCGCGATGGCCGCCGCCGCGACCTTCTCGCTGGCGTACAACCTCGCCGAGTCGACGCGGCGCCTGATGCGACGGCGCCCCGGCCGCCTGCCGATCGGCGTCCGCGGCCCGATCATCGCCGGCGTCCTCGCTATCTTCCTTGTGCTGATCGCGGGCAATCTGCGCGCCGTGGGCGTGCTCTACGACAGCCTGTACCTGATGAGCCCGTGGCATTCCGACATCCCCGTTGTCGGCTGGATCGTGTCGTCCGTCGGCGGATTCAAGGCGATGATCTTCCACGACAATATCGCCGGCGTCGGCGAAGCGAGCTTCCATCGCCTCTTCTACCAGGGAAGCCTCGCCGGCCCTGGTCCTCTTGCCGGCCATTACGATTGGTGGGCGCCCAGCCGCGCCCTCAGTATCATCCCCGGCCAGAAGAACACGGTGACGCCGATCACGGAGTTCCCGTTCTGGACGTTCCTGTTCGCCGACCTCCACGCCCACCTCTACGCCATCCCGTTCTCCATGACGGCCGCCGGCGTCGCGATGGGTGTGGTGATGAACTTCTCGCGCCTGAACCCCATCGGCGCCGCCCGCGAACACCTGCGCGCGAGGGACCTCAGCAGTTGGGGCATGGTGTTTGTGCTGGCGCTCATCGTCGGCGCGTTGCGCTGGATCAACTCCTGGGACTACCCGCCGTTCCTGCTGCTGAGTGCGGCCGCGCTGATCATCGGCGAGCGCGCGAAGGAAGGGCGGTTCACGCTTCGTGCGCTCTCGACCGGTGTGCTGAAGGCGGCGGTGATGGGCGTGCTTTCGTACGCGCTCTTTGCCAACATCGCGAAGAACTACAGTCAGTCCTACTCCAGCGTCGAACGAGCGGATCAGACCACCGCGCTGCAAGATTACTTCAGCCACTTCGGCATCCTGCTGTTCTTCATCACGGGCTTCCTGCTCTTCAACCTGAACCGCGCGATCACCCGCACGAACTGGATTCGCGCCATCTTCTTCGGCGGCGCGCGCCGCCGCCAGCCCGCGCAGACCTTCCCCGTGATGGCCGCGCTCGTGGTGGCGGGCACCGTGGTGATCTGGGCCGGCACGACGCAGCGATGGGGCGTCATCGCCCTTGCCGGCATCGGACTCGTCGCCGTCGTCCTCTGCGCCGCCCGCGAGCTGCGTAGCCCAAGCGCCACCGCGCCGGTGATGCTCTTCGTCTACGCCATGCTCGCGCTCGGGCTCGGCCTCTCCGGCGGCGTCGAAATGTTCACCCTCGAGGGCGACGTCGGCCGCATGAACACCGTCTTCAAGTTCTACCTGCACGTCTGGATGCTCTGGGGCGTCGTCGCCGCCTTCGCACTCTGGTACGTGTTCGCCGTCGTGCAACCGCATGAGGCATTCCTCAAACGCGCCAGCGCGATGAACGCCGCTATCGTCAGGGCGCCCCGTTACGCCTTCGGTGCCATCGCCGTGTTCCTGCTCGTCATGGCGCTCGTCTACCCGTACTTCGGCACGCGCGCCCGCATCGCCGACCGCATCAACCCCGCACAGGGCAGCGGCAACGACGGTCTCGCGTTCCTCGATCACTCGCCGCCGTACACCGGCGACCACTTTCCGGAGGGCCCCGGCGGCGCCCAGAACTTCTCATACACGCGCGACGGCATCAACTGGATTCGCGCCAACGTCAAGGGCACCCCGACCTTCATGGAGGGGAACGGGCCGTCCTACCGCAGCCTCGGAAACCGCGTGGCGATCTACACGGGCAATCCGGCCGTATCGGGCTGGCAGTTCCACCAGGAGCAGCAACGCGTGAAGTTCGGCGCCGCCATCGGCGCGCGTCACCAGGACATCACGCTGTTCTACTCCACCGATGACGTCTCTGCGGCCCGCCTGATCCTGCGCAAGTACGATGTCGAATGGGTGATCGTCGGCGACGTAGAGCAGATGAACTACCCCGCCTCGGGAATGAAGAAGTTCCAGAACGGACTGAACGGTTCGCTGGAGCTCGCCTACCAGAATCCCGGCATGCAGATCTGGCACGTCATCCCCAAGGACCAACTCGCCGCCACCACCGCCCCGTAACACGCGCGACGCGCGTTCGTCTCGTACCAGCACCGCCACGATCACTTTGGCCAACCTGTCGCGCCACCCTCACCTCTGACCTCTGACCTCTGACCTCCCACCCCCGCTTCCTGCTTCCCCGCTTCCCGCCTCCAACATCGTTATCCTGCCGCATGACCCGGACGATCATCCACGCTGACATGGACGCCTTCTACGCGTCCATCGAGCAGCTCGACAACCCCGAGCTGCGCGGCAAGCCCGTCGTCGTCGGCGGCTCGCCGGAAGGGCGCGGCGTCGTCGCCGCGGCGTCGTACGAGGCGCGGCGATTCGGCGTGCGATCCGCCATGCCGATGAGCCGCGCGCTGCGTCTCTGCCACGACGCCGTGCGCTTGTCTCCGCGCTTCGATCGCTACGCCGAGGTCTCCACGCGCGTCATGTCGATCTTCCGCGCGCTGACGCCGCTCGTCGAGCCGCTGTCGCTCGACGAGGCGTTCCTCGATGTCAGCGGCTGGGTGCGCGACGGCGCCGATCCGGCGCGCATCGGCCGCGAGCTGAAGGACGAGGTCAAGGCGACGACCGGGCTCACGCTCTCGGTAGGCATCGGCGGCAACAAGAGCGTCGCCAAGATCGCATCCGACCTCGAGAAGCCCGATGGCCTCGTCGTCGTGCCGCCCGGCACCGAGGCAGCATTCCTCGCGCCGATGCCCGTCCGCGCGCTCTGGGGCGTCGGTCCGAAGACCGATGCGATGCTGCTCCGCGCGGGCATCCGCACCATCGCCGATCTCGCAAACCGATCAGCAGCCGACGCGCGCCGCCTGCTCGGCTCCAACGGTGAGTTCCTCCACGGCATGGCCAACGGCATCGACGAACGTGAAGTGATCGTCGAGCACGAGCGGAAATCCGTCGGCGCCGAGCGCACGTTCGCCCGCGACCTGCCCGACGGCCCGGAGCTGCGCGCCGCCCTCGCCGATATCGCCTCCGAGGTGGCACGCCGTCTCGGTCGATCAAGCGTGAAAGCGCACACGGTCGCCATAAAGCTGCGCTACGCGAACTTCCACACCATCACGCGGCAGTCGAGCCTGAAGACGCCAACCGACGAAGTCAGCGCCATCCGCGCCACCGCGACGCACCTGCTCGATAACGTCGTCGCGCCAGGCGATCAGTTCCGGCTGCTCGGCATCCACTGCTCGAAGCTCACGGAGTCGGCGACCCAGCCGCAACTCTGGACCGCTACGAGCGTCACCGAGCCACCGGACGAAAGAAGCGCAACGTGTTGATGTTCAGGCGAGAGGATCGAGAACGCGTCGCGAACGGCGAGATCACCGTAACGTACCGGCTGTGGAAAACGGCGAAGGTGAAAGCCGGTACGACGTACCGCACGCCGCTTGGCACGATCGAGATACAGGACGTGCAGGTGCTTCCCGCCGGAATGATCGCGAAGCGAGACGTCCGGCGAACCGGGTGTCCCGACATCCCCTCAGTTTGGGTGCTGGCAGGCGAACACACGCACACGATCGTCGGACCCGACACGCTGCTCCACCGCATCCAGTTCCGCTTCCTCGGCGACGTAGCCCCGGCGACTGCACCATCCCGGTCTCTCGAGGTACACGAACTTGCCGTGCGATTGGCGAAGATGGATCAGCGATCGCCGCGCGGCGCCTGGACGTACGAGGTGCTGCGTACGATCAGCGAGCAGCCGCGCGTACCCGCCCGGCTGCTCGCCGCCGAACTCGACTGGGAGCGCCTCGACTTCAAGGCCCACGTCCGCAAACTGAAGGCTCTCGGCCTCACGATCAGCCACGAAGTCGGCTACGAACTCTCAGCGCTAGGCGAGCGCTACCTCGCGGCCGGCCGCCGATCGAACTCAAGAACCAATCCCAAGCCACACAACCCTCTCCGCCAGGCGGAGAGGGTCGGCCGAAGGCCGGGGTGAGGTCTCCTGCCCGTCGGCGAGAATGCGATCTTCGCTGTTACCCCGCCGCCGCAATCCGGCTACGCGCGATCGCCGCGTACTCCGGCACGCTCTCGATCATCAGCCACTCGCGCCCGTGCTTCGCCGCCGCGACGGCCAGCGTGCCCGCGCCGCCGAACGGATCGAGCAGGAGTTCGCCCGGCTGCGATGCGAGCAGCACCGCACGCTCCAGCAACGCCAGCGGCTTCTGCGAAGGATGTTTGCCCGCGGCACGCTCTTTCTTCGACGTCACCGGAAAGTCCCAGAGATTGCGCATCTGCTTGCCGCCGTTCATCTCCTTCGCGTCCCAGTAGTTGAACGTCCAGCCCGTCGCCTTCGCCGCCGTCTCGTTCACCGCCCAGATGATCTGCTCCGTGCTCTCCGTCAGCGTGCGCGCCGTGATGTTCGGTTGCGCGTTCGGCTTGAACCAGACGACCGAGTTGAGGATGCGTCGGTCGAGCACGCTTTGCAAGATGAATCCGAGCTGGTAGATGTTGTGATACGTGCCGAACACCAGGATGTTCCCGTTCGGCTTCACGACGCGCGCGACTTCCTTCAGCCAGGCGACGTTGAATGCGAAGAACTCGTCCTTCGTGAACGTGTCCCACGCTTCGTCCATCGTCACGTGCGACGAGAACGCCCATCCCAGCCCGTTCTTCCCCTTCCGGCCGCTGCCCGACCCGATGTTGAACGGCGGGTCGACGATGCAATGGTCGATACAGCCATCGGGCCAGCCGCGCATCGCCTCCAGGCAGTCGCCCGTGATGAGTTGGTTCGGCGCGGGGGCACCGCGCGTCAACCGCAGCGGCGTACGGACCATGCGTCGTTTCGGGGCCGTGGCGCGTTCGATGGGCTCGATCATGCGCCCATTAGATCAGCGCTATGATCAGTCAGGTATAGGGGAAATCCCTCGATTTCGCCAACACCCCCAGTCCCTCAGTCCCCAGTCCCCAGTCCCCAGTCTCCGATCCTCGATCGGGCGAACTACCAACTACGAACTACAAACCACGAACTCCCCCGCCCCGCCCCGTTTGACACATTCCGGCGTCCGTCGATAGACTGCTGAGCGATGCCTGCCGCACGGCGGGTATTCTGTTGTTTGGAGGAAGCCTTGTACGCGGTCGTTCGCACGGGTGGCAAGCAGTATCGCGTCCAGGAAGGCCGTCCGGTCACCATCGAGCGCCTTCCCGGCGAGGCCGGCCAGACGATCGAGCTGAACGACGTGCTCCTCCTCGCCGATGGCGACAACATCACGATCGGCGCCCCAACCGTGGACGGCGCCCGCGTCGTCGGCACGATTCGCGAGCAGGGCCGCGCGAAGAAAATCCTCGTCTTCCACTACAAGAACAAGACGCGCGCCCGCAAGAAGAACGGCCACCGCCAGCAGTTCACCACGCTGATGATCGACGACGTCCTTGGCGCCGGCCAACAGCCCAAGCCAAAGACCGCGGCTGCCGCTCCTGCTGACGACGCGGTCGAGGCAGCGCCGAAGGCCCGCCGCGCGCGCAAGACCACCGCCGCCGCGCCCGCGACTGAGGCTGCGGCTCCCCCCGCCGCCGAGGCTGCGCCGGCCGCGGAAGAAAAGCCCAAGCGGACCCGCAGGAAGGCAGAGTAAGACGCGATGGCACACAAAAAGGGCGTCGGCAGTTCACGGAACGGCCGCGACAGCAACTCACAGCGCCTCGGCGTCAAGCGCTCCGACGGGCAAGCCGTCCTCGCCGGCACGATCATCATGCGCCAGCGTGGCACGCGCTTCCACGCCGGCCGTGACGTCGGCGTCGGCCGCGACCACACGCTGTTCGCGCTCATCGACGGCGCCGTGAAGTTCGAGCACTACGCCAAAGGCCGCCGCAAGAAAGTCAGCGTGTACCCGATCGAAACTGAGGTGGCCGCCGCCAGCTAGGAACAGTCGCCACAGATCGCCCGGGTAGAGACCACCGAGAAAGCCAGATGAAGCCCAAGATCCACCCCAACTACGTCGAATCAAACGTCCACTGCGCCTGCGGCAACAAGTGGGAGACGCGCGCCACCAAGCCCGACCTGCACGTCGACATCTGCAGCGCCTGCCACCCGTTCTTCACCGGCCAGCAGCGCATCGTCGACACCGCGGGCCGCGTCGAGCGCTTCACCAAGCGCCTCGAGAAGTCTGCCGCCGTCAAGGCGAAGACGAAGTAGGCAGTTCGCAGTTAGTAGTTCACAGTGTGCAGTCCAGAACGCGTCCGCCAATCGGCGGGCGCGTTGCTGCTTCAGCGTCCCGCACCGCGGCCGATGCGTGCCTTACCGGTCGAGCTGGACGTTGGCTTCGTCGAGCAGTTCGACGGCGCGGACGAGTTTGCCGTTGCCTTCGAAGCGGCTCGTGGCGTAGAGGCCTTCGATGAGACGCATCGTCTCGACGGTGGAGCCGGGCGCGAGCAGCACGGCGACGGCGTCGCGGGTGCTGCGGACGCGGTCGAGCAGATAGGGACTGGGTTCGCCGCCACCCGTCATCACGAGGCACTCGATGTCGGTCTGGAGCGCGGCGAGCTGCACGTCGGTCTTGTCGTAGCGCGTGATGACGCAGGTGCGCTCGCGGTTGCCGAAGTATGGCGACGCGGCATCGGACGAGATGGTGCCGATCATCACGCGGTCGAACGAGCCGCGATCGCCCTCGCCGGCCAGCCAGCGCGCGCTGAGGGCAGACGCCACGTCGCTGACGGACGGGGCCGCGAGCGTGCGGTCTTCGGGCAGCGCGGCCAGCACACCGGCGCGAGCGCCGACCGCAGCGACGTCCGACGCAGGCACGCGCGTCACGATCAAGCCGGCGAGCGCCGATTCCGGCGCATCAACGGGTGCCGACGTCGCCGTGCCGACGGCGATCACCCGCGCGTTCAGCGATTCGGCGAGCGCCTTCACGGTGCCGGCCGGCGCTTCGAGCACGAGATCGCCCGTGAGCTTCGCGACATCGGCGGCGGCGACGGGCTTGCCGGGCGTCACAACCCCTTCGAGCGCTGCGAATGCGGCAGCATCAGCAGCAGCGCCATCGTCGCCATCGAGCCGCGCGAGCGTGACGGCCGCGCCGGCGCGGCCGATGCGGTGGGCGATCGCGGCGGCGATCAGGCTGCGCCCAACGCGCGGCTCGGACGATGCGACAAGGATGACGGACATGAGCGGAGTATAACAGCGGCGCACGCTACGGGCAGCGCAGCCGCGAATCTGCGCAGCATGCCCGCGCATTTAGATCTACGCTCGTCGGCACCTGAGGGTATGGTCACCAAGCGCTCTGACGTCGAACAAGCCAAGGACCACCCGCCCGCGCGCCAATGCACCGAACATGTCCAAGAGCGCCGAAAGGTGCCGCACAACGCGTTGCGCTTGGCACGTCGATCTGATGCACTGAACGACGAAGCGACGACTGACTCACCTCTCATCACCAATCACCAATCACCAATCACCGATCATCAGGAGACCAACCCAGTGGACTATCTGTGGTGGAAGCACGGCGTCATCTATCAGATCTACCCTCGCAGCTTCCAGGACTCGAACGGCGACGGCATCGGCGACCTTCAGGGCGTCATCGACCGTCTCGATTACCTGAACGACGGTAGCGAGCGCTCGCTGGGCGTCGATGCGATCTGGTTCTCGCCGACGTTCCCGTCGCCGATGGCCGACTTCGGCTACGACGTCTCGGATTACGAAGACGTGCACAGCGACTTCGGCGACATGGCGACGATGGACCGCTTGATCGCCGAAGCGCACAAGCGCGGCATCCGCGTCATCCTCGACTTCGTGCCGAACCACTCGTCGTCAAAGCACCCGTGGTTCATCGAGTCGCGATCGTCGAAGGAATCACCGAAGCGCGACTGGTACATCTGGCGCGACGCGAAGCCGGAGGGCAGCCCGCCCAACAACTGGATCGCGGCGTTCGGCGGCCCGGCCTGGGAGTGGGACCAGAAGACGCAGCAGTACTACCTGCACTCGTTCCTCACGGAACAACCCGACCTGAACTGGCGCAACGCGGAACTGAAGTCGCGCATGCTCGACGTGCTGCGCTTCTGGATGGATCGCGGCGTCGACGGCTTCCGCATCGACGTGATGGACCGCGTGATCAAAGACCCGGAGCTGCGCGACAATCCGCCGCAGACGAACCCGCGCATCCGCCAGGTGGCGCAGACTGCCATGCAGGTCCACACGCATGATCAGAACTGGCCGGAGATCATCGATGTCGTCCGCGACATCCGCAAGGTCACCGATGCATACCCGGAGCGAATGACCGTGGGCGAGGTGTTCGGGCCGCCGGAGCAGATCGTGCACTACTACGGCGGCGCCGCGCTTGACGGCCTGCACCTGGCGTTCAACTTCCCGTTCGTGCGCATCTGGGACGACCGCTGGACAGCGGAACACGTGCGCAAGCGCGTCGACGCGTTCGAGGCGGCGCTGGAGCCGGGCGCCTGGCCGAACCACGTCTTCGGCAACCACGATACCGACCGCTTCATCAGCCGGGTCAACCGCGACGGTCGCGGCGCCGAGCGAGCGCGCGTCGCCGCGCTGATGCTGCTGACGCTGCGCGGCACGCCGTTCATCTACTACGGCGAAGAGATCGGCATGGAGAACGTCGAGGTCCCGGAGCAAATGCTGCAGGATCCGGCGCGCCACTACGCGCGGGGCCGCGACCCGGAGCGCACGCCGATGCAGTGGTCGCGCGAAGACGCCTTCACGACGGGCACGCCGTGGCTGCCGTACGGCGACCTCTCCATCAACGTCGAACAGCAGCGCGAAGACGCGCGATCGATGCTCTCGCTCTACCGCCGGCTGATCTGGTTCCGGCGATCGTCCGACGCTCTGCGGTCCGGCGCCTACGAGCCCGTGGACGGCCTGCCGGCTGGCATCTACGCCTACACCCGCGTCGAAGGCGCCGACCACCTGCTCACGGTACTCAACTTCACGAATGACGCGATCTCGTTCGAGCTGCCCGCGTCGCTGCGCGTGACGGAGACGATCATCGGCACGCACGATCTCGCGCCGCCGTCGCAGGCGATCGCGCTGGCGGGGAATGAGGGACGGCTGCTGCGGCTGGGATAGTGCTTCCAACGCTTCGTTCGCTCGCTGGAGAACGGCGACCCGCGGTTGACTCGCCGTACCCCGCCCCGACCTAACCCCTCGCCACGGCGAGCAGGCCAGCCCTCTCCACGGCGAGTCTTGACCTTCCCGGCGCGGGAAGGGGAGCCCGTAGAGACAATTTCGCGGCCGGCAACCATCCAGTGAAACTAACCGGAAGCACTACACCGGGGATAGAACGAACGGGGACAGGTCTGAAGACCTGTCCGTACGGACGTCGTGCGCTACCGAGAGCTTATGCGCGGACGCTCGTCACGAGGAAGCGCTCGATCATCGCGTTGATCTGCTCCGGCACCTCGAGCTGGTGGAAGTGGCCGGACGCGACGGTCTTGCCCGTCAGCACCTGCGGACACAGTTCGCGCAGCCGCGCGACCCGCTCGATCAGCGGGTCCGCTTCGACGTAGAGCACGGGCGCGTGTACCGCCTTCAGCTCCGCTTCACCCCCGAACGAGCCGACACTCTCGAAGGCGGACGCCGCAACGTGCATGGGCGTGCGGCCCATCGCGTCGAGCAGGCGCGCCTTGAGGGCGGGGTCGCTCGTCGCCGTGAAGAACTGATCCGCGCCGAACTGGCGCAGGACGGCCGGGCCATCCGGCGACCGGAACCCGGCGACGAGCTGCGCGATGAGCGGCTGCAGCTCCGCCGGAAACAAGATCGCCGGGTCGAGCATCACCAACGCCTCGCAGATCGGCGGGTGCGCGGCGGCGAGCGCGAGGGCGACGGCGCCACCCATGCTGTGACCCACGAGCACGGCGCGCGACACCCCGAGTTCGCCGCAGATCCACGCGACATCGTCGGCAAAGCCCTCGATGGTGTAGGACTGCTCGGGCTTGTCGCTCTCGCCATGGCCGCGCAGGTCCACCGAGACGCAGCGGAACCGCTTCGAGAAGTGCGCGGCCTGCGGCGCGAAGTGCGAGCGATCGCACGTCCAGCCGTGCACGAACACCATCGGCGGGCCGCCGCCCGACTCCTCGTAGTGGAGCTTCACACCATCGCGCGTCAGGTAGGGCATACCACCACCTCCGCGGGCGCAGCAGGCTGCGCCCCTATAACCACCAGCGACCAAATCACCAGCGACCAGCGACCAGATCACACCTGCTCGAAGTACCGCGTGCGCTCCCATCCGGTGACCGCGCGACGATGCTTCTCCACTTCCCAGCGCCGCATCGCCACGTAGTGGTCGACGAACCCGTCGCCCAGGAAGTCGCGCGCGATGGCGCTCGCGTCGAGCAGTTCGATCGCCTGATCGAGCGTGCGCGGCAGCGGCGTCAGACCTTCGTTCTCGTAGACGTTGCCCTCGGCCGGCGGCGGCGGCGTCAGGCCGCGCTCGATGCCCGAGAGCCCGCCCGCGAGGCAGGCCGCGAAGCCGAGGTAGGGGTTCACGTCGGCGCCCGGCACACGATGCTCGACGCGGATCGCCGTCTCGCCGTTCGTGATCGCGCGCAGCGATGACGTGCGGTTCTCGATCGCCCACGACGCGGACGTCGGCGCCCAGCTTCCGCTGACGTAGCGCTTGTACGAGTTCACGTTGGGCGCGTACAGCGCGAACAGCTCAGGCATCGCTGCCAGCGCGCCGGCGATGTACGAGTTGAGCGTCGACGACATGTGGTGCGGCGCGCCGGCGTCCCAGAACGCGTTGGCATCGCCGCGCCAGAGGCTCTGGTGGATGTGGCCGCTGCAGCCATCCATCTCATCCGAGTACTTCGCCATGAACGTCGGCACCGCACCAGACTGCGCGAGCACTTCCTTCGCTCCGCTTTTGAAGAGCATGCCGCGGTCGGCGGCCTCCATCGCATCGCAGTAGCGAAGGTTCATCTCGTACATGCCCTCGCCGTGCTCGCGGTTGTAGCCCTCGACCTCGATGCTGTAGGCGTCCATGTGGCGCCGCAACCCGCCGACGATCTCGTCATCGATGCTGGCGTGGCTGATCGAGTAGCAGTTGTAGCCGGGGTTGAGCGGGCGCAGATCGCTGAAGCGCTGTTCGCGCAGCGTCTCCTGATCCTCGCGGAAGATGCGGAACTCCAGCTCGACGGCCATAGCGGCGGTGAAGCCGAGGTTTGCCGCCCGATCGAGCACGCGGCGCAACACGTTGCGCGGCGACACCGCGAGCGGCTCGCCGTGCTCGGTGTAGACGTCGCAGACGACGGCGGCGGTGCCGCGCTCCCACGGCACGATGCGGAACGTCGCAAGATCGGGCCGCAGCAGGATATCCGCGAAGCCGGTGTCGGCGCTGCCGACGGCGAGCTTTTGGCCGGTGATCACTTCCTCGGCGATGTCCCAGCCGAAGAGGACATCGCACTGAGCGAAGCCGTCGCCCTCGCAGCCGGCGAGGAACTGTTTCGTCGACAGACGCTTTCCGCGATAGACGCCGTCCATGTCGGGCGTGCCGATCTTCACGGTCTCGACGCCGTGGTCCGCGATGAGCTTCTCGATCTCTTCCCTGTCCATGAGTGACGATGATACTCGGATCGCCGGCATGGCGGAAACGAGTCGAGGTTTCCGGGGACCCAAACAGCGTCCGAACGGCCCTACCGCGGCCCTTCGAGATTCGGCAGCCTTACTTCGAGGGGGAGTCTATGGCGAAGAAAAAGAAGCGGCCTGCCCGAAAGGGCATCCTGAACAATACGACGCTTGCCGCCGGCGTCCTGGCGCTGATTGGCGTCGTCGTCGCGGCCGCCTGGCTGGCGTTCGATGGCGGCAGCACGCCGAAGCGCAAGATCTTGCGCCAGACTCCAGTAGTGAGCACAGAGCAGCGGGTGGGCGTCGAGGTCATTGACAACGACTTCACGCCGCGCACGCTGACGGTCAACAAAGGGGCGACGGTGACGTGGACGTTCACCGGCAGCCTGCCGCACAACGTCACGGACGACCGTGGGGCGTTTGCCAGCGATACGCTCGGGAAGGGTGACGAGTACCATCGAACATTCGACGCCGCCGGGGTGTTCTACTACTACTGCACGATCCACCACAGCATGCAGGGCACGCTGACGGTGAAGGAGTAGCGGCGGCGCCAGCCGAGAACGTGGCCGTCGTCTTTGGCCGCGAACGCCTGCGTTACTTCAACGCCTTGAAGTCGTCTAGGTGCGCGCCGATGTCCACGTAGAGATCGGCAACGATCTTCAACTCCGTCGACACCGCCTCAGCGAACGCCACGATCTCGACACGCACGCCGCGGCTGGCGATCAGCTCGACCAGGCGGCGGAAATCGCCGTCGCCCGACATGAGCACGACAATATCGAGACGTTCGGACATCGTCAGGATGTCGATCGCCAGTTCGATATCGAAATTCGCCTTCATCGAGCCATCGGCGAAGCGCTTGAGCGGCTTGGTGACGATGCGGTACGGGTGGCCGACGAAATGGTGTACGAACCGCTGGCTTTCGAGCTTGGCCTGCGGGTCGTCGCTGATCGGCGCGTAGGCGCTCGCGCGCACAAGCTCGCGGCCGCGCGTGAAGTAGTCGAGCACGCGCCCGAAATCGATGTTGATGTTGCGGCGCTCCGACGCGTAGATCAGGTTCGGCACATCGACGAAGATGCCGACGCGCGGATGTGACGTCGAGGCGCCGGCCCCGCGATCGAGTTTCATCTGCATGTCGGCAACGGTGGTCTGCAGCGCCTTCACCGTCGCTGTCATGTCGCGGGCGAAGTGCTCGAGCACGGCGGACTGGTGCGCGAGCGCGCGCTCCAGCGTCAGCGGCTCGCCGTCCTTGACCAACTCGACGATCGAAGGAGCCGACTCTCCGGCGGCAACGATCGCCGTGCCGGGCTTTTTGCGCCCGCGACCGCCGCGCGTACCGCGCCGGCGTTTCGCCGGCGACGCCGCGTCAGCATCCGCCGCGGGTGAAGGCGCGGTGGCGAGCGACGAAGCGGCGGGCGCCGGCGCGTCTATCGGCGCGGCGGCCGCCTCGGCAGCCCAATCGCGTCGCGGCGGACGCGCGGGCGTCCTGCGGCGGGCCGCCGGCTTCTTCTCGTCGGGCGTGGCGGCGGCAGGTGCGGCTGGCGCCGCAGACGCCTTCGCGGGCGGCCCGGGAGGAGCCGCCTTCGAGGCGGGCGCGCCCATCTCGCTCTTGGCGCCGTTCTTTGGCGCCGGGGCCGGCTCCGCGGCGGCCTTCGGCGCCGCTTCCTTGCGTGTTGTGCGCGTCTTCCCGAAAAACTTGACCAATGCTATGCCCCCGCTGCGTATTCCAGGACGCTGCATCGTGCGGCGACCTTCTTCGCGACTTCTACGAATGCCTGCGCCTGCGGACTCTCGGGCGCCAGTACGACGATCGGCGTGCCCTCGTCGGCGGCCTTGCGCGTGGCAGGGTCCAGCGGCAACTCGCCGAGGAACTCCAACCCCAGATCCTCTGCCGCCGCGCGCGCACCGCCGTGTCCGAAGATCTCGGTCTGGGTGTTGCAGTGCGGACAGACGAAGTAGCTCATGTTCTCGATCACACCGAAAATCGGCACGTTCAGCTTATCGAACATGCCCACCGCCTTCGCGGCGTCCTCCAGCGCGATGTCCTGCGGCGTGCTGACGATGACGGCGCCGGAGATCGGCGCCTCCATCGACATACTCATGGAGGCATCGCTGGTACCAGGCGGCAGGTCGACCAGCAGGTAATCCAGCTCGCCCCACGAGACATCGTGCAGCAGTTGCCGGACAGCGGTGCCGATCATGGGCCCGCGCCAGACGACGGGCGTGCCCCGCGGCAGCACGAAGCCGATCGAGCACACCTTGACGCCGTGCCGCTCCTCGACGCGCAGACCGCCCGCCTCGACCTGTGATCCCTGGCCGATGCCCATCATCGTCGGCAGGTTTGGGCCCGTGATGTCGGCATCCAGGAGGCCGACGCGCGCGCCGAGCGAGGCCAGTGCGACGGCCAGGTTGGCCGACACGGTCGACTTCCCGACGCCGCCCTTGTTGCTCGCGATGGCGATCAGGTGTCGCACGCCCTCGATGGGCTGGCGCTCCGACGCGCGGTGCTGCGCGACCTTCGCCTCCATGGTGACGTTGGCTTCGCGCACGCCCGGCAGCGCCAGCAGCAGCTCGCGCGCGTCGCGCTCGATCGTCTCTCGCACCGGACACGCGGGCGTCGTCAGCACGATGCGGACGCTCACGGTGTCGCCGGCGATCTCCGGCGCCTGGACGAAACCGAGCGAGACGATGTCGCGATGCAGGTCGGGGTCTTCGATGGCGCTGAGCGCCTTCATGATCTCTTGTTCGGTGACGGCCATCAGGCGTTGCCTCTTGGTGCGCCGGATGGCGCGAATGCTGGTACGAGGTAGCGGCAGCAGTCGGCACAGTCCGTGCGACGATCCGCCATGCGTATTGGAACATCCAGGACGCTGGAGAGGAAGGTTTCGTGCCAGTCACACGCCCCATCGCCAGACGCGACGGCGCGGTAGACGCAGGCGAAGTCGCGCACTTCCCAGGCGTCACCCAGGTCGTGCCACTCGGCGAACCCGCCGTGCGATCGCAGGATCAGCATCACGCGGTCCATGCGCTCGGCGCCGGTCAGCGCCTTCACCTCGGCGCGATGCCGCTCGGCAAGGCTGAGCGCGGCTTTGCGGAACAGCCCGGCGCGGCGCTCGGCCGGCTCCAGGCCGACGACGTCGGCCGGCTCCAGCAGCCCGGCCTGCTCGACCAGCAACGCCAGCATGCGGTCGTGGCCGTCGATCGTGCGGCGGTGGCCATCGACAGTGAGCCGGTACAGATGGTGGGGCCGCCCGGTATGCCGGCGCACTTCCTCGGTGCGCACCAGCGCGTCGCGCTCGAGCGCGGTCAGGTGCTGGCGCACGGTCATGGGGGCGAGGCGCAGGGAGGATGCGAGGTCATCGACGGTCGAACCGTCGTTGCGCTTGAGGAGGGCGAGGATCTCGGTCTTCGTTGAATGCATAACGCCCGGCTCAACCGGACTCCTCAGTGTATCGCGCCGGGCGGCTATCGGCCATTAGGACGGTACATTATGTATAAACCGTGCTTACCTTGACACGGTACAAAATCGTGTGCCATACTCATGCACCAATCTCCGGTCCCCAGACGTACTACATGAGAAAGAACCCGGGGAGCGGGAAGGAGGACGAGATGCCGAAGATAGCAGTGCGAGAGAAAGAGAAGACCGTGAAGATCACCGAAAAGAAAGCCTCGAAGAGGGATGCCGCAGTCGCCGTCGCCGACATGGAGGTCGTGGAAGCGCCGACCTGCGCACACCACTGGGTGATCGCCAGCCCCAACGGCGAGATGAGCATCGGCAAGTGCAAGGTCTGCGGCGCCGAGAAGGAGTTCCCGAACTCCGCCGAGGACTATCTGTGGGAGCGCAGCGTTCCGCAGTCGCGCTGGACGGGCCGCTCGGACGCCAAGAGCTTCAGCGACGGCTTCTAAGCCGGCGCCAGCCATCACAACCGAATAGCACGACGAAGGCCGCGTTGTTGCGGCCTTCTCGTTTGCACGCCTGGCTTCGACCTGCGCCAGGCTGATCGTGTCGGAGGTGAGTGCGGCATACGCGGTCATGCAGGTTCAGGCACGGGCTCCGGGCCGTCACGCTCGCAATCCCGGGCGTCGAGAGTGAGGAGGACTGGACCGAGTTCTCGCGCGATGCTCGGGCCTCGTCTGGTAACAGGTGTGTCTTCGGACGATGCGGTCATTGAGAAGATTGCGGGGCGGATCGGCACGAACTCCAAGTGAGGCGTGGGACCTTCGGCGCGGCGCGGGCGCACAACCGTACGCCCCTTGTACGACGGCAGTTTCGTCATCACGGCGCTGGGTGCGCGCCGACGTGGGCACTCTACGGAGTGCCCCTACGCCGGCCGCTTCGCCATCTCGCTGCGGGGCCGTTGATTGCACGGGGCACGCCGTTCGGCGCGGTGCGCCAGACAGGGCTGATGCGGGCGTGGCGGCCGTGCGATACGATCACGTACACATCCGGGCGACCCGCCGATGGCACTGCGGCCGCGAAGGAGAGGCGATGACGACGAACGGCAAGACTGACGCGGCGAAGCTGAAGCCTGAGCTTGAGCGGTGGGATTCCACCGTGATCAAGAAGGCGCTGGAGCGCGGCGGGGAGCGGCAGCTCGAGTTCGCGACGACGTCGACGGAGACGCGGCGGCTGTACACGCCGCTCGACACGGCTGGGCTCGACTACGAGCGCGATCTCGGCTATCCGGGCGAGTATCCGTACACGCGCGGCGTGCAGCCGACGATGTATCGCGGGCGGCTCTGGACGATGCGCCAGTACGCCGGCTTCGGTACCGCGAACGAATCGAACGAGCGATTCAAGTTCCTGCTCGAACAGGGGCAGACGGGGCTGTCGATCGCCTTCGACCTGCCGACGCAGATCGGCATGGACTCCGACGACCCGAACGCCGATGCGGAGGTGGGGCAGGTCGGCGTCGCGATCGACTCGCTGGCGGACATGGAGGATATGTTCGCGGGCATCCCGCTGGACCGCGTCAGCACGTCGATGACGATCAACGCGCCGGCAGCGGTGCTCGTCGCGATGTACATGGTCGTCGCTGAGAAGCAGGGCGTACCGGCCGGCGACGTCATGGGGACGGCGCAGAACGATGTGCTGAAGGAGTACGTCGCGCGCGGCACGTACATCTACCCGCCGCGGCAGTCGCTGCGGCTGGCGGCTGATCTGATCACGTATTGCGCCCGATACGCGCCGAAGTTCAACAGCATCAGCGTCAGCGGCTACCACATCCGCGACGCCGGCTCGACGGCGGCACAGGAGATCGGCTTCGCCTTCGCGAACGCGATCGCCTATATGGAGGCGTGCCAGCGCTCGGGCGTCGACATTGACGACGTGGCGCCGCGGATCTCGTGGATCTTCAACACGCACAACAACTTCTTCGAGGAGATCGCGAAGTATCGCGCGCTGCGGCGCATGTGGGCGCGGCTGTTGCGCGAGCGGTTCGGGGCGAAGGATCCGAATTCGTGGAAGCTGCGGACGCACATCCAGACGGGCGGCGCGACGCTGACGGCGCAGCAGCCCGAAAACAACGTCGTGCGGGCATCGATCCAGGCGCTCGCGTCCGTGCTCGGCGGCGTGCAATCGATGGCGCTGTCGTGCTACGACGAGGCGCTGGCGATCCCGACGACGGAAGCGCAGCGGATCGCCCTGCGGACCCAGCAGATCATCGCGCACGAGACGGGCGTGACAGACACGGCGGACCCGTTCGGCGGGTCGTACTACGTCGAGTCGCTGACGGACGAGATCGAAAAGAAGGCGCAGGAGTACATCGACCGCATCGAAGACATGGGCGGCGCCGTCGCGGCGATCGAGTCCGGGTACATGCAGACGGAGATCCAGGAAGCCGCGGTGAAGCAGCAGCAGGACATCGAGTCCGGCGCGCGCGCGGTCGTCGGTGTGAACAAGTTTCGCAGCGACGAAGAGCCGGAGCCGATCATCTTCCGCGTCAACACGGAGCTGTCGCGCGGGCAGATGGAGCGCCTGCGGCGCGTACGCGAGACGCGCGACGGTGAGAAGGCGGCGGCGGCGCTGCGGACGCTGGGCGAGACGGCGCGCGGCGAAGACAACCTGATGCCGGCGATCCTCGACGCCGTGCGGGCGTACGCGACGCTCGGCGAGATCTGCGGCGAACTGCGCGCGGCCTGGGGCGAGTACCGCCCGCCAACGGTGGTGTGAGGTTCACCGCGGAGCCGCGGAGAGCGCGGAGATTCTTGTTGGTGCTTAAGGCCGGTGACCGGCCCGAAACGCACCCCTCTCCACGTCGTGGATACAAGGGGTGGCCGAAGGCCGGGGTGAGGTGCTCGGCTGTCGACGACGCTCCTCGCTTTCATTCGCGGGGGTAGCGCCGCCGCGCCATGAGGAACTGCTAGTGTAGTGAATCCGAAATAGCGTTCGTTCATGAGGCGCGAAGCGTGGTGGCATAGCCGTCCTCGGCTGTGAGTCCGGTGAAGCCGGACCGACGCGGCACGACGCCTCGTTTGACGGACGTTCCGCCGCGTGCGAGGCCTTCCGGCGAACCGCCACGGTAAAGAAGCGTTGGCAGCACTACACTAGGGACGGCCGTGCCATATGCCGTACATATCAACATCGCTCCGTAGCTCGCTCCCGGATCCGAGCCCGAACGCGGCGATCGACTGAACCCTACGGCATATCCCCCGAATACTCCTTCGTCGGCGATTGCCGTCTGTACGCCTCATCTCCGGCATTCGCAGTGACGATACTCACAACGTGATACGGCTGACCATCCTGCTCGGCCTCGTAGGGCTTGGCGCGGCCGCCTGTTTCAAGGCCGAAGCCAGACCCGCGCCGGCGCCCGAGGAGATACGCGTTGCGGACGCGGCTCCGAGTGCCGTGCTTATCAACGCCTCCGAGTTCCGTCTCGACCTGACCACTCACACCGCGAAGGCCGGCACGGTCGATTTCGTCGTCCGCAACGACGGAAGGCAGGAGCATGAGTTCGTCGTGGTGCCCGTACGCGACGATCGCTACGGGATGCCATTAGGAGAGATTGAGGCGTTCGCGGCCGGCCAAACACGTGCGCTGCGGGCGCAACTCGCGCCGGGCAAGTACACGTTCGTCTGCCTGATCGTGTCGGACGTTCACGGCCAGCCGAAGTCGCATATGTCGCTCGGCATGAAGACGGACTTCGAGGTGACCCCGTGATACGGAGACACCTGCGCATGGCCCTCAATCCGCTGGTCGTGCAGGTTGCGACCGTGGCCGTCGCGGGCAGCGTCGTCGTGGCGATTGCCGTGGTCACGTCTGGCATCGTGGAACGCAGCTCGCGGACCGCGACGGCCGACTCGAACGCGGCGCTCATGGCGTCGCGGATCCGCAGCGAGATGGACACGGTGGCACTGCTGCGGTTAGACGACGCGATTGCGGGGAACGCCGCGACGACCAACGCGCCCACGCGCATCTCGCTGCAAGGCGCAATCGCGGCGCACGAAGCGGTGGCGACCGCGTCACGTGACGCGGCCGACCTGCACCAACTCATCGGGTCGGAAGTGACGCTACAGATCCTGGGCGCGACGGGCGAGGCGCGCAGCGCTCTCAACTCCTACCTCGCGAGCCAGACGCTGCAGACGTTCGCGGATCTACAGACGAGGCTACAGGCATTGCGCAACCTGACGGCCTCCGAGATACCACAGCTCACGATGTCGGCGCGGAACAATCAGACGACGCTGCGTAGCGCGGCGAATCTGTCGCGCATCACGATCATCATCGCGGCGACGGCCTCCACGGCGGTCGTGGCTATGGCAACGCTCGTCATCGGGCGCCGGCTCCGCCGCGCGCTACGTACGGCAGAGGACGAGAAGGCGCGGCTCATCGAGACGACGAAGGCAATGCAGCGACGGAACGACCAGTTTGCGGCGCTCTACCAGGTCGGATCCGAAGTGAGCGAGTCGCTGAGCATGCGTTACGTTATACAGACGACGGTCCGGGAAGCGCGCAAGCTCGTCGGCGCAGACGTCGTGGCGGTCCGGCGCGTCGTCAACGGCGCCCTGCAGATCGCCGGCAGTGAGCAGGACGCCGATACGGATGTCGCCAAACTGGGGACGGTGCCGCTGGGTCAGGGGCTCGTCGGGCGCGCGGCAAAGCGCGGCAAGACGATACGCGTCGACAGCGACGCGGAGGTTCAGATGGCCGACGGCGAGCGGGTCGCCGGCATGCAATCGGGGATCGTCGTGCCGCTCATTGTCGGAGCGCGCGTCGTGGGTACGCTGGGCTGCTGGTCGCGTGTGACGGGTTGTTTCGACTCCGACGACGAGCGCATCCTCGAGATGATGGCCACACAGGTGGCGACGGCCATCGTATCAGCGGACACGCATGAGCAGAGTGAACGCGACGCGCACAACGACGCACTGACATCGCTGCCCAACCGCCGGCAACTGAACGAAGACCTGCGCGGCGTACTCCTCGAAGCGAGCCACCAGGACACGCCACACGCCATCGCGATGGTGGACATCGATCACTTCAAACGCTTCAACGACGAATATGGCCACCGCGTGGGCGATATCACGCTGCAGAAGGTGGCCGATGTGCTGAAGTCGTCGCTCCGCGACGAGGACCGGGTCTATCGCTTCGGCGGCGAAGAGTTCCTGATCGTCTATGCGGGAGTAACGGCCGAGAACGCCCTCAAGCTCGCTGAGCGCGCCCGCAGCGCCGTCGAGCGCGCACCGCTCACGGGCGAGACGCTGCAGCCGGTGGGCCCGGTGACGATCTCGATCGGCGTCGCGCTGTTCCCCGACCACGGCCGCGACATCGAAGCACTGATCGACTTGGCCGACCGCGCGATGTACGTGTCGAAGGAGATGGGGCGCAACCGCATCACGCTGTCCGGGCACGAGCCGGAGCGCCTCGCCGCGGCGGCGTAACGCCGGGCCGCCGTCGTCGTTCTGACAGCTGTTGTTCTAGGCGATGATGCGAATGCATACGCGGGCAGGGCAAGCCCTGCCTCTACTCGGCGTGCGTCGCTCACGATGTCGACGCGGGGCGAGCGGCGCCTACTCCATCGAATGGCGATCGGGTACAGTCTGGCGCGATGGTGAGATCTGCTTCTTGTTGCGGTGAGGGGCGGTACATAGAGGAGTGAGACATGTCGACGAAGCGCCTTGACGGGCAAGTAGCAGTGGTGACGGGCGCATCGCGCGGGATCGGGCGGGCGTGTGCGGAAGAGCTGGCGCGTGAAGGCGCGGCGGTCGTCGTCAATTACTTCACGAGCCCGGAGCCGGCCGAGCAGGTGGTCGGCGAGATCGTGTCGGCAGGCGGGCGCGCCATCGCCGTCCGCGCGGGCGTCGGACATCCGGACGACTGCAAGATGCTCATCGAGAAAACGATCGAGACGTACGGGCAGATCGACATCCTGGTCAACAACGCGGGCGTGAACCGCGACCGCACGCTGAAGAGACTGTCGGTCGAGGAGTGGAACGAGGTGATCAACACCGACCTGAACGGCGCGTTCTACTGCACGTCGGCGGCGATCCCGCACATGGTGGAGCGCAACTACGGGCGGATCATCGTGATGTCGAGCATCATCGGCCAGATGGGGAACAGCGGGCAGTCGAACTATGCGGCGGCGAAAGCGGGGCTGATCGCATTCGCGAAGTCGGCCGCGAAGGAGCTGGCGCGCAACAACATCACCGTGAACGCGATGTGCCCGGGGTTCGTCGAGACGGACATGGTGATGGCGCTGAGCGACGAGGTGAAAGCGACGCTGCTGAAGGCGATCCCGCTGGGCCGCTTCGGCCGGCCTGACGAAGTCGCGAGCTTCGTTCGCTATCTCTGCACGGAGGGCGACTGGATCACCGGGCAGCAGTTCAATCCGAACGGCGGGCAGTACATGTAGTGGTAGTTGGTAGTTCACGGTTCACGGTTCGCAGTTCACAGGATGTTCACCTTGCGGTCGCGCGTTGGTGCCATCCGCAGCCTCGACGCGGGCGGCGCGCCCGCGCTCCATCGCTGTACGCGTTTGACCGGCAGGGCGGGAAGCACGGATTTCGCGGATTTCACGGATGGGTTGGTCGAATAGCGCTGAGCGTGTGATCCAAGAGCGTGGCGCTGCACCGGCGTGGCGCTGGTTCGACTGCGCCGAACAGGCGGGCGGGGCGCCCGCGCTCCATCGCTGTACGCGTTAGCAGGCCGCCGAAGAACCGCATTTGTTCTCGTGGCGCGGGCTTTCTGCCCGCGTTCGCAGTTGCGGATCGCCGCTCCGTATTGAAGTCCAAACGCCGTCCAGTGACCTCGTAAGCACCCTGCGTAGGTGCTGGCGCGGCGTCTGCGATCCGCCGTGGCCGCGCTACGTGCGCGCGAAGAAGCCGAGTGCCATGCGAACGCGGTCCTCAAGCGGCGTCTCGGGCGCATCTTGAGGGAGGCGTCCGGCAGCTTGCGCCGCTTCCGCCTGCGTGTAGCCGAGTCCCATGAGGGCGGCGACGACGTCTGCGTCGGCCTGCTTGCTTGTGGACGCCGTCGCCGTCACGGCATCGGAGCCCGCCGGCGGCGGCGTCACCTTGTCGCGCAGTTCGAGGACGAGGCGCTCGGCGGTCTTCTGGCCGATGCCAGGGACTTTGCGCAGCACGTCGGCGCGGCCACCCGCAATCGCCAGCGTGAGTTGCGCGTAGTCGAGCGTCGCGAGCAGGCCGAGCGCGACGCGCGGACCGATGCCGCTGACACTGATCAGCTGCTCGAACAGCAACAGGTCGTCGCGCGTGGCGAAGCCGAACAGCGTGAGCGCGTCCTCGCGGACGTGCAGATGCGTGTACAGCGTCGCGGGCGTGCCGATCGTGAGCGCATCGGCGGCGGTCGCCGGCACGGACGCGACGATGCCGAGGCCGCCCACGCCGATGATCGCCCAGTCGGCGCCCTTCTCCTCAACGATGCCGCGCAGTCTCGCTACGGGCATGCGGTGGGTTTCGGCTGACGTCGCTTCGTGGTCACGGGGCGAGTGTATAGCGCTCGATGGTCGCCGGGTAGCAACCTGACGATGTTCGCGGATGCGTTGGACGCCACGTCGCGCGCGGCAGAAGCGGCTACAACGCGTCGTGTTATGTCGTGTTCGTGCGGCCGTGCTCTCTGGCCTCCGCCAAGTACAAAGCGCCATACACCGCCCGACAAGCGTCGGCGGTCCGTGACGCTACGCGAAGGACCACCAGCGCCGTAGTTGCCCCCAATGGCAATCCGACTTCGCGCCCAAGTGCTCGCTTCAGGCCCTCGTGGTGGGGGATAATCTCCGCATGGAGAAGGCGATCGACACGATCGATCCGGCACGCATCCGCGGAGCGTGGATGGGGCGCATCTCCGGCTGCCAACTGGGGAAGGCGGTCGAGGCGCTCTCGATCCTCCGCGGTAACATCGAACTCACGCGTTACCTGGAAGACGCAGGCGCACTGCCGTTGCGAGACTATGTGCCCCTCATGCCTCACACGCTGGTCGAGCGCACCGGCCGGCGTTCCTGTCGCGGAGAGATCTCGCGCAGCGAGCCGGACGACGACATTAACTACACGGTGCTGGCGCTCATGCTCCTCGAGCGTCACGGCCTGGACCTTTCAACTCAACACGTAGCTCGCGCCTGGCTGGAACTCCTGCCAGCAGGTGCGACGTATACGGCCGAGCGGGCCGCATACCGCACGCTGCTGCAGCGTGTGCCCGAGTACTTCGCGCTCGGTGCGCCGGCAGGGTTCGACGTTACCGAGTGCGGCCGCAACGAATACAGCGACTGGATTGGCGCGCAGATCCGTGCCGACGTCTACGGCTGGGTCTGCCCCGGCGAGCCGGTCCTCGCCGCGGACCTCGCCCGGCGTGATGCTGCGCTCTCCCATCAAGGAGACGGCGCCGATGGCGCCGCCTTCGTCGCCGCACTCGGCGCTACGATCCCTACCGTGGACTCGCTGGCGAGTGCCGTGGACGGGGCAATGCGGGCGGCTGACGTCGGCGCAGGCGTCCGGGAGGCGGTCGAGCTCGCTCAGTCGGTGATCCGCGCGGACGACGCCGTGGAGCGCATCCGAGCGCACTACGATGGCCTCTCGCCGTTTCATACGCTGAATAACCTTGCACTCGTCGCGTGGGCCTTGTTGTCGCACCCGGACGACTACTCAGCGGCTGTCGGCGATGTCGTCGCCGCCGGGTGGGACACCGACTGCAACGGCGCGACGGTTGGCGGGCTCTGGGGACTGTCCGGCCGCCGGATCCCCGAGCACTGGACGGCACCGTGGAGGGGGTGCGTCGGCGTGACGCTGGCGGGCATCGGAGAGCTCCAGGTGGACGATCTGGTCGCCCGGACACTCCATGTGGCGCGCCAGATCAGGACGGAACGGCAGGGGACATCCATGCCCCGCGTCCTCGACCGCAGCGACAGATCGAATTGACTCGCGCCGGCGGACGCAGGCTGTTGACCGGCGGTCTCTGCGGCCGGCCGGCCATCGATCCGGAACGTGAAGGGCGCGCCGCTGCTGCTGTGCAGGGAACCAATCCGGTGCTCGCGGGCGATCCGACGGTCTCATAGGCGCGGACCATTCCGCGTTACCGAGCGGCTTCCCGTGTCGGTAACGCTACCCGCATCGCCAGCCATCAACTCCAAATGTGCGTCAGTGGCCACCCGGCTTTCTGGATCCACGCGCCTGGCTGCTTGTCCTCGATGCGCCGATAATCGTCTTCATGCAAGAGTTTAGCTTCGACCCACGTGACCCGGTGTTCGACGTCAGCGGGTGGCACCTATCGTTGCAGGTAATCTCGTTCGAGAACACCTACGGAATAGCGGGCACTGAGGTCTCGCAGTCAGATCTAGAGACGACGATTCGAGCGCGAGGCCTCACGTCGGCCGGCGGTCAGCGCGAGGCAGCCGGGACTGCGACGATCCACGCCGAACGATCAGCCGATGGACTCACGATCTCGATCTCTGCGTCCATGCGAGAGAAGATCCGGTGCACGAAGCTCATTGTCAGCGGCCTCGACGCCACGGAACTCCTTGGGCACCGATGGGTCCGTCAGCGCATCGACCGGAGCGGCACCGTTGTGCATTATCCGATGACGACCCACACCGCACTGGTGTTCCTGCCACTGGCGGACGGATCGCACCTCTACTTCGAGTCGCTGGATACCCGCGTCCGCGCCAAGCGCTTCGCGATCACCCAGCGAGATCGAGGTGCAACGGTCGAGTTGATCCATGAGGACGCGGCAAGCGAGATGACCACTTCGACTTCCACACCACTTTGGCGGATCGGGAAGACAGACCACCCGGAATCGGTTGTGCGGCGCCACGATAGGCACGTTGCCGAGGCCTTCGGCTTGACGTCGTGGGAGGCGCGAGACGACGTGCCGGCATGGGCGCGCGACGTCGCTCTCGTCGTTGCGCTCCACGGCATGCACTGGACCGGCTACACGTTCAACACCTACGACGCCATGCGCGACACGATCGACTACGTCGCGGATAGGATTGACGGCCGGCGCGTCCTCGCCTTCTTGCCGGGATGGGAAGGGCGCTACTACTGGCAGTATGGCAACTATCGGCCCGAGCCGTTGCTGGGAGGCGCCCACGGATTCGCTCGGCTCGCCGCTCGTGCGAGGGAGCGCGGTGTCCACCTGATGCCCATGTTCGGCGCCAATTGCGTGAACACGAATGCACCGGGGTATTCGAAGTGGGGCGCGCCGCCGGCGGAGATGCGCTCCCCGTCCGGGCTCGTTTTCGAGGGCAACCGACCGGACTGGGATGCGAGCCGCGCACGCGACCCCGGCTGGCAGGCCTGGCTCAATCCGGGAGCACCTTCATGGCGGCGCCACCTGATGGCGCAGGTGAACGCCATGATCGAGGCCTACGAGCTGCCTGCGGTGTTTTTCGACACGCACCACGTATGGATCAACGATCCTACCTATGACGTGTACGACGGTCTCGTGGCTGTCCGCGACGAACTAACGACAAAGCACCCGGATCTCTTGCTTGCCGGTGAAGGCTGGTACGACGCGCTCACTGCAATCACGCCGCTGTCGCAGTCCGGCCTGCCTGCCGCGTGGCCTGAGGTCTTCTCGGACTACAATCGCTCGTGGCTACACCTGAACGCCGGTGATCCGTCGAGGGGGAGCACGGGAGTGCACGAGCTGGGACATAACCCGTTCGGCCTCGCCGACGACGCCGCACACATCATCCCGACGCTGACCGTCGTCGATGGCACGCTGGCCCACGGCAGAAAGGGAGTCGACGCCACCATCCAGCAGGCTCGGGCATTCGCGAAGAAGTACCTGTAGGACCGAGCGAACCAACGCCGACCGCTTCGTTGACTTGTCTTGGTGGTGGAGCGAAATTCGAATCTGATGGCACCTCACCTGGATGCGAACAAGCGACGGCCAGGCGAGAAGCCGGGTGCTCAGGCCACTTGTCGACCTGGCTTCTGGCGGCCTTCTCATCTTGGACGAGGAATGACGCAACCGCAGAGGCCCTCCCCGACTGCGGTTGCTCGTGACGGTTACCCGGCCAGCGATGATGACCCCGTGTAACAGCGCGACGAACATAGTCGCGAACCACGGCGCATGTCTTAGAAGGTGGCAGGGGCGCCAACCAGGGGCGAGGACGGGCCGGCGATGGTCTGGTCGCCGGTGTTGACCGCGGGTGCTCGCCGCAGTTCGTCGGGAATATGCGCGGCGGGCGACAGTACCATCTCGCGCAGCGCGGAGAACTCCTCGCTGAGAGCATCCGCCAGCCCGCACGGCTCATCCTTGAGCCGCTCGTCCCCCGACACTGAGAAGTACAGGCCACGATCGTAGCTCATGATCGCGATGCTGAGTTGCATCCTCCAGCCCAGCGGTACCCAGGGGTAGTGCGCCACCATACGGTGGCCCATGCAGTACAGCGGCACAAGCGGGCCCGGCACGTTCGTGCAGATCAGGTTCGTGAGTAAGTTTGGCGAGGTGAGCGCGCTGCCCAGGCCGAAATGGAGAAGCGGGGGCGCGTTCTTGAGCAGTTGTCCCACCTCGTCGACACCAGCAGCCTGCTGCGCCGCCTTGAGCTGCGACACCTCCTGGTGGATCGCGCGGAATCGCTTCACGGGGTCACGCTGTCCGACGGGCAGGCCGACGAGCATGAACGATACGCGGTTGCCCAGGTCAGCGGACTCCTCTTCACGGCGAACGTTGACGGGCGCGGCCGCCCGCATGATTACGTCCTCCGTCTTGTGGCCCCCCGCCCTCAGGTAGCGCCCCAATGCGCCGCCAATGACGGTGAGCACGACATCGTTGATCGTGCCGCCCAGTTCGTGCGCGACGGCCCGGACCTCCTCAAACGGCAACACCTGCCAGGCCATGCGGTTCGGTGAGGTCAGCGGTCCATTCCATGGGGCGGGCTGCGCGGGCACCAGGAAGTACGGCGCCGCCTTTTCAAGTGCCCGAGCGATGCGCGTCGCTCGGGTGGCGGCTCGCGCCGGGTTCAGCATCGCGTCCCACAACTCCTCCGCGGCGTCGAGCGAGCGGCCAACGCTGTCGAACCATGCTTGTGCGAGCATCTCGTACGAGGACGGTAGCGGCGGTGCCGGGTCGCGCGCGCGGCGGCGCTCACGAGGCGGCCGCGGTTCGAGATCGAGCAGCGCGGCGAGTAGCCCGACCCCCGACACACCGTCGGCCATGCAATGGTGCGCCTTCACGAGATGTGCGGTGCGGTCGCCGTGCAGGCCCTGCACCAGGAGCATCTCCCAGAGCGGCTTGTCCCGCTTCAAGGGTCGTGCGAAGAACTGGCCCGCCAGGCGCTGCAACTGCTCCTCATTGCCCGGCGGCGGCAACCAGGCCTCCGCAATGTGCCGACCCACGTTGAAGTCCGGGTCTTCCATCCACGCCGGGTGTTCGAGGTTCAGGGGCGCCGGTACGACCCGATGCCGGTAGCGCGGTTGCAGGTCGATGCGCCGGTCAACGTGCGCGACGAACAGGTTGAGCGGGATGGCGCTGTCGTAGATCCCAACGGAGCCGATGTTCATCGGCATGGACGGACGCTCGAAATTGAGGAACGCGGCGTCCTCAAAACTCAGCCGCTGACGCAACTCGCGCTTCATGCCAATACCTGCCTCGATACAGCCTGCGCGCTTCCGCGGTTGCTGACGCCAGCATCCTCCTTCTTCCTCGCGCTGTCACGTGCCGTTTGGCAGATAGTTTGCGCAGTCGAAGCTATCCAAGTACAGGCGCAGGCGTCTGGTGCCGGGGACGTTCGTCACTAAGGTGGATGGCAGCGCATCTACAGGATGGCAGCGCATCTCTTGCTGAACGACGTTCAGTCATGCTACCGCCGCGCGGGCGCGCGCTCCAAGGTGCCCGCCGACGCGGTTATGAGACGACAATCGGATTGCCGGTGGTTGGACCCGTGAGATCCGCCTGCCGCGCGGCTTCGATCGTCGACGCCGGCGGACGTAATCGCTCGTCGCCTGCGGCGATATTCAGCAGCTCGTTTACGGAGTTTGCATCGCCGCTCGCCGTCAGCGCCGCGACATGGTCGACGAGCGCCAGCAGATCGGGCGTGTCCGGTATCGTTGACTGAGGAGCCCTGGCGATGCCGAAGGGCTCCCACGGCAGCAGTTCGACCTTCTGCAGCGCCGCCACATCGAGCGAGAGGTCGCCGCGCACGAACCAGTCGCCCCACATGTCGGCGATGCCGCATCGCGACGGGTCGATCGTACCGGCGCGGATCTGCTGCCAGACATCGCCCGCGACGAGGAAGCGGTCGCGCGGCACGTCGAGCGGATCGAAGTCGGGCTTGATGACGCCGACCTGCAGCGCATCGAGTTGAGCATCGACCTGCACCCAGCGCGCGTCACCGGCGTTCCAGTACTCGCAGATCCAGTGGTCGACGTACCTCCCCGGCTCGAAGTAGGTCGAGAAGCCGCAGCGAGCGCGCGCTGGCGTGCCCTTGTGCCGGAGGAACGCGCAGAGCATCGTTGAAAAGTGGCGGCAGTTGCCGACGACACGTTTGCCGGGCAGTCGCACTTCGCCGATACGCGCCGGGCCGAGCTTCATCGCCTGTGCGAGCATCGCCTCGGCGCCGTGGAGGCCCTGCTCCTTGTCGCGCTCCGGCGTGACCTCGACCTTGTATGCCTGCGCCCAGAAGCGATGGATGAGCAGCATCTGCACGGCGTGCGCGAGCGCGGCTACCTCGTCCGGCAGCGCGTCGACCTGTCCGCCGAAGGACCCGAGCGTGGTGAACGGGCCGGGCGCGGCGTAATACGCGAGCAGATCATCAGCCATGAACCAGATTGTGCGATGAGCGGGAGCAGAAATCAACCCGCTCCTGACACCAACTGGCGGCTATGCGTTACGGCCTCGCGCCGCTACGATGCGGCCGTTGATAGACAAGACCGGAGGCAACGGCATGGGCAGGTTGGACGGCAAGGTCGCCGTGATCACGGGCGGTGCGAGCGGCATCGGCGAGGGGACGGCGCGGCTGTTCGTCGCCGAAGGGGCGCGCGTCGTCATCGCGGACATCCAGGATGACCGTGGCGCGGCACTCGCGGCCGAGCTGGGGGCGGCGGCCGTGTTCCAGCATGCGGACGTGACGCGCGAGGATGACGTACGGGCCGCCGTCGCGCGGGCCGTGACGGAGTTCGGGCGGCTCGATTGCATGTTCAACAACGCGGGCTTGCTGGGCACCGTCGGGCCAATCGAAGACATCCCGATCGACGAGTACGAACGGACGATGCAGGTGTTGCTTCGGAGCGTATTCCTGGGGATGAAGTACGCGTCGCCGGTGATGAAGTCGCAGGGGTCGGGAAGCATCATCAGCACGTCGAGCGTGGCGGGGGTGATGGCGGGCGACGGGCCGCACATCTACACCACGGCGAAAGCCGCGGTGATCCACCTGACGAAGTCGGTGGCGCTGGAGCTGGCAGAGCACAGCGTACGCGTGAACGCGATCTGCCCCGGGGCAACGGTGACACCGCTGGTGCTCGGCGGTGTGCCGAACACGCCGCAGGCGGAAGACGCCGTGAAAGCGGGATTCGCGCGCTATCAGCCGATCCCGCGCGCCGGACTGCCGGGCGACATCGCCCAGGCGGCGCTCTGGCTGGCGAGCGACGAGTCGTCGTTCGTGACGGGCCAGGCGATCGTCGTCGACGGCGGGCTGACGAGCGGCAAACCGTGGTCGAAACAGCCGCTGCCGTTCCGGACGCACACGCCGATGCGGAAATGACGCTGAACCACAGATTCTGCAGATTGCGCAGACGGGACGAGACAAGGATTGCACGGATTTCGCGGAAAGGTTGAACCCGCCGGAGAGAACGGCAGGCCGGGGGCGTCACAGATCACACAGGGGACGACCCGGCCGACGTCAGGAGCGCTACGGCTCGATGCGCGTGATGCCGGGGATACGATCGAAATCCTTGTCGAACGTCACGATCTCAGTGAGGCCGTGCTGTTCCATGAACACGACGTGGTATGCATCGACGATCGAAAGCCGGTACTCCACGTACACGTCCAGGATACGCCGCCAGCGTTCCTTGCCCGGCATCACGATGCCCGGGAGACCGATCAGCCCGAGCAGGGCCGTCCTCACTTCCGTGCGAGTGGCATCGTAGGTGCGCGCGAGCGTGTAGCCGACCTCGAACAGCACCTGATCCGTCGTACGGACCACGATATGGCCGGCTTCAATTTGCGCCATATACGCATGCGCTCTCGGCGTGTGTTGGGGATGGTCACTGGTGAGGTGTCGTAGAAGTACGGCGGTGTCTAAGAGGGGAAGCGGCACTAGTCGCCCATCCGGCGCATCACATCCTCAACAATAGCGATCTCCGCCATCTCACGGAGTTCCTTGGCTGTTGGAGGAATCTTCGGCCCGCGATCCTTAAACATGCCGGCCGTGCGTTCCACCCAGCTTTGCTCGCGCTCGACGCGGATGACGCCGTCTTCGAGCAGGAACGACACGCGGTCGCCGGGTACCACGGAGAGCGCGGCGCGGATCTCAGCGGGTATGGTGATCTGACCCTTCGATGTGACCTTGGCCGTTGCGCTTCGCATTCCTTACCTCCAACGCTACTCCTTACCCACGTAATGTACTCCTTACTCGTACGCGCCGGCAAGGCGTCCTCGATAGGCTCGTGGCGTATTTGAGTCTAATTCCGGGCCGTGATAGGGTGCGGTTGCCTCTGGAGGGGATAGACATCTCACGCTTGCGCCCCCTGCACCGCAGCCTCGCCGCGCCCCTTGCCGCCGCTTCTGGCGGCACCTTGCGGGCCCGCTTCTCGCACGCTCAGCCGCGGTTTGCGGCTTCTGGCACTCGCCGTTCAGGCACCATCGCAAGAAGGAAGGTGTAGGCGCACATGGCTGTCTACGAGCACGACGTCCTCGTCATCGGAGCCGGGTTGGCCGGCATGCGCGCGGCGATCCAGGCCCAGCAGATGGGCGCGGATGTCGCGATGATCTCGAAAGTGCACCCGGTGCGCTCGCACTCGAACGCGGCGCAGGGCGGCGTCAACGGCCCCGGCATCGGCGAAGACGGCGGCCCGTGGGAAGAGCACGCGTACGAGACGACGAAGGCGTCGGACTACCTCGGCGACCAGGACGCGATCACGATCCTGGCGCAGGAGGGCGGGCGCGAAGTGCTGCAGATGGAGCACTGGGGCGTCGTCTTCAGCCGCAAGCCCGACGGGCAGATGGCGGTGCGGCGCTTCGGCGGCATGGGCAAAGCGCGCACGTTCTTCGTCGGCGCGATCACCGGGCAGGCGATGCTGCACGTGCTGTACGAGCAGCTGATGAAGCCGGCGATCCACCAGGCGCTGCGCGTGTACGAAGAGTGGTTCGTGACGAGCCTGATCATCGACGAAGGCCAATGTCGCGGCGCCGTGGCAATGGACATCCGCACCGGCGAACTGCACGCGATCACCGCGAAGGCGACGATCGTCTGCACTGGCGGCCTCGGCCGGGTCTACGAGCCTTCGACGAACGCGCTGATCTGCACGGGTGACGGCATCGCGCAGGCGTACCGCGCGGGCGCGCCGATCATGGACATGGAGATGGTGCAGATCCACCCGACGACCCTCAAGGGCACGGGCGTCCTGATCACCGAGGGCGCGCGCGGCGAGGGCGCGTATCTGCTGAACAAGGACGGCGAGCGCTTCATGACGAAGTACGCGCCGAACCTGATGGAACTTGCGTCGCGCGATGTCGTATCGCGCGCGGAGCAGATGGAGATCGACGAGGGACGCGGCGTCGACGGCTGCGTGTACCTCGACATGCGGCACCTCGGCGAAGATCTGATCAAGGAGCGCCTTGAGGAGATCTACGAGATCGCGCGCGACCTCGTGAACATCGATATCACCAAGGAGCTGCTGCCGATCCTGCCGGGCGTCCACTACATCATGGGCGGGATCAAGACGGATGTCGACGGGCTGACGCCGATGCCCGGGCTGTACTCGGCGGGCGAAGCGGCGTGCGTGAGCGTACACGGGGCGAACCGCGTCGGCGCGAACTCGCTGCTCGACACGATCGTCTTCGGCAAGCGCGCCGCGGAGCATGCGGTGCCGTGGCTGCGAAGCCAGACCTTCAAGCCGATCTCGGAGAAGGTCGTCGAGAACGATCGAGCGATGATCCAGGAGATCCTCGACCGGCCGAAGAGCGACGATCGCGTCGCGCGCATCCGGAAAGACATGGGCGTGACAATGAGCGCGAACGTCGGGCTGTTCCGCTCGCCAGAGAAGCTGGAGAAGCAGCTGGTGCTGCTGCAGGAGATCCGCGCGCGGTACGAGAAGGTCGGCGTGGAGGACAAGGGCAAGGTGTTCAACACCGACCTGCTGTTTCACATCGAGCTGGGCTACATGATCGACTGCGCGGAGATGATCACGAAGAGCGCGATCGAGCGAAAAGAGAGCCGCGGCGCGCACACTCGGCTCGACTTCCCGAACCGCGACGACGAGAACTGGATGAAGCACATCGTGCTGACGAAGCAGCCGGACGGCAGCGAAAAGATGAGCTACATCCCGGTGACGGTGACGGAGTGGCAGCCGCAGGAGCGGAAATATTAGCTGTTCGCTATTGGCTGTTAGCGGTTAGCTGTTAGTTAGCTGTTGGCGACGGACATTGGTGAGCGCACGAGCACCTCACCCCCAGCCCCTCTCCCCTACGGGCCGTAGGCACGACGTGGAGAGGGGAGTACGGTGGAATCGGAGCGGGACATGAAAGTCAAACTCAGTGTGAAGCGGACGAACCCGGAGACGGGGCAGTCCGGCTACAGCAAGTATGAAATCGAGGCAGCGGAGAACGTGACGCTGCTCGACGCGCTGATCCAGGTGCGCGAGTACGAGGATGGTTCGCTGGCGCTGCGCTGCTCGTGCCGGAGCGCGATCTGCGGTTCGTGCTCGATGCGTGTCGACGACCGCGCTCGGCTGGCGTGCCGCGCGAAGGTGATCGCGCTGACGCGCGGCAATGAGGACCACGAGATCAAGGTCGAGCCGATGGGCAACATGCCCGTGATCAAAGACCTCGTGAACGACATGGAGTCGTTCTGGTCGAAGATGCGGCAGGTCGACCCGTTCCTGCAGCCGGAGGGGCCGGAGCCGGTCGCGGAGTACCGCGTACCGAACGAGACGATGATCGACCTGACGCACACGATGAACTGCATCATGTGCGGCGCGTGCGTCAGCGACTGCACGGTGCTCGAGGTCGACAAGAACTTCATCGCGCCGGCGGCGCTCGCGAAGGCGTACCGCGTCGTGGCGGACCCGCGCGATGACCACGAGCACGACCGGCTGGAGAAGCTGAGCGAATACAGCGGCATCTGGGACTGCACGCGCTGCAACATGTGCGTCGAGGTCTGCCCGAAAGGCGTGGCGCCGATGAATCGCATTCTCCAACTGCGGGAGATGGCGCTGGAGAACGGCATCAAGGGCAACGCCGGCGCGCGTCACACGAACATCTTCACAAAGTCGATCGAGGATGGCGGGCGGCTCAACGAGATCTGGATGCTGCCGGGCTCCGTCGGCATGTTCAACGTGCCGCGCCTGATGAAGGAGATGCCGGGCGCGTTGAAGATGGCGCTCGCCGGCAAGCTGCCGATCGCGCAGGTGGTGCCGCCCGGGTTCCCGGGCTCGCACAAGATGAAGGGGATGGACCGCGTGCGGAACGTGATCAAGAAGTCCGCATCGTTGAAGTCGAAGAAGCCGGAGGTAACGGGCTGATGAAGTACTCCAAGTGGGCGTTCTGGCCCGGCTGCGTGTCGAAGGGCGCCGCACCGGAGCTGTACCTGGCAACGAACCGCGTCGCGAAAGAGCTGGGCATCGAGCTGGTCGAACTGGACCAGGCGACGTGCACGGGCGCCGGCGTGATCCAGGAGCAGAATCCTGAGATGGCAGACGCGCTGAACGCGCGGACGTTCGCGCTGGCGCAGCAACTCGGCCTGCCGCTGATGAACATCTGCTCGACGTGCCAGGGCATCGAGAGCATGGTGCAGGACAAACTGACGAAACGGCCGGAGTATCTCGCGAAGGTGAACGCGATCCTGGCAGATGAGGGGTTGCACTACGAGCCGGGGCTGATCATCAAGAACTTCCTCTGGCTGCTGGTCGAGGACTTCGGTCTCGACCGGCTGAAGAAGATGGTGACGCGGCCCCTGACGGGGCTGCGCGTCGGGCCGTTCTACGGCTGCTACATCCTGCGCCCGAGTTCCATTCTCGGCAAAGAGGAACATCCCGACCGCGACCACTATCTCGAGATGGTGATCGAGGCGGTGGGCGCGACGGTCGTCGACTACGAGGGCGCGAAGAAGTGCTGCGGCTTCCCGATCCTGACGATCAACCGCGAAAACTCGCTGACGCAGGCGGGCAACCACATCCACGAGGCGCAGGACCTCGGCGCCGACGCGCTGGTGTCGCCGTGCCCGCTCTGCCACCTGAACCTCGACGCGCAGCAGCCGGCGGCGAAGCAGGTGACGGGTCACGACATCGACCTGCCGATCATCCACCTGCCGCAGCTCATCGGCCTCGCGATCGGCGTGCCGCCGAAAGAGATGCGTATGGACCACCACGTCGTCTCGACGAAGAAGCTGCTGGAAAAGCTGGCGGCGGGTGCCGCCCCTGTCGGGGCGTAGCGGTTGGCGATTAGCGGTTAGCTCTTGGGGCGCTCGAAACGAGCGCCCCTTTTCTCGGGCCGAAGCAATGGACGTCGTCCGATCTGTCGCAGGTGTGCCGATCCGTCTAACCGACGAGCGGTGGGAGCACGTCCTCGTCGGACACCCGGAACTGGCTGGCGATCGCGATTCGGTGTTGGTCGCGATCGAGCACCCGCAGTCTGTGATAGCCGGCCGTGACGGCGTGTTACTCGCCATCCGGCCCGTCAATGATCGGAAGTGGATTGTTGTAGCATATGTGGAGGGAGGTCGAACCGACGGCTTCGTTTTCACCGCGCACCTTACGCGCCGCGATCCGAGGCGGGGGAGAGAGGCTGCATGGAGTCCATCGTAGACAAGGTTCGGGCAGTGGCCGCAACCCTGGTGACGTTCCCAGCACATTTCGAATCGAGCTACGACGAAGAAGCCGACGTGCTGTACATCACGTTCGAGCGCGGCGTTCCGTCCGACTACTCTGACTTCACCGACGATGACATCGTGCTTCGGTACAAGGGACACCGGCTGATCAGCGTTACGGTCCTTCACGCCAGCAAGCGCCAGGGCCTACAGCTACAGTCGTAACTGTCAACATATCCCTTGTCATTGCCACCATTCCGTCATCCACGGACAATACGGCCATGCCTAAGCGACAGCGACTCGACCTCGCGCTCGTAGAGCGCGGCCTCGCGCCATCGCGGGAGAAAGCGCGCGCGCTGATCCTCGCCGCCGACGTGTTGGTGAACGGCGCGGTCGAGACGCGGGCTAGCGCGATGGTGACGCCGGATGCGACGATCGCGATCGCGGCGGCGCCCCGGTTTGTGAGCCGTGGCGGCGATAAGCTGGAGCATGCGCTGGCGGCGTTTGGCATCGACGTGGGCGGTCTGGTCGTGATGGATGTTGGGGCGTCGACCGGCGGGTTCACGGACTGCGTGCTGCAACGCGGTGCGGCGCGCGTGTACGCGATCGACGTGGGGTACGGGCAGCTCGATGCGCGGCTGCGCGGCGACGCGCGCGTGGCATCGATGGAGCGGACGAACATCCGCGACCTGACGTCGCTGCCGGAGCGGCCGGCGCTGGCGACGATCGACGCATCGTTCATCTCACTGACGACGATCCTGCCGGCAATCATCGCACTGGTGGCGCCGCATGCGGATATCGTGGCGCTCGTGAAACCGCAGTTCGAAGCGGGACGGTCGGAGGTGAAGCGCGGGGGCGTCGTGCGGGATCCGCTCGTGCATGCGGCGGTGATCGGGCGCGTGGCGTGGTGGTGCGTGAGTCACGGGCTGCGCGTGCGCGGCGTCGCGATGTCGCCGCTGCTTGGGCCGGCGGGAAATCGCGAATTCTTCCTGTGGCTGCGGGTGGACGACGCGGCTTCATCCACAGATTTCACCGATTCCACAGATTGATGTGATGGCGATTGGAGTCCGACGCTGGCAGCGAACTCCGGCCTCCAATGCGACAGCGGACAGGTCTGAAGACCTGTCCTTACGGCCGTGACGGCGGCTGCCATGCCACGCGTGGGTTGGCCGCCGAGACTCCGACAGCTGGATCTGAAGCTCTCCCCTACGGCAACAATCCTTCTCTCTTCGTGCCCTTCGTGATCTTCGTGGATCGTTCGCCCCCTGTGATATGGTGCAGGCCATGAAGAAGATCGGCATCACGTATCACCCGAAGTCGCAGGCGGCGCTGGGTGTGGCGGAAGAGGTGCGGCAGCGGCTGGCGGCGCGGGTGCCGGAGCTGTGGGTCGCTTCGGCGTGGGATGACGGCGCCAACGAGCAACACGTCGAGGGCAGCGATCTGATCATCTGCTGCGGCGGCGACGGTACGGTGCTGCGCGCGGCGCGCGCGGTGATCCCGCACGACGTGACGTTGCTGGGGATCAACCTCGGACGCATCGGCTTCCTGACGGAGGTGACGCCGCCGCAGTTTTTCGAGCGCCTGGACGAGATCGTCGACGGCGGCGGGCGCATCGAGGAGCGGACGATGATCGAGACGGAGACGATCCGCGCCGGCGAGGAGATGAGCGAACACTTCCATGCGCTGAACGACGTCGTCGTCGGGCGAGCAGCCATCGGACGGACGGTGCAGTTCGCGGTGCGGACGGACCACACGACGATCGGGAGCTATCGCGCGGACGGCGTGATCGCGGCGACGGCGACGGGTAGCACGGCGTACTCGCTGAGTGTCGGCGGGCCGATCATGCACCCCGAGTCGCGCGAGATCATCGTGACGCCGGTGGCGCCGCACCTGGCGCCCGCGAACAGCATCGTGCTGCCGGCGGGCGCGCGCGTCGAGATCGAGATCGCACCGCGGCAGCAGGCGATCCTGAGCGTCGACGGGCAACCGGACATGGACCTCGCCGGCGGCGACATCGTACGCGTGCGGACGAGCGGGCACACCGCCCGATTCCTGCGCCTTGGGCCGCCGGGCGAGTTCTACGTACGCGTCGGGCGGCGGCTGAACTGGCTGAGCGAGTAGCGGCGGCGCTTTGGCCGTTAGAGGTCGGCGGCTGGACGCGGTACAGTAGATGCGGCGGGCGGCTTGCCCGCCGTTCTCGATCCGGCGGACGGGCGGGACGGGTCTGAGGGCCTGTCCGTACGGGTACCGACTTGCAGTGGAGCTTGATGCGGGAACGAAGGCGATGACTGCATCTCTCAGTTCGACCACGGTGGTACGCGCGTCGATTGCCGACGCGAAGGCGATTCACGACCTGGTGAATACGTTCGCGCGTAAGGGCGAAATGCTGCCGCGCACGATGGCCGAGGTGTACGAAAACCTGCGTGATTTCTACGTCGTGCGCGACGAAGCCGGCGAGGCGGTGGCGTGTGGCGGGCTGCACATCCTGTGGGAGGACCTTGCGGAGATCAAGTCGCTGGCCGTGCGTGAGGATCTGCAGGGGCAGCGGCTTGGTGCGCGGATCGTCGAGGCGTGCATGGATGAGGCGCGACAGATCGGGATAACGACCGCGTTCGCACTGACGTACCGCCCTGGGTTCTTCGAGAAGCTCGGGTTCGCGCAGGCGGACGTGATGACGCTGCCGCGCAAGGTGTGGGGCGAGTGCTATCGCTGCCCGAAGTTCCCCGGCTGCAACGAGATCGCCATGGTGCGCACGCTGTAAGGGCCGGGTTGGAACCACAGATTTCACAGATGACACAGATTGGGATTGGGCGGGCAGAATTGATGAGCATTCCCGACGTAGTGAGCAGCCGTCGCGAGTTTACGTCCGGGCTGATCGATCTGCGGGTCGATTCGCTGCGGGAGGCGGGCGGTGCGACGTACGACCGCGTGGTTGTCGAGTACGGTGTGGCCGTCGTGCTCGTGCCTGTCGATGTCGACGGGCAGCTGCTGATGGTGCGGCAGTACCGGCACCCTGTCGGGCGCTGGCTGCTGGAACTGCCCGCAGGCGGCGTCGATGAGCGCGACGCTTCGCCCGAGGATGCGGCGTTGCGGGAGCTGCGCGAGGAGACGGGGCATCGAGGCGCGCTGACGCGGATCGGCGGACTGTTCCTGGCGCCGGGATATTCGGACGAGTATCAGCACATCTATGTCGCTCGCGATCTCGCCGAGGATCCGCTCGACGCCGACGAGGACGAAGACCTCGTGCTGGAGCGCGTGTCGCTCGACGCCGCATTGGCACTCGTAGATTCGGGCGAGATCTGCGATGCGAAGAGCATCGCGGCGCTGCTGATGTACCTGCGGCACATCGGACGGGCGTAGGCGCGGAAGGGGCGCACCGTTCCAGTATGCGGGCGGCCACGTGGGGCCTCCCCTACGATGATCCTTGCAGCCTCGACGGGCGACCGGAGAACCAGGGTGCTCGGCCGAGACGCCCTGGTTCTCCAGCATGAGTTTCGGCTCGGGTACCTACTTGCCGATGACGTTCTCGATGGTGAGCTTCGAGCCATCGGCGGCCGTGACGACCAGGTTGAGCGGGTTGCCGGGGTGAACCGTCGAGACGGCGGGCAGATTGACGGTGAGCAGCGCGTGCTCGCCCGCATCGAGCATGCGGTCGCCGTTGCCGTCGAGCCAGGTCACGGAGTAGGTGGCGGGCACCGCGGCAGCCGCGGTGTCGCTCATCGCCGTCTCGGCGCGGAGCTTGCCGCCGTCGAGGTTGATGCTCTGCGAGCCGCGCAGCGCGAGCGGCACGACGAGCCGGGTCACGATGTTGTCGCGACTCTCGACCTGCACCGCACCATCGACCTTGAGCGAGGATGGGAGGGCGGCGCTGGCGCTGCCGCCATTACCGCTGCTGGAGCCCGATCCCGAGCCGCCGAGGCCAACCGGGGCGAACAGCCAGAGTGCGACGCCGGCGAACGCGGCGAACATGAGTAGCGAAATCGAGCGGGTCGAGTGGGTCGCGGGATTGAGGACCATGTGCTCCATATTCCTTGTGGGCCTTCACGTCGGCCGTCCAGCTAGTAGAACGCTCGAAAACGCAAACGCGTTACCCACGTCAAGCACGAGTTTTCGAAGAGTTTTAGCTTCGAGGGGGTCAAACGGAGCGGCGGCGGGCCTGAGGAGGCGTGGCGGGCGCCAGAAGATCGGCCGCGGCCACGAGGGTGCCTGCGCGGTGGTGCATGGCGTGGCAGAGCGCCACGGCGAGAGCGTCGCTGGCGTTCAGATCGTCCGGCATGGTGTCCATGCCGAGTTGGAGACGGAGCATCTCGCGCACTTGCGACTTCTCCCCTCGGCCGTAGCCGGCGACCATCTGCTTCACGCGCGCGGGTGGATAGTGGAACACCGGCACACCCGCCAGCGTGGCGGCGAGCATCGCCACCGTGCGCGCCTCGCCCACCGCCATGGCCGACCGGACGCTCTCGCCGACGAACGGCGCTTCGACCGCAACGGCGTCCGGCGCGTAGCGCGCGACCACCTGGCTGAGCGCTGTGAAGATGAACGCAAGGCGCTGCTCGAGCGGCAACCGCGGCTTGGGCGCGATGACATCGCAGGCGACGGCGCGCGGGTCGGCGCTATCGATGCGGACGACGCCCCAGCCGGTGACGCGCGTGCCCGGATCGATGCCAAGGATGATCGCCGGGGGCGCGGCGTCTGGCATCGCTATCCGGCGTACGACGCGAACACGTCGTCGCTGATGTCGGCGTTGAAGTAGACCTTCTGCACATCGTCGATGGCTTCGAGCTTCTCGACGAGGCGCAGCATCGCCACGGCGTGCTTCTCGTCGAGCGCGACCGTGGTCTTGGGCACGCGCGACGCCTCCGCGGAATCGACGGCGACGCCGTTGTCCTCGAGTGCCTTCCGCACCTTCTCGAGGTCGGCCGGCGCGGTGTAGACGTCGATGGAGCCATCGCCAACCTGCACATCCTCGGCGCCGGCATCGATGGCGTACAGCGCGACGTCGTCCGGATTCTTGCCATTCGCTGTGATGGTGATGACGCCGCGATTCTCGAAGTTCCACGAGACGGAGCCGGTCTCGCCGAGGTTGCCGCCGGCGCGCGTCAAGACGTTGCGTACCTCGGCGACGGTGCGGTTGCGGTTGTCCGTCGCGACTTCAACGAGGACGGCTGTGCCGCTCGGGCCGTAGCCCTCGTACGTGATCTCGACCAGGTCCGCGCCATCGCCGCCGCCTGACGCGCGCTCAATCGCGCGCTTGATGTTGTCGGCGGGCATGTTGCTTTCTTTCGCCTTCTGGATGGCGAGGCGCAGGCGCGTGTTGCCCGCAGGGTCGCCGCCGCCGGCCTTCGCGGCGATGATGATCTCCTTCGAGAGCTTTGTGAACACCTGGCCGCGCTGCGCATCGGCCACGCCCTTCTGGCGCTTGATCGTGGACCATTTTGAGTGACCAGACATGTCTCGGACGTGCTCCTGTGCTCTGGCGACGATGATCGGAGGCGCGCCCGCATTGTAGCAGGGCGGCGGGGTCGAATCCCGGTTGCTCGCTTCAATGCGGATCGCGCGAAAGGGTGGCGGATTAGGCACCACGTCGGACAGACAGACAGGTTGTTTCCTTGTATGTCGTTGGTCTGGTAATGTCGGCGCGGGAACAGGGCTCGGGGCGGTGCGGCAGACCGTCGTCTCCTGGGTCGCGCAAGACCGTGCCGTAGTCGTGGTCGGCGCACCATCCCCCTGCAAGCCCGAACAGTTGATAGAGCCTTTGTGCTCGAATTGCAAGGTGGGGCCACAGGAGGTGCGATGAGCTCTGAACCCGTTTATGTCGGCGTCGATGTCTCGAAGGCGAAGCTTGATGTCGCGGTGCTGCCTGGCACCGAGGTCTGGTGTCTTCCGCACGATGCAGCGGGAATCTCGTCGCTCGTCGACCGGCTCCGCCCGTTGGCACCGGCGCGGATCGTGGTCGAGGCGACGAGCATCCTGCACGTCCCGCTCAGGGATGCGCTCGTGGCGGCGGGTCTGCTCGTCTCGGTGGTGAATCCACGCAACGCGCGTCTCTCCGCGCAGGCGAGTGGCCGCCTGGCGAAGACGGACCGCATCGATGCGATCGCGCTCGCGGAGTTTGGCGCCGAGAAGCACCAGCGGCTGCGGCTGGCGCCGCCGCACAACCCGGAACTGGATGCCCTACGCGCGCTCGTGACCCGCCGCCAGCAGCTCGTCGAGATGCGCGCTCAGGAACGGAACCGCTCCCACACGGCGTCCGGCGCAGCAGCGGCCAACGTACGCGAGACCGTTGCCTTCCTGAGTGCCCAGATCCGCTCGATGGAGCGGGAGATCGCCTCGGCGATCCGCCGGCATCCTGATTGGCAGGCGCAGGACGCGCGCCTGCGCAGCGTCCCCGGTGTCGGCGCCATCGTCTCTTCGATGCTCCTGGCGCACGTCTCGGAGCTGGGCACGATGACGGGGAAGGAGGCCGCGAAGCTGATCGGCGTCGCGCCGCTTAACAACGATAGCGGCCGCTATCGCGGCCGGCGCTGCGTCTGGGGTGGGCGGGCGCCGGTCCGCGCGATGCTTTACATGGCGACCGTCACTGCGACGCAGCGCAATCCCGCCACGGGCCATGTACCTCCGCCTACGCGCGGCGGGCAAGCCCCCGAAGGTCGCGCGCACCGCCTGTATGCGCAAGCTCGTCACGATCCTCAACGCCATCGCCCGTCATCGCACGGATTGGCTTCCAATGCCCGCTGCCGCGTGACACAGTATGCGGCGACTCTTCGAGAAGACCTGTCCCTACGGCGATGGTCGCTCGGGCGGGCTGAGGACTGTGTTGTCGATGAGGCGGGTGGCGCCGAAGCGGGCGGCGAGCGAAACCAGCGCCGCCCGGTCGATCGCCGTCAGCTCGTCGAGCGATTCGTCATCGGCCACGCTGATGTAGTCGACGGACGCGAGCGGCTCGGCGGCGATGAGGGATTGCATGGACGCGCGGATCTCGCCGACGTCGCGCTGCCCTGAGCTGAACAGCGACTCGGCAAGGCGCAGCGACTTCGAGAGCACGAGCGCGGCACGGCGCTGCTCCGGCGTCAGGTTGACGTTGCGGCTGCTCATCGCGAGCCCGTCGGGCTCGCGGACGATCGGCATGCCGACGATCTCGACCGGCACGTCGAGGTCGCGCGCCATGCGCCGGACGACGGCCAACTGCTGCGCGTCCTTGCGGCCGAAGTACGCGCGGTCGGGCTGCGTGACGTGGAAGAGCTTGAGCACGACGGTCGTCACGCCGCGAAAGTGCGTCGGGCGGCTGGCGCCCTCGAGGCGATCGGTGAGCCGCTCGACGGTGACGTACGTCCTGAAGTCCGCAGCGTACATCTCGTCCGCCGATGGGATGAAGACGGCGTCGACGCCTTCGACCTCGAGCAGTTCGAGATCGTGCGCTTCATCGCGCGGGTAGCGAGCGAGGTCCTCGTTCGGCGCGAACTGCGTCGGGTTGACGAAGATAGTCGCCGCGGTGTGGGCGTTGTCGCGCTTCGACGCGCGGACAAGCGAGAGGTGGCCCTCGTGCAGATATCCCATCGTCGGCACGACGCCGAGGGTGCCCGTGACGGTACGCCGCCACGCGCGGAAGTTGGCGATGCTGCGGGCGATATGGATGGTCATCGAGGGTCGCTTCGTGCGACGCATCGACGGGCAGGCGCGGACGCCTGCGCCACATCCCGGTACGCGCGTACCTCAGGCATCGAGGCCGAGGGCGTGGCGGCGCGTCAGGGCGTCGGCTCCGTTGGGGCGGAGCTCGGCGAGCGCTGCCGGGTCCATCTTGAAGCTCTGCTCTGCCGTCGGGAAGGCGCCGGTACGCACATCGTCGGCGTACTTCGCGACGGCGTCACGGATCACGGCCGCCACGTCGGCGTAGCGACCGGCATGCTTGGGCACGAAGCCGTCGTAGAGGCCCAGGAGATCGTGGAACACCTGCACCTGCCCGTCGCAGTGCACGCCGGCGCCGATGCCGATCGTGGGCACGCTGAGTCGCGCCGTCAGCAGCTCGGCGAGCGGCGCGGGGACGAGTTCCAGCACGATGCCGAACGCACCGGCCTGCTCGAGCGCCTGGGCGTCGTGCATGAGCTGGACGGCCGCGGCGGGCGTCTTGCCCTGCACCTTCCAGCCGCCCACCTGGTTGACGGACTGCGGCGTCAGACCGATGTGCCCCATGACGGGAATGCCGGCTTCGACGAGCTTCTTCACGACCTCGGCGGAGCGGACGCCGCCTTCGAGTTTGACGGCGCCGCAGCCGGTCTCCTGCAAGAAGCGGGCAGCGTTGCGCATGGCGTCCTGCCAGCCGGTCTGATAGCTCATGAACGGCATGTCGCCGACGACCATCGCGTGCTTCGAGCCGCGCACCGCCGCCTTCGTGTGATGGATCATGTCTTCCATGGTGACGGGCAGCGTCGAGTCGTAGCCGAGCACAACCATCCCGAGCGTGTCGCCGACGAGGATCATGTCGGCTCCGGCCTCATCGACGAGGCGCGCGGTCGGGTAGTCGTACGCCGTCATCATGACGATCTTCTGCCCGCGCTTCTTCATCTCGCGGACGTCGGCGGTGGTGATGCGGCTCATGCAGTCCTCCATGGGCACGGCTCCCCGTGCCCGCATACGCTCAGGCGATGGGTGCGGGATCGATGTGGTTGCCGATGCGGGCGATGTGGTTGAACTCGTCGACGTAGATGAGCGCCGGCGCGAGCGCGCGGGCTTCGTCGTCGGTGGCGGACTTGTAGGTGAGGATGATGACGGTGTCGCCGGGACTGACGAGGCGTGCGGCGGCGCCGTTGATGCAGATCTGGCCGCTGTTGCGCGCGCCCTCGATGGCGTAGGTCGTCAGGCGAGCCCCGTTGTCGACATCGAGCACGTGCACCTGCTCGAACGGGAGGATATCGGCCGCGTCCATCAGGTCCGCATCGATGGTGATGCTGCCTTCGTAGTGCAGGTCGGCCTGCGTGACGCGAGCGCGATGGATCTTGCTCTTGAGTACGGTCCGCATGCTCAACTCCCGTGCCCGGCAGCGGGCGCGAAAAAACCCCTTCGGATCGCACCGAAGAGGCACATGGAGACACGTGCTGTCTCGCCGTCTGTGCCGTCTCGGTCCGAACCGGATCCAAGCAGCCTGAGTCGTTCTCTCCAACCTCGTGCGCTCACCGCCCGCAGATCGGGTCGATGGCGATGCAAACATAGATCGTGTTACGGGAAGATGTCAAACGTCGCGTCAAGCGGGGGACGATTCACCGCGGAGACGCGGATGGCGCGGAGAGGTTGTTGGGGAGAAAGGCGGCGATTGGCGGATTCACGCGAACAGGCGCAGTGATATCGATCGCGAGGTGCGTTGCCTATAGAAAGAACTGATCACGTTTGTGATCGGGAAGGGTAGTCAGATGCGATCCGGGCGGGTATACTCCGCCCCAATGGGAGAAACGAACCGCGCGGCCCGCGGCTGGCTGGGTGCGGGAATCGTCGGACTCGCGCTGGTGGCGCTCGCGCTGTCCGCGGGCTGGGTATCCGGCGCCATCTACGACGGGGGGCTCGCACCTCGGCCGTGCTCGGGCGGATGCTCCTCCGCAGCCGAAGCAGCGCCGCGCGCGCTCCCAACGCAGACCCTGAGCCCGACGCCACAGCCGACCGAGCCGGCGGGCTTCCCGTATGTCAGCGCGCGGTCGATCGCCATCATCGAGAACGCCTGCGGCGCGAAGATCTACGGGCGCGACGAGCACATGCGCCTGCCACCGGCGAGCCTCACCAAGCTGATGACGGCCGCGGTCGCGACCGACCAGGCCGATACGAGCAAGCTCATTACATCCCACGTCGACGGCGCGAAGATGCAGAACGACACCGGTTCCACCGTGATGGGGCTTCGCCCAGGCATGCAGCTATCGTTGCTGGATCTGCTCTACGGCCTGCTACTGCCTTCCGGCAACGATGCCGCGGTGGCGATCGCAGAAGGCATCAGCGGCACGACGGAGAAGTTCGTTGCCCTGATGAACGACAAGGCGCAGTCGTTGGCGTTGCACGACACACACTTCACGAACCCGCACGGCCTCTACGAGAACGAACTCTACTCCAGCGCGTACGACATGGCGATGCTGGCGCGGTACGACATGCAAAACGCCACGCTCCGGCAGATCGTCTCGGCGGTGTCATGGCAGCCGAAATGGGACGGGCCGCCGGTGTGGAACGGGAACGCCCTGTTGAGCAAGTACAACGGCGCCGACGGCATCAAGATCGGATACACAGAACAATCGCAACAGACGATCGTCGGTTCGGCGACGCACAACGGTCGCCGCATCATCATCTCGCTGATGCGGAGCCAGGACCGCTACACGGACAGCGCGCGGCTGTTCGACTGGGCGTTTGCGCAGCCGTCGGCGTGCCCGTGATCTGGATGTTGGATGTTAGAAGTTGGAGGTTGGAGGTTGGAGGCGCGAAGTAGCGCCGCACGCTAACCGGCATCCAGATCCCGCATCGCCGGATAGCCACCGAGCGTCTCCGCCATCACGACGCCGCGGAGGATCGCGCGCTCAACCGCGCGGGTCGCCAGCGCCTCGATGATGCGATAGTCGGCACCCTCGACGGCGCGCTCGCCGGTAGCGAGGGTGAAGATGACGTCGCCGTCGCTGGGCGTGTGCGCCGGGCGGACGGCGCGGGCGAGGCCGTCGTGGCAGACGGTGGCGAGGCGATTCGCCTGCTCCTTCGTCAGCGCCGCATTCGTCGCGACCACAACCAGCACGGTGTTCTGATCGGCGATCTCGGGCTGCCAGATGCGGCCTTCGCGCAGCACCTCGACGGCATCTTCGATCGTGTCGTCAGCCCGTCGAGCGCCGGCGATGATGCGACCCGTAGCGGGATCGACGATATCGCCGGCGGCGTTGACGGCGGCGAGCGCGCCCACGATGAGGCCGTGTACCGACGACTCGCTGGCGGTGCCGAGGCCGCCCTTCATGGCGCGCTCGGGCCCGAGCGACTTGCCGACGGTGGCGCCCATGCCGGCGCCGACGTTGCCTTCATGCGTGCTACGGCGCGCGCTCGCGGCCGCGCGATAGCCGGCGTCGATCGTCGGCCAGCGGTCGTGGCGGCCGATGCCGAGATCGAACAGGATCGCCGCCGGCACGATCGGCACGACGCCGTGCCCGAACGGGAAGCCTCGGCCGCGCTCGGCGAGGTAGCGCATGACGCCAGACGCCGCTTCGAGCCCGAAGGCGCTGCCGCCGCCGAGCAGTACGCCGTGGATCTCCTGCACGAGATTGCCGGGTCGCAGCAGATCTGTCTCGTGCGTGCCGGGCGCGCCGCCGCGAACATCAACGCCGGCGACCGCGGGACGATCGGGCAGCACAACGGTGCATCCGGTGATGGCGCGGCGGTCGTGCCAGTGTCCGACGCGGATGCCGGGGACGTCGGTGATGGCGCCGGCACGAGGTTGTAGGTTGTAGGTTGTAGGTTCGAGTCGGTTGGCCATGCCAGAGCATATCGAACGCGTGGATCGAACAGCGAGGCGGACAGGTCTAAAGACCTGTCCCTACGACGCGCCCTTCGCCTGCACCCGGCGCGCCCGCTCGGCTTCCTGGTGAACGGTGAGCGTCGCATAGATCAGGGTGCTGGAGATGTGCGTCATGGCGCCGATGACGCTGACGACGTTCTGCAGGCGCTTCTCGTCGACGGTGATCGCGGTGATGTTGATCGTGCGGCGCTGCTCGTCGATCGAGATCGAGGCGACCTGGTTCGGGGCGAGGCCGATGTTGTCGAGCCACGCCGACTGCTTGGTGATCGCGGCACTGCCGCTCCGCTCGCCGGCGGACTGCGCGAGGGCGAGCGCGACGCCTTCGCCCATCTCGCCGGTGCGCTTGAAGTCGCCGAGCATCTGCACCATCGCGCGCTTGAGGTCGCGCGCGTCGCTCTTCGAGAGCGACGGCAGGCGCCGGACGATCTGGTCGGGCGTCGGAAGGCCGAGCGAGGCGAGGAGTTCGGATTCGGACGTGGTCGCGATCTCCTGGAAGAACGCGAGCGCGGACGCACGGTCGAGCTTGAAGCCGAGGAACGCCCGCATGACCGGTTCGCGGCCGCGCCGGCGCAGGGCGTGGACCAGGCCGATCATGTCGCTGGCCGCGCTCACGTACTGCTCCATGATGTTCATCGCCAGCACCTTGCGCACCGGCGGCGATTCCGTCACGAGCGCGCGCAGGGACGTTTCGGCGAGGATGCGTCGCGTCGTGACGCCCAGCTCGGCGTAGCTGCTGAGGAACTCGATGTCGCGCGCCTGCATGAAGCCGTCGAAGCATTCAGCGCAACGGGCCGGTCGCGTCTCGTGCGCGTGGAACGAGAGTGGGCGTCCGCAGTCACGGCACGTGGCTTCGAGGGAGGCGTCGGCTGGCATTGCTGGCAGCGTTGCGGCTCTCGCGCGGGAAGTCAAGTTGACGGTCGGGGAACAAGGATTACGCGGATTTCACGGATTGGCGTGAACGAGAACCGGGGATGATTGCGTCGGCCGGCGGTGGGGCACGCACCTCACCTCCGGCCTTCGGCCACCTCCTCTCCACGTCGTGGAGAGGAGGGCTGAATGACATCTTGGTCTGGTTCCGGACACTTCTGGCCTAGTCGCCTTTGCTGATAACCATCGCCCCGCAGACCTTCTCGTAGAACTCGATGGGGCCAACGTCGCCGATCACGGCGTACGCGTAGCCTTTGAGCACCATGTCGCTCAGCGCGGCGATTAGCAAACGCGCCCCGATGCCAGCGCTGCGATCCGCTTCGTTCACACCCGTCGGTCCGAAGTAACCACGGAAGGCGATGTCGTAGAAGGCGAACCCGATGACCTCGTGGCCTCGGATGGCGGCGAACGCGCTCACTGGGCGCCGTTGATAGGCGACCGCGGTGGCCCCCATCCAACTCTCGGCGAACTCGGAAGTGATGAGCGACGAGAGCCGCTCACGATCGGAATCGGTGGCGCGGCGCACCTCGACGTCAGGACTGCCATCCGAGTAGTCGGCGTGTCTCGCGGTGACGAAGTCGCGGAGGTCGACAAGCATGTCCGTCGCCATCATTGCACCGCCGGCCGCGCGTGGAGCATCGACTTGCGACCGGGTTTGCGCGCTGTGGCGCTCGCGGCGGCGCCACGGGGAGCGGGCTGGCACTTGGGGCAGAAAGTGCTGCTGCGGCCGCCGATCTTGAGGCGATGCATGGCGGCGCCGCAATCGAGGCAGGGCTGCGCTTCGCGGCCGTAGGCGCGGACGGTGTGCTGGTTCTCGCCGGGGGCGCCATCGACGTTAATGTGGTCGCGCAGTGTGGAGCCGAGGCTGCTGCCGCGAGCCGCGATACCCATCGTCAGCGCTTCGATGATGCCGGCGTGGAGGCGCTCCCAGTCGTCCGGCGCGAGTTTGTTCGCGGGGCGCAGTGGGTGGATCTTCGCGTAGTGGAGCGCCTCGTCCGTGTAGAGATTGCCCATGCCGGCGAGGACGGTCTGGTCGAGGATGACGGACTTGATCGGTGCGCTGCGCTTGCCGGCGCGCGCGCGGAGCACGCCGGGCGTGAACTCGGCGTCGAGCGGCTCCGGCCCGAGCGTCTCCATGACCATCGTCGCGTCTTCGACGAGCCACATCGTGCCGAACTTGCGGAGATCCGTCCAGCGCAGCTCGTGGCCGTCGTCGAGCGCGAAGACCGCCCGCGTGTAGTCGTCCGGCGCGTCGGACGGCGTCCGGTACAACACGTTGCCGGACATGCGGCGATGGAGCACCCACGCGCGGCTGTCATCGAGATCGATGATCAGGTATTTGCCACGGCGGCGGATGCCGGCGACGGCGCGACCGGTGAGCTGGCGGCAGAACTCGCGCGGCGTGACAAGCTGCACCAGCCGCGGCGCATCGGGCGAGATCTCACACGACGTGATCCGCCGCCCGATGATGCGGGCTTCGAGATCGCGACGGAGGGTTTCGACTTCAGGCAACTCAGGCATGTATGCAGTTCACCGCAAAGCCGCGAAGGGCGCAAAGGGAAGCCTACGGCGTGCCAACATCTGGTGTTTCGATGCCGAGCAGCGCCAGGTAGTGGAAGATGTCCGCCCGATGGTGGATGTCGTGTTCCAGCAGGTGGAAAGCTATCCAGTGTCCGGTCAACTGCCTGCCGTCCTCGGCGACGTACGTCGCGTCCAGCTTGCTCTCGTCGCCGAGGAAATTCGCCAGCCGCGCCCACGTGCGCGCGTAGGCCGCCTGTACTTCCGCCTTCGTCCGCACAGTCTGCCAGACATTCGGCGCCTCGATGCCGTCCTTCACGTCGATGCCAAGCCAGCCGTCGCGCGCGTCGGCGATGTGCAGCAAGATGCCGCGGAAGTTCCACAACCCTTCCTTAGGCGACCAGTTCAGCTTGTCGTCGGGGATGTAGTCGACCAGGCGGATCAGGCCTTCGTTCAAGCGCGCCCAGGTGGACGTGATGTCGATGCGGGGGGACGATGTTACGGTCATGATTTGTCCTTTGACACGTCCACGGGCATTGTGGGGAATTCAACGATGACATCATAAAGAGCAAAGCAGACGCGTTTGAAATCCGCAAAGTATCGGCGAACGATAAAGCGATACTCCGGCCATTCTTCGCCGCTTCGGACGATTCCGCAGTCCGGGGTCGGTTTGATGTCGGCACCGAGCATGCGTACTTCACAGAACTTCTTCGGTGTGTACTGGTGCGCCATGCCATTCCGGAACACGTCGTACACCTTCACACCGTCCCCGACCAACTCCGCATACCTGGGACCCATCAGTCGGAAGAACGAGGTGAAGTTCTCCGTGCCAGTGCGCTGTCCGTACTTACCCGTGATCCATTGGCCCATGTACTCTGTGTAGCAGAGAAGTCCCAATGCAGTAAGGTAGTTCCCGCCTCCCGGGAAGTGCTTACAGCAGCCAACACCGTCAGCTTCCTTCGCCTCGGCCAGATGAATCTCTCGCTCGATATCAGCGAACATGTAGCCGAATGTCTGATCGAGCTTCTCCCTGATGACATCGCGCACTCCGTCCAGATCGCCTTGGCGCGCGAAGATATCTCCTTGCATCGACTGCATGGCGGAAACCACCTCTTGCGTCAGGGATGCCTCCGTCACGATCACCGCTCCTTCGTCACGGTGCCCTAGCCCGCCGACTCCGCGAATGCCAGCTCTGCTTCTTCCTCCGACAGCAGCGGGCCGCGGGCGACTTCCAATTCGCCCCAGTTCTTGCCGGTCTTGATGTCGACGTTCAGGGGGACGACGAGGTCGAGCGACTTCGGCATGACGCGGAGGCACATGTCGCGCACGGCGTCGATCTCGGCGCGCGGGCCTTCGAAGATCAGCTCATCGTGCACCTGCAGGATCATGCGCGACGCGAGCTTGCGCTCCGTGATCTCTTCATCGATGCGGTTCATCGCCACCTTGATGATGTCGCTGGCGGTGCCCTGGACGGGCATGTTGATCGCCATGCGCTCACCCGACGAGCGGATCTGGTAGTTCGGCGATTTAATCTCCGGGATGTAGCGGCGGCGGCCCATCAGCGTTTCGGCGTAGCCGAGCGTGCTGCAGCTCTCGATGGCGCCGTCGCGCCAGGCGGCGATCTTCGTGTACTTCTCGAAGTAGCGGCGGATGAACGTGGCGGCTTCCTCGCGCGGGATGCGCTCCTTCGTCGAAAGGCCGAACTCGCTGAGGCCGTAGAGCACGCCGAAGTTGAAGACCTTGGCGCGGCGGCGCTGGTCGGACGTCACCTCATCGAGCGGCACGTCAAAGACGTTCGCGGCGGTGGCGGCATGGACATCCTCGTCGTTCTGGAACGCCTCGATGAGCGCTGGGTCCTGGCTGAGGTGCGCCATGATGCGCAGCTCGATCTGCGAGTAGTCGGCGGCGAGCAGCATCGGCTCCTTGCCGATATCGCGCGCGACGAAGGCGGTGCGGATGCGGTTGCCGTAGCCGGTGCGCACCGGGATGTTCTGCAAGTTCGGCTCGATCGATGAGAGGCGACCCGTGGCGGCCGTCGCCTGGTTGAACGTCGTGTGGATGCGCTTCGTCTTCGGGTGGATCAGCGCCGGCAGCGCATCGACGTACGTCGACTTCAGCTTCGAGACGCCGCGGTAGCGCATGATCAGGTCGACGACCGGGTGGGCGCCGCGCAGGCCATCCATCGCCATCGCGTCGGTGGTGTAACCGAGCTTCGTGCGGCGCGTCTTCGGCAGGCCCAGCTCTTCGAAGAGGATCTGTGAGAGCTGCTGAGGCGAGCCGATATTGAACTCGTGACCGACGACGGCGTAGATCTCGCGCTCGATGTCCTGTAGCTCCGTGTGCATCTCGCGTGACATCGCGGCGAGCGGAACCGCATCGACAGCGACGCCCGTCAGCTCCATGCGGGCGAGCACGTCCATCAGCGGCATCTCGACATCGTCGAAAAGCGGCCAGAGGTTGCGCGACTTGAGATCGGCTGCGAGCACGTCGGACGCGCGGAGTTGTGCATCGGCCTGGGCGCAGCAGTAGTCGCGCGCGGCGTCGTACGCGACGGCGGACATCGTGATCTGCTTCTTGCCGGCTTTGCCGATGAGGTCGTTGACGGCGGGGATGTGCATATCGAGCCGTTCGAGCGCGAGATTCTGGATCGTGATGTTCGCATAGCCGAGCAAGTACGACGCGATCAGCGTGTCGAAGCGCATGCCGCGCATCGTCACGCCGTTGTTCGCGAGCACGAGGAAGTCGAAGTGACCGTTGTGCGTGACTTTCTGGACCGTGGCGCTTTCGAGCAGCGGCCGCAGCGCTTCGAGCACCACATCGAGCGCGAGCTGTTCCGCATCGCCGAGGCCGGGATTGTGGCCGACGGGGATGTACGCCGCATCGCCCGCGGCGGTGGCGATCGCGACGCCGATCGGCAGGCC
>Ga0209726_10000784_pt1 | contig 56566 bp, 49 predicted proteins | sample Subgrocontami54m_FD_187453 | JGI IMG/M metagenome (GOLD analysis project Ga0209726, IMG submission 187453) | Subsurface groundwater microbial communities from S. Glens Falls, New York, USA - GMW46 contaminated, 5.4 m (SPAdes) (version 3) | ecosystem: Environmental > Aquatic > Deep subsurface >...
CCGTTCGCGGGCTCGAGCGTCCGAGTAAGGCTCATGGCTATCTCCCTCCCTTCCATGCGGGCGCTCGCGGACCATCCGCCAGCGAAGACGGCGGCTGTCGGTCCATCTGGTTCTTCGGCTGTTCCGCCGTCGGTGCTTTCTCAGGCTCGGACAAAGAGGGCGGCGCGGACGACTGTGCGGCCGGGGATTGATGGTAGAGGACGCTCAAATCCAAAACGATCGTGGGATCGGGCGACTTCTCCGCTGGAAACCGCTGCAAATCGACCACCGGCTTGGCGAACTCGGGAGCCGTTTCCAGGTTCTTGAGAAACTCCACCAGAGGCCCCACCGTCATCGACCCTACCGTCAAATTCAATTGCGCCTGCGACGATACATTGAGGCTGGGCCGTATGGCGGTGACCTGCACCTGGTTCGGCAGAATCTTTTCCAGGTCCATAAATAGCTGGGTCCAGGAAAGGCTCTTTCTGAGGATGAGAGCATTCAGAAAAGCCGAGCGGTCCCGAATCTCCTGCACCTCGGGCCGGAACAGCCATTGGGACAGATCGCGTTGCTCGACCCGCAGACTGGAAAGGTCTTTCTCCAGCCGGTCGCTCTGCTCGGTCAGCATGCGCGTTTCGTTGCGAGTCTGATGCGCCTTCCAGGCAACGGTGAATCCCAAAACGCAGGCGAGCACCAGCGCCGCCGTCGCCGCGAAATAGAGCGGCCGAAGGTTCTCGTAGGGTTGCGAGGCGAGATTGATGGATACTCTCATCCGTTATTCTGCTCCCGTACTACGCCCAGCAGGGCCGCGAAATGCCTCTCCGCCTGGTTTCCATCGATGCCGCCTTCGATGCCGGAGACAAGACGGCCGGGATCGGGAACCAGCGCTCCGGTCCTCAATTTCAACTCTCGCTCCAGCGCTTCCGCAATCGAGGCGCTGTGATCGCCCAACCCGCAAAGAAGTCCCCGGGAAATTGTCGCGTGGAAATGATCCTGAAAATAAGCGATCGATGGATAGACCGATCCCAGCACGTCCGCGGGCGAGAGCGAATCATTTTCTCCTTGCTCCAATCCGACCGTGCGGAACAGGCGAAGCATCCCGCCCTGCAAAATGGCGGTCGTGAACCAGGGAGGGCTGTACTTGGCGACCAGGACTCCCGGCGCTCCGCTCAGTTCCCTCGTTTCTCCGCCGCCCGCCTGATCCGGAACCCAATCGCCAGGCGCGGAGGGATGCGCCGAGTTCCCGTTGAGATCGTTCACCAGACCCAGCGATGCGAGCGTCGAAAGCGTCACGAATTTGGGAAGCAGCCCGAACTGCTGCGCCAGGGCTTCGTACTGCCGGACGATCCATTGCGGAGCGGCCACGGCGACCACCTGGAGGTCCGTCCCAGTACGCTGCACGAAATAGGAGATAGCCGCCGACTCGACGTCGAATGGCAGCGACTTCTTCAGCCGCCACTTCACGAGCGGCAGCCGTTCGGAGGCGCGAGAAGGGAAGGTGTCGAAATTCAGAACGAAGAGGCGCGCCGACTGGTCGGGAATCACCAGCACGGCCTCGGTCAGATTTCGGGCCGATGGCGCAGGGCGCTCGATGCCGAGCGAAGCCAGCACCTCGGCGAAGGCCCGCTGCGCTTCGTCGGGCTTCAGGATATTCTCGCGCAGTGGCGAAGCTTCGATGATTCCGGCTTGCAGTGGTTTCCACGCTGCCGCATCGATTCCCGAAGAGCCGCCGCGCCAGCGCGCCACGCTTATGCCGGTATCGGAAATCTCGCAGCCGAACGCCGGCATCGGGGTCCTCCACAGACCGCTCCACCAGCGGGGCGCGATTGATTTTGCTCTGCCGTTCTCCATCAATATTTCCTGCTGCCCACGTTCAGGGCCATCATCGGCATCCTCATAGCGCACTAGTCGCTATCTACTATCTGGCGGAATGCGCCATTGTCGAACTCGTACGTAGCTCCAGCCTGCTCGAAACAGTATGCGCTCACGCCATCGAATAAATAGACGCCTTTTTTCTCCGTATTGAAGTCGTAATAAGATTTTCCCTTGGGAGCCCGCATAATGCCGTCACCACAATACAGTTTATCGATGAAGTAAAGTTCGACTCCCGTTTTCTTATCGAGACAAACGGCTATGTGCAAGGAATCCAACCGGTTTGGATAGTTGGGGTCGGGAGCAGAGCCATCCTGAATTAACAACGCCACATCCTTACGGCCATTCCCGTCGAAATCTCCGACCGTTACTGTTGGATTCTGGTGGCGGTTTTTGGCAAACGCGGCCACTGCCGCGGTTACCGGCGGAAAACGCCATTGCTTGAATTTCGCGGCGATCCGCGCTTCACAAGTGTGGAGTAACCTCTCCTGGTTTGTTTCGGCACGGAGGCACAGTGTCGAGGTCGCCAACGCCAAGGAGAAACCCATAAGAAATCGCATCATAGAAGCTCGCTTTGTCACGGTCCGATTACTCGATAAACGTGACCTTGTTGATCTCCTTCAGGGTCGTCACGCCGGTCATTACCTTTTCGACGCCGGCTTCGCGCAGCGAGGTCATGCCCTCGTCCTTGGCGGCTTTGCGAATTTCCGAGCTGGGCTTCTTCTCCAGGATCAGCTCGCGAATGTGATCCGAGAGATCGAGCAATTCATGAATGGCCGTGCGCCCGCGGAACCCGGTTCCGGAACACTCGATACATCCCACGCCCTCGTAAAATGGCCTGCCGACGTAGAGGTCGGGCTGCAACCCGGCCTCGGCGAGGACGGATGCGGGATAGCGCACCTCGGTCTTGCAGCTCTGACAGATCACTCGCACCAGCCGCTGCGCCAGAATGCAGTTCAGCGACGAAACAAAATTATATGGCTCGACGCCCATGTTCAGGAAGCGTCCCAGCACGTCCACCACGTTGTTGGCGTGAACCGTCGTGAACACGAGGTGTCCCGTGAGCGCGGACTGGATGGCGATCTGGGCCGTCTCATTGTCGCGGATTTCGCCCACCATGATCTTGTCCGGATCGTGGCGCAGGATGGACCGCAGCCCGCGTGCGAAGGTCAGGCCCTTTTTCTCATTGACGGGAATCTGCGTGATCCCGCGAAGCTGATACTCGACGGGGTCCTCGATGGTGATGATCTTGTCTTCGTCGCTGCGGATCTCGTTCAGCGCCGCATAAAGAGTAGTAGTCTTGCCGCTGCCGGTCGGCCCGGTCACCAGCACCATGCCGTAAGGCTCCGCGATATAGCGCCGGAACTTCCGGATATCGGGGTCGGAAAAGCCCACCACGTCCAGCGTCAGGTTGTGGAACTTTTCGCTCATGGATTCTTTGTCGAGCACGCGCAGCACGGCGTCCTCGCCGTGGATCGCCGGCATGATGGAGACGCGGAAGTCGATGTAGCGGTTCTTGTAACGCACGCGGAAGCGGCCGTCCTGCGGCACACGGCGCTCGGCGATGTCCAGCTCCGACATGACTTTGATGCGCGAGATGATGGTCGAGTGGAACTCCTTGCTGATGGGCTGCATGGCCTGGTGCAGCACGCCGTCGATGCGGTACTTGACGACCACGTCTGTGTCGCGCGTCTCGATGTGAATGTCGCTCGCTCGCCGCTCGAGCGCCGTGAAGATGGTGGTGTCAACCAGGCGGATCACCGGGCTGATCTCGCCGTCGCGCGTCAGCCGGTCGATTGAGATGTTTTCGTCGCCGTTTTCCTCGTCATGGATGACGTCGAGCGTAAAGCCCTCGGTCGCCTGCTCCAGCACCCGCTGCGACTGCTCGGTTTTCTTCAGGTACTCGGCGATCTGGGAAAGCGTGGCCACATGCACCACCAGCCTCTTGTCCAGCAGCAGCGACACTTCGTCGATCATCATCAACTGGCTGGGATCGGCCATGGCGATTTCAAGCGTGCCTCCCTCGGCTCGCAACGGCACGAAGTTGTATCGGAACATCAGGTCGACGGGAATGGAGTGGAACAGTTCGTGGTCGATCTTATAATCCAGCAGATCGATGAACTGGCAGCGATAGCGAAGCGCGAGCTGCCGGGCCCGCTGTTGCTCGGCAACCGCAGTCTCCGCCGCTTTCCCGTTCGCGGTTTCTACCGCCGTGCTTTGCCGCTCATTCTCCATCGCCATTAATCCTCAAATCAGAGCCGCGACCGCAAGGAAGCGGTTGCGTTGCTCGTCCCGCCCAACCGCTTGTTCCCACGCGCGGCTCGGATCGCTTTCCCTTCCGACTTCTAGCTTCTAACTTCTAACTTCTTCCCTTCACACCCTGCCCGCCAGCGAAAAAATGGGCAGGTAAAGAGCGATCAACACTAATGCCACCACTCCGCCCATGAAGACCAAGATGGCCGGCTCGATGAGAGTGAGCAGGGCGGCAAGATTCGCCCCCACGTCCTCCTCATAGAACTCCGCCACGCTGGAGAGCATCTGCGGCAGCGCGCCCGACGATTCGCCCACCTGGACCATTTCAATCGCGAGGCCCGGAAAAAACCGGCTCTCCGACAATGCTTCGGACAGCGGCTTACCCTCCGTCACGTGTCGGATCGCCAGGTCGAGCGAGCGCCGCAGCAGCGGCGAGGTAACCGACTGGCGGGCCGTTTCCAGAGCCTGCACCACCGGGATTCCTCCCGAGAGCAGGGTCGACAAAATCCGGGAAAATTGCGCCACTTGATGCTTGATCCAGATCGGACCCACCAGCGGCATCTTCATCTTCACTCGGTCCATGGTTTCGCCGCCCTGCTCCGTCGAGCTCCACAGCCAGATGCCGGCGGCCGACCCGAAGACCACAATGACAAGTGCGATCTGATATTTCCGAAAAGCGTCCGTGAACGCAATCAGGGCCTGCGTCAATGGCGGCAGCTCCCGCGACATACTTCGGTAGAGCTCGGCGAAATTGGGGATGACGTACGTGATGAGGAACGTCACCATCACCATCACCATGGTCACCAGCAGTGCCGGATAAACCAGCGAGGCCAGCAGTTTTTTTCGCACCGTGAGCGCCGTGCGCTGGTACTGAATGTAGCGCTCCAGCACTTCTTCCAGGTTCCCGCTCTTCTCGCCGGCCATCAGCGAAGTCGTGTAGATCTCCGGAAAGATGCCCTGCTGGCGAAACGCCTCCGACAACAGCGCTCCTCCTTTGACGCTCTCCCGGATCGCCTGAATCGAGCTTCGCAAGGAAGGATGAGCGATCTGGCTCGCGAGCAGCTGGAGCGATTTCAGGATAGGCAGTCCGGCCCTCACCAGCGTGGTCAATTGCTGATTGAAGGTGAGGAATTCCCCCAGCCGGACTTTCTGCTTCCTCGCCGCGCCGTTCCGTCCCACCGCGCTGAGAGGAGTCCGGCGCCGGATGGAATAGACGAACAGTCCCTGCTGCGCGAAGCGGTCGCGCAACTCGACTTCGGAGTTCGCCGACTCGACGCGCCTCAATTGCTCGCCCCGGTCGTTGGCCAGCCTTGCAATATATTCAGGCATGCTTTCCCAAAAAAGTGACAAATGACGAGTGAGAAGCAGGAAGCTAGAAGTTAGAAGCTAGAAGTTGAGGAAAACAGCAATCAGAAGGAAGAGGGAACTTGCTCTCATTCTGACTCCTGACTTCTGCTTGCCACTCGTCACTGCCTTAATACTTTCCTACTGCCGGACTACTTCCGTGCCCGCGGGCGCCTGGAAGCGGAACAATTCCGGCGACAACGTTAGATCCTCCGTCTGGCCAGCGAATCGAAACTCCGTCTGGACGCCACCCGGCTCGCGCAGAATCAGCCGCCGAATCAGGAACTCCGGGCTGATCTCCATGACGACCCTTTCGAGCCGGTCCGCCATCCGCTTGGGGACGGCTTTTATGATGATGTCCCGATTGTCGATGGGAACGAGTTCCCGCTCCCTCTCTACCTGCTCGAACTCTTTCTCGAACTTCAAGCCGCCCAGCAAAAACCGCATCGGGTTGCGCAGATCGTCGCTGTTCTTGATCTCGGTCTGCGTGGCGCGCCGCTCCTGCGGAACGTAAAGCGTCATGCGGCGGCCGTCGGTCAGAAACAGTTTCGGCTCCGGGTCGTCGTATTCCCATCGCATCTGTCCCGGCTTGCGAAGATAGAGCGTGCCCCCCTCCTGGCGCAGTACTTGGCTGCCCTGCTGGTAAACTTGCTCGAAATGCAGCCGAAGCGTTTTCAGGTGGTTGTATTTGTTTTCGACACCTCGCAACAAGGTTTCGAGCCCCGCGTCGGGGGGGAGTGAGCGAGCGGCGGCGCTTCCGGCGGGAAGGCCGGCGGCCCCGAGCGGCCATCCGCAGACCAGCCCTAGCCATCCCCAAAGGCAAAGTTGGAGTTTCAGTCGCTCGCAATTCATTCAGCCTCTTAAGAATAACACAAAGGTTCGGGCCGCCGATACCGTGTATCCGCGCGGCAAAGTACACACTGTTGCCTGTCTCGATACGGGAACAAGCCGCGCCGCCTCGGCACCTGCCCGGGAATTTGCGAGGGGGCCACGCCACGGCTCCGTGCCGGCGCCAACCGAGCCCAGCAAGTTGATTGCGCCATCCTAACTACAATTGTTAAGATGGCTTTTGTCGCCGAAGGGTGGCCGGAAAGTCGTCGGGCCTCTGAAATTTCTTTTTTGCCACAAAAGCCATGGGCAAACTAACTTCCGAAGTGGAAATTCCCGATAAGCTCTGCTTTCCGATCCGGGAAGCAGCCCGGATCATCGGCGTGGAGCCTTACGTGCTCCGTTTTTGGGAAAAGGAATTTCCGATGTTCCATCCCGCCAAAGGTGGTACGGGCCATCGTCGCTACCGGAAACAGGACCTCCAAACGGCAATCCAAATCAAGAGGCTGCTCTATGAGCAGGGGTTTACCATCGAGGGCGCGCGCAACCAGCTAAAGAAAACAAAGGGAGGCATCGAGCCGGCGACTTCCGCGCGCCGAGGCAAACAGTCCAACCTCCCATTCGCCGAGTTGCCCCACGCCGCACTGGGCAAAATTCGGCGGGAGCTGAATGAGATCTTGACCATTCTATCGAAAACGTGATTAGCTGAAAGGCGTCGGGCCGTAGCGCAGCCTGGTAGCGCGCTTGCTTGGGGTGCAAGAGGTCCCGAGTTCAAATCTCGGCGGCCCGACCAAATTTATCAATATGATGCGGCGGATTTTCGGGACAACTGAAAATCGGCTGTAGTCGATTCTGTAGCTGAGATTTCCTCGAAAATCAACCACTTGAAAAAACTTTGAGGCGATCCAACGCCTCGGGCGCGGGGGACGGGGTTCAAATCTCAGCCGCCACTATCATTTTGTTGGAAATCGTCGACTGCCGCCAAGACAGCAGAAGATACGTCAAAGTATCGAAGGTCGGTTTGTCGCAATCACCTCGGCGCCCGGGTTCCAATTCGAGTTGGCTCTTAGCGCATTGATTGTGATACAGTTTCCGGCATTGATTAAGCGCACTCCGGACGGGGTAGCGCTTGTCGGCTTGAAACGGACCGATTTCGCCAAGATAAGGGGAGGGCGAAGTCCGGGCGCGTACCGCGACGTCGGCTCTCGTTCAAAGCCGCTCGAAAGGCAGGAGGCGAGTTCCTCAACGACGGCCCGGAGTGCGAAGGAAGTCCGCGAAGTGAATTTTGAAATACTGGCAACCACCGAAGATCTGTGCGAGTAAGTAACGAACAGCTAAAAGCTTATGCCCGGTGATGTCACGCCATGGGACCCGAATGATTGGGAACAGCACATCCAACAGGTGCTGAAGCTTCGCTACGCTCAACCAGTCGGGTCGTACCAACATATTCCGGCTGACATCAAAGGCGATTGCGGGCTTGAGGGCTTCGCCATCGATGGGACAGCCTATCAGTGTTACGCTTGCCAGAACTGGACCGATTTCAGCGTCCTTCTCGATCATCAGAAAAATAAAATGACCGTCGATATTGGGAAGTTGCTTAAGAATGAAGCCGAACTGCTCTCGATTCTTGGTGACATCCGGATCGGGATATGGAACTTTGTGCTCCCGTTCTGGAACGACAAGGAACTGCTGAAGCACGCACGCAAGAAGCAAATGGAGGTGCGAGAAAAGCAGCCAAAGCACGTGAAAACGGATTTTCGAATTTCTGTTATTACCGGCGAGGAATTTCTGATTGAGAAACAGATGCTTGCAAAACAGGACCTCTACCAATTCGATGTGAAGGACCTGCCTGATACGGTTGCAACGGCCGCATCGTGGATGGATGCGAACAAGGGCCTCGAATTGGTCACGAATCTAACACGCAAAGCATCGGTCATCGCAAAGGGAAAGTCTGCCAAATTGAGGCAAAATCTCCTCAACCAGATGGTCAAGGACTACACTGCGGGATCGGTCGTGCTAAGTAAGTTGGAGCGTGAGATGCCGGACGTTTACGAGGAGGTCATCAAGAAAAAGACGGATCGCGAGGGGGAACTGGAAACTGCGAGTGTGACAAACACTCTTGTTCCGGGCGCGTTTTTCGACGCAACTCTAGCGCAATACAAGACAGAGCTTCGGAGTGTCTCGGGCATCAGTCCTCGTGCAGTTGATATTCTGGCCCGCGAAGCTGTCTCGGACTGGCTTCTGCGCTGCCCACTGGAGTTTGATTAGTGGCTCTCATGCTCGAAAAGACCCATTCTTTCCGCTTCAAGCGCCGCCCGATGGCAATCGCAGCTGAGCTTCGGCCCGATTGGAAGATGGGCGCACTGCTGCTGATTCTTCATCTCAGTTCGCATGGAGGCAGGAGTTCGCTTCGGCGATTGCATATACTCAACTGGGCACTCCGTTCGCCTAAGAATCGGACGGAATTCGAGCAAGTCCGGCAACATCAGCAACCTCTTTTCAGTTTTCAGTTCAGATTTGAACCTGCCCTCGGACGGGCCATCAATCTCGCCGTCGGCGAGAAGCTGGTGGAATGGGTCAATGGTGACCGATTGCAGATCACCGTGAAGGGAAGGCGATGGATTACGGAAATCATGAAGGACGAATCCATCATGTATCAGGAACGCGAATTCCTGAACCGAATCGGCAAAACCATCACCGAACCTCTGGCAACTCAGATGATCACGGTTAGGACTGTTTAATGCTACGGATACGGCACCTGCTCATACACATCAACACTGACAAGGGTGTATTTGGGACCAAGCAGACTTTCGCCGATGGCCTGAACGTTATCCGCGCTGAAAACTACGCTGGGAAATCGCAATTAGTTCAGGCGATTATGTATGCCCTTGGGCTGGAGGGCATGCAAGGTCCGTCTCATGCCGTTCCTCTGGCGCGCGCCTTGACGGAATATCTGGACTACAAAGTAAATGGCAAGGACGCTACCGCGAAGGTTATCGATTCGACGGTCTCACTGGAGATTGAGAACGGAAAAGGAAAGTTTCTCACCATCCAACGGTCTATCGCCGGGGATCGCAATCGTCACCTAATGACGGTTTACGAAGGCAGGGCGGTTACAAAGAAGGAAGCATTGAGCACGGTGCGCGATTACTACGTACGCGAGGGTGGTGCCGCCGGTAGTGAGCTCGGATTCCATCGGAGACTGAGGGACTTCATTGGTTGGGAGCTGCCAATGGCTCCCCGTTTCAACGAGCCTGACTGCCCGCTTTATCTAGAGACGATTTTCCCACTACTTTATGTGGAGCAGAAGTTGGGTTGGGGACGTCTACCCGCTCGATATCCTACATGGTTTGGGATTCGCGATGTGGGGCGTAGGACGGTCGAATTCATCCTCGGTCTCGATGCCTATGCCACCGCATTGGAACGTACGGCGGTGAATGAAGAGATTAAACGTCTAAAGCGGGAGTGGGCAAGCGTACGAACTCAGGCGGAGAAATCGGCTTCGCATGTTGTCGGTATGGTTCGTGGCATTCCAGTAGAGCCGCTTGCCTCCTGGCCGCCAGACGTTCTCCCAACGCTTTCCGTGATGCAAGACTCCAAGTGGGTGCCCATCGCGGAGTTCCTGACAGGCATTAGAACTCGCTTCGCGGAATTGCAGACAATCGAAGTTCCTTCGACCGCCAAAGCAGCACCGAAAATTCGGACAGAATTGTCTAATCTTGAAGGAGATTTGGCTGCTAGGGAGAGAGCGATCGCGGCACTCTATGAAAAGTTCGAGACAGAAACGGCGGAAGCGGAATCGTTGCAGCAGCGCATTGATACCATCAACGATGATCTGCGGAAATACAAGGACTTGAGGAAAGTTCGCAAGATGGGATCGAAAGATGAGCCAGAAGTCATTAGTGGGCATTGTCCTACATGTCACCAGGAACTGGCGGACTCGCTCCTCGACACAGGTAAAAAAGCAGTCCCGATGACTGTGGACCAGAACGTTAGCTTCTATGAAGAACAAATCCAGCTCTTTACCGCTGTTCATAGCAACGCGATTCAATCCATCCAAACCGCCGAAAAAGACCTCCGCGCCCAGCGCGTTCAGGTCACGGACTTGCGCGAGCGCATCCGAGATATCCGTGAGACGCTTGTTTCCGCGTCGAGTTCGCCTTCCATCGAAGCGATTTCGGAGCGCATTCGATTGCAGGAGAGAATCAGCCGCGTCGAGAATCAGCAGCAAGAATTCGAGGAACACATGGCTGCGCTTGCTCAATTGACAACCGAGTGGCTTGACGTGCAGGAAAGGTTCAAGAAGCTCCCCAAAGGCGCGTTGTCGGAGCGAGATGAAAAGAAAATCGCAATGCTGCAGGCATCCTTTCAGCAACAACTCACCCAGTACAAGATGGGAAGCCTTGCTGTTGGCGAAGTGAAAATCTCGCCCGGCAGCTACGAACCGGAAGTTGCGGGCGTGAATCTCAGCGCCGACATTTCAGCGAGTGATTTAATCCGACTCCATTGGGCGTACCTGCTCGGACTCTTGGAAATCGGCACGCAGGCCACCGGCAATCATCCGGGATTGCTCATCTTCGATGAGCCGCAACAGCAATCCGTGGAAGAAACTTCATTCCGGGAAATGCTTCGGCACGCCGCGGGCGAGAAGAACGCACAGATCATTGTGACTACCAGCCACGAGCGCACGACGATTGGAACGTATCTGAACAAGATCGGCGCAAAGCACGTCGAGGAATTTGAGGATGAACGTATTTTGCAGAAGATGTCGAACTAGATCAAATTTTCCGTTCAAGTCTTCTGCGGTCCTCTCGCCGCGAAACTGCATCCTAATCGAAGATTTTGGGTTCGCTGCCTCGAAGAAAAGGCGGTTCATTGCCTTGGGCGCAGGGGGTCAGTCGTAGGTTCAAATCCTATCGCCCCGACCAATTCTTTCAATGAGATGCGGCCATTTTCGAGCACCGCAGAAAATGGCCTGTAGTCAAAATTGTAGCCGTCGCTTTCCTCAAGATTCAATAAGGGCCCGGTTCAGGGCCGAATCCCCAGTCGCTTGCCGGAAAAATTCACGATTGCAGAAAATAAAATAACAGGCAACGCGTTAACGCAATGCCTGTCATTTTCAAATCTGTGACTGATATTTCGGTATTAGTTCTGGGCGTCTGGTGTTGAACTGGCTGGTGCCGGACTTACAGTGCCAGAGGCAGATGAGCCGCTATTTGAATCCGGACTTGACGTTCCCGCAAGCTGCCCGCCGGAAGATCCCAATCCGCCTGAGGTGGCAGAGGAATCGGGCGCAACAATGCCATTGTTATTATTCGTTTGAATATTACTGTTGCCGCCATTGGATTGTTGCACCATCTTTAAGAACTGGTCGCGGGTTACGCACACATCGTCAACGCACAATTGGTCGGTGGTCACTTTTTTAGCTGTAATATTATCAACATTCAATTGCGCCGCGTAAATAACTCCCTCCACATGCAAATCTTTCTGCACAGCCAGAGAGCCTTGAACAGCTAAATCTCCAAACACAGAGGCGTTGGTCATATTTAGATTGACTAAGCTGTTTAGCCAGGTCTGGTTATCATCAGTAACTCCGGTTTGCAATAAGTCAGAGACGTTAGGCTCATACTGCATAGGCTGGATAAAGATGAGGATGGTGCTAGTAGCGGAGGAGGAGTCAAAGCTTTCTAATGCCCGTCCTAAAGCAAAGCCTGCAGAGTTGGCTTTCATAACATAGCCGGGGAGTTGTTTGGAAAGGGTAAGGTAGTCGCCAATATGGATGTTTCCATTCTCATTGCTAACCTTGACAGGAACACGTCCTGCCAGAGCTACAGGGACGGTAGAGGCATTGGCAAAGGTTTGGGCTTTGTAGCCATTAAGCAAAAAGCCGGGGTGAGTGGAAACAATTCCTAAGATTGGAGAGGTGGCTTGCCCTGAACCGGAATTTGATGACTGGTTCAGGGAGGAGGCCTTGCTCACATACACCGGAAAGCCAGTATCTGCCGCTACTACATCCCCTGCTTCTAAGCTTTGGTCATTAGTCGGATAGTTTTCCGCCATATCAGCGCCTGTGGCCGCGGCCAAGACGGAATAGATGCCGCCGGCGGTATTAGTGCCGCTGCAAGTATCGTTATTGTCCACGCAGAGGTAGCCGTTGGCGATTTTGACGTTCAAACCGGCCGCAGCCGAGCCGACATGCAAACCCGCGGTGGGACTCGTCGTCCCAATGCCGACGTTGCCGCTCTGCAAGACAGTCAAGAGCGTACTGCCGGTGGAGGAAGCAATCACCAAAGGATTTGTTCCTGCCGTGCCGGTTAAGGCTAAAGTTGCTATTGGGCTCGTAGTCCCGATGCCGACGTTGCCGTTTGAGGTTATTCTCATCCGTTCGGTTAAACTGCCGCCAGCAGGCAGAGTATTAAACATAATGTTCCCCGGGGTGTTGTTTGTAGAAAAAGCTCCTTCCGCGCCAAATTGGATTTGGGAGGATTGAACAAATGTTGAGCCGTTGTATCCTTCCCCTTGTACCCCCCCTAATATCCTTACGCCATCAATAGCCAGAGGAGACGTTTGCGTGCCCAGAGCGCGCTGGAAACTAAACCCGCCAGTGCCGGAATTGCTGTAATCGGTAAAGTAAAGAAATTCGTTAACCGCAGAACTGCGGACAATGCTAAGTACGCCGGAGGGCGTCGTCGTCCCGATGCCGACGTTGCCGTTCTGTTGAATTACCATTAACCCAGTTCCCGTGGATGAAGAAATCAAGAAAGGATTGGTTCCACCAGTTCCATAAACTTGCAAAGTAGCGCTTGGACTCGTCGTCCCGATGCCCACGTTGCCTTTGCTATCTATTCTGACTTTTTCCGAACCTCCAATGTTAAATATTGTGGTAGTTGCATCAAGCGTTAAAGTTTTGTAAAGAGAATTTGCCCTGTCATAGGATAAAATTTCACTAATGCCGAAACTGGGATCATAAAATAATTCCAAACCTGTCCCATTTGTTGGAGCAGCGCCAATTCCCTGAACCCTTATCCTTCCACCCGATACATCTAAACTTGCCCCCGGACTCGTCGTCCCAATCCCGACGTTGCCGCTGGATTTGACGATGAACAAGGAGGTGTTGGTGGATGAAGCCACGTTCAACAAATCCGTGGTTGAACCGCTGGTGCCTTGGATGGTAGTTAAGGCTGTCGGAGAAGTGGAGCCAATGCCGACGTTGCCGTTCAATAGTGTTTGAGTAATACTGGAATTTCCCAAAATTACTTGGTTTGATGCCGTGTTTAATACGTTATATCCTATGCCGATAGCATTAGTTAAATTAGAGGTAAAAGGCCTGGCGCTATTGCCCAACCAAAGATTATTGCTGCCGGTAAGATTGCCTCCTAAAATATAAGTTTGATTAGTAAAAGAGCCGGTCCAAGCATCGGTTGTTAAAGAAGTATCGGAAATTATTGTGGCGATTGTCCTTGTTTCGCCGTAAGAACCAGCATTGTTAGCTCCAACGGTAATTGTGCCGCCGACTCTCGCGTCAGTTAAAAAGTGAGTGCCGATACCGGTAACCGCTGTCGTTCCGTTGGTTGTTACAGTTCCTGTTCCTGCTATTCCTGCACCGGCAGAGTCGCCAACGGCAACATTAGTATTTCCCGTAGTATTGGCATAAAGTGAACCGTGGCCTATAGCAGTATTTAGGCCCCCTGAAGTATTAAAAAACAAAGCTTGCGTGCCAAAGGCGTTATTATACGAGCCTGTAGTGTTGCTCCATAAAGCTTCTTCTCCTCCAAGGCAGCTGTTAAAAGCCCCTGTTGTGTTGTGCGTCAAGCACTCATCTCCAAATCCTGCGTTTCCGTCTCCGGTAGAAGAAAGAGTTAATACCTGGGTACCAACTGCCGTATTAAATCCCCCGCTAATATTTGTGCCTAAAACATTGTATCCTACTGCAACATTCGAGCCTCCACTGACATTGGCGACCATGGTACTGCCTCCGACTGCAACATTTTGACTACCGGTCGTGTTGGCACTTAACGCGCTATTTCCAACAGCCAGATTCTCATTGCCCTCAGTGTTGGCCTGCAAAGTCTGGAACCCCAAAGCGACATTGTTGTGCCCTCCTACGTTAAATTTTAGGGCACGTCTGCCCACAGCGACATTTCTATATCCCGTTGTGTTGCTGATTAATGTGTCGACACCGAAAGCCGAGTTGTCGAACCCTGTTGTGTTTTGAACAAGCGCATTATATCCGAAGGCGCTGTTATTGTAGCCAGTTGTGTTAGCCAAAAAAACATTATTGCCGAAAGCCGTATTATAACTGGCCAAGTTACTGGCTCCGCCAGCAGGTGACATTGTCTGGTTGCCGGCATTAATTCCGCCAAAAGTGTTAAAGCCATCGGATCCTGCGGCCTGAAAAAAATCGAAGTTATTACCCCAAATATTTCCAACCACTGTTAAGGCGTTAGCCGGTGTCGTCGTCCCTATACCTAGCCTGTGGTTGGTTGCGTCGTAGAAAAAGTTTGCGTTGTCCTGGGTCAAACCGCTGGCTCCTTGGAAGGCTATTGAGCCTAAGGTCAGGCCGGGGTTTAAGGTGGTGACGGTCAGGCCGGCAATTGTAGTGCTGCCGGAAAAGGTGGAATTGCCTGTCACGCTTAAAGACTGCACCGAGGCAGAGCCGCCAACGGTTAAGTTATTGCCAACGCTGGCATCGTTGGTAGAAAAACTATTGCTGGAGAGTTGAGTCACGCCCTGGACCGAGCCTCCGGTGAAGTTTTGACTTTGGTTGGGCTGGTAGAAGCTTTCGGTAGCATTAGCTAGACCGGGATTAACGGGGACGATGACAGCCGGGGAATCCCCCTTATCTCCTTTGGGGCCTTTTAGAAATCCGGATGCTAAAAGCTGATCTAGCTTAGCCTGGATAGCGTTAGCGATTAAAGCGGTCAGGTCTCCGGCACTTGTACTCTCGCCCAAGACTTGGGGTTGCTGACTCGCCCTTTCGTCCGCTAATGCCGAGGTTGGGGCCGTGCTGCGGGGCGGCGTTTCAGGACCACCCGGCTCAATGCGATGTTTGGCAAGTGCAAAACTTCGTGCTGGCGCGTCGGCTAGATCTTCTGCCAAATACTCTTCTGGGGTTTTGCCGAGCAGGGCCTGGCCTAACGAAAGCAAACCAGTGGGAGCCGATATTTGGGCAAGGGTCTTGTTCGGCAGAATGCCGGTCGTTATCAGAACTAAAAACCCCGAGGTCGCTACAATGGCCAAGCCCAAAACCAGGAAAAGTTTCACGGGCGCAAATCCGGCTTGGGCATTCTGCTTTTTAAGGGTCTGCGGCTTTGAAAGCTCTTCTATATAAAGATGGTGCCTTTCCTTCTGCTGTTCCACATACTCCAAAACCGCCGCCTCGGTCGTCAACCAGTCGCGGCGAATTTTAATGGCCTTAACACTCCCCTTGCGGACCAGCAAACGCAAATACTCTGACGAATAGGGTGTCAGCTTGGCAGCTTGGCTCAAGGGGATGAGGCTGCCTGGGGCTGCAAATAATTGCTGCTCTGCAGGTGACATATATGGATGTGTTTTTGTTTTGGTTTCCCTGAAAACAGGCGGCTAGAATGTCCTAATTTTGGGGACAATCTGCGCCGGGCGGGAACCGCTAATTAATTGGTTTTTGTTTCTTATGGAGGCTAGTACGCTGACTTTTCCCGCTATTTTGGCTGGAAAGTTCGCTTTGGTAACCCTATCGGATACTCTATCTATATATATGATAGCAAATAACTTAGGAGTTGTCAATGCGGGGCTGGTGGCTAATTCCGTTTTTGATACTTTAATGGGGTCGAGCACTCAATTCGGCAGTATGCTGAGACAGATAATTCGCAACGCATGCGGCACGATCAACATCATCGGCACTTTGGTTGCACGTCCGGCTGTAGTTTTTGAACCAAGCAAGGTGCTCTCGCTGAAGCGCAAGCTGGGCATCTTGCGGTAGGCGGCTCAGGGTCTGATGGAAAATGGAGACCATCTCCACTTCAAGGGCCGCCAGATGGCTATCACGACAAATAAGCAGTTCGACGCGCGTGTGAGCCTTGCCATAGCGTTCGGCCAGCTTCCCCCACTGCGCCTCCGCGCCCAGAATCGAATAAGACACGGCGGACCACCGATCGCGTAACGCGGTAGGCGGATCCCCTTTTTCGTTAGGCTGCTGATTGGGCCGCAACATCGGCTCCGATTAACTATTTCGAAAAAAGCCAATTTTGAGATTAGTTGTAGTCGTTGATAAATTCGACAATTCAAATCTGCCAGCTGTGCTATCATCTTGCGGCAAAGATGGAGGATGAATATGAAACAGCCAAGCGATGCCTATCGTGAAGGATATGAGAAGGGAAAGGCAGGCAATCTTGCGGGGCACGTTAGCGAGGCCATATTTAGCCTCATGAAAGATGATCCAGGTGGCTATTATGCAGCCGGTTATCGTGATGGGGCGGCTGGCAAGAAATTTCACGTGCCGTCCCCCGCTTCGCCGAGCCCCCAGGTGGTTCCCCCTATTCAAATCAGTGATACCGAAAGGGCTTGGTTCCGACTATGCGACGACAGCGAGTTCATTCCCACCGCAACCGCTAGGGAGCACTGGGAGCGGCTGAAAAATACCGGGGCAAACCCCACTGTGTACATGATTGGTTTACACCCGTTCTATGAGTTGTCGTGCCCGCATTGCGGTGCAACTGGTCACTACAAGGGTCGTATTCTAGGGCGCGTTCGCCACCCAGAGTGCGGTTTTACGTGGTATGTGAGACCGCCGCATTACATACGCAAGCAGCTTGCCGCCGCATTCCACAGCGGCGTGCGGTTAGGCGGCTCGGCAAAAGATGAAGCTGCTCGAAAGGGAGACCGGGTCGGTGGCTGGATGCAGGGCTTTCTTGTATTTTATTTTGTCGCCGCTTTTAGGCTTGTGTTTGCCATCATCGTACTCATTCCAATCCAAACCGCCGTGAGCTTGGGCCAGCAAAAATCAGCAGCGTTAAAGAGCAATTCTCAATAGGGAAATTAGGTCGCTACCCAGACCAATCGCGCGCGAACCCATAGGGTGGAGCGCTTTAACTTATCTTCGCCACCGTTGTGAGATGTATGCCGGGCCGTCCTGCGATCTGACTGGACCACCGTCGAGGAAACTCGAGTGCCTCCTTGCCATGACGACTCGTTCTGCCCCCGCACGAGCAGTAGGCCCACGACGGCGACGGGCCCAGGTGCCGTAAAGAAACTCTCTAGCTCTCGTCATCCCAACATATAGCAGCCTTCGTTCCTCGCCGAGATCGGCGTCTGGCCTGGGAATGACGCCTTCCTCCAATCCTCCGATGATCGTCGCACGGACAGTCAACCCTTTTGCACCTCCCATTGTCATGATCCGAACTCCCTGACTTTCCGCTAACGCTATATCCTTACCAAGAGGATTGATCTGGCCGAGATAGCGGCCAAGTTCCTGGTCGGGCTCTGCAAGCTCATCAAGAGAACGGAGAAGATTTGCGAGTTCCTCGCTGGGCGCAGGGATCACGTCCCCTCCAGATGTTTCGATAATCCAATTACCCCAGCCTCCTTCAGACCCATGCTCAGGAGCAGCATGTGCATCAAGCCACCCGAAGACGGAACGCATTAATTCCCGCGCTCGCGTTGACGGCCCAGGTGACGCGGAGGGAAAATTTTCTTCATAGGCATCGAGCAACGCTTGGCCGAACTGAATTCGTGCTACACGGGCACGATTGTAGATGTAGTCGAAAAAGATATCCCCTATGCCACCCGTCAGCTCTAACAGACCTGCCCAGGCAAGCGAATCTCGACGGTTAACGAGAAGCCGAAGAACCTCAAGCATCCGTCTATTACTTGTCTCTGCCAGCATTCTGTCAACTACATTGGGGTCCGAGTACGGAATGCGCAACTCCTCCAAGCAATCCTTGATTGGTTGACTGAAAGAGTTGTTATGGTCTCCGCGAAGTAGGACCAGAATGTCATGTGGCGCAATGCCTTCAGCCTGAACAAGTTTTTGAACAAGGGCGCAAATCCCTCGGGATTCGGCGACTTCACTAGCGAACGCCAACAACGCGACGTCTCCCGGTGCCGAGCCATCGGCACTCCGAAGACGCGGCCTGCCATGTGGGCGGTCAGGGTCCCCTTCGATAACATAGGTGGCCCACTCCATGATTCTGCTTCCACACCGCTGCGTCACGGAAAGGGTGTAGTTCCCGGCCCCAGGATAATCGTCAGCAAAACGGCGGATTCCCTCTGGAGCAGCGCGGCGAAAGGAATAAATTGATTGATCGTCGTCACCTGCTGCGATGACGGAGCAGCCCCGCTCCGCTATCAGTCGAAGTACTTCAAGGTCGCAAGCATTCAGATCCTGATATTCATCGACGATCAAGAGGTCGTGATTGACTCCTTCGACATCCGGGTGGTTGTGGAGAGCGTTACGTAATGCATAAGGCAGCTCCGCAAGCAGCGTATATCCGCATACTTGTCGATGCTCCTGCCATGCGCCTACAAACCTTGCCCGCTCGGCTGGATCAACCCGGGGATCTTCCTCTGGACGCAGAGACTCCCAATTTGCAGCCATTTCGCGGATCAAGCGATCTAATCTCCTAACCTGGACACCTGCGCGTCTGGCAAGTGTCGTCCTTACGATTTTGCGGTCTTCCCAGTCATCGGCGATCCGCAACGGCTCTGGGAAATCACCCATTCCGGGATTTCGAAGCAACACCGAGATGGCAAAGGAATGGATCGTACTCGGGCGCTCCGCGGCAGCCGCTGGATGCTCTGACACCTTTTTCGCCAATTCTCCAGTCGCTGCACGTGTAAAAGTAAGGAGCTTTACCCGCGGGGCTGGATTACCAGCAAGCAGTAGGTCAACCAAGGCGACGAGCGTCGCGCTTTTTCCGGTTCCTGGACCCGCCAGAACACGGGCATGACGACTTGGGTTATGCCCGAGTATCTCTGTTTGCTCTGGTGTGGGAATGAAGGCCATAAGGAATGATCGTTAGAGTTCGCCGGAAAAGGCTTTGGAGAGGAAGGCCCGGCGTGCCTCAACGCGGGCACCTCCGGAGATCATGTCACCGCCTCTTCCGAAAAACATAGTGAAGCGCCGCGCCAACCAAGTCCTCCAATTCTTCTTCCATGCCGCCAAACCGTTCGCACAGACTGCCAACACCTTCTTCCGCTTTTCGAAGAGCGTCTGCCACAGCCAACTGCACATCTAAGTCCGCAGGAAGAGCAATCTTTAAATCCAGAAACTTCTCAACAATGAGTCTCCGTCTATTAGTTGTACCCCGACTCAGGTGTTCATAGACACGGAGCATCGAAGGCTGGAACAAGCAGTACCGGAGATATGCAGGCAACACGCGCTCACTCCGAATCTCGAACACCGGAAAATCATTAGTGGCAATCGCGCCGTCCAGTTCGCTCGGGACTAGTGCCATCGCCCCGTTCCGCGCATCGATACGAGAAAGAAGAAGGTCGTTCGTTCGCATAATCGTTTGTGACTTTGAGCCGATGCCGCTGCCAACTACGCGGTCGCGAACTCTCACCCCTCGGAAGTGTAACTGGACACGTGGCCTCATGTATTCGACATCGTCCTCAATTTTGATGCAATCGTCGCGCTGCTTCAAAAGCTCCCGCAACGCCACTTCTGGGGCGGAAACTTCAGTTAGAGAAGAGAACGTGTCTTCTAGCTCTCGGAGCACAACCTCGCTTTCGTCCTTCATTCGTCTTACGGTACCGATAATATCCTCAGGCGCAGGAAGGGAGATTATTGCGTGTTTTGGGTGATTCTGCGCCAAGTCGAATCCGTTTTCCCGTAAAGAATCAAAGCTCACGAGCCACGCTTGGTCGGTCGGCTTGCGGTCATGCCACCATTGGAGGATAGGTGCGAACTCGTCATATTCGATTCCGTCCGTTGCCGAATATGACTTGCCTTTCAAATGCGCCCGCCGCGAGGGTAATGGATGTTCGTAAAACCAAACCGCTTGAGTTGGCCCACCGCGTTCGAAAAAAAGTAAGTTCGTCGCGATATCGGTGTATGGCTCGAATACGCCTTTCGGAAAGCGAACAACGGTGTGCAATCTGAATTCCGTCAGCAACTCCTCTCGTATCCGCTGTGGAACGCCGTCCTCGTAGAGTGTCCCATTCGGAACAACCATACCGCATCGGCCACCTTGTGACCCTCCAACTGAACGTCGGAGCTTGCGCATAATGAGTTGTAAGAATAGAAGCGCGGTTTCTGCCGTCTGTTTGTCTTCCGGAAAATTGGTGAGAATTCCCTTTTCTTCCTCCCCGCCAAAGGGTGGATTTGTCATGATGACATCCACCCGGTCCTTGTCGCCGATTTCACGGAGCGGAAACCGGAGAGCATTATCGGAGTCGATCTCGGGGTATTCAAGGCCATGAAGAAGCAAGTTCATCTGGCACAAGAGGTACGGTAGGGGCTTTGGCTCAACACCGTAAAGAGTTCCTCTTTGGAGCCGTTTGTAATCATTGGCTGTCTTACATTGCTTCGCTAAGTGCTTGAACGCTTCAACGAGAAAACCGCCAGTTCCGGCCGCTGGATCAAGCACAGTCTCTCCGAGTTGAGGGTTTATTGCAGACACGATGAATTTAACGACAGGGCGCGGAGTATAAAACTCGCCCGAGTCCCCGGCGGCATCCCGCATTTCCTTGAGCATGGACTCGTACAAAAGGCCCAAGGTGTGGATTTCATCCCTCGATGCAAAGTGAATGCCGCTGACCTTATTCATGACATCGCGCAACAAGTAGCCATTGACCATGCGGTTGATGGTCCCCTGGAATACCCTAGCGATAACATCCCTTCGGTCGCCGTTCGAGCTTTCCAAAGATCGCAGGTAGGCAAATAAACCCGCTCCACGCTTTCCGTCAGGACGCGTTGCCTCGTCCTGGTTAATGAACGCAATCAGTTCAGGACCGGTAATGCCATCCGGCTTAGCTGCCCAGTCACGCCAACGGTAGGGCGAGTCAATTGCTGGTCGGAACCGTTTGCCCGCAAGTTCCGCTTCTTCCTTTCGCATCTCCTCCAGATCGTCGAGGAACTTCAAAAACATGATCCAAGTGAGCATCGGAAGGCGATCTAAATCGCCATTGAGACCTTTGTCCTTACGCATGATGTCGCGGCAGGATTTGATAATGCTCCCGAGTTGCTGTGCCGTCGATTTGGAAACATCGGCTTTCGTTTTTGCAATGTCAGTCATAGAATATGAACTTAGGCGGTATAAAGAAGAGTTTGAAGTTCAGCAACGGCCGAGCGCAGATTGGCCGCGTTACCAAAGAGCGCCGAAATTTCCGGTACAGTCCCGCGATCCGATATTGGAGAAACTTTGAGAATCTCTGGAATCTGGAATTGAGCGGTGCCGAAGTCGATGTACTTGTCGATCATTTGATTGAGCACTGTTCGGGCATCGGGAGAATACTTTTCGAAAAAGTCTTTCCGATCCTTGCGAAGCGTTTCCGCTCGCTCCCTCCGAGTGCGGAGAGGAGCGTTAAACGCGATGTGGCAAAGCAAGTCAAATGGGTCAGCGTCGGGTTGTTGCGCGGCTTTCGCCAGTTCCTCAAACGAAATTCCTCGATCTTGCAGCGCATCTGTGATTTCCGAGCGCTCCTCGGCGTTGCTCCATCGGGAGCGGAGGTCAGCGGCGGAGGGGTACATGCTGCGGACCTTATCGGCTGTATAGTCCGTGAATTTTACGACACGGAGTTGTTTGCCGTCTGGATCTAGCTCATAAACGAGATGGGCCGCGATCTCAACCGACCCGCCGTCCATGTAATATTTCCGTCGCGGCTCTTCCGATTCTGGTTCTACAGTCGGGCCTACGGCTCCCTCTGGTTCGGGGCTTACCACCTGTTCTTCAATAACTTTTTCATCGACGGTCTCTCCACTCTCACTCATCTCCTCTTCGGTAATTAGCACGGGATCGCCGTCGAACTCCGGATCAGAAAAGAGACGTGTTGCGCTCCCCGTATAATCAAGGATATTAAAATAAAGCTTTCCATAATCATCACGGACGCGGGTACCCCGACCGATGATCTGCTTGAATTCCGTCATGGAGTTGATAACGCGGGCGATAACAATGTTCTTGCACGTCTGTACGTCCACCCCTGTGGTTAGCATTTGAGATGTCGTAAGAATGGCCGGGACCTTGGTTTCGAGTTCCATGAACCGGTCAAGGTGCCCCCGTCCGATTTTCCCCTCGTCCGAAACGACGCGCGCAACGTAATCCGGATGCTGTTTAACGAGGTCGGCGTTATCATTGTTCAATGCCTTCCGCATTTCCTCGGCGTGCTCCTGATCAACGCAGAACACAATTGATTTTGCGAAGCGATCCGTCTTCTTCAAGAACTCCGTGAGGTTGTGCGCGATAGCTTCTGTACGTGCGCGCAAAGCGACAACGCGTTCGAAGTCTTTCGTGCCGTAAAGGTCATCTGGAATTTCTCTTCCATAACGGTCCAAATCGCCCTTCGTTGGCCGCCAGCCCGCAGCGTCCACTGTGGAAACTATTCGGTGAACCCGATAAGGGGCAAGGAAGCCATCCTCAATTCCCTGACGCAGGCTGTAGGTGTATAAAGGATTGCGAAAATATTTGTAGGTGTCGCGATTATCCTCACGAAGAGGCGTCGCCGTCATGCCGAGTTGAAAGGCAGGTTCGAAATAGTCCAAGATGTCCCGCCAGTTTGACTCGTCCCGTGCGCTTCCGCGATGGCACTCGTCCACGATCACTAAATCAAAGAAGTTTTGATCATATTCTTTGTAAAGTCCCGGCCTCCTTTCGTCCTGGGCGATAGCCTGATAGGTCGAAAAATACATCTGGCGGCTTTTTACTGCTTGACCCTCAATTTTGTGCCGTGCATCACCGAACGGCGCAAAAGTTTTCGCCATAGGTTCGTCCACAAGAACATTGCGATCCGCCAGAAACAGAATTCGCGGCCTCCGACTTTCACCGGTACGGTTCCAACCCGAATTCCATAGCTTCCAACAAACTTGGAAGGCTATGAGGGTCTTCCCCGTTCCCGTAGCGAGCGTCAGCATGACACGTCGTTTGCCTTGGAGGATTGATTGGATGGCACGGTTAATCGCAATTTCTTGGTAATAGCGCGGAGTCTTCCCCGGCAGGTGGTAGCTGGGTGTCAGCAGTTTTTGGGCAATCTCATCCGAAATGTTCTGAGCGCTACTCAAGCGCCCCCATAACTCTTCCGGGGTGGGAAAAGCGGATATGTCATTGTCTTTCCCGGTTAAGAAATCGTGTTCTACAATTCCAGTACCGTTCGTTGCGAATGCGAACTGAAGCCCGAGAATCTGAGCATAGTCCTTCGCTTGCTGAAGACCGTCTCCCGGCTCTTTATAGACCGGCTTCGCTTCAACGACCGCTATCGGAAAATCGCGGCGGTAACGTAACAGGTAATCGGCCCGTTTCTGCCGTCGCCTTCTCGGTTTATCTCCGGTGACCACAATACGGCCATCGGTGAACGTCCGTTGTTCGCTGATTTGATCGTCCGTCCAACCGGCTGTATACAGCTTCGGAAGAACGTATTTGCGGCAAGTGTCGGCCTCGGAGAGGAGGGGCATAATTCAGTGTATTTGTTCAGATCGAACGAGTCGGGGCAATCCAGCGATATGATAGCAGATAAACTCGTGCGGTTTTAATGGTAAGTGCATTCATTTTACAAAACTTAGGGGTTTTGAGCAAACGGATCTGGCCTTTCGGCCCGAGGGACCTGAATTCGCTAGAAAGCAAAAGTTGGATTTTTTCAGTGCAAGGTTGGTGCTCAACTTTTCCCTACTTGGCAGCTTTCGCTTCTGGGTGTATTGTTCCAGCAAGGTTCAATATCAAAACTGCCAGGTAATTCCCGGAGTATGTGTCGCCTCCACTGAAAAGTCAGGCAGCGTAGGGAAAAGTTGAACCATCACTCAAGTTTTCTTTCTGTCGGTGGACAAGCTGTAGAAGACTCTGCAAAAGTCGGCTGCAAGTTCGAGGTACGTCCCGTCTCGGGCTACCATCTGCAAATTGATACCGATTTGCGATCTCTCGGAAGGCTGGAAGCAGCGAAATCGTCAGGGATTTTTGCTCCACGATGCGGTTCGAGGTAAGGGAATCCACCACATCGCGCTTTTCTTCCGGGTTTCCGAGTTTGTAGGCCAAATACGCGCCTAAAGACCGTTCGAGGATTTGGGCCAACAAATCTGAAACTGTCACGGTTCCACTCTGCCATTTTTTGATTTTCTCCCGAATATCGGTGCGCTCCATAAGGAGCGCATTTTTCCGCTGCTCAAATAATTCCTTATCAATCAGGCGTTCAATATACGCGTCGGTCAGCCGGTTCAGGCGTTCGTCAAGCTGAGCCGACTGGAGATTCAGAGCCGCGAGAAGATTTTCCTGGTTTCGGTTATCATCTATCTTCATCTTTTGAATTTCGCGCAATAAACAGCGTCTCTCCACAGGCGGAATGTCCAGCATGGCGAAGCATTTCAGGAAGGCGGAGTCGGCATATTCTTCACGGATAGAAGTAGTTGGACATCCGGAACTCTGGCACCGGTAGTAAATGTAGCCTTTGTGCGTTTCGCCAATCAGTGAGTATTCACAGAATCGGCAGCTCAAGCGGCGGCGGAATAAAAAGTCATGCTTCGTCGTGCGGGGACTGAGTTTGCCATGCAGTATATCCTGGACTCTGTCGAACAAAGCCTTCGATATAATCGGCTCATGCGCTCCCTCGTAGGTCTCATTGGTTTTAGAGATATGGATCAAGCCAACGTAGAAAGTGTTGTTCAACATCTTGGTCAGCCCGTTCAGACTGATTGGCTTGCCGCTTCGCCCCCTGAAACCCATGGCATTCAACTCCTTGCGTAGTTCCTTGAAGCCAAACCTTCCTGTGCCGTAAAGCTCAAAGGCTGTCCTGACCAGGGGCGCAATCTGCGGATCGGGTTGCTTCGGTTGACCTTTTCCCACATTGATATAGCCGACCGGAGCGGGCATCGGATAGAGGCCCTGCTTTAGCCTGCCGTAGAAGCCTTTCTTGGTTTCCTCCCGAAGATTTCTGATGTAATCGGATGCTACGACCGCCTGAATGTCGGCAGAGAGCCTTCCCCCTCGAGACCTGAGGTCCAACGATTCGTTAGCGAAGTGGACCTCGACTCCCTTGTCGATCAATTCGCCCAAGTCTGCCCAGTCTTTGAGATTGCGGGCGCTGCGGTCGATCTTGTGAATGATCACGCCCGCCACCTTCCCCCGTTGGAGCAATTTGATCATGCGCGTGAACAACGGACGCCCGGATTTGGCCGCCGTTTCTTGTTCCTCGAACCATTGGGCGATTTTCAGATTGTTCCGCTGTGAATATCGTTCGATGGCATCGCGCTGCTGGTCTAAAGAAACGCCGAACTCGCCTTGCCGCGCCGTGGAGACGCGGATGTAGGCAAAAAACTGATTCATAGGTGAAAATGTGCAATTTAATTATCTAATTGTGAGGATTTCGACCTTTCGTGTTGAATCATAGATTCCGCTTCCGAAAGAGTCAAATCAAAATCGGCGGGCGTATATCCCTCGGCCTGGAGTCGAGTGATGATCCGGATTAGCACGGCTAAATAGCGCCGAATGGCGGCTTCCGCCTCGGCAAGTTCGGTTTCGCTAAATTGTGGATATATTTCTCGGAGTGTAATCTCTTTTTGCTGGTCCATAGTCCATTCAATCTACCCAATTATTTCCAGATTGGACAGTAGGGAAAAGCTGAACATCGTTCAGCCTCGGGTGCAATGCAGTTCGGCGGGGTCAAGTTTTTCCCGCCTTTTCAAACGGGCAAGACAGCGCCATGATCCAGCGGATATGCTCGACAATCCATTCATCCAATTTGTCTTGGAACTGCTGCGCGCCCTCATCGTGGATGAGGTCTCCGGTCATGTCCGGCGACGAGTCAGGCGCTTGTTCCTCTTCCACAAGACCCCCGATTACCGCCGGGTGATCTTCGGTATTCATCGGCGGACCAGCACCAGGCTTCTGCACCGGATATTCACAGAGCTAGACCAGGAACCGTAGTTTTCCACAACTTTTCCCGCCTGTTGCGATTCCGCCGAATTGCTACTGTGATAACAAACCTTAATCGGCATGGAATCCCTCAAACAAAAACAAAATAATCTTATTCTGTACCGAAGGAGGATGGGCTTCACTCAGAAACAGATCGCCCGGCTGCTGGGCCATTGCGATACTACAATGGTCTCGCACTATGAACACGGCCGCGCGTTTCCACCGCTGGCTGTGGCGCTGAGTTTGGAGATCATCTACCGGGTTCCTGTGGCGTTCCTCTTTCCTAGCATGTACGATGCCCTCAAGGGACAAATTCGCAAACAGGAGGAATCTTTTTTAGCCGTCGGCCAGCGTTCACTCTTCTAAAAACCACTATGAAGTATATCCTGGATAAGTTTAAGCCAGTCGCAACGGTATTTCGGCCCAAGACGGTTTCGGAGGTGTTCGCTCTGAGACTGGCGCAGAAACTGGATGACAGCCCGGCAACTCGGCATTATCTCTCGCTGACCGAAAGCCATTCGGAAACGCAATTGTTATGCGCCTACCGTCGGACGTTTCAAAGCAGTGAGAACGGAGATCGCGGCAGGCGCTTTCACATGGAGCTCGAACGGATTCATTCCAACGGCTATCACAATAACCACTCCAGTCTGATCTCCATTCGCGTTGAAAGGCGCACGGTGGCGGCAGCCATCTTTACCGGCGATCATCTCGAATATACCGATTCGCGACAGCTATCGTCCGCGCGCGAGCGAGCGCTTTCCAGCGCCGTAGGATTCACCAATTGGATGCTGGAACGTTTTTCCGTCGAATCCGCCGTACTAGAATTGCCGCCGAGTGATGACAGTTTCCAGCGTAAAGCCCTCCACGATTGCATCCACGGAACTCTCCGCGAACGATTTCTGCCAATCTGGGAGATTGAAAGACGGGAACTACTGGAAGGCTATGGCCATCCTCAGTTGAAATCACGGCGTGAACTGCGCGAGATCGCTACCCAAATCTGGCCGGTCATCGCCGGAACCCACGCCCAGGTATTCATCCAGGACGCGGCCATTCTCGGCCTCCACGTTCAGACTGAACGCCTCTTCATCATTAACTAAACCCTCATGGTTGGACCTTTGTGTTATATCGGCGGCAAGAACCGTCTCGCCAAGAAAATCATTTCGCTCCTACCGGAACATACCACGTATGTGGAACCGTTCGCCGGGGGCGCCCAAGTGCTCTTTCACAAGCCCCCATCGGAAGTGGAAGTCCTGAATGACCTGGATTTCGATATCGTGAATTTCTTCCGGGTCTGCCAATGGCACTATGAAGAGCTGATTCGTTACCTGCGGTTCTGCCTCATCAGCCGGAAATTGCACGAACTGCATACGGCGACCGACCCCGCCACTCTGACGGATATCCAGCGGGCGGGTCGATTCTTCTACCTCCAAAAGAACTCCTTTGGTGGTTTGATCCTAAAACAGGCTTTTCATTACGGCGTCACGCATCGGCCAAATTACAATCTGGAGCGAATTCCTGAAATCATCGAGCAAACACACAAGCGGCTCCAGCGAGTGCAGATCGAGTCGCTCCCCTATGAGAAAATCCTGGAAAAATATGACCGCCCCACGACATTCTTTTATCTAGATCCTCCCTATTGGGAACGGAAACTCTACCGGCACAACTTTACAAGTCAGGATTTTGAAACGCTGAATTTGAAACTTCGGGATTTAACGGGCAAGTTCATCCTTTCGCTGGATGATCACCCGGAGGTCCGCAGGATTTTTGGAAGATGGCATCTCTTGCCGGTCGATCTTGCCTACACCGCCCAGCGGAAGGTTGGGAAACGATTCCAGGAACTTCTGATCATGAACTTTGAGCCGAAGGATTCTCGCCCGCTGCTCACATAGCGGGTCCCCATCGTGCTACGTCAAACCGCACTTTCATCGCGCCGGACGGGATTGCACGAAGCACCTTCAGTTCGAAAGAATGCAGCGAAATCACGCTGAATTCCGCGGCCCCTTCACCAAACCAAGTTTCTACATGAACCAAAGACTCTCCAGGCTCAAGCTCTGTATGGTCGACCAATCCGCCATATCCATAAAGAGTAACCTTTGATCGAAATCTGCGGACGAAGCCATAGGGTCGCCAGACGGCCTGCCGTATCGGATCGCGCCAGGCAAAATGCCATACCTGATTGAACTGTTTGCCAACTGGTTGAATCGATAACCCGCTGTAGTAATTTCGCTGCTCCAAAGCCGTGTGACGGAACTGGGTGGCATACCACTTTCTTCGAAAATAGCGACGAGCCATGGGAGTTGGCGGCCAGTCGCTTGCCGGGCTAAAGAAAGGTTTTATAAACGACGACGCATCGAGCAGCGACTCCCATTTGTCCTGCCGGTAAGCCTTCAAGACGCGCATACAGAGTAATGGAAATGTCGCTGGTTTTATTTGCCAGAGCGCAAAAGGGTCTAAATCGAGCGCTCCCGCCAGTGAAAGTAGTTGTTCTGCCGAATGAGGCAAGCTTTTCCTCTGCAGCCAGCGGCTAATGGTGCTCCTGTTAGGCGGAAACTCCGTGGGCCAGCGATTCAAAACCGAGGCGACCTTCCCGCCAAAGAGACGGTCTATTTGCTCCTGAATACTCTGAACATCCATTTCCAGCATGCCAAACATGTTGCATCAGAGGCCCTATCGATGCAACAGGCTTGCTGTCCGCAGATGGTAGGTTGAAGGCGTGAAGGAATCTGGCTCGCGCAATTTCGCAATGTGACTATGACAAACTTTCTTGAACAACTAATCGCTCGCGGGTGGAATCGCATGGTGACACCAGGTCACCGGCGTTCCGAGAGTGGTTCAAGCCTCGACCTTGGGTTCCTAATGACCGACGGCCAAGTGCTCTCTTCGCGTGCTTACTTGCCCGAGAGCAAGCGCTGCGAACATGTTGCCATTCTCGGCAAAACCGGCCAGGGCAAATCGTTCTTCCTTCGTCACCTTTGTGGGCAAGACATCCGCAGCCGTCACGGATTCGTCTTTTTCGACCTCCACGGCGACACGATGCCGTTCCTCCTGCGGTTGGTTGCTGCCGAGGAGCAGCGTACCGGCTCGGACCTGAGCGACCGCCTGATTGTGATTGAGCCAGCCGACCCGGAGTTTTCGATAGGACTGAATGTCCTGGAGGCGCAAGAAGGACAACAGAATTATGTTCAGCTCACCGAGTTCGCGCAGATTCTGAAAGCCCGCTGGCACCTCGACTCTTTTGGAGCGCGAACTGAGGAACTTTTACGAAATTCCCTGCATGTGCTCGCCGATAATGGCCTCACCCTTCTTGAGATTTCTCCGCTCCTGACCAATGCCGGTTATCGCGCCGCCCTTCTCACCCGGGTTCAGAACACGGAAATCGCCAGCTACTTCAGCGCCCGGTTTGACACTCGCAGCGAAGCGATGCAGGGAGTCTATCGGGACGCAATCCTGAACAAGGTTTCGGGATTCACCAGCGACCAGAGATTCCGCCACATTCTCGGCCAGCAGCGGTCAAGCTTTTCGTTACTCGATGCGATGGACCGGAGCCGCTGGGTCATTCTTAATCTCGACAAAGGAAGACTGGGAGAACAGGCCGCAACACTGGGAAGCCTTCTTTTGACGAAGCTCAAGAATGCTCTGTTTGCACGACGGCGCAGACATTTGTTCACGCTGTACTGCGATGAAATCCAAAACCTCGTCGCCTATGACTCGGGGCTCGACACTTTGCTCTCTGAAGCCCGCAAGTTCGGAATCTCCGTGGTTTCCGCCAACCAGTTCTTAGAACAATATCCGGCGCAGATGCGCGCCGCGATTATGGCCGTCGGCACTCACGTTTTCTTTCAACTTTCCAGTATTGACGCAGACAAGATTGCCTCGGCGCTTGACGGAGGCAAGCGACTGGGGGAGATTCTCAAGAATTTGCCCAAGCGCCAGATGGTGGTGAAAAGCGGCTCGCATCGCCCGCAGGAAGTGCTGGTGCCAAATGTCGCCGAACCCAACGCCAACTATACCGACCTCTATAACCGCTGCCGTGCTCGGTGGGCGAGAAGGCGCGTTGACATTGAAGCGGAAATCCGCCGACGCCACCAGCAGGCGAATCGCCGCAGTGAGGAGGCATTGAATGACTGGGACTAAACGAACCGGAATTGTGCTCCAGTCACGGGACCTCAGGCTCCTTTCCGAATTAGCGGTGATGCGCATTATCGACCGGGAGATGGCAAAAATTGTGGCCGGCTTCGGATCGACAACGACCGCCAATACAAGATTGCTGGAGCTCAAGCGGTCGGGATTCCTGCGGCAATTCTTCATTGGCAGCATCGCTCATGGACGGAAAGCGGTGTACACCCTGTCGGCGAAGGGCACCGATGTTGTCAATGCAAAACTCGGAGGAATTCACCGCGCCTCCGGCAGGCTCGTTGTCGGCGACCTTTTTGTTGAACATCAAACCGGAATCAATGAGATTTATCTATCTTTCAAATACCGCCCGATCCCTGATTCGACCGTTCACCTGCGCCGCTGGATTCCGTTCCGCCACCCGATCTCGGAAGCCATCAAACTTACCCCGGACGCCTACATCGAGATGGAAACCACCAAAACCGTTCCCGCCATGTTCCTGGAAGTCGACCGTGGAACCGAAGCGCTCAAGGTCTGGCAGCAAAAGACAGCCTACTATCTCCAGCTAGCCGTTTCCGGGGAATTCGCACAGCGCTTCCGCCAGCAGCAATTTCGGGTGCTGGTCGTTGCGAACTCCGACAGGCGATTGATGAACATCCGCGCTGCGGTCGCAAAATCCACCGACAAGATTTTCTGGTTCACAACTTTAGAAAACATTAACCGCGATGGTCTTTGGTCATCCGTCTGGCTCCGGCCAGCCGGAGACCAACGGCATTCGCTCCTGTGAGATTCCTATGCGCTATTGCAATCAATGTCACCGAATCACTTCCGGCGAGCCGCTGTTCTGCAATTTTTGCGGACGTTCATACGATCTCAAGCTGTGCCCGCACCGGCATCCCAATCCACGCAATGCCGAGATTTGCAGCCAGTGCGGCTCGCGGGATTTATCGGTGCCGCATCCGCACGTTCCGTTCTGGCTTTCGTTCCTGACGTTCGTCCTTGCAGGATTCCCCGGAATTCTGCTGATGTCGGTCACGATTCTGTTCCTGCTCGGCTTTTTGAATGTCCTGCTCAGAAACCAGCAGCTTATGTTTCAAGCAATGCTAACAGGTTTATTGATTGGTTTCCTTTGGTACCTGTATATGCAGTTACCAGGATTCCTCAGACGATTCATTTCCCGGATCTTCCGGCGTAACCATCGAGACGATCATGATCACTAAACTTCCGAATTGGCAGAATAAAACAAGACTCCCTTCCGCACCGAAGGCCGGGGTCGGCCAAGCGCCGAAACCCCCGCATTTACGGGCTTTTCCGGCATTACGGGGCGGGCAATGCTGCCCTCCCCATTGCCCGCCCCAACCTGGGCCAAATGTGCGCGAACCAGGGCCTACCTCAGCGCCTCCGGGCTACGCCGGTGGGCCTCCAGCACCCGAGCTCGGTGTGCCTCTCCGAATCGAAAAAGTCGCCGCGCTGATCGGCTGTTCGCCTTGGACCGTAAGGAACACCCTCATTCCCCGAGGGCTTCCTCACTTCCGGTTCAACGCCAGCGGCAGATTGATCTTTTACATGGATCAGGTTGTTCGCTGGATCGAACGCCAACAAAAAGGAGGAAGTTAAAACAGTGAGCCTGTTCAAGCGAGGCAATGTCTGGTGGTCGTATATCTACGTGGATGGAATCCGCCAGCAATTTTCCACCGGGACTTCCAACCGCAGGCAGGCGGAGAGTATCGAATCCAAGCTGAAGGAGGAAGTCAACAGCCAGCGATTCCAGGTCGTCCAGGCCGATCCGAACATGACATTCGGAGAGCTCGCCGCGCGTTTCATGGCGAGCGGCATCGCACGTCGGCATCACCTCTATCACCTCAAGTTCCTGCTGCCGTACTTTTCCGACGCAACTGTTGTGCGGCTTACAAAGTCGATGGCCGAGGAGTTCCGGCGGCGACGGCAGGCGCAGAGCCCCGGTCATCCCTGCAAGGATGCCACGGTCAACCGGGACTTGAGCGTGTTGCGGCACATTCTCTACTGGGCCGTCGATGAGCAACTCTTGGCTGCGAATCCGCTAGCCCGGATGAAGATGGCCCGCGAACGGCAAACGCGGCGGCAGGTTCTGAACGTGGCCGAGGAGCAATCGCTCTTGGCGGCGGCTCCGGACCACCTACGGGCCATGATTATAGCCGCTCTCGATACCGGGATGCGGCGCGGCGAAATCACCAGCCAGCGATGGGAGGACGTGGATTTTTCGAGGAAGCTCTTGTTCGTCACCCGCTCGAAGACGCCGGAAGGAGAATCCCGTGAGATTCCCTTGACCGAACGGCTGTTTGATCTGCTGGCCAATATCCGCCAGTCCGAGGGCATCATCATTGGCTTCCGGGGGGAGCCGGTCCGCATCATCAAGCGTTCGTGGAAAACGGCATTGAAAAATGCTGGCGTCCGCCACATGCGCTTCCACGATCTCCGCCACACATTCAATACGCGCCTGATGGAAGCCGGCGTCATGCAGGAAGTCCGTATGGCGCTCATGGGCCATTCCCCAGGCAATAAAGTGCATTCCACCTACACTCACGTCGAACTACCCATTAAGCGTGAAGCAATTCGGAAACTGGAGGCGTGGGTAGACATGCAGATACAAGAAGCGAAAGGAGGAACCATTGATGAAACGAGTATTGAGTCCACTTCTGAAGGCCATCGTGGCGGATTCCAGGTTATACGCGGAGGAAGCCGAACGCCAGTTGCATGAAATCGTCGGATGCCTTCGCCAGGGAAACCACTTGGGAGCCTTGGGAGAGTTCTCCGGGCTCGAAGACCGGATTTTGTATGTCCGCGTCGTGCTGATGCGAGCCGCTCGGCTCAGCACGATGAAACCCAGCGAGCGAAAACGTTAGCAACAATCCCAAGGAGGGAGATATGCCAGTACAAAAACCGCCTGACGCGCCGTCGGGCAAGACCGCAACCGTTCCCCAGGCTAAAGCCTCGGAACGAAAACCGTGGAAGAAGAAATCCCCGGTCGAAGTGTTCGTCGAGCAGGAGCAAAAACTCCGCAAGGAGATCACCGAAGCCGAGGAAGAAATCAAAACGAAGCGCCTGCAACTCAAGAAATTCGAAGAGGCCCGCAAGATCTTCGAATCCGCGTAAAGGAGAAGTACCGATGAAATTGCTGACCGAGGAACTGAAGAAGATTCTGCCACGGCTCTACTCGCAAGAGAACGATCCAGACCCAGTCGTCCACTGCAAGTTTTTCACGCCGGATTCGAACTGGACCTGGTTCGTTACCGAAGGCGAGCCGGACGGGGACGATTTCCGGTTCTTCGGCTACGTCCGCGGCCTGGAGGATGAGTGGGGTTATTTTCTGCTTTCGGAGCTGGAAGCGGCCCGTGGGCCGCTCCAACTTCCCATCGAGCGGGACCTCCACTTCAAATCCGGCCGGTTCACCGATGTTGTCGAGGCGCCGGGATAATGTACTACGACAGAGACCAAGGATTCTTTCCTCGGTCTCTTTTTTATGAGCGCCCGAGTTTTAGGAAAAGTGTTCGAAACCAAAAACCAAAGGAGAAATGAAAATATGAAGCACCTATCAGTAGTTGTGGCCGGTACCGGCCAAATCCGTGATGTTGAGATTCAGCCCGGCACCACCGCCGGTGACATCCTCAACCAACTCACCCTGCGGGATTACTTGCTAAGCAAGGGTCCCAACGAACCGTTCTTCGCCAATGCCGACTCGGTCTACGACAAGGTCAACGATGGCGAGAAGATCTTCGCCTCGACCAAGGCCGAAGTGGGAGTCCTGCTATGCGCGTAAAGGAGCTCGGCAGCCGGCCCGCTCCTTCATCCATCCGCGACCTCTGGTCGCGGATGGTGAGGGGGCGTGCGAAACCAGAAGTCGTCCAGCGCCGGGAGATTCCCTATTGGCAAGAGCGTGGCTGGGTCCGGCAGGGAAATCAATATAACGGTGCTTATCAAACGCCCTACGGTGCCTTCACCGGTTGCATTGAGCACCGTGGCGGCAACAACATCAACTTTTTTATTTACGATCCTCCGGATGCACTTCGAGGAAGTTCGCACTGGGCTTGTTTTCAGGATCGGGGCCAAGGCTGGTACGTCGTGCACATGAGCCGCAAACCGGCAGACATCGGCTCCGGCATCTTGACCATCGAACGGCTGATCACAGAAGCATTTGGAGGATAGGAGGAGAAAACATGAAAAAACAGGAAGCAATTAATAAAAGCACTGCTCACCTGAAACAGAAGCAGGAAGCTTTGATCGGCAGGCGAGAGCGCTACATCCAATCTCTCGGCGAGGCCGCCCGTAACCGGGAAGTCAAGCAGTTACGGCATTCCTTTAGAGGGATTTGCTTGACCAATGAATTCCTGGAAAGTCTGGATCTTATCGCCGCTGAAACCAAGCCGAAACGACAAGTGGGTTCCCGCAGGTTTACGGTTAGTTCATTATTCCTGCATGAGTGCTTCAAGAAACTGACCGCCGATTTCGACGAGCAATTCTTCTTCGTCACCGGCTCGGAGATCGACGATACTTTCGTGTTGGATCAGATGATGGAGTTCGCCCATCAGAGGCGCACCATGATGGGCGTCCAGGGCGATACCAAATCCACCCATAACCTTTTAATAAAGCTAGAGCAATTCGGTCATCGGCTGCTGGCTCACTTTCACAGCCATCCTGGAAAAGGGGCGGAGGCAACACATCCTTCCGGCATTGACCAGAATTTCCAAAGTCGTTTGGAAAGCGCCGGTCACATTGCGGTCTGCGCCATCTTCAGCCGCGACGGCTTCGTCCGCTTCCTGCGGCTGGACCGGAACTTTGAAATCGAAATCTATGGAACGGGGGTCGAGAAACATGACCAGAATGTCTACCGTCTCACAAACCTCGATTAGGTTGCGCGGCAGAAGCATTACCGGCGCGGAGGACCGGCAAGGTAAGATTCCTGGATTCAACCAGGAAGTCTTTTCCAAAAGCCGGGTCCTTTGCATCGGCGCTGGCGGACTGATCGGCCATATTGCTCCGACGCTCGCCCGCAAGGGAATCGGTGCCCTCACTATTCTCGATGACGATATCGTGGAGGCGAGCAATCTGAATCGTCAGCGGTTCTACGAGGCCGACGTGGGCAAGAACAAAGCTATCTCTCTTGCGCAGAATCTTCAGCGGGAATGCATCTTCTCAACCGAAATCAAAGGCTACCCGCTGCGGTTGGAGGAAGCAATCGAGCGAAAGATCGACTTACATTGTGGCGTGGCGATCTGCGGGGTGGACAACAACCCAGCTCGTGTCGTTGCCGCCCGGCTCTTCCGGGCGGTGGGAACTCCCGTTATCTTCACCGCTGTCAGCCGCGATGGCGATCACGGTTACGTCTTCGTTCAGGGCAGGGAAGGGCCATGCATTGCCTGTCTGTTTCCGGACATGACCGATGACGACCGGTATCCCTGCCCCGGAACCCCGGCGGTCGCCGACATCCTGCAGTTGGTTGGGGCATTAACGGTGTATGCGGTGGATACGCTGCTTATGTTGAGGTCCCGTGCCTGGAACTATCGCCGGATCAGCCTTTCGGAAGGGTCGCTCGATGGTGCTGCGATGGTTCCGGCGCGCAACAACTGTCCCATGTTCGCTTCAGACCGCGATGAGCCAAGCCAAGTTGCCCATTGAGAAAATTGTGGTCGGCTTCCGATACAGGAAGGACTTGGGAGACTTGCGCCCGCTCGCTGACAGCATCTCCGAAGTGGGACTGCTCCATCCAATTGTTGTCACTCCCGAGGGGCTGTTGATCGCCGGGCAGCGCCGGTTGGAAGCCTGCCGTTTGCTGGGCTGGGTTGAAGTTGCGGTGACGGTCGTCGATTTGAACGAGGCCGCTCGGGGCGAAGCGCACGAAAACTTAGTTCGCAAGGATCTGTTGCCGAGCGAAATCGTGGCGCTCAAGCGCGCCATTGAGCCGTTGGAAAGAAAAGACGCCCGGCAGCGCCAAGGCAGCCGGGCGGACCTCTGTCTTCCCGCCACTGTGGCGGAATGTCAGGGGGACGCCCGCGACAAGATCGCGCGTTATCTGGGAGTTGGCCGAACGACGATTGAGCGAGCCGAGGCTGTGGTCGATGCCGCCGAACAAGAGCCGGAAGAATACGGCTATCTGGTTGAACAAATGGACCGGAGCGGCAAAGTGGCCGGGGCTTACCGGAGGCTCGAGGTCCTGAAGCAGGCCAGGGAATTGGAAGCCGCTCCGCAAGAACTGCCGGATGGTCCCTTTCAAGTAATCGTTGCCGATCCGCCCTGGCGTTACGAGACCGGTAACGACCTGCCGTATCCGACCATGGCTATAGAGGACATCAAGGCGTTGCCGGTTGAAGCTATCGCGGCGGACGATGCCACATTGTGGTTGTGGACAACCAACGCCCATCTACGCGTTGCCTTTGAGGTGGTCGAGGCCTGGGGGTTCGTTTACAAGACCTTGCTCACCTGGGTGAAAGATCGCATGGGTACAGGCGAATGGTTGCGGGGTCAGACCGAACACTGTCTGCTGGCCACTCGGGGTAAGCCAGTTTTCCTGCATGGCCATCACACTACGGTGCTCGAAGCGGCGCGCCGGGAACATTCCCGCAAGCCCGAGGAATTTTACGCCCTGGTGGAGGCCACATGCCCCGGCAATAAGGTGGAGCTATTCAGCCGGCAGCATCGCCACAGTTGGGAAGTGCACGGAAATAACACCAGCTGCTTTAATCAGGACGATTCCAATCTCTCTCAAGTGGAAAAGGGCGTAAAATAGTTGGCTATTACCTGCGAAATCGAAGGCGTTTACGACAGTCGTCAACCAAAAGCTTTGTAATTGCGGTGACGCTCTGCTCTTCACATCTTGTTTGGCCCTTTTGCTCCTGGTCGAAATTGTTTTTGTAGTTGAGCCTGGCATGAGATACACTCCGGTATGGACTCGGATCCGAACCGAAACAACAAATGGGCTCTCGCCGCAGCATCTCGACGGACAGAAAAGAATACCTCGAAACGATCAATATGGCAGGCCTGCCGATTCACACTCTGATGGCGAGAACCGGCTCTTTTCCATTGCGAGTCGCGTGCCAACTTCTCGGGCAATTTCGACACCGCCAATCCTCCGTCATTTTTGATCCCTTTTCTGGCAAGGGGACATCGCTTCTGGCTGCAAGAATGTTAGGATATGATGCGTACGGAATGGATATTGCTCCCGAAGCCGTGGTTTGTTCTCGTGCGAAGCTATTACACGTAAGCCCTGCCGGGGTCGTCGACTATATAGTGAATCTCCGAACAAACGGACCACCAATCGAAAGCGTACCAGCCCATGTGCGGGTATTCTTCGCACCATCGACGTTGTCCCAACTTTTGAGCGTTCGAGAGCAACTTCTTCATGACATGACTTCTCGCAACCCCACCCGTCAAGTCAACGCACAGTTTGTAATGGCGGTCCTGTTAGGTATCCTTCATGGTCATGCATCATACTCGCTTTCTGTTTCGAGCTCCCACGCGTTTTCAATGTCTCCCGCTTATGTAAAGAGGTTTGCAGTCACTCATGGCCTGAGGCGACCGGCTAGGGACATCAAGAAATGCCTTGTGGAAAAGATAAATCGATGTTTGAGATGTGAACTCCCAACGGTTAAGCGATTCGAGGTTAAGCAAGGCTCAGTTTTGCATTGCCGTTCGATTTTCCCTGAATTGATCGGAAAGGTAGATACGATTCTTACTTCGCCGCCATACCTGAATGCCCAAACGTATGCAAAGGATAATTGGCTCAGGCTTTGGTTTTTGGGATATGACTATAAACAGCTTCGGCCAGACTACATTGAGACTGGAAGTGTAACTCGGTACGAAGAACATATGCTTTCCGCATTCAAAGAGATGGCGGTTATGCTGAAACCCGGCGGGCGTCTTATTTGCGTAGCCGGCGACATACGCCGACGCAATTCTACCGGGTTGTCCGTTTTTAGAACGGGCAGCGTGCTTGCCGATGTCTGTGAATCGGCTGAGATTGGCCTTCGAGTGGAGCAACGGGAACGACACGTAGTGCGAAGTACCCACCGATATTTTCACGCACTGAGCAACTCCAATGGACACCATAAGCGGGATCTGGTCGAGAGAATTTTCGTCGCGCGAAAGGAGTAAGTCTGCAATCAAAGGGATATGAGTGTATCACGCAAACATCTCTACGCACTCGCACAGGAATGGGAAGATCAGAGCGGCCATGATCCGCGAGATTTTTACTACTTTAGGGGCATCCTCGACGAAGTGTTGTTTCATGCTGACACTCGGTACCACGAGTATGTTCAGCATCGAGAGGAAGGAGAATTTCCGAGCCGCCTCGATCGATGGCTGAAGAACCTACCTGATGACCGTGAGCGAAAAACCTTATTCCGCATGTTGCCTTCGATCACATTCATTGACCGAGTACAAATGATGTCTTTGCAGAAGGATGCCTTTCGACGCGTAATCGTTCCATGGCTCACGGCTGGCTCTTTTTCCCAGGACGCGCTTTTGGCAAGTGATTACGACGCAAGGATTCTGTCGCTCCTCCGCGAATATGCTTTATTCTCGATCACAGAGAGCTTTGGGCATTCAGATTTCCTTCACGTGAACAATCTCACCGGGTTAAGGAAGCCTAAAATTCTTGGCGAGGGGCAGCCCTCAACCGGAGTTCTACCCCACCGCGATCAACCTCTCAAGGGCCTGATCATTCTTGAGGACTTCGTGGGAACAGGCAGTCAAGCGCGGCGAGTGATCGCCGCTATCCGTCAAAGTGTTCTAAGGAGGTGGCGCATTCTTTTTGTGCCGCTCATTCTCTTAAACCAAGGCCAACAAAATATGGCAAAAGACAAGCGCTTAAGAGGCGTGGACGTCAGGCCGGTTCTTGTCATCCCCGATGAATGCTGTCTGAAAGAGAGTGCAAAAAAAGGAGAGGGTGCTGAATTTAGCAAGTTTCGAGCGCTAGTAAAGTCAACCGCGAGGCGAGTGCTTGAGTCCTCAGGGGTATTGGACGACCCCCCATTGGACGCTTTCGGCTACGGGGGATCTGGCGCGCTTGTCGTTACATGCCATAACACACCGAACAACACCTTGCCATTGATCCATCATCGCTCGCCGAGTTGGAGTCCGCTATTTCGTAGGATTCATCACCAATCGAAGGATGGTTTGCGCTAATGACCAGAACTGACACGAGAATCCGTAATCCTTTCCACGATCCACTCGTTACGGAACTCATAGAGGATCCCCGCCGTTACACTGAAATGTTCAGCGAGGAAATTCTTGTGGGAGAAGCTCTCGCAGCATTTCGACCCACCAATGTCGTTGTGGTCGGGCCGCAGGGTGCGGGGAAGTCAATGTTACTTAATCTTTTGCGCTATAACGTTCTTTCGGAATGGATTTCCAAGCGCGGAAAACCTCCAGAGCCAATCAAGAAGATGGCTCCTTTTTTTGGAATCTCAGTGAATCTCGTCCGCGCTGGCTTCCATGCTTTCGGAAGGAGATCCGTGTCTGCCGCCCTCGCTCAAGGGCAGAAGGACCAGTCCGTTGACGCAGCATGCGCTGCTGATTTCATTAATCATTATCTGTTTCGGGAGTTCATTCGGGCGCTTCATTTTCTGGGAGATAATCGGGGCAAGAGACTAAAAGCATGGTTGACGATTGATAGGCTCGATGGCAACCGGATGGCTGCGCAAATGTCTTCCTGGGATTGTTGGTATGGGTATTATTCAGGCTGCGTGACTCTGCAGGATCTATTGGATAAGTGTGAGCAGCGCCTTTCCGTCTGGCGCAGTTTTCTCAATGCGAACATTGATACCATTCCAGAAGGTATCTGGCAAAGCAAAGCGACTCTCGGCGATCCCTTGCACGCGATTGGCAATCTTCTTAGCTCGGGCACCCTCGCGTCACGACGTATCCCTCTCTTCGTCATAATTGACCAGTACGAGGTTCTGCCGGAATTGAATCCGTCGTTCGGTACTACTCTTCAGCGCATTGTGAATACACTGATCAAAGCACGCGACCCAGTGGTGTTTTATAAGATTGGGGCCAGAACATATGACTGGGGGACTGAACTGCGAGTTTGGGGTGCAGAGTCGCGGATCGAAATTCAGCGAGATTACGTTCTGATAGATCTCGCTGATCTTCTCATGCGAAATGAGGATAAAACGGGCTGGTTATATCCCCAGCTCGCTATAGACGTAGCTCATAAGCGAATAAATGTCGAGGGGCATTTCAGTTGTAGCAAGGATGTCGTCCCACAAATTCTCGGGAAAAGGACACCCGCCCAAGAGGCAGCCATGTACTTTCCAAAAGGGAATGATCGGCGGAAGGCGAAACTGGTGCGGGGAATTCCCGAATCCCTCAAACTCCGAATCGAAGAGCTCTGTCGGAAGTCTCCACTAGAAATGCGCTTAGCGGGTGCTTGGGTACTCCAGCAATTGCAAAGAGGAGTGAGCGAATCGAAGATTACACGTGAGGTGGCAGAACGTCCATGGTCGGCAAAAAAATCGTGGCGGAAGGAGCGGATTGATATTGCACTCCTGCAAATTGCGTCAGTCGCTAATCAAAGAAGATACTACTTCAGTTGGGAGACTGCCTTATATCTGTCAGGAGCGAACATATCCGTCTTTCTTCTCATTTTCGCAGAAATATGGGATATGGCAAGCAAGGCCGACATTCATCCGTTGAAAAACTATCCTTTAGATCCTCAATTGCAAACTGATGGGATTTTCGTTGCATCCGACAAGTGGCGAAACAGAGACCGGAATGAACAACTTGGTGGGCGCAAAAGGTACGAGGCACTGGGTCGTTTGGGATCATCGATACACGACTACTTGATTCATGATTTCGCAATATCGAACCCGGGCCACAGCGGATTTTCACTCCGCGAATCGGATCTGTGGTCGGGCGACGAAGGAAACGAAGTGGGTTCTTTCCTCCAGAGAGGTGTCAGTTGGGCCATGTTGGAAGAGCGGATTCATACATCCAAGCAACGAGAGGCCGCGACTCGTCGAAAGTGGTATTTGCATCCGGTTCTCTCTCCCGCATTTGCCATACCTTTCAAACGAGCTAAGGAACCGTATTATACATCTGTGAATCAAGTCTATAGCTGGTTCTTTGGAGCGGATAAACCGAAATTCGGCCGAACTGTTCCAGGACGCCGCCACGAGAATGAAAAGTTACCGCAACAATTGGAAATGGCACTGGAGGACGGCCATTGAGGTTACCCTGGGGTCTTATAAAGGATATTGGCCCTGCGTTCCTAGCAGGTGGGGAGTTCTCGATAATTGGCTGTCTTTCATTTGAGGATCGTTGCCGGGCAGTTCCTACCTCTCTAAGTAGTGGTGCCTATAATTGTGGAAGCGTATCGCTTCTCGAAATAGTTGATCCTCCGGATGCTTTTCCCGACTATTCGGAGGAATCTCGGCGCAAGATTGACATTAATCGAAAAGTGCTGAAGGAATCAGGGGTTCCATTTGAAAGCGAAAGGGTTGATTTGCTAGCTTCTGAGGATCAGATGCTCGACGTTATTGGCAAACTTAGAGCGAGGTTGCGATCCACGATTTTGATCTTGGACATTACTTCTCTTCCCAAGCGTTATTTTTGCTTTTTCTTGAAGAGATTTCTTTTATTGCCGTCGGTTCGAAACTTGGTAGTTACATACACCCAGCCTGGTTACAACGGATACACGCAGGAGCATCTAGCCGAAGATCCGATGACGTGCGATCATTTGCCTGGTTACGCAGCTCCCCTTCCTCCGAAGGGGGATACGCTGGTTGTATCGGTTGGCTTTGAGTCGCTCAGTCTAAATTCGCTGTTGGAGATTTATAGAGGACAGCGGAGGAGTAAGTTGCTGTTATCATTTCCTCCGAATGGTACCGCTGCCAGAAGGCAATGGAACACGATTCGCAATATAGTCTCAGGCAGGGTGGAAGATGTGCTCAGGAATAACGTGGAAGCAGTAGCGGCATGGGATGCCGAGGAAGTATACAAAACATTGGAGCGGTGGAACGGAGACGCAGATGGTCTGACATTGGCACCTTTCGGGCCAAAACCGCATTCGCTGGGCATGGCCTTATTTGCAATGAAGTATGACTTCGGTATGTACTACACCCAGCCCAAAGCGTATCATCCTGCTTATTCTGGCGGGATAGGGAGTACTTGGATTTACGTCGTAAAATGGGATGATATCATTTGCTTCAACCGAGTGTCGGCCGGCGTTTAACAAATCAAACATGGAGACGACCCGCTGAATTCGGCTAAAATTATCTTCGCTGAAATTTGGGGGGATCTTCGTTGTAGATAATAATGTAGCTGTCCAAAGCACTCAGGCTCAACTGGGTTCCACAAGTTACAATAAGCCGCATCCAAGTCATTGAATCGTAAGTAAGTGAAAATAAGGTGATTCGGCAAGAGCCCGGAAACTGCCTTGGGCAACTTTGACCTACCTTGCAACCCCTTCATTTGAGAGTAGTTAAATAGGTCCACTGAACGGCCGTCACCAACTTCTTTACAGTTTTAACTACATTTTTTCAGTGGACTCGATGCGCTATGTCGCTCGGCGGGCTTGGGTTCAACAGATCACATCTCCTCGTCGTCCGAGAACTTTTCCTTGCTCAAATAACGTTCCTCAGCCGAAATGCGGATGCTGCCGAGCACGCTTTCGTATTGGCTAACCACCGCCGGATTGATGTAGACGCGAATTGGGGCGGAGTAAGCTGTTATATCTGTAAAAATCGATTCGGCCAGGTGGGAAACATCAGTAATAGGTCTTGTTGCGCCAGTTTCGTCAACTACAGTGATCACTCGGTTAGCGGCTTTTCCCCAGGGGACATCGACTAGTACGTCGAATCTGCCTAGATCGGCACCCTTTTCAACGAACGCTTGTCGATAACAAGTTCTAAGTCGCTTGACGTGTTCCCACTTAATCGGCACACTCGTTGCGTCTGAGTCCAATCTCTGCATGATGCTATTAAAGACATTGGTCGGAGCGAAGTGTTTCGGAGATATAGAATCCAGTCGTGAATATGTCGCGACTGCGCGATAGATGTCATTAAAGTTTGGTACGGTGAGTAGACGGATCAGCGGTTGCAGCTCCTTCTTGAGCTTAGAATCTATCTGAGAGTCTAGGAGGGGGACGACAACTTTATTCAGGGCCTCGTACTCGCTTGTACAGGACTTAAGTTTCCTAACGAACTCAGCGAGAAGATTGGGATCGTTTCTCAAGGCACCATCTAGAAACCTGTGAAACATCGCGAATACGGCCCTTATGGTTTCGTGCCAATAGACGGCCGTGAGCATCTGATCCTGAACGATCATGAATCCTTCGATCGCATGAACTTGTCGGGAGTCCACTAAGAGAGCTCCGTTCCCTGTTGGCGAACATCGAAAACTCCGAAGGATTGAGCCTATGTCAAGGCCCTGTCCATAAGTTACTCCGCAGTGGTGAGCGTCGCGCCTTAGGTAATCAAGTTTGTCGCAATCAATCGGGCCATCGAGGATGTCCGATAGGGGCGGAATGCTTCCTTGGAGAATGCGCTTAACCTCTTCCTTGGCATCCTGTCCCCAGTACTTTTCAATCGCTTGTTGGAGTTCGGCGTCAGTATCCAATAGCAACAATGTATGGTTGAAATGGTGAACTGCCTGTCGTGTTTCTTTGACAGTTGAATAACGACCTGACACATAGTGTTCGATGACGTGTGCGAACGGGTAGTGACCGAGGTCGTGAAGAAGGGATGCGAGGAGGGTGGCATTGATGTTGGCCTGAGTGAACTGGGCCCTTATGTTTACGTCGTGAGCGAGAAACTGTAATGCTTTCTGGGCTACTCCGAAAACGCCCAGAGAGTGTTCGAACCGAGAGTGAGTGGCGCCAGGGAAGTACCACTCACAGAAGGACAGCTGTTTGATTGTGCGTAGCCGCTGAAACGCCTTGGTGTTGATTACAGCCAATACAGCTTCGCCAACTCGGACCTGTTCCGATGGAGGAATCGTTATCGAAGGCCTAGTGCCATTCTGCATTACGAAAAAACGCTCAGCCTTCGTAATAAAGGCGTCCGGATCGACAACATGATCAAAGTGCTCTCGTATTTCACGCCAATCGTCAAAGGCACCCTCCTGCAGCAGCCTGCAGAAATCGAAATAGGAGAGGCGTTGCTCGTGCGAAGCGTTAGAGAAAAGACACTCGGCCAAAAGGGCTAGGGCGCGGCCGAAGGCCCTGACATCATTGGCTCTGAAATCGTCTCGGTGGACCTTTCGCTTTACGTCGTGTTGGAACCGAGCGAGTCCTTTGGTTCCTTTGACATCAGGGAAACCTCGATCAGGCGTAACATCGCCCGAGTCGGACTCTCGATGGCCAGATCCGAAATCGATGATCATCAGGCCTTCTGCGAAGACTCTGGGGCTCAGCAGGATATTTTCCTGATGTAGATCGCAGTGGGTTCGGCCACGTGAGTGAACGTATTCGAGTACATCGATCAACGAAGCTATTACGAAAACGGCCTCGTCGAGCTTCAGTCTGACGTTGCTCTTGCGAAGATCCTCCAGGGTCGAGCCTGGATGGTACGTGCATACATAGTATGGCAAAGCCCCGTCGAGATTATGTTCGTATATCGTGGGCAGACACCGATGGGAAAGCGGTGACAGAATCTCGACCTCCTTCCTGAGAGTCTTACGGACCCTGCTCTTGTCGGAGTCAGCCGTTACATTTGGCGAAACGGTTTTGAGACAATAGGGGCGGCCTGCGGATCGTGTCTGGATCTTGTAGGTGCAGCCAGTCTTGCCGGAGCCGATCACATCAACGAATTGATAGCTCTTCGCGAGTTCGTCTGCGACCACTAGCAAGTAATCGGGAAACGGCCGTTCTGAAAAGAGATCGTCCGTCATGCCAATACGCTCTTGAGTGAACTGAAAACGAGAGATTCGATTGCCCTCGCCGGCAGCAAGAATTGTAGTCGGGGAGCGACTGTCTGTCGGTCGGGCACTCGCCTTTACACTAACGCAGGATAATCCTTTTGACAAGCCCTGCATCGAATCGATTGTCAGTCTTGAATTCAACGGGTTATTGAACGCTACCCACTCGCCGCTCGTGGCAAACCGGTCACTATGTTTATTTGTTAACCGTCGCAATTTGAGGATGGATCTCCGGGAAAATCATCTACATTTTTTTCGGATGTAGATAGAAATGTAGACGCAGCAGCACCCAATCTCAACTGGGCTCCACAAGTTCCAATAAGCAGCGCCCAACTACTTGAACCGTAAGCAGTTGAAAATAGGGCGATTCGGTAAATGCGCGTAATCTGCCTTGGGCGCAGGGGGTCGTAGGTTCAAATCCTATCGCCCCGACCAATTCTTTCAATGAGATGCGGCCATTTTTTTGAACCGCGAAAAATGGCGTGTAGATAAAAATGAGGATGCCGAATCCTCAAGTTTCAACAAGGCAGCGCGCTCTCAGTGGGTCGCTCCAGGAAATTCCCCCTCTTTCCCACGGCTCACCGGCCCCATTCTAAAAATCGAGTTCTCGCAGTTGTCCAAGACGCGACTGGGTGCATTAACGCTCGTTTTCGACGAAGAGCATGGATCGCCAACCACGGTCGCCTGGTGCCAGAGTAAGAGGCGGAGTCCGGAAGACGCCATTTGCGATCTGCGCTGCCGGTCTCCCTTCCCATTTTTCGCAAGTTGCCAAGTCGTTCAATCGGAAAGACAAAATCTGGGTAGACCCTCTGGTCCCGAACCAGAATTTCAGAAATTTTTGCCCACTGCGGAAAATGGGGGATGGGAAGTCTTATCTTTTCAATTAAATACGCGCGATAGCGCGCGCTCAAATGTAGCCTTTTTGCATCTTCATCGACACAATCGCCTACGTTTCTGGAAGGTTATTGAAAAACCTAAGATTTCTCCCGCGCAGCCACGCCGTTACTTTGCGGCCTTCACTGCCGTCCCGATGATCTCTGCTGTTTGCTTGAACGTCTTTTCGGTGAGGCCGACTTTCTTGTTTGTGTCAAACACCTTGTCGGTCGGCGGAGTGAATACATTTGTGACGGAATCTATTACAAATTCCGTGTACTTACTGTGGTCTACTTTTCCATCTTTTTCAAGGATCGAGTAAACCAGATCGCGATAAGGATTCAGCGACACCGAAATACTCGACTTGAATGCATACTCCTCTTCTAAGCGACGCTCCCTCCCGTATTGAAGTGTACAGAACGTGATTGCAAAACCGAGCGGCACCGTAAGTGAGAGCTTCACCCAGAACGCGAGGTCTCGAACACCATAATATCGTGCTTCATAGGCTATCCAGAAGGTAACTCCAACCGAAACGAGGACCAAAACAGCAATGGCCCACACCCAGAATTTCTTTGCCTTAGCAATTTCATTCTGGCGGGCCTGAAACGCTCCAAATAACGTGAACCCGGTAGCTTGCTGAATCTGTTGTCTGATCTGTTCTTTCAATTGGGCAAGTTCCTGTACTAGCTGCCCCGTCTTTGTGTGATTTTCCTCGATCGTTTCTGTCGAACGCTGTTCCAGTTGAGATTCCATGTCCGATAGCTTTTGTTGAGTGCTACTGATTGCAGTTGCCATCGAACTTTCAGCCTTGTTCAGAGATCCTTCCAATTTCACGCCAATATCGGTCTGCAAGGCGGTCAAATTGTTCTGCGTATCAGAAGCTAATTTGGAGACTACCTCACTCGCCTCGGTGAGTTTTGAACGAACTTCCTCCTTCAGTTCACTAGAGATCGCATCTGAACTTGTCCTGAGGCTCTCGATTTCCTCTCCCACCTTCGATGAGGCTTCTTCAGTAAGCTTCTTCAGGGTCGTTTCCGATGTCGTGATTAACCTGCTCGCATCATCGGTCGTTTCGGCGATTTTCTTTCGATAATCGTCCACTTCGCCATAAAATTTTCTGATACTCGTGTCGAGCGATGCTAATTCGCTATCCATCGTTCGAATATTCGAACTGAGATCACTGCTTTGCTTTTCATGCTGCTGAATGGCCGCGAAAAGAGCGCCGCCTTTTGTTTCGTTCTCCTTAACCTGTTGCAACAGTGAACTGGAGGTCGTCGTGTTCTCCTTAACTTGCTCCAGCAATGATGCAACCTCACTTTTCCTTCGCTCGATTTCAGTAGCTGCCATCTCCACTTGATGCGCCGTTCCTTCGGCAGCTTCAAGTCGCTTAATGCCGTTTGCAAGTTGCAATTCCTGGTTCTTTAATTGATTGAGTTTCTTTTGATAGCCGAGCACTTGGTCAGACAGGTTGTGCAACCCATATTTCCAAATGGCCGCGTTTAAGGCCTCGATGGCAGTGGTCAAGTTAACCACCTCATCTACGCCGCTAGTTAGTCCCTGGAGACTTTTCGAGATTGTCTCTAAAGTCGCAAGTAATTCCTTTTGCACAGTGATCGGAAGCTGTATTAGCTTCTGTTTGTCAATTGCGTCTTCAAGGACCGCCCGGGCGGATGAAAGATTAATGAAACTCTCCGGGAGAGAAACCATGCCGCGGTTCGGATCGAAACCCATTTCTTTCCCTTTAGCCGCCGCGGCGGCCATCGCTTCTTCCGTGAGGGTTGTTGAAATCCGCCAAATCTCGCGAAGGAAATCATCTTTTCCGTTAGTGTTCATTGGGACTCCAAGCGTGCATTGCTGAAACGAGATTGTACACCTAGGCGGCGTTCTCGATCACCTCATAATGGGGTTAGCCAATCTTTTTAGCGCTAGGCGAGCGATATGTTCGGAAATCCGTAATCGCAGAGCCCGCAATTCCTCCAGATGACAGTTCCTGATGCGCTTCGCACTTCCGCAGTAACAGGTCCAATGTCCTTTGATTTGTTCTTTGGACAAATATTCCAAACAACAGCTGATGGCAGACTCGCCTTCCAACCCTAACATATCACCGTAAGACTCGATCAAACCGGCGACACCGTGCGAGCGGTCTTGCCACGGGACCGACTCACCGCGCTCGACGAGACTCTGCCATAGGAAAAAATTCCGCACTGGTCCGTCCAGGTATCGGATCAATGTCCGCTCCTCCCCAGGGCGGATAAGCCATTCCTCAGGGACAAATGCGCAAGCCCTTCCATCAGAATTCACGTGGCGGTCGGGAACCCATGGTACTCTTCCCCCGGTTTCGTAAAGCAGGGGGGCTTCACTGTCAGTATCACTCCATTCGATCTCGATCTGATAGCGGTCGAGGACCATTGCTTCATCGAGGACCGGGAAGGTTCCCCGGATGAAAATTTTGCTCCCGGTGTAACTGACTGTGAGATCAGGGAACTTCATTTCGAGATCGCTCTGCAATTCCCGCGCCCTAGTTCCTGGCGGGATTTTGAGAAAATGGCCCCTCATTTCTTTGGGAGCCACGGCCTAGTTGGCGAACTCACCGTGGCGGCTGCACGCACGAATTGCTGCGTTTTGCCACCATTGCTCTTCTCGCTTTCCACTGGGCCAAAAATTGCTTCCCAGCCCGATTGCTCCAAAAGGCTCAAGGTGGCTTTCGAGCGATCAGAGAGTTCTACCCAAGCAGATTGTAAGAGCTCTGATAAATCATTCCCGCTCGGGTTTGCTGGATCCTCGATGGAGATTGACTCTTGCGCCTCTTTTAGGCTGGTCCAGACGTGCTTTAGTTGCGTTTCCAGGCTGCTGTTTTTCTTATCCTTGAGCAGCTTGATTATCAGCAGCTCGAACACAAAATGCTTTAATTGGAGTCCCCGCCTTGTTTTCCAGAGCTTCAACAGTCTTATAGCTGGAACAACTCCGCTGTTCTTCACGTGATCAATATGCACGTCGAGGTTCGTTTTGAGACGATCCTTGTCCGCTCCGTTTTGATAAATGAAACAGTCGGATTTTGAAGCGTCCACGTATCGGCCAGGAACCACGTCGATATGGAAATCGAGTTTGTTTTTCTTGTCCTTGAGCCGCAGCGCTGAGGTCTTCGGATCGACGTAGTAGTTCTCAGCAAGCTTCTTCGAAGTATTCTCGAAGATTTCTTTCAAAGTTGTCCCGGCTCCCGTATCGTCACAAGGAAAATAGCAAATGATATCGAGATCGTACGATTCCCGAATCAATGTGGTCTTTGCCCTTGATCCACCGTAACGAATTGTCGGGGATGAATTCGGAAACCCTTCTCGAAGGAGTCTCTCAACATCCTTGCGGTTGGTCTGAAGGTCATTGAGTTCCTGACTATTGTCATCAAGATCCTGCGCTTTGAGAATGCTTTCTAAATATTGTTGTGATTCCATAGTGTTGTTTTGTTAAACCTCCAGGGCGAAAGTGAATCCGCCATTGTTTTTGTTATAGTCATACACACGCAGACGCGGATGCACCTTTGGGAGCAGCTCGCGGCCGCAGAGAACGGCGATGGGGGCCGGAACGGCCGGAAACAACTCGATGGCTTCGACTAAGCCGTGGTTCTTTGTAATGGTGCCGAGCGCCTCTTGGTAAATGATTCGGAAGTTTTCGAGATCCTGCCGCAACCGCAAGAAAGTCGGCGCTGGGCTTTGTCCTTGCAGCGTGATTTCATAAATCGCTACAGCCGCCCGAATAGATTCTGGAAGCGTTTTTATCGGGATCGTGCCGCTCAGCGACAAGATCAAAGCCACACGGTTTCCACTCGTTCCAGACTGCAGTTGGCGAAACTCGTAAGCAATGGGCTTGCCGTCCTTTTTCCATGTCCAATTCTCTGTGTCGCGGTGCCGCTGATAGATGTCGAGAGGTACTTTGTTACTCAGTTGCTTACCAAGGAGAACCAGGAGCGGCATGGGAGCGAGTGCAAAGAGCGAAATGTGGCCGGCTCGCTCGATTTCTCCTCCTGGGTCAAACATGCGCGCAACCCTCTGCTGGATAGTATTTCCCGCCGCCTCAAAAAACGCTTTATCTTCCCCGCGCAGTTGAGTGAGATCAACCAGCGTCCCCTGACGGGAGATGGGGTAACGGGGCGAAATGGCCTCAATGATCTGATCGAAAGGAAAGGCAACGGTCTGCTCGCCGATACTCGTCTTGACCACAACTAATGAAGTTTTCTGATCTGGACCAAGCCCGGTAACATGACAAATGCGATTTTCGTGACGCTCCTTGTATTCTTCTAACGCGCGCCGGGTGTATTCGGCTGGATGGTCGTCAATCAATTTGTGGCACTGCGGGCAGAGCAACATGAGGTTGTTCGCGTCGTTAATGTTTATTGGCCGAGTTCCTTCTTTCCCGCGTGGGCCATCGGGCTTAAACGCCACAACATGAGCAACTTCAGCGAAGTTCCCCTCTGTGAGTGTCACCGGGTGTTCCAAGAGATAACGGTTGCAGCCGTCGAACTCGCACCGACCCCCTGCTCGTACGAATAACGTCAGGCGGGTAAGAGGCCTAATGTCGCGTGTTTGTAATAGAGCGACAGGAGACTTTTCCTGCGGGACAGTCAGCTTTGATGTTTTCTTTTTCGTCTTATACATTAACTTTGGCTCTTTCCGTTATTGCTATTGCGGCTGACATGAGTCCGCATATCCGCTGATTAGCATATTAACCGCCCAAAAAAAATGCCCGATCTAGGTAAACAAACTTTGGCTCAACATTGCCCCCTGCTCTACAACGATCCCTTTTTGAAGTAATCTAACTCGTGCTGCGTCCTTGGAAACCTGGAAGGCGGTTGCGATCTCCAAGATCAATCCTTGTCCTTCGCTTGTGTCTGCCCCGAGATGGCTGGTGGCAATCCCGTTGGTTTTCAGGAAATTGATCGCAGTTTGGCGGAATGCAGTTATCGGCATCAGGAAGGCACCGCACGCATAACCCGCCTGCCATTCCATCCAATCGGCTTGCTTCGCTCCGACGATGTTCTCGCGTTTGCAACGGTTCGAATGGGACGCCGACTGTACCGGAAAGAGAGTCTGGGCCGGTTCAATCTCGAACATGAAGCCATGAAATCGAACGTGCCCAAATTCGTGGGTGAGAGTCGTGCGGAGGCGATTTTCCAAGTGCGGCGATTCGGACAAGCAACGAGAGATTTGCACCTTGGGTTTCTTGCCACGGAAGAAATCCGTTGCCCCCTCAGTATCACCATCGAGATCGGAGTAAAGATCGAGGTCATCAACCGACCCCTCCAGGAGAACTGTAAGATCATCCGTGGGAACGGGAAACATCACTCGACCGTACCGATCTTGCAGAAATGAAACGATGATTTGCTCGCACTCGGCATCGAGCTCTTCCGACAGATAGTGTGGCCGTTGCGGAAATCGTCCCGTGCTGTCCTTAACCCATTTCACAACTACTCCTCTTTTTTAATCGTCTTGCGGAAAGCAGTAAAGGCTCTGTCGACCTTTTCAGGATTGAGGGATGACAGAGTTTTCTGCAATTCCCGTGGTAAACTGCCCGCTGCGAGAACCAGATATTCCGTTGGGAGCTTCAATTCCTTTGCAAATTGCGCGTTCAAAACCTCTGAAGGAGGATTCCGCCGATCATGCTCAATGTCGTTAAGATATTGCGCTGAAATCGGATTTCCATCCTCTTTTTTTATTTTGGACGCGAGATCTTTTTGGCTTAATCCTGCCTTCTTTCGGGCTTCAGCAATGAGTTTGCCGAATGTCATTTATTTCCTTTCGTTCATTCTGCTATCCGCTGATTAGCGTATCAAATGCGAGTGAGGGTTGTCAAGCGGGATAAGCGCCCCTGTAGTTTTATGAATTTCCTCGCAGTTCTCCAGCCAAGGAATTGGAGAGGATGGAAGGCATGAGGGTCAACCGGACCCAGCTTCATCTTCCTTCACACTTCGGCGCACGAGATTCCTGCGTTCGGTCAGCCTCCATCATACTCATGCGGAGAAAACCGGTTGCAGGTTCTGCTGGATGACTGTCACGGCCATGATGTCAAAAATTGCGCCAGGGTCGGTGTATTTCCCGTCCGCGAGTTCATCATAGCGCCCACGTTCGGTGTAGGCGGCCTGAATCTGTCCGTTGACTTGATTTTGGAACGGACCTTCCAAATACACACGGTCTTCCCGGTGCGCCTGCACGGTCGCCTGAATTGCAGGGTCCTTCGTCTTTTCATCGGTCACTTCTTTGATGTAGAGCGCTTCCTCGTCGGTGATTGCGAACTTCGTCCGAATCTCTACGATCATGTCTTGCACCGAGACCTTCTGAAGCGGCGGGCCGGAGCCCTTGGTGCCCGTACCGGACTTGAGCTTGATCGGCCCAGCGCTGCGAACTTCGCCCTGGAACTGAACAGCAGCCTTCACTACTTCCGTCTGCCGGATTTGCTTCATCAACTCAGAAACGCTGCCTTGCTTGATGAGCTGCGGCCCGACGTATTCGGCAAATGCCGCAAATTCTCCAATCACCGGTGAGTAGGTGAAAAAGCAGGTAAGAAAGTGGAAGCTCTTCACAAAGCGGGCAAGAAGATAAACGAATTCCTTCCGCTGCTCCAAATCAGCGATCTTGGTTTGAAATCTCGCCCGCAATCCGCTCACGGCGAACTGAACTTGCGCATCGTTGCCCGCCGCGAGGAGCTTCACAATATTCTTTGCGTCCTCCTGGGTGAACACGTTGGCCTTCTGAACCTCAGAATGCAACTTGACGCACTGTTCCTTGTCCGGCTCTTCCGGCTCGAAGGGTGTGCCTTTCCGATATTTTACGAATGCCTTAAGGATTGCCTTCGCGTTGTTCGTAAAGTCCACAACCACCACATCTTGCTTGCCCTCGGTCTTCCGATTGAGCCGCGAGAGGGTCTGTACGGCGTTTCGATCCACCACCGGCTTGTCAAGAAACATGCCGGCAAGCAACGGCTGGTCGAAACCCGTTTGGAATTTATTAGCCACCACCATCAACCGATAGTCGTCACCCTCGAAGCGGTCTTCTATTTGTTCGCCTTCTTTTAGTTCATTCACCGCATGCTCGCTAATCGCCGCGTTGGTCTGTGGGTGGACGAAATCCGAGAATGCGTATAGCACCTTGTAGTCGGCTCCCCGCTCCTTGAGCTTCTCCTTGATAATCTCGAAGTAGCGTAGGCCCGCAACCCGTGAACTCGTCACAATCATCGCCTTAGCCCGACCACCGACGAGCGATTTCACATTCTCATCGAAGATCCTGAGCATAACTTCGGACTTGTATTGAATTAGCCCGTCATCCTGAAAAGCCACGTTCTTTAACGCCTTGGCCACTACGCCTTTCGGGTAGAGCTTCTCCTCGTCCAGCTTCGGAACTGCGCGACAATGCAGATTGTAAAGCGTCTTGTAGGAGATAATGCTCGCCGCCACATCTACGATGTAGCCTTCGGCGATAGCCTCCGCCTCGGAATAGATGTCGAATGCCTCCCCGAAAAGCGATACCGTCGCCGGTGCCGGTGTCGCCGTGAATGCGACGAAGAGCTGGTTGCGGTCGTGCTCGCGGATGATGCGGGCGATCTCCTCCTCTTCATCCCCGGCCTCCTCTCCGGCATCCGCATTGACCTGGATTGGGTCTATCTTGTCGCGGAACGGTTTGCGAATGGCCGCGCCCATCTTACCCTCTTGCGACCGGTGTGCTTCGTCAATCAGGAACGCCACTCGCAGTTTCCTCAATTCCTTATTTTTCTCAATCTCCTTCAACACCCACTCGAACTTCTGCTGTGTGGTGACTATGATCGGTTTCCGCTCTTTGAGGAATCGCGGCAAATCATCAGCCTTCTTAGCTAGCCCAACCACGTTCTTAAGATGGGTAAAGTTCTCCACCTCATCCTTGATGTTCTTGTCCAGCGCTTTTCGGTCGGTGAGGATGACCACTAGGTTCACCAGCTTCTCGTTCGTCTCGGGCCGGTAGAGGCTGTGCAATCGGTCGGCCAGCCAGCAGATAGAAAGCGTCTTTCCGCTGCCAGCGGAATGATTGATGAGATATTTGCGCCCGATTTCCGCAGTCCTAGTGAAATGGCCCAGCGAGTCATCGGCCACCCGGCGCACCATACGGCTTTGGTGGTAGCGCGGGAAGAGTGTGAACGCCGGTCGCTCAGGCCGGTCCTCCTCCGCTTCGCGCTTTGGGACATAAATAAGGAAGAACGCCAACGCCTCCAGCAGCCGCTCTTTCGAAAGCACCTCGCGGTAAAGAAACTCGACCGGGTACTCACCCGCAGTGAGGGGCTTATTTATCAGGCCAGTATTGTGCCAGCGGAAGTTTTCCTCACGGCGCGGATCGGTGGCGGCCATCACATCGCTGGTGTCGGCGGCGAGGTAGAGAAAGGGGTGCTGGAAAATCTTCCTCGCATGGTCCCTTGCCGCGAATTGAGTGACGGCGTCGTGAACCGTCTGATTCTTCTCGTGCTTCACTTCCAGGGCCACGATCGGCAGGCCGTTGAGGAAGAAGACGAAATCAATTTCCTCGTTCGTCTCCCCGAAATAGAAGTGTGGGCGGAAAGTGATGCGGTTCTTCGGATATCCTTCGCTTGCCGAACTCTCGCTGGAACGCGGCTTCGGGTAAAAGAGCCGAAATTCCAGCCCCCGCACTTTCAGTCCGTGGCGGATCAGCAGCCAGAGCGGCGTATGCCGCAACTCAGCACCCAAAGCACGAAAGATCTCGTCATGCGCGTCGATGCCGTAGTGGGCGGCTAAGCTTTTGATTGCTTCCGGCTGCGTGTCCTGAAGAAAGGCCCAGAGCTGGTCCTCAGCGATGAAGTGCTCCGTGTCTGTTATGTCGCCCTGTTCGAGCACGCCATACCGGTGCTCCCGGACCAGAAAGGTCGCGATGTGTTCCTGGAACGTCAGTTCGGGTGGTTTTCGCTTAGCCATGGGTTTGTACGTGGTTTAAGTCTGTCGCCGTCACACGCCGCTGGCCGGTGACACATTCGTGGATCAGCGACTTGCGGTAGGCGGTGAGGGTGGCGATTTGGGATTCGATGGTCGCGGTGATTCGCTTCACCTCTCCGAGCTTCTCGGCGAGGTAGGCGCAGATGGCTTCCTGCTCTTCCAACGGAGGTAATGGAATTGGGAACTCGCCAACCTTGGTAGAGTTGGTGCAGGCGAGGTTCGTGGTTTTCTTACCGGTGGCTTCAAAGTAATCGCGCCCATATTTAGCGGCGGTCACATAGGCGAGGAACATGGGCATCAGTTTGTGCCGAAAGCAGCGCACAGCGAAGATGTGGTTCTGATGGAGGCACCCTGCAAGCTCGCCATTCCATAAATGGCCGCGTCCGAGCTTATCGAGGTCGCCGCCCTCAGTCATCAGAACGTCGTCGGGGCGAAGTTCGACTTTGGCTGCCACACTCTCCGGTAGTTCAATCACTGAAACATCCGCTAAATCGAGATGCCCATCCTGCACATTGCCGACCCGCAAATAAGGCCGCTCGATGAGCAAACCTTCGTATTGCTTGCCGAGGGTAAGGCCACCCTGAATTTCAGCGATGCGTTTGAGGTAGACGAGTTTCCAGCTCTGAGGAACATTTTCCATCCAAGCATTGCCAGTCGTTTCCAGCACGACGCTCTCTGAGAGGCCGCGCGTCACCGCACGCTGTATGGTGGCTTTGCGAAGAGCGTCGAGAGTTTCGAGTTGGCGGCGTTTGGCGGCCACCGCCGCATCAATCGACGCACAACTCGCATCGAGATACGCCGCGATGTGGTCCTGTTCCGTTCGTGGCGGGAGAAAGAGCCGGGTATCTTTCAAGAACCGGGAGGAAATTCGCTTCTGCCCGGCTGCCCCCGTCATGTTCTCGGCAGCGTACGCACGATAAACAGGATTGAAGGTTGCGTAATACAGGAACTTGCCATCAACCTTGCACGAAGGTCGGAGGACGTGGAACTCTGTGCTTCCGAAGCCGAAGCGAGTTGGCAATTTATCGATGAATGCACCCTTGCCGTTTTCCATGCAAGGTGTGATTTTCGCGAAGAGAACGTCGCCCTGCTCAAATGAGGTCAGACCGGGCGAAACATCCTCAAACGGGGCCTGGTTCGACACATCAATCGCCCCGTCGTCTGAAAGCAACTCCATCGGCACGACGGTGCAAACCTCATCTATCATAGGCGGACCTGTGGAATAGCTGGGCGATAAGCTCGCCACGTTGCGGATACGACTCCGGATCCACTGAGTTGGCACTCTGCCGAGAAAAGGCTCGGTTGATTCAAGTTGATTCATTTTGCCAGCCCCTCCAACATTTTCTCCGCCTCTTTCTCAAGCCGCCAAAACTCCTCCAGCAACTCCTTTGCGGGTGTGGGCGGCTGGTAACGGTAGAAGTATTTG
>Ga0209726_10000788_pt1 | contig 56430 bp, 60 predicted proteins | sample Subgrocontami54m_FD_187453 | JGI IMG/M metagenome (GOLD analysis project Ga0209726, IMG submission 187453) | Subsurface groundwater microbial communities from S. Glens Falls, New York, USA - GMW46 contaminated, 5.4 m (SPAdes) (version 3) | ecosystem: Environmental > Aquatic > Deep subsurface >...
GGCTTGGCGAAGCAATCCCAGCGTTTTAAGCGACGAGATTGCTTCGTCGCCGACTCCTCGCAATGACGGGAGGTAGAATGAATGAGGTTACGTTGGTATAAGTTACCTATTTTTACCTCTACTGACCTACTTAATTGTAGTGACTATGCTTCAATCTTCGAGAACAGATACGTCCCGATCCAGAGCATACCTGCGGTAATGACGCTAAGCACGATCAAGTCCACACCGATGCCAAAATGAGCCTGGTTGATTAACGCACCACGCAGCCCATCAACGCCATAGGCTAAAGGATTGATCCTGGTAACAACTGCTAACGCTTTCGGCAATCCCTCTAGAGGAAACAATGCGCCTGACAAAAAGAAGATGGGCATAATTAAAAAGTTCATGATGAGCTGGAAGCCTTGCATGTCTTTTAGCTTACAGGCCACGGCGGTGCCCAGCGCCGTGAACAGCGTACCAATCAACACCATAAAGACTAGTGAGAGCAACAACCCCAGTACGCTTTCGGGGCGGAAGCCAACAAATAGTGTTATCACAAAGACAATAACGCCTTGCAGCGTCGCCACCGTTGCTCCGCCCAGCGTCCGACCAATAATGATATCCAGACGGGACACGGGTGCGACCATAGTTTCCTTTAAGAACCCGAACTGCCGATCCCAAATTAATTCAATGCCAGTAAACATGGCCGTAAAGAGAATGCTCATGGCAATCACGCCGGGCACTAAGAACTGAATATAGTTGCCGCCACCGGCTTGCTCGTAAATAGGACCAAGCCCAAACCCTAAGGCAATAAGAAACAGGAGGGGTTGGCCTAGTGAGCCCACGATACGGGCACGTGAACGCACATACCGCTTAAGCTGTCGCAACCACAAAATGTATATAACAGGTAACTGCATAGTTTACCGTTTACTTCCTCGCCACATCCGGCTCTGCTCCCGCAGGCGATCAGTGCCCGTTGCATCCTCGGCACGAATGGCGTGTCCCGTTAACTTAATAAAAGCATCTTCTAAGCTGGCTTCACCGGCCTGTTCCTTAATTTCACTCGGTGTGCCTTGCGCGACGATTTTGCCGTGGTCAATGACGGCAATGCGCCCTGCTACCCGGTCCGCTTCCTCCATATAGTGGGTAGTGAAAAAAATGGTGGTGCCTTCTTTGGCATTGAGATTTTTTAGATAGCTCCACATGTGATTCCTGGTTTGCGGGTCAAGCCCCAACGTCGGCTCATCGAGAAAAATAACTTTGGGATGATGGAGTAAGCCGCGGGCGATTTCAAGCCGCCGCTTCATGCCACCGGAAAACTCTTTAATCAAACTATCCTTTCGCTCCCACAACTCAACAAATTTCAGGAGCTGATCAATGCGTTCGCGGCGGACTTTTGTCGGCATGCCATACAGGACGCCATGGAATTCCATGTTCTCCCACGCCGTGAGTTCATCGTCTAGGCTTGGATCTTGAAACACAATGCCGAATGAGCGACGCACTTCATCGGGATGGTGCACTGGATCATGGCCATCAAGTGTAATTGTACCGCTGGTTGGATGCAGTAGTGTCGTCAGCATCTTAATCGTGGTTGATTTACCCGCACCATTGGGACCTAAGAAGGCAAAGATTTCGCCTTTGGCCACACTGAAAGAAACGTCATTAACCGCTACGAGATCGCCAAATTTCTTGGTGAGGTTGTGAACCTGGATCATAGAGTTTCTTCAGTGTAACCAAATATATTCAGATCGCAATGATTCATCGGGCACTTCTTGCTTTATGACACTGTTTGAGCTACACACACTAAACGAGCTTCTCTCTTTTGCTTGAACCTTACAACCTAACCATGGAGCATACTCGTGAAGATTTACCTGTTCTTGTACCCGATTCGGGAATACTTCGAAGAGGGCATTATTGGTATCGCCATGCGGCACTTTGCCGAAGAAGGACACAGCGTTAAGCGCCTGAGCGACATTATTAGTGCCCGTTATCGGGCCAGGGGTTACCACGTTTGGTGGTTACTATTCAGTGGTTCAAATAAAGTTCCTGTTATGCCCGACCTCCGGCGACTAGCTTCGCATGTGACTGTTGACGAGCGTGACGCCTTTTTTTCGTGTGGGGTGACGTTTGCCGACCACGTGACTCACCAAAAGTACCCTGAACCAGCGTTCATTCTCGACCAGCTGCCCAAAAAGATTAAACATCTTGTCTTGGGCGGGTTCCACCAATGGGACTGCGTTGATAAGTTGGCCTGTGCCGCTCACCAGCGAGGGATTGCTGTCATGGTGGATGAGGACACGACTGACCACTTTTTCTACCGCACTTCACAACTAGGTGAAATTCCCCTGAACCGGCCTCTTGATGAACATGTGGCTGAGTTTCTACGGGAAACTAGAAAAGAGCTTATCACCGACTTTGTCATCGAGAGCCGCCAAAATAAGCCTTGGTTCTCTCCCGTGCCGCAACCTACCACCTAGCTTAAAAGCTTGGTGCACCCACTCCTTAAGAGTGGGATTTTTTATGATTTGTAGCCTTGAGCCATATGCTCCTCGCAGCAGAGGAAGTAAGAACCTATTTCAATATTCCTTGTATGCGAAGTAATCCGTACGCTGCTACCGTTGGCGTATCACAAATTTCTCCATCTTGAACCATCTTCTCGAACTCCAAAATTGAGAATTGCCGCATTTCCATTCCTTCTTCAGCCGCTTCGAGATTCTGTTTTTTCTGGATAAAGTTTTGAGCAAGAAATATATGGAAGCCCTGGCTACTCATCCCATATGCCACGTATTGATGCCCAATCTTTTCTATTCTCTTTGCAACCAAGCCCGTTTCTTCTTCTAATTCGTTAAGCGCTAGTTCCTGAGGATCAATATTTGGATTTTCTTCGTAGGAGCCTTGAGGGAATTCCCAAAAAGAATCTTGAACTGTGTATCTATATGGACGGACTAAGTAAAACCCATCACCTGTAAACGGGACTACTAGCGCAAAGTCAGGCTTGTCTATAACGCCGTAAATCCCCTTGGTTCCGTTTTGAAACTCAACTTCATCCTCTCTCACTTTCATCCATTTGTTTTCGTATACAATACGGGAACTGAGCTGTTTTATCATGAGTAAAGCGTATCATGCATATATACAAACACCAGAACCTCAGGAATGTTTTGCTCCCCACAGTAGAAGAAGTAAGAACCTCGTCGCTTACCCCAAGCATGAGCATTATGATCGCTATAGAAACAGGTCATTTTAGTTGGGTTTTGATACTATTAAGGTATGAGAAAAATAGTTGTTTTTATGATGGTCAGCCTCGATGGGGTCATGCAGGCACCTGGTGGGCCAGAAGAAGACACTTCAGGAGATTTTAAATACGGCGGCTGGACCGCCCCTTACGCGGATGAGTCTTTCGGCAAAATACTCAATGAAGAATTGAGTGCGCCATTTGATCTACTGCTCGGTAGAAAGACGTACGACATATGGAATGCGTATTGGCCCAAGCAAACAGGTGCGATCGCCGACCCATTTAATAAAGCGACGAAATACGTGGTATCCGATGAGCCCGTAGACCCGACGTGGCCAGAATCAGTTCCAATAACTGATAATGTGGTGGCCAAAATTAAGGCCATGAAAGCAGAGAATGGTCCAGTGCTTCACGTGTGGGGTAGCAGCAAGCTTATCCAAACACTTCTAAAGAACGATCTGGTTGATGAGCTACGCTTAAGAATATTTCCGATCACACTCGGCACGGGCAAGCGCTTATTTGCTGAGGGAACAATTCCCGCTGCGTTTGACTTGATAGATTCTCAAGCTTTACCAAGCGGCGTTATTCTAGCCAACTATAAAAGATCTGGCGAAGTTAAGTTGGTTGAAGCTGTCTCCCTTTAGTGGACATGATTATAACTTTAGATTGGAGAAAAACAAGGGAAGAGTTGAAGAGTGCGCAAATATTTATGAGTAGTGTAGTCGCATCATAAAAAAATTGCCGTGGCTTGCGAACAATGGTTAATGCGGGAAAAGAATTTCTCCAAGGAGAAATAAAACCAGGAGCGCCCCGATAATACTAGCGATATAAACCAATATGGAGCGTTCTTTTTGTCTACTAACGGCGATTAACCCCATGATAAAAGCCAAAATTCCAGAAAGCATTCCGGCCAGCATTGCAAGCGCCAGGGCTGGCCTCTCAGCAATGTCTTCCACGATAATATTACCTGCGGGCACGGATTCATATAACAAGCTAACAAATAACATGCTAACCAAGAACAATGCGGGCATTGCGACAATAAGTCCGAGCGACCACTTGCCAAGCTTAGTCTTTGGTAAAAGATACACAGGATTAATCATTGATAAACAAACTATGCAAAAGAATAAACAGAATCAGAAGCTCGCCTACGGCAACTGATCCGTAGACAAGAGGCGATGTCTCTTCATGCTTTCTGATAGCTATTATGCCCAAAATAAAAGCGATAATGCTCGCCGGAAATGAAACAGCAACTGTAATATCCCACCAATGATCATTAAAACTAAGTACCCTCAATACCAAAACAAGCACGCAAGAAGTAATAATCGTTACCAGAAAAAGAGAGTTGATCCGTACAGACCATTTGCCTAAACGGGTTTTTGGCATAAAACCTAATATCATACATTTTACTATACCAAAAAAACTTGCTGATGATCCTTGTTTTGCTCGCTTTAGTGGACATGTTTAGAACTCTGGATTTGGCAAAAATCAAAAGAGAATTGCAACCAGAGAGCTTGCATAATTTTGCTATATGTTAATTCTCGTTCAGTGTCATCAACTCTATTTAGTTGGTTCATTGGTTGACCTTCCCAGCGAGGATATATATGAAAATGAACGTGTGGTACTTCTTGTCCCGCCGCTTTTTCATTTACTAGGAGAACATTCAATTATCCACTCAATGCCGTATTTATCTCTGAACATACCAGCATACGAACCCCACGGACTATCCCCCATAGGTCCTTCTATTTTTCCTCCAGCCGAAAGGCCATTAAATAGCCTATCCGCCTCTTCTTTGCTTTCAGTGGTTATCGAAATTTTACTCCTGTTTTCGTTTTCATTAACTTTTCCCATAAACTCGGGGACATCATTTCCAATCAACACACTACCCTTATCAATAAGCAAGGCAATATGCATAATTTTATTTTCCTCTTTTTCTGGCACTGGAAATTCCGCGCTCGCAAGGTCTTTGAAACGTATAGTTTTTGTAAACTCGCCACCAAAGACTGATTGGTAAAATGTAAATGCTTCTTCGGCATTACCGTTAAAGTTAATCCAGGGATTTATTGTTGTCATACTGTGATGCTATCAAGTTACATTCAGCTGTAAAGCGTTTATCATTTTGCTCCCCCTGCTCTATAAGCCTAGAACGGTAAAATCGAGTTGGGATTCATGTAGCCGGACAAGAAGATAAAATCACGAGAGTCATTGCTATTATTTTCTCGGACAAACGTCTCCCCGTTGCATTTAAGCGGGTCAGCATCGCGTGCTTCTTTTGCGATAATTAGCTCATCGCGACTGCGAACACCGCGTTCACGATATTTGGCAAACACGCTATCTGGCATGACATCGAAATACGAAACAAAATTACTCCCAAATCCTCCCGCCATTATCGCAATGTCTGTATTTTGATATTGCGATATTACCCCGATCTTTTGACCAGCGCTCACCTTGCTTCCTTCCTTAATGTCGCCAAGTAAGTAGACGTGGAACAAGCGCACCGTATAGTTGGAATTCGAGGCCGGGCGAATGTACACTTGCTCACCTATAGGCATTTGTTCAGTTTGTATATCCACAATCTTGCCATCCACAGGCGAATAGACATTGATATCGTGTTTTCCATCTGGCTTAGGCGGAATACCCCTGCCCTGTTCGAACAGCATCATTTTTTCTCTGGTGTCCTGCGTATTAAAATAATGCTTCATGCTGCGGCACTGTTCGCCGTTACCACTAAAGTCATGCCCTGAGCCGGAGCGAAATTTAGAGATAGAATAAATTCTGTCTAAATCAATAAAATCAGCTTGAATAAATTGGGGCACATCATCGTTTTCTGCAATCGGTCGCAAGATAAAAACCGCCACAATAGCCACTAGAATTATGACTGTTCCCACAACCACTAAACTAATTTTCCAGAATCTCATCTATTCTATTTTATGTCGAAATAGCGCGTCTCACAATCAGCACAATATTCGTAATTCTCCTAACTGGCTCGCCACTCCGGTTTCGAACACCTATACCATATTCTCAAGTACTAACATCGGGTAAACATCAATCACGACTTCCTCGTAAGGATGAACTGCTTTGATGGCCTGGACGATAGTATTCAATTGGCTTTTTTCGCATGCCACTTCAATTCGCTCCTCATCAACAACTTCAAGAGTACCTACTTTGCCAATACGGGGATTAGCCCCTTCTTCAGGCTTGAAACGCCCTTGGCCTTTCACCGAAAAACTGCAATATGTGTAGTTTCCTATCTTACCGGCACCGGCCTTGCCCATCGCTTCACGCACCATATCGGCGTGAGTTTCCGGGACAAATACTACAATTTTGACTAGTTCCTTCATGAGTAATCTTTGTCAATTTTTTTGACGGCTTCGACATAGCGACAATGATCACAATCTGCGCCAGTACCTGGCATCGAATCACCCTCTAAACATTCTTTAATCTTGAGCAACGTACCCTCTACCCAATCAGAATTTCCTTCATAGGCGATAAGGTTAATATCAAACTCAATTCTTTTATCGAACGCGGCGCGGTCAAGTTTGCCTGTGCAATACACAAAATAGCCGGTATTGGAAATCTTGAGTCCGTTTTGGCGCAGGAGCCACTGGTACACCTCCATTTGCCGCTTGTACCCATCCTGCCATTCCTTATTGAGCTCTGTTACCGCTTTTTCGTTAGCTGTCGCTTTATAGTCAACCACGATATATTCGTCATTTCTGTTGATCCATAGGTCATCTATGGCACCTGTTACCAGCATGCCGGTTGCCTTGTGCAAATGCTTAACCCCGCCAAAGTTACGCCGCCACTCATCTAATTCATCATGAGCGACCGGCCGGGCATCAATACCATATTCTTTTTGCAGCGGATGCTGCTCGCCTTTGACTCGATGCCCGTCAAATTCTTGCTTTAACAAATGGTCCACCGCGCTGTTGAGGGCAAAAGGATACCCGGGCACCCGCTTAGTCCCTAGTTTGTTGTCGAGATAGAAACAGTGGGGGCATTCCAGAAATAAATCAATTTTGGAGCGGGACAACTTCCACTTCTCTCCGCCGTAATTCCAGGCTGGGCCTCGGTTTGGGTTGTAGTATTCGGACATAGGTCTTAGTTAACAGATAGCACCTTACTTAAAATACATACCTGCCGCGATGATTACCCCGGCAATGAGTTTTACTTTAAAGTTTGAGTAATAAGCGCGACCATTTGATCTTTTTTCTGCGGTGCGCTTTCTGCGACAAGCAGTGTCAGCGCCGTAAGCGCACCGGGGTTAATGTTGCCAGCTTTCTTAAGTTGAGCTTTTCGCAAGAACCAAATGAAAGCAAAAGCGCCTGACCGCTTGTTCCCGTCGGTAAAAGGATGATTCTTCACCATAAAATACAGCAGGTGTGCTGCTTTTTTTTCAACGGTCGCGTATACCGGTTTTCCACCAAACGACTGCATCACATTTCCCACAATTCCTTCAACGCTTCCGCGTGATCGCTCTTGCGCGAACATTTCAGTCGCTTCGCCCTTCTTCATAAGTTCGGCGCGCAAGCTATGTATCGATTCAGTAAGTTCTGCCCCGGTCAACTTAACCGTCTTTTTCGTCGTACCAATTTGTTTGAGCGTCCCCTTATCGTATGCATCCAAAGATACCCACGTGCTTGAGAATTCTTTGATCAGCTCCAGTATCGATTTTGGGTCAAGCACCACGTGCTCGGGCAAAAGTGTCTGTACATCCGACACGGCTTTCATGAATGCATCGTAATTCTTCGCAATCTGTTTGCGATTGATGGTATAACCTTTGGTGATATGCTCGCGGAGCGTCTTGGTTGCCCACTTTCGAAACTCAATAGCCACCTTCGAATTTGCCCTGTAACCCACACTCAAAACAACATCCAGAGAATATAAAGTGACTGGCTTGTCTGAGTTTGCAATATGCATTTTTTGCATATTGCTTTCTTTCTCCACCTCGCCGTCTCTAAAAACATTGCTGATATGGCGAGAAACCACGGATTGGTCTATGGCAAAAAGATCAATAATCTGCGCCTGGGTAGTCCAGATCGTCTCGTGCGCCACATCAGCCTGTAGCTCAATAGCGCCGTTTTTGGCTTGATATATGACGACATCATTTTTTTCTTGCTTCTTTTTCATATATTCAGCGTACTTCGTTTACCCAACACATTAAACCTATTACCATTTCCGCCTTTGATTTTGCCAACTAAGACCACTCCCTTCATTACCTCACCATACCCCCTAAAAGTGGCAAACAGCACTTTGTTCTTAGCTCTTTTAAATTATTTGATAAACAATGATAAAGATCATAAAATGAAAATATATGAGTGATGAGTATTACTCAATCAAAGAAGTAGCAGCGACAGTAAGAGTTTCTTACCTCACAGTCTATCGTTGGATACGTGCAGAAAAACTTCAGTCATATAAAGCAGGTAAGCAATACAGAATAAGAGAGCTGGACCTTCGTAGTTTTTTAAACAATCACAAACAAAAAAAGATATGAACTGGCCCAAAGACTTTGTTAACAAGATAATATGCGGAAGTGCTGTTGAGGTAATGCAACAAATTCCTGATAATAGTGTGAGCTTGGCTGTAACTTCTCCACCTTACAATCTAAAAAACTCAACAGGCAATGGAATGAAAGATGGAAGAGGCGGAAAGTGGGCAAACGCTGCACTACAAAAAGGGTACTCCAATCATGCGGACAGCATGCCTCATTCAGAATACGTTGCTTGGCAAAGAAAGTGCCTCGAAGAAATGATGAGGATAATAAACGATGATGGTGCAATTTTTTACAACCATAAGTGGCGGGTTCAGGATGGATTACTGCAAGACAGGCAGGATATTGTTAGCGGGTTTCCGGTAAGGCAAATAATAATCTGGCGCAGGAAAGGTGGAATAAATTTTAATAGAGGTTATTTCCTACCTACCTACGAGGTTATCTATCTAATAGCAAAAAAGAAATTCAAACTTGCACCGAAGGCAAGTTCTTTAGGGGACGTTTGGGAATTCACGCAAGAGATGAAAAACCCACACCCAGCTCCCTTTCCAATAGGCTTGATTGAAAGGATTATCGGTTCTACAAATGCCGAGCTTATCATAGACCCTTTTATGGGTTCGGGGACCACTGCCATAGCAGCTAAAAAGCTGGAAAGAAAGTACATAGGCATAGATATTTCAAAAGAATACTGCGACATGGCAGAGGAAAGAATTAAAAATGGCACGTTCATAAAGGAAGAGAGCCAAAGCCTGTTTACCCAAAAAGCATTAGTCTAAATACCCATATGCAAATTTACACAAAAGACGAACTAATAAAGAAACTAGCGAAACTGGCCGAGATGGGCTGGGTAAAGAATGGTAGGTTTGGCAATCATGGTGGCATTGGCAATACCCTAGAAGACTACTTAGAAATAGCCGAGAATAATTTACCAATTCCCAATGCTGCTGAATGGGAGCTAAAAACACAAAGAGCAAATACAAGCTCCTTAACTACTTTATTTCATATTGAACCTTCTCCACGAGCAGTTAAGTTTGTGCCAAAAGTACTACTCCCCTTATATGGTTGGCCACATCAAGGTGCTGGCAATCAACACGGTGCAAACGAGATGAGTTTCAGACAAACCATACACGGACTTACTAATAGCGACAGGGGGTTTATTGTTAAAATTGATAGGGTGGCCAAAAAAGTAATAATTTCATTTGAAGCGAGTAAAGTATCAAGTAAACATAAAACTTGGCTGGACGGAGTAGAGAAAAAAGTTGGCCTAGGCGAACTAAACCCCCAACCATATTGGGGTTTTGACGATTTAGAACATAAAGCGGGCACCAAATTACTTAGCTGCTTTTACGTCCAAGCAGATGTGAAAAAAGTTAAAAGAACAGAATATTATTGGTATCACAAAGTTCAGATGCTCCAAAAATTTCGCTTTGAAGGATTATTAGAAGCACTTGAAAAAGGTGTTTTGCTAGTTGATTTTGACGCTCGTACAGGACATAATCACGGCACAAAATTCCGACTAAAACAAAATTATCTGCCGCTACTGTACGAAGAAATTAAAACTATTATTGAAAAAAAATAAAGGCCCATTCTGGGGGAAACATACTCCGTACTCAAAGAAGGTAGTCGCGATGAGAAAAGGGGCGTGCTATCATGCCTTAAAACAAAAACAATATTAATGAAGGGGCAAATTTGCCTTGAGACATTACCGCTTACTTGCTGAGGCCTTCAGACGAGCGTCGATAATTAAAATATCAGGTGCTGATTTCCCCTGCTGTATTGCTACCTTTCTAATGTTTTGGACTTCCTTTATTTGCCGATCAGAGTTCGTAACCCTCAAAATCACATACACGCCCTTAGGTGAACGCTCGCTTTGCTGATAAGTAGGTAGCTGCTTTTCATATCCATGTACTAGCGATGTATTAGAACTTAACTTAATTTCAACTAATATCCTCCCCCTGTAACCCTGAGAGAGTTTAAAATCCACTGGGCCACCCCCGGCATTTGGCTCTCGACTGATATCAATATTATTAGCCTCACAATAGGAATCGGCTAAGCTATAAAACAGGAACTGGCTATAGCGTTCTTTCCTGTGTTTAGCTTTCCATCGTTGCCCTACCCAGAGCAACTCGTTCGCACCATTAACTTCGATATTTCTTTTGAACTGAGAAAGAATCATGTTAACTACTTCCCCCAGTTCCGCTAGATTTTTTGGGTGCTGATTTGAAATGGAAAGAGGGTAGTGTGCCGCATATACTCTTCCATCATCATACCAATGAAATTCCCCCGCAGGATCAGATTCAAAGTCATATGCCGTGGGCTTAGTAGATTTGTAGTGCTGAATTAATGCGCGAATATTTTGCGCATCTTTGAATACCACATCTCGTAATTCTCTCTTTCTGATCTTTTTCAAAGAAAATCCGATCATTCTATTCAGCTCGTTTCGTAAATCTTCATTCACTGCAACAACATACGCAATTCCATCACGGGATAGTGCCACGGGAAGGTCTCGTAAAAGAGATTTTGGCAGAAAAATTAGCGGTTTATCATCAGATGGAAACTTAGTAAGAAGGTAATCCCTGCCTTCATGCGACACATTAATAGTCGAATGAATGTTCAATTTACGTGTCATTTTTTCTGAGTACAACAAAACGTCCTGTCGAATAATTGCCATGGTCATATCGCTCAGTCGGTCTGCACCAAAGTCTTCCTCGAATAAACCAATGAGTTCAAAAATTTCTGAATCCCTAATACCGAGATCTAATATTTCTTTAGCGCTCTTAAGAAGGCGCGCACCTAACACAGGACCAATAGCACTACCATCTCCCGTGGATAGACCATACCCAATAGACACTCCTTTAGTCTCTCGAAAAATAAGCCTCTTAGCTGCTGCTAACCACGCCCTATCACCCTCAATTCTTGAAGCAAGTAAAAGGCGAATGATGCCCTGGTAATATCCTTCTATCCTCTTCCTAGAATTCCTGAATTCAGAGATTCTTGTGGATTTAAGTAGTCGAGGATCAAAGAACAGGCGCGTATCAACACCAATAATTGCATCGAAAATACCCAGCCTCTCCAACTTCATTTTGTTGATACCTAAATATTCACTAATCTTTTGGGGCATAGAACAACACACATTATCATTTTACGATTATAATCTCAATCCCGTTTGAAGCGTTCTAAAACTAGTCCGATCTCCGGGGAGTTCGGAATTGCTTCGAACTAACAACTCAATGGTTGATGATCACAAAAACACCGCCTAGACTTAAGCGGTATTTTTGTGCCTTGTATGGCGATTTTGTTCTGGAGTATCCCACCATATCACACGGAAGGACTCCGGTTGCCCAGAACATTATTGAACTGCTCACGGAGCAGGACGACTACCGAACTAAAATAAGGGCTTATAAAAAGCATATCTGGGGCGCAGAAAAAGTGCGAGTTTAGCTACCCCACCCCGCCACTCACTATTTATAAACTACTGGATTCTTCCTGATCGGCCGCGCCGTTATTGCCGGTATCCTTGTCCTGGGTGTCTAATTGCCCGTCGTTGTCGTCATCTTTGTCCTGTTCGTTTACGGTGCCGTCGTTATCCATGTCCTGATCGTTGGCGTTATCTACTCCGTCCTTTTCTAGGTCATCCTTATTGTCGTTTTCCACCGTGTCCACTTCGCCATCATTGTTGTCGTCAAGATCAACATTATCCTGGTCGCCGTCGTTGTCCTGATCAAAATCCCCGTCATCCTTGTCATCATTGATCCCATCATTGTCATCGTCCTGATCTACATCGTCGTTCTGGCCGTCGTTGTCGTGGTCAAATGATTGCTTATCGTTTACATCAAGGATAGCGTCGTTATCATCGTCAACGTCCACCGAGTCCACGAGGCCGTCGTGATCATTGTCATTGGCAAAGGCCTGAGGAGCACCAAAGTATTGGCCGGCGAAAAAGCCAGCTACCAAGAAGAGTACCGAAGAGATGATGGTGATCTTATTTTTCATAAATAGTCATTAGTTAGATGATCCTGACCCGCTATTATCTTTTTCACCATCGTTATTATCATCGTCGTCATTGCGATCGTCTTTGCCATCGTTGTCTTTGTCGTGCGGCTTCTTATCTTTACTATCACTTATCCCGTCATTATCGTCGTCCGAGTCTTTATCGTCACGAATACCATCATTGTCGTGGTCTAAGCTCCGGCCGCTTTTCTCCTTAGTATCAACAATGCCATCGTTGTCATCGTCTGAATCCGCTTTATCCACCTTGCCGTCATTATCGTGGTCATTGTTCTGGCCATTCTTCTCGTTCACATCTTTGATGCCGTCGTTGTCATCGTCATCGTCCACCGCATCTACGAGGCCATCATTGTCATGATCTTTCAGTTTTTTGTCGCGTATGTCTAAGATGCCGTCCTGGTCATCATCGTCTACGTTGTCATTCTGACCATCGTTGTCATTGTCATTATTCTGGCCGTTCTTTTCATTGACATCTAAGATGCCGTCGTTATCGTCATCAGGATCAAAACAGTCAGACAGTTTGTCATTGTCGTGGTTAAAGAGGCGGGGATCAGATGTGTCGGGCAGTCCATCGTTATCGTCATCGGTGTCTTTAACATCGGAGGTGCCATCGTTGTCGTGGTCTAAATCGTGATCATCCTTGTCGTCGGTGATGCAGTCACGGTCATCGTCGTCATCCTTATCGTCATTCTGGCCGTCGTTGTCATGGTCAAGGGGTTTCGGATCAAGCGTATCAATCACCCCGTCCTTATCCGAGTCTTTGCCGGCGGCGGCAAAGGTCGTGGGGGTGCCTACAAATAGAAGGAGTGCAAGGATAGTACTGGCACTCAAAAAAGAAAGAAAGGAGCGGCGCATAGCGTTTACGATATTAAAAAGTAAAGAATAGCTATAGTATAGCACAACTATACTATGGTGCCTGAAGCTGGGGTGGTTTGGAATAGACAATATGGCCTAGGGCGGTCTCTTGGGACTATTATTCGCTCTTTTGTTGGCTTAGGTTTAGGGAATGTAATAACCAGCTTTACCCCACCCTGCCACTCACTATGTTTGATTTGCATTTAGTTGGGAGGAAAAAGGCGGTATTATTAGACTATGGCACAGAAGAAGTATAACTGGGATCAGCTACACCTTGAATGGCTGCGCGGCGGCAAGCCGAGCTTGGACGCATTCTTACGATCCAATAATATTCCCCTGAGTGGCAATGCAAGGAAGCAAACGGCCGGATGGGTCAAGGAGAGGGAGGAAATGGGTAAAAGGGTGGCGGGGGTCGTAAAGGAAAAGCTGGAGGAAGAAATGATTGAGGTGGATGAAGCAGTGCGCCGCGACATGCTAAAAATCTATCGTTCCCTTCCCGGCTTGCTGTCACGGACACTGCGCCTGCGCGGAATGACAAAGGAACAGAAGAGTTTTGAAGCGGATGAAGTTAATCAGGTACTTACAAGAGTCAAAAGCGGTGAACTGCCCAAGAGTGCATGGAAAGAGCTGCCGGCGAACATTGATCTCTTCGCCTTTGAAGGAATCGTGCGATCAGTGCGGCTGCTATTGGGGATGCCAACGGTGATTGAAAAAGGTGACTTTGTTCATCAAGCGCAAAGCATTGCCGATTTGGTGGAAAAGCACGGATATGTTGATGAGAGAGCACGCCAACAATAGAGCCGAATAATATCCTCTTTATTCCCTTGGAGGTTGCCCTAAGTTTAGGAGCGTTGGATTTTGAGTAACAATCTCCTTGATTGTCTTTGAAGAATCGGAGATGAGTCGTATTAGCCTATGGCCAATCACAAAATAAGCCGGTGTTGATCCGCCTACTTGTTGCCAAACGTTAGAAACCTTTTCCCGATCTGCCTGCCGTTCTATCTGATCAATGTGATTAAACGTTACTTCCAAATATCGGCGCGGCCTAGCTTTTTCCCAGTAATCGTCTGGCATGTTAAGTAATGCTTGAGGAGCTAAGTGGGCTATTTCCTTAATCATCTGCTCAACTTTCTCGTCAGGAATCCATCCGGGAGGAGTGCAAATAAAAAAGTTGAAATCATCCCCGTATGCGGACATCGTGGTACCTCTCTGCCACGGCCGCCTGATATGTTCAATAAAGATATTCCTGTAAAACTTGAGTTGGTAGAATAACCACAAAATGTCATTTTTGTGTTTAAGCCAAAGAGGTGCGATTATTCCTCCTCCGGCTGCGCTTTGCAGAAGCTCAACTAAACCCCTGTAACCAAAGTTATCGGGATTTTGTAGACCACACAGATAGGCGATGGTATGTGCCCATTGATCCAAAAGAAGATTGCCAAAAATATACAAGGACTCCATATCCAGCTTCATTTGCTGCGTAAGTACATCCTGTTTAGCAAAAATCTCCTGCAGCTCTTTGGGAAAGGGTTTACCGGGATCGCTTTTTTGAGATCGGTAAGGAGCCTCATCCATAGCCAGCTCTTTAAGTTTAGTTTTACTATTTCCCAGACGAGTAAGAATCACTTTTACGCTCTCAAGACGTTCATGGACATTCGCCAAATGGTGAAAGAGCGCGTAGGGTCCAGCGGGGATTGGTGCGGCTAATCGCTGCACGAGGGAGGTTAGCTGCCTATATTGTTCGGTGGCTTCATCTATCTTCTGCAAAACTACGACAGCCCTGACCGGAAATGGAGTGATCAAATCTAAGGTGTGCATCACGTCCTCTTTTTTACCCATAGCGCGCCATTGCTCAGCTACCTCCAACAACTTTTCTCTTCGCTGCGCTTTATCTTTGGTCAACATCGCTCTCGTAAACTGAACGCGATTGCGTAACTCCTCTTCCCCATATCGGTCTTTCGTTTGCTGCACGGCCTGCAGTGCCTCTTCCAAATCAGGAAGAGAGTCAACAAACGATCCCGACGCACCAGCCCTAAACTGATGGAAGATGGACTTGAGCTTGTAGATTATCCTTTCGTCCTTTGACTGCTCTGCGTGTTCAACCATGAGCCGACCATGCTCAAGTGCTTTCTCTTCATTCGTTTGGGCTGTTTCTGTAAGCAAGAACATGTAGTAAAGAGCCATGTCAGCGTGGTAGCTTGTCTCGCGTCCCACCTTTTTTAACAACTCTGCTCGTTGAAAAAGAATCTCCTGCCGCGTAGGGCTTTTCGCAACATCTTCCTTGAGCGAGGCCAATCTTCTACCAAGGTATTCAATCTCAATCATGTCAGCTTGTTCCCCTTCAACTCCAGCTTGCTTAATAGCTTCTCTGGCCTTCAGCAAGTACTCCACTGCCGCATCGTCGGAAGCTTCCAACTTACTTTTCTTCCAAAAGTATATGGCAGTCAATAAACTAGCGATGCTTTTCCCTTCGGGATTAACACTCTTCTCATAACTACTGGCAGCTTTTAGCCAAAGCTCAATATTATCAGGGTCTTTATCCAGCTTTTTAAAGAGGTCGTACCCATCCCGTTCATACTGATCCGCAAAAACCTCAAACTGCGGTTTAACACCTTGATCATTCAACGTCATGGATGGCTCGGACTTTTTGCGTTTTATCGCTCATGGGTTTCTACTGAATCTATCGCGAGATTGACGCCGCGTCCACACATTAGCCATGGGTAGGCAGCAATGATGATAGGGTCTGTACGTCGCTTGAAGTCGTCTTGCCGCGATCTGAATGGCCGGCAAGGGAAAATACATCGTCACGGAGGCAAAAACGCGCTGCAAGCGATCTGAAGCGTACAGAGGTATTACTTCTTCGCGAGATGCCCTTTGTACCGAAACGCGCGGCGGAATCCGGCGTCCTCGGCCTCTTTTACTGTAACGCAGTAAAACTCGCGCCGCCCTGGCTCCACCTTCACGTTGTCATACTGCTGATCAAACGGCAGATGGTAGATTTTCGTTCCATCAATCCTTGATATGTTACACTTGATTGAAGGATATGTTTTATCAAACTTGCAGTTTTCTTGAAGCTCAATCCCTAGTTCTTTCGCGAAGCGCCGCGCGAGATCAGAAAGAACCGTAGTCGTGTAGAAAATAGCACTGACGTTTTTCCCTTTATTCTCATCGCGATATTGGAACACTGTGCCGAAAAACTGGAAAATATGTTTTTCGTAGATAGTCTTAAACTGCGACCAGTTTTTGCATTGGATGATTACTACCTCGTCCGGTTTATGACAGATTAAATCACGGCCGAGATCCTCATATCCCCGGAAGATGCCAACGTAATCCACGTCGTATCCCTCTTTCTCGTAGAGGTAACCAATATAGCGTTCGTACATACGACCAAGTAGCCACTTGGATTTAGGCCGCTTCCAGAAGCGATCTAGTGCTTGTTGATTGCGTACAGCACTTGGGAGTTTGCGATATTCCTCAATGGTTAGATAATCAGTTGCTGGATCCTCTCGCTCTTCATCCGTAAAAGGTTGTTCAGTCTCCTGTGCCTCATCAAAAAGCTCATCCTTGAAATCAAGTAGAAAGGGAGCGATATTCTCGTAATACTCAATGATCCCCTGCGTCTGCTTGGTATTACGTTCTGCCTGTCGGCGAAGCCGTGCCTGTTCTCTTAGCATTTCCGATGCCTTTACTGCTGGATGCTTTTTGATACGCAGATATTCGGTCATCAGCTCATCCTTTGCTTCCCTGTATTCATCTATGGCGCCAACCAGTGAGGGAAAACCAGACGCTCGTTCTTTGAGTGTTTGTCGCCACAGTTGCTCCTCTTTCTCTGCTTGACGCTGCTGCTGTTCAGCTACATTCAACTTTTGTTCAAGCGCCGCCGTTTTCTGCCGATACTCTTTCTCAATCGGCTCAAGTGCGTAGTAAGCGGCTGCAAAGGCCACAATGATCAGAAACAAAACCGTAACAAACCAAATGCCTTCTGGTCCAAGCGAGCCAATAAACCATACGCCAAGAAAAAAGAAAGCAAGCCCTGTCATAAAGGCTGCACTCACATACGTCTTCAGATAGGTACGAAGCACTGACATATTCCTTATCTCTCAGTAAACTCCCCCCTTTGCATGGTTGCAAATAACTTCATCTGGCTTGTAGCTCTTTGCACTTTTGCAGCTCCTTTTCCAACTGCTGATCAAACAAGCCGCCGCGCGGCACGGCAATATCCTTTTGCTCAACCTTTGCCAGACACGCATCATACAGCCGCTCGTAATCAACCGCACGATCCTGCCGGATGGAATCAAGGTCAGTAAAAGTAAGGTTGGGCGCGTCAGGAATCTGGCCTGCTTCTGGCAGTAGGATTTTGGCATTACCCGACACGGCATACACCGAATCTCCTTCAACCAAATACACAAAGCCCTCTCCCATCCACACAATCAAACCGATGCCTTTGGGATTTTGGTACACGTCTTTGGGCTCTAACATGTACCCCCAGCGTTTGGCGTAATCTGCGTCAAAGACGGCCTCAACCTTGGCGATGGCGGAATCGCGCTGCACTTTATCCGTTATCTTCACCACTCCGGGGACTGCTGCAGGCGATTGCTCCACTTTTGCCGGCGGGGAATCAGAAGTCGTGCCAAACAAGACAAAAGATGCCAGCATTACCCCACCGAAAATAAGCGAGAGCTTCCCTCGCGTAGCATGCTTCCCCATCACGCGAGCAAAAGTTACGGGGCGCAATAAGCCAGCGACTAAAAGCAGGAACGAAATAAGAAAAAGCGCGAGAAAAGCGTCATCGGAGGCCACGTCCTAACATAAACATAATGTTTATGGTTAGACAAGGGCTTCCCTGCCATCGTGGATATAAACGCATTGTTTATGGCAGAAACACTTACATCAAAAACGCCAGAATCGGTTACGGAGCTGCGAAAGCTCTTTGGGCGACGCGTGGCCGCGCTCCGCAAAGAGAAATCGCTGACGCAAGAAGAGTTGGCGCGACAGTTGAAGAAAGACCCCGTTTTCGTGGCGTATATTGAAGGCGGACAGAGAAGCCCCTCGTTCGTAACGCTCCACAAACTGGCGAAAACGCTGGGCGTGCATCCGGCGGAACTGTTCAAGTTCTGACAAAAATCCGCTTGTGATACCGTAGGAGGGTGCGCCGGTTTACGCGGCGCATACCCATAACGATCATGAAAATGGAAAATGAACTTTCGCTAGAGGAAAAAGACTTTCGGAGGGAGGCGTATGACATTCTTGCGGCGATCAAGTATGAAATCCCATACACCCTCAAAGATCGGCCGGTGATCATTCGCCACAGCGACGGTCCCGTAATGAAGTTTGGAGAGCTTTATCTTGATATAGAGAATGACCTTCCTTACCACGATCAAATCGTTGATCGTTGGTGGCAAGTCGTATTGAAGTTAGTAGAACTCGGCGCGTTCAAGATTGCAGAAAAGAGTCCCGAAGGCTGCGCCGTTGAAGTATTGCAGCCGCGCTTTGATGAACTTTATATGCAGTACGAGCAAACAGTTCAGCCGCTAGAATCACCACGACAAAGAATGAGTTCGTGGGATCTACCGGAGGAGACGAAATGGGAGAATATCACGCTGCGCTTCCTGAACGGTGAAGAAGTAATACTGGAAGTTCACGGTAAGACCCGCCAAACGATTTGCGGAGAGATGGGCTTTCTAAACCAAAAAACCAAACGACCAAATGCCCAGTGGCAGCTACTTCGCCAACTAGCGCAGGCGGGCGGCGAGATTCACTGGGATAACGTGCAAAAGTTGTTGCCGAATGACCAAGACGTGCTCAAAACGCGAATCAAACAGCTCCGCAAGGCTCTCAAATCTTATTTCTCCATGATTGATGGAGACCCTTTCTATGACTACCGCAAGGAAAAGGCGTACCGAATAAAAATGCGGCTTCTACCAGAGCAGAGTGACGGCGCGGGAAAAGGGTCGGACGACGAAGAATACTTGAAGAGTAAGAATCCTGTCGTATACGATCCTTACGAAAACGAGCGCGGGTGAGCTCACCAAAAAATCTTAGATAAGCCAAACAACAAAAACACCTCGCGCAACCGAGGTGTTTTTCGTTTTGCCCGGTGAGCCAGTGATTCTTCGCCATTGTCTAGTAGAAACATATGACGATGAATCAAGAACTCGCCACCTCCGATCTCAATCTTGCCGCCGCGCTCTCGGCGTTAGGGAATGAACTGATTGGAATAGATAAAACTGATCGCAGGCGAGTCCGATTCATCTTCCGAAAAACGCAAGAGACCGAAGCCGCGATTCAAGATTACTGGGACAATACCTTAAAGCTGCCGGCGCAGACGCTGCTCAACGCACAGAAGGCATTGAAGACCCGCATTTACTCGGACGTATGATCGGCACTTTGTCTCAAAAACAGGTCGCCGATTTTCGGCAACTCTACGAAAAACACTTCGGAATAAAGATCTCCGAGGAAGAAGCGCGCGAGCGCGCCCAAAAGTGGGCAAACTTCGTACGCTGCGTTCTCCGCTCTCGTCATTCCCGCGCCGTCATCTCGCATGTAAATGAAAATGATTATGAATCAAAGACAACAAAGTAAAGACAGCCGTCACGCCAACAGATCGGTTGAGAAGAGGGACAAAAAACTCAACGGATACCTCGCACTCTACCGACGGGAACTTCTATTACTGAGAGAGGGTAAGTTGAAAAATCTTGCGGAGCTTGGAGCGCGGATCGTATTTCTTCTTCTCGCTGATTGGGATCAAGAACACGATGCGTTTGGATGTATTCCGTCTAACACGGAGTTGCAGCGACTGGCTGGCATGAATCACAGTCGTTGGTCTCATTATCGTCGCCGTTTTGTTGAACGTGATCTCCTTCATAAACGCGATGATGGAAAAATGGAGATCCCTCATTTCTGGAAATATAATCCGCGCGCGGCACAAAAACTCTCCAAGACCACATTTGCTAACACGCAAGAGGAGGATGCGTTTCTGCAAAACCATAATGCGCTTACGCAAATCACTGGTGCGAAGAAGCAAAACACGCAAGAAAATACTAGCAACGGTACCCCTGAAGATATTGGCTCTCTAATCCAAAAATCTGGTAAGTACCTTGCGTTTTCGCAAAGGAGCAGCCGCCCTAAAAAAACTAAAAGAAACTCTAAAGAAAATATAAAGAACTTTATGAAATACACGCCAAAAGATATTAAATACGAATGCGAAAAATGCGGCCTCAAAGTTGATTCGTTTACCGCCCAGTTAGTAACAAAACGCACTACTCGCAAGATATGCATGCCTTGCTACCTAAGAAGGAACGAAGCGATGGGCGATGCCGCCGTCAATGCTAAGCCACCCCTTTCATAAACCATGCAAAAAGAACACACTTGCACCGTGACCCAAAAACTAGCCCATCAAGCGGCTTTGTTGTATCTTGCCCTTAAAGGGCGGTCTGCCAAGAATGTTATCCGCTTGGAGAATGTTTTTGGGTCACCAGATCGCCCTTTTTTAGTGCACTGCTATGATTGACGAAGGCATCATCAAAAAAAGTTTTATTTGCTCATACTCGCGCAAATCGGAGGAGGATGAGAGCAAACAAATCCAATCCATTCCTGATCAAAAAAAGGTGGAGCGCGAACTTGCCAAGCGAGATAACATTGTCATTCCAAGGAAAAATGAGCGTTCCGAGGAAATGTCCGGCGGCGTACCCGGTAGGCCGGTATTCGGAGATTTGATCCGCGAGATTGAGAAGCAAGATCACGCCATTCTGTTCTGCTGGCACTTTAATAGGCTTAGCCGCAACCCGATTGACAGCGGGAATCTGCAATGGCTGTTGCAGAAGGGCAAACTGACGATCGTCACTCCTAACCAGATTTTTGATCAAAACACCAACGTAATCGTTACGAGCGTTGAAGGAGCGCAAGGTAATCAGTTTCTGATTGAGTTGAGTCGCAACGTAAAGCGCGGGAATCAAGGCAAACGTGATAGGGGCGTGCCGAGCGGTGTTGCGCCTCCCGGTTACCGGAACGCCGGAACGCAAAAGGGCAATAAATGGTTTGAGCCAGACAACGGAGAGCCGAATCGCTTCCGTCTGGTACAAAACGCCTTGCGCCTGATTTTGAATGGCACGCCGCCGCCGGATGCACTCCGCATTTTGAACAACGAATGGGGCTTCCGCACGATCAAGCGAAAAAAACTCGGCGGCGGTCCGATCGCCGAATCCACTTGGTACGTCATGCTAGGCAACCCTCTTTACTATGGTGAGTTTCGTTGCTTCAAAGGAACACCACAGGAGAACTATTACAAAATAAAAGACCATCGTTTCAAGCCGATGATCACCGAGGAGGAGTATTGGAAAATACAAGATATTTTGGGAGAAAAACGGGGACGGCAGCGTCCCAGATTGCAAGGTGAGGAGCGCGGAGCGTTCCTGCAACTTTTGACGTGCGGAACGTGCGGCAAACTAATGAGCCACGACCCCAAAAGACAAATCCGCTGCCTCTGCAAATACAAGTACGGTGCGCGGAAGATGGACACCTGTCCCAAGTGCGGTTTGCACGAATCACAAGTGCCGGAGGAGCGCAAGCGCACATACGACCATTGGTTTTGCCCAACTAAGGGCTGCCCGCAGTCCGTTATTCATACTTGGGAAGTGGAACAGCAAATCGTCGCTGCGCTGGACAGCGTTACCGTCCCGGAGGAGTTTGTAACTTGGGCACTTGAATATTTGGACGAAGCGAACGATGAGGAAATCGCGTCACAGGAAGCCACATTAAAATCACTGCAGAATACTTATGAGCTAAAACAGAAGGAGTTAGGCCGACTGAATCAAGCGTTCGTGAAGGGAGGATACGAATATGACGGCGGCGAGGCGGATTATCAAGAAGCGAATCGCAAGCTGATTGCGGAGAAAAACACAATCAAGAAGCGCATTGACGAGTATGACGTTCATGCAGACGACTGGCGGAACACGGCGGAGCGAGGGTACCTATTCTGTAAGCAAGCGAAAGAAGCGTTCACGTCTGGTAACTACCGAACTAAGCGCGAGATCCTCACCACTTTGTGCGAAAAGGCCGTCGTTACGGGCAAAAAGGTCGTTTTGACGATTGAGCCGCCGTTCGTCTTCATTCAGAAAAAACTGGATGAGATCAAAAAGAAGTTCCCGTCCACCGAACTGGAAATAATCAGCGGAATGGCTCTTGATGTAGCCAATAAAAGTTTTGCTGACGCTGTAAAAACTGCTTGGCTCCCGAGGTCAGATTCGAACTGACAACCTACTGGTTAACAGCCAGCCGCTCTGCCATTGAGCTACTCGGGAATAAACTTCATAAGGAACTGACGGCCTCGATAACTTTTTAACTGCTTTTCTCGTTTTCGGGCCTCTTGGCGGTTAATACATTCTTCTGAATATATTAACTCCCAAGAACCAGGAAATCGGGTAGTGTAGCTTGTTGTGAAGCGATGGTCATTGTGTGCCCGCAACCGTTCATCTAGGTTGTTAGTTTCACCAGTGTATGACTTGCTGTATCTGCGGTTATAGACCACATAGACGTAATACATACTGCTTCCTATTGTGACCCAGCCGCCTTGCCCTCGCCAAATCCGCCGGTCGGCGGAGGCGAGGAGCTATACTCGGGAATAACAATAAAGAACACACAAGCTTAAGCGCCTGTGCTTATGGATTGTGTCGAAAAACGGCTTATTTTGCAACCCCAGCAGTAGAAGTTCGTTACGACACGTTCCGTGTCGGGCTTAGGCAAGATTCGAACGAACTTCACTACTGGGCTTCGCCCGGCAGACTACTCACTCGAGAGGTTTGAGGGGAGCTTGGGGAGCGTTGGCTACCACGATATCTTGAATAACAACTGGCGTGACGGGGTTGTCGCGAGCGTCGTGCTCGACTTTGGAAATAGCATCGACTACGTCCATACCACTGGTGACTTCACCGAACACGGTATGGTGGCCATCTAAGTGCGGAAAGGCAGCGCCAGTGACAATAAAGAATTGGCTGCCGTTGGTGCCGGGGCCAGCATTGGCCATGGCAATAACACCACGTACCATTTTGCGGGCGTTGATTTCATCACCGAATTTATACCCGGGGCCGCCCGTGCCGTGTTGAGCGCGAGACAATGGATCTTTGGAAAGTGGATCGCCGCCTTGAATCATGAAATCGGGGATGACGCGGTGAAAGGTGGTGTTGTCGTAAAAATTGGTCTGGGCCAAGTGAACAAAATTGCCAACGGTGAGGGGAGCGTCTTTCCCGTGCAGGGTAATAGCAACATCGCCCTGGTTGGTCTTGAGGGTAACGTTTACGTCTTGATTGATTGGGGTACTATCCATAATTTTTTGAGCGTTAGGCGGGTAAGGGATGGTGTCATCGATGGGGGAAACTTGGGGTGTATCTTGCGGCACCGACAAGTTTATTTCAGGGCCGGGCCGTAACACATAGACAATGCCCGCTGCCACCACGACTACCAAGACAGCCAGGAGGGTTTTAGTGCTGGTAATCATTAATAGTCGCGTAACTTCTTAAGCTTTTGATGATCGCGGATTTTTTCCAACGCTTTGGCCTCGATCTGGCGAATACGTTCACGGGTGACATCGAATTCACGACCAACTTCTTCGAGGGTGTGATTCATGCCGTCGGTTAAACCGAAGCGCATTTCTAAAATCTTCTGCTCGCGCGGAGTTAAATCGGCCAAGATTTCGCGGACATGTTCTTGGAGTATTTCGCGGCCGGCTGCTTGTTGTGGGGTGATGGTATCTTCGTCCTCAATGAAATCTTTGAGGGTGGAGTCCTCTTCATCTTCACCGACGGAGGCATCAATGGAAACGGTTTCTTGAGAAATTTTCATGATGTGGCGGACTTTTTCGACAGGTAATTCCATTTCGGCGGCGATTTCTTCGGGTAGCGGATCGCGACCTAAGTCCTGTAATAGACGGCGCTGGACTTGGGTGAAACGGTTAATGGTTTCCACCATGTGGACGGGAATACGAATGGTACGGGATTGGTCGGCGAGGGCACGGGTAATAGCTTGGCGAATCCACCAGGTGCCGTAGGTGGAGAACTTGTAGCCTTTGCGGTAATCGAATTTTTCGACAGCGCGGAACAGACCCATGTTGCCTTCTTGAATTAAGTCCAACAGGGAGAGGTTTTTGCGGCCGGTATACTTTTTGGCGATTGATACCACTAACCGTAAGTTAGCTTCAGCTAAGCGTTTGCGGGCTTCGGCGTCACCTTGCTCAATGCGCTTGGCGAGTTCGACTTCTTCTTCAGCCTTCAGTAGCGGCACTTTGCCAATTTCCCGCAGGTACATCTGCACCGAGTCATCGGAAATATTACTGACGTCCACAATGTTATCCAGCAACTTCTCGCGTTCTTTCACCTTGGGCTTGTTGGGCATGTTATCGGGCAACTCAAAGTTGATCAGGTTTTCTTGGGGTTCTTCGATGCGGATGCCGCGCGCTTCGAGTTCGGTATAAATAGCTTCGAGGCCTTCGATGTTTTCTTCAATATTAGGCAGGGCGTGCAGCATTTCTTCCTCGGTGACGAAGCCGGCCTGGAGTCCTTTTTGCAGCAATGACTTAACCGATACTAGTTGAATGACTTGCTCGGCGGAGAGGAGCGAGGGTTGGCCGCGGCGGACACGTGAAGCACGCTTCACGACTTTGCCGCGAGCGCGCTTCTTTAAGGAGCGGCGAGGGGAGCGCTTAACGCTCCGCGACGCACCGGCCTTGCGGTGTTTCTTCTGGCTTTTTTTACTCATACTGGGGCGTGGGAATACAAACTAGTGAAAAAGGTCACGAGAAAAATAATGAGAATCAACTAAAAAGGGGCCGAACGTTGAGGTCAATAATTGGGTGGCCGCCACCGGGCGACTCTGCAAAAAAATACCGCCCAAAGCATAGAAATGAGGTTCGATCGCTCTACCGTACCAAAATACACTGATTCCGACTAGAGGGCTAGGCCAATCCCTGTTGGGCCTTGACATGCTCCAATTCTTCTGCCACAGCCTGAAATTGGCGCAGGGCGTCATCGGCTGGTGCGGCCCCACTACCGGAGAGCTGGGTTTGTAGCGCCCGCAGCTGCTGTTCTAGCTGACGCTGGCGTAAAAACCGCAGCAGCGCACGTGCTTCTTTCTCGGGTGTTGGGCTCTGGGCTAGCTGCACCGCTACCGTTTCGGCCCGCAGCGCCTCCGCAATGGGAATGAATGGCTCGGGCAGACTACTAATTAAATCGCTGGGCCCAATGGAGGCATTTTTTTCGTTGGCGAGGAGTGGCAAGAGCTGTTCCCACAATGACTGAATGGCGGGGGTGGTGAGTAGGTCGGGAGCGAAGTCGGCAATCACCCGCCGGGCGGTGGGCTCCGCAATGAGCAAGCCAATTAAGTGCTGTTCGGCCGATAGCGCCATAGCTGGCGCTTCCCCGGCGGGATTGGTGGCAGACATAGTGGCTGCAGCTTCGGCGCGCGGCAAGCTAGCCAAGCGCTGCATGAGCATGGCTTCGGGAATATGTAATTGCTGGGATACTTCCTGAATCATTTCACCCTGCTGAATGATATTGGCGGTGCTTTTAATCAGCGGCAATATTTCTTGTAATAGTTCATCTTTGTCCGTGGGCGTACTACTGCCCTGTATTTGACGCAGCAACACCGCCGCCAGGGATTGCGGCGTGGCCAGGTACTGCGCCAGCTGCTGTGGCTCTTCAAGGGCAACATCGGCCGGATCTTTACCCGGTGGGAAAATAATCGTGGCGACACGCACGCCAGCCGCACTGGCCGCCTTGGTGGCAGAAATGGCCGCGTGAATACCGGCGCGATCAGTGTCGAAGGCAAAGTGGAGCGTGTTGGTAAACCGCTTGAGCTGGTCGATTTGTTCGGCCGTAAAGGCCGTACCGGAACTGGCAACCACGTTGAGCACGCCAGCCTGCACCAGCATGACCACGTCCATGTAGCCTTCTACCACAATCCCCACGTTCTGCTGGCGAATAGCTTGCTTGGCGCGGTGCAGGTTATATATGGTGCGACGCTTCTGGTAAATGCTGGTTTCGGGTGAGTTCACGTACTTACCTTCTTGCCCGGTGGCATGCCACGGCACAATGCGGCCACCAAATGCCACCACGCGGCCCTGCGCGTCATGGACAGGAAACATAATACGGCCGCGGAACCGATCGAAGTGGCGGCCGGTATCATTTTTGCCGACTAAGCCAGCTTCGATCATTTCGGTGAGGGTAAACCCTTTGCGCGCTAACGCTTTTTGAATCACATCCCACTGCATGGGAGCGTAGCCGACTAAAAACTCCTGCATGGTTTTAGGAGTGACACCACGCTCTACTAGATATGTTTTTGCCTTAGCGCCAGCGGACTGGTTGAGTAAAATTTCGTGATAAAACTTGGTAGCGGAATCTAGTAAATCAAAAAGGCGGCCACGCGTGTCCCCGGCCGCAGGAGCAGTACGTTCGGGCAGTGGTACCCCAGCGCGTTCGGCGAGCAGTTGCAGCGCGCCACGAAAATCCAAGCCTTCCACCCGTTGCACAAACGAGAACAAATCGCCGCCTTCGCCACAGCCAAAACAGTGCCAAATACCTTTGTCAGGACTCACCACAAACGAGGGCGTTTTTTCGCCATGGAAGGGACATAGGCCTTTCCAGTGCCCGCCTACGCGCTTTAGGGGCATGTACTCCCCAATGACATCGGCCAAATTAAGGCGTTCTTTAATTAGTTCCGTTTCATTACTCATCCCAACTAGCGTATCGCGTATACCTGCTAGCTGGTAGAGGGATTAAGAATTGCCGGAAAGTTTCTAGGAGAGCTGATTGTACTTGGTAACGAAGGCGTGCGGGTCTTGCCACCAGGCCATTTTGGTGCGGAATTGTTCGGGGCGCTTATAGCCGGGCAAAATAATGTTGCGCCAGGGGCCAGTATAAATCGCAAAGTGCAGATGTGGGATTTTCCACCAACCATTAGCGGCGGTGTAGCTTTCGGCAATGGCGCCTAATGGGTGCCCGGTGCCAATAGTTTGCCCAACGGTAACGGTGAGATCGCGCAAGTGGCCGTACAAAGAATAAAACGGTTCTTGGGTGACACGGTGCGTGTGCCCCACTACCACGATGCCGCCCCAGTTGCGTTTGATGGCGGAGCCAGCGCGCATTTCGGCCCACACTACCTCGCCATCACCAATGGCGTTCACGGGCGTACCAGCAGGTTGAACGATATCATCACCTAAATGCGTGGCCCATAAGATAATGCGGCGGCGTAGACGTTGGCCAAAGTGGTACCCCCCTATTTCATAGGCTGGCAGCGGCAGCGATAGCTGTGGCGGGGTTGGGTAGGCCATGGTTATTTCACCGTTTCAGGAAACAACATGTCGATGACACAACTAGCCACATTGCGCGATTTGCCTTCGTCTGGTTCATGGTGAATGGTGAGGTCGGGTGTGCCATTTAGCTCAATCACCATGCCGGCACTGTGGGCGACGTCGGGCGTCATAAAGTCGATGCCCACGAGGCTACTATCAAAGTACCGCGCGATGGCTAGGGCAGCCTCCCGAATTTCCTCGCCGAGAACATCGGTAACATCACGCAATTGCCCACCAGCATGGTAATTGGAAACATACGCTAGTAGCACTCGCTGGTTGGCAACCGGTACGCTCTCGAGCGTGAGCTGCTGTTTGGCGAGTAGTTCTTCCGTTTCAGCGCCTAGTTTAATCCGGCACTCTGTCTTCCGCGTGTCGTTCCAGATGGTAACCAGTTCATCCACAGTGTGTTGGCCATCACCTACCACGTGCGCCGGGATGCGCTCGATGGCGAACAAGTGCTGCTGATTTACTACCAGGACTCGGCAATCCTCGCCGGCTAAGTGCTGCTGTACGATCGCCCGCTGGTAATCCTCTTTAATATTGCTGTTATTGAGCGCCCGCTCGAAGGCTGGCGCCAGCTGGGTGGTGGTTGTAATCCCTGTGGTAATGCCGATCCCGCCGGTATTGCCCAGTGGTTTTACGACCACCGCTTCGTGCTGGGACATAAATTGCTCGGCGGCGGCAATATCGTCGGTTTGTATTTCAGCTGGGACCGGAAATCCGCCACGGCGTAACATGGCGGTGGTTAATATTTTATTCTCAAAGACTTTATTGGTAACGGCGCCCTGCCGATTGGTGCGACTAAAATACACCAGCTCGCGATGATCCTGGTACTCGAGCAGCATGATGGAGGGATCAATATCCTTAAAGTAAATTGGTACAATGTTCCGTCGCTGACTTTCTTCGGCAAGCAGCTGCGTGCTTGAGTTGATCATGCGCACCATTTAAGCCTCCTGGTTAATCCGACTAGTAACTAAACGCTTCATATATTGATCATGATTACTTTTGACACGATGGGCAATAGACGGTGCCACGGCCATTCACTTTGGTGCGCACTAGCTTGACGCTCGCTTGGCGGCAGGTGGGGCGCACGCACAGTTGGCCAGCGCGGCCGTACACTTTTAATTTTTTAACAAAGTTGCCAGAGCGGCCTTTAGTATCGCGATAGCTATTGAAAGTGGTGCCACGGTACTTAATGGCTTGCTTGATGATTTGTTGGCAGGCGCGGTAGAGCAGCTTTAATTCAGCGTGCGTTAAGTCGTTAGCGGGCCGCATGGGGCGGACGCGAGCCATAAAGCAGGATTCATCCACGTAGATGTTACCTAACCCCGCAATAATGGCTTGGTTGAGCAGTACATTTTTAATAGCGGTGGTGCGGTGAGTGATGGCATCGCGGAAATTCTCCCAGGTAAAGTCGGGTGTGAGCGGCTCAATGCCGTAGGTTTTCACAATCATGTTTTTCGCTTCCGTTGATACCAATTCGACATAGCCAAACTGGCGTAAATCGTTAAAGAACAAGCGGGACTGATCGTGGAAAGTAAAAATAATGTGGGAGTACTTATTGGGTAGTTCTTCCGCTTTTGGTACAGCTGGCCAACTGTGGCCGCCAGCAATAATGTCTTGGTTTGATTGAAAAATGAGCTGCCCGGTCATTTTTAAATGCAGCAGCATGACGTGATCGCTCTTTTTGAAAGAAAAAATGAGGAGCTTGGCGCGACGGTCGATATCGGCCACGGTTGCACCGACCAGAAATTTTTTAAGCGCAGTAACGTTACCCACGACCATTTTGGGCTTGGTTGCAGTAACGGCCGTGATTTTTTTCCCGCGCAGTACGACGCGTAAATCTTGGCGAATGGTTTCGACTTCGGGTAATTCGGGCATAGGGGGAGCTTATACCAACTTAACCTAATCACTGCCAGTCATTGCGAGCCTGCCTGCCGGCAGGCAGGGCTTGGCGAAGCAATCTCAGCGTCCTAAGCTACGAGATTGCCGCGTCACCGACTCCTCGCAATGACGCACGGGAACAGGTTCGCATGACGACGAAGGGATCTCGCCTCGCAATGACGGCTGGTAGAATGAATCAACGGGGGTTGGTATTAGGAATTAGGAAGAGTGGAGGGATTAGAAAATCGAGCTAACTCAATAGCTTATTCGCTTGTAGCTTTTTAGCAACTTAACTGCGGCTGACTAGCTAACTTGGGCCAGGTCTTTGATGGGTGGGCCGTTGATGACTTTGCCAGCTGGTGAATAGCGACCGCCGTGACACGGGCAATCCCACGTTTTTTCCGCATTATTCCAGGCCACAATACAGCCGGCGTGCGTGCACACGGGTGAAAGCTGGGTAACATTGCCTTGCGGGTCTTTGTACACGGCTACTTTTTTACCGTTCAGTTGCAGCAATTTGCCTTCACCGTGCGGGACGGCAGTTACATCTGAACCTTCGGCGCGAGTGAAGCGATCGAGCAAGAAATGGCGAGCATTGGACATGCCAATTTTAGACATACGGTGGAGGGCAGAGGGAGCGAGGCTTAGGCGCGATGGTCGGTATAGTTTTTCCCAGGCATGAGTGCCAGTCAAAATGAGTTGTGGCAGCATCATGCCGGCGACGGTGCCGAACGTCATACCATTACCGGCGTAGCCAGTAGCCAGGTAGACATGTTTGGCGCCGGGCGCGCGGCCAATGTACGGCAGCAAATCAATGGATTCAAATACTTGGGCAGACCAGCGGTATATAATTTCTGATTCGGGAAAGCGCTCTTTCACATAGCACGCCAGTGCGGCGTAGCGTTCTTCCGCATCGGTAGTAATTCCCGTTTTGTGATCTTCGCCGCCCACAATGAGGAGCGGTCCCTCAGGAGTGGTGTAGCTGCGTAGATAGTGGTACGGCTCATCGGTATCCCAATAGATCCCTTCGGCAATTGCGTCTTTAATTTTGACCCCCAGTACATAGGAGCGGTACGCCTCTACTTTGGATTGCACCAGCAACATTTTAGTAATGGGTGTGTGGGTAGCCATGATGACGTCGTTGGCGCGAATGGTGCCGTGATCCGTGGTGATTACGCACGGCGTGCCGTTGGCAACATCTGTTACCCGCGTAGCTTCATGGATGGTGCCACCCGCGTCAGTTATCGCAGCCACTAGCCCCTGTAAATATTTGAGCGGATGAAATTCAGCTTGCTGGGTAAAAGCAGCGCCGCCAGCGGTGGCAAAGGGTAACGGGACTTCGGCGGTAAATGTGGCTGGCACACCCAGCGCAGTGGCTGCTTGGGCCTCGGCTTGCAGTGCCTCTACTTCACTAGCCTCCTCGGAATATAAATAACCGGAAACGTAATGCCAGTCGCAGTCTATATGGTAGCGCTCCACATTCGCCGCAATTTTGGCAATGGATGCTTTAGTGGATTCGGCCACTAGCGACGCCTTCTTGGCGCCGAGTTTCTTTTTAAGGTCCTTGAAGCGGGTATCAATAATCGAGGTGACGTGGGCGGTGGTGTACCCGGTGACGCCAGTGCCAATTTTGGATGCTTCTACCACGATTACTTTCTTGCCTGCCTCGACTAGTGCTAAGGCGGCCGTTAACCCGGTGATGCCAGCCCCAATAACCAAAACATCGCACGTTGCGTCGTGCACTAGGGGCGGAAACGTGGGCAAGGTTGCTGTGTCCATCCACACTGATTCATTTTTGGCGTGACTGGTATCCTTCTTCCCGCACTGGCAATTCTCACAGGGGCTCATAGGTATGAGCGTACCGCAGGGAGCTGGCTTTGACGAGATGTTTTTGGACTACTTACGCCACGAACGGGCCGGCAAACGACAGGCTGGTGTTGGGTTGTATAGTGCAGGTGGCGCCAATGGGTAGGATGATTTCATCGCCCCCGATTTCATGGCCGAAATTAGTAACTTTGAGGATGTAAAGTGGATCACCGGTAGCAGTACGAGCGGCAAGGGTTTCGCTCAAGAGCGATTCAATATGAGTTTCAAAGGGTTGGTGCACTTTTGTCTGCCCGGGCGAGGGAACTTCGTTGAGTTCGCCGATAACTAGGGCGCGAATATTTTTAAAGACGCCGCGGGCGTCGAGGGCAATGAGCTGGCGATGCAAGGTTTCGGCATCATCCCCCACTTCTTCCAAGAATAATATGTATGGCTGCCATGATGCAGGAGTAATGGCGGCGACATCTAATAGATCGCGGAACGTTACCCAATTGCCGCCAATCGCCACGCCCTCTATGGCCTGCTTAGGAACGGCGCTGGAAAGCCAGTGATACCCTGGAGCGTGAAAGTTTAACTGGGTGGCCTTGCCGGTAACTACATCCCAGAAGCGTTGATTGGTTTTTGGATCATATAACCCGGCAGCATTGGCGTAGTGGATGGTGTGTAACCCGTGCTGTAGGTACAGCCAGTTAATAAGAGAAGTGTTATCGCTAAAACCAGTCACCAGTGTTTGCTGTTCTTTTAATATCGCCACATCTTGGCTCGTTAGCCGGCGGACAATATCGCCGCAGCCAGTGCCGCCGTAAATTGGCAGTAGCCAGTTAGCACCAGGTAGCGCCGCACGCAATTGGGCTAACCGGGTTTTTTCGGACGCACTTAGGTACCACGGGTCGCTGTCCACGTGCTCCACTGGAAATTCTTTGGTAGCAGGGAAGCGCTCCGTTATTTTTTTCTTCGCCGTTTCGTAATACGGTGCATCTCCCGGTTCAACGGCTGACGCCGTATGAACCAAGTGCACGGTACTTGCGGCAGTTAAGACCTTAGGAAGTGTGGTAGTCATAGATCAAAGTGTAGTTCCGCCACGATACTACCCTAGCCACACATAGGCAACATAGGCGATGAGTACGCCAACCACACATATGAGTGTAATGTGCTGGGGGGCACGTACACTAAAGCGGCGCTGCAGGTGGAAATCTACCCGGCGCGCTTGAAGGATGAGCAAAAAAGCCACGCCGAAGAAATAGAGCTGGGCCACCAGGCCGCGCAGGTTAGCAAAGTGCGTACCGAGCAACAACGCGTGCACTAAAACAAGCACACCAATGACGTACGCTAAGCGATGCAGTAATTTCCAACGGCGATAGGTTAGTAGCCTGATCATGGCATCAAATGAAGTCGAGGCGAGTACTGCCAGCATGAGCAAGGCCGTGAAGCTTAATCCCACGGCGAGTAAATAGCGCGGTGATAAAAAACCTAGCCCGGCAAATCCGCCCAGCTGATGAAAAAATGTTTGGTAGGCGTGTAAACAGCCGAAATAAAAGGTGGCTACGCCCAAAGCGCGGCGAGATCGTAAATACCAACCGCGGTGCGGCAAATGACGAAAGGCAAAACAAAACGGTCCAGCTAGCAGGGTGAAATACAATAGCGTCATGGCGGTTAGCCCGTAGATTTGGCTCAAGCGGATACTCTGGAACGATCCTTCGGGAATAGTCGCCTGGATATATGCATAAATGGCAATCGAACAGGTGACGCTGGCCAGTACTACGTAGAAGCGAATGTTTTTATACAGCGGGATCATGATTTTATTACTATATCGCAAATGGTGTTGATACCAACGTAACCTTATCACTGCTCTGTCATTGCGATTCCGCCAGCTGGCGAAGAAGCAATCCCAGGGTCTACCCTACCAGATTGCGCAGCCTAGATTGCTTCGTCGAAGACTCCTCGCAATGACGGGAATAAGAAGACTAGTCGCAATGACGGCGAAGGGATCTCTTCCTCGCAATGACGGAAAGTAGCACGAATCAGATTACGTTGGTATGACTTACCGAAAACTACCACTCTACGTAAAAACCACGCCCATGATCAGCGTGGTTTTTCTTTGGTTACCCGAGGTAGCCTGCTCTATAGAGCACGACGAACTAGTCGTCACTACCTGATCCACTGTTGCCTGAGCCAGAGGAACCTGACCCTGATCCGCTCGAGTCACTGTCTTTCTCTCCGTCGTTATTATCATCGTCATCACGGCGGTCATCTTTGCCGTCATTATCTTTATCGTGCGGTTTTTTGTCGCTACTGTCTTTAATGCCATCGTTATCATCGTCAGCATCCTTATTGTCTCTCACCCCATCGTTATCGTGATCGAGGCGGAATTTCCCTTTTTCGTTGGTATCGAGGATACCGTCATCATCGTCGTCTGAATCCACCTTATCAACTTTGCCATCGTTGTCGTGATCTTTACGACGGTTGCTCTTCTCGTTTACATCGAGAATGCCGTCATTGTCGTCGTCGGTATCTAAGGCATCTAAGATACCGTCATCGTCGTGATCCTTGAGGTGTTTGTCGCGCATGTCCAGGATGCCGTCGGCGTCCTCATCATCATCTACGTCATCAATATCGTCGTTATCGATATCGAAAGGATCGTCATCATCAACGTCTAAGATACCGTCGTTGTCGTCATCGGGATCAAAACAATCAGATAGTTTGTCATTATCGTGGTTAAAGAGGCGAGGATCGGTCTTGTCCAGCAGGCCATCGCTATCATCATCACTGTCTTTGACATCAAGGATATTGTCATTGTCGTGATCAAAGTCATCTTCATCGATATCATCCTCGATACAATCACGATCGTCGTCGGTATCTTTATCATCCCGAAGGCCATCATTATCGTGGTCTAAGCGGAATTTGCCTTTCTCGATGGTATCCCGGATACCATCCGCATCATCATCCGGATCGAGCGAGTCCTTAATGCCGTCGTTATCGTGGTCAAACGGTTTGGGATCAAGCGTATCAATCACCCCATCTTTATCCGAGTCTTTGCCGGAGGCAGCAAAGGTGGTAGGGGCGCTGATGAATAGAACGAGCGCGATGACGGTACTGGCGCTAATGAGGGAGAGAGGAGAGTGACGCATAACTTTAGGATATTAGAAAGTAAATGGTGATTTTAATATACCACAGTTCCTATATACCCTTCTCGATTTTCTAGCGCTCCCTCGACTAATGTGCCTACAAATCACTCTATATACTCAAAAATATAGGCTTTTCCGTCGGTGAAAAACTGGTCGCCAGAAAAGTTTTTGCCCAGTGTCGGGTTTACAAACTGTTGCTCTTGAACGTTAGCTATCTGCCCACTGGTACGCAAATCCGCTAACAACTTGTCTCGTTCAGTATCTATGTCCGGCTGTATAGCATGAGTTACGAGCCATTTAATGTTGGTATCAAAACTGGCGGTTCCACCATACACCGTCTTGCCATTAGGAGTTCGCAGGTTCGTTTGCTGAATTCGCCTCAGCCAAAGCTGAGAACACTGCACATAAACCTAAAACTACAAGCCATACTGAAGCGGCCGCTTTGCCCCTCACCGGAGTCAGTGCTCTCCAGGCATTGATCGAACATATCAAACTGACGAGTGACCAGAAGATTCTCATTCACGGCGGCGCTGGCGGCATTGGCACCATGGCTGTCCAACTGGCCAAGCACCTCGGCGCGTATGTTGCGACCACTGCAAAAGCAAGTGACGTAGCCTATGTAAAAGAACTCGGGGCCGACGAGGCAATCGACTACGAAAATCAACGTTTTGAGGAAGTAGTGAGCCAGTACGATGCGGTGTTTGATACGGTCGGCGGCGACACATACCAACGATCATTCTCCGTGCTCAAAAAAGGTGGGATCATCGTCTCTATGCTTGAGCAACCAAATAAAGAGTTAATGAAGCAATACGGCGTGACGGCGATTTCCCAGTTCACGCAGATAACTACTGAGCGTTTATTGAAACTGGCCGAGTTAGTTGATCAAGGAGTTCTGAAAGTGAACGTCGACAAGACATTTTCCTTAGATCAGGCCGGTGAAGCGCTGGCGTATCTGCGGAGTGGGAAGGTGCGCGGAAAAGTTGCGGTGCCGTTAAAGAAGACTAGATTTATTTGAGAATTTGGCAGTTTTGGGCTGTCAACTAATTTTTTGTAGAACTTCTTTGAAGCGCTGATAACTTTTTTCCCAATCAAACTTTTTACTCCACGCTAGTGCACCACGTGAGAGTTCCTCCCGAAGCGATGGTTGTTCAATGATTTCCAGCATCATACGCGCTAGTTCTTGCGGCGTAGGCAAAGGAGATCCGATCAGTCCGGTTTTTCTGTTGATGACCGAATCTCGTAGGCCGGAGACGTTGCTGACGATCGCGGGCGTGCGGCACGCCGCCGCTTCGGTCACAACCATACCCCAGCCTTCTTTCACTGAAGGCAGCAGCAGTGCCCACGCTCTTTGGAGAAGCTGAACTTTAGACTGATCGTTGTTCAGTGCAGTAGCCTGATTGTTCGATAGGAATTGAACATTTTTTTCTAGGTATAATCGCTGAATGCGCGAGAGCAAAGCCTGCTTTTCGGGCCCCTGGCCAATGATGATGAGCTGCGCTTTAGGGTGACGAGCCACAACAATCGCCATGGCGTCTATACATACGTCTGCTCGCTTCATCTTCACCAGGCGCCCCACGAAGACAAAGAGAGGAAACTGTTCTTTATGTTCTCCTGGATAGTAACGCCGATGATCTATCCCTGGGGAAGCAATATGTATCTGTGCTGGAGGTAGTCCATATGAGACCAGATCGTCTCGTGTGCTTTTTGAGATAGCTATGACAGGCGTGTGCTTGTAAGGTGAATAAAGAAACCGTTCCGTCCAGTACGCAAACCAGGAAAGAGGAGGTGGTAGATGGTAGAAAAAAACCTCCCCTGCCAACTGGTTAACGAATAAGAAGCGTTTGGATGACGGAACATACCATGGCGTAAACCAAGGTAGAGTATTCACCATATCAATAACGAGATCAGGCTTTACCTTCAAGCGCTGGTAATACAGCCAGGCGCGGCCATAGACACTCCAAAGGCCGCCTTGCCTGATCAATCGAATACCATCAATAGTCTCGGCAGTTGGAGAGCCAGGGAAAGCACGCGTAAAAAGGGTCACCGTGTGACCATCACGCGTTAAGCGTCGGGCGAGCTGCCAGATGAGGATCTCCGCTCCACCGGCACGGGGATTGTGGATATCTTTCCAGTTCAATAACAAGATGTTCATGATGCTAGGCGCAAATGAGGCGTTAGAGTATAGTTCTTAGTTAATTAACGATATAATCAGTGTAATGTCTATTGCACCCTCATTACGAGTTCTTGTGACCGGCTCAACCGGTCTTCTTAGTACTGCTCTGCTGTATTCGGCACCACAGCACGTGAAGCTGAAGGGAACATTTTACCGCAATCGCTTGGTTCCGAATGTTCCAGGGGTGGAATATGAAGAGATGGATATCACGGATCGTGCCTCAGTCGACCGAGTATTTCAGAGTTTCCAACCCCAGGTTGTTGTTCATACTTCTGGTTTAGGTAACATCGACTATTGCGAGGAGCATCAGGATGAAGCGTGGCGGGTGAATGTTATTGGAACACGCCATATTGTCCAAGCAGCCGAAGCGGTTGGCGCATGGTTAATTTTTCCTTCTACCAGCGCTATATTTGATGGCGCTAATCCTCCGTATGCGGAAGACGCACCGCCACGGCCAGTGTGCTACTACGGAGTAACAAAACTGCAATCTGAAAACGATTTGAAGGGTGTATCAGTGCCGGTGACCATTGTCCGTCTCACGACTCTCTTTGGCTGGAATAATCCCCAAGAGCGGCTGAATCCTGCTGCCTGGGCCATTGAGCAGTTGAAACAACAAAAACCGCTGGCGCTTGTCACAGACGTTTTTAATAACTTTTTAAGCGACCAAGTCGCGGCAGAGGCGATCTGGCGTATTGTACGGGGAAAGCATCATGGCCTTTTCCATGTTGCTGGGAAAGAGATATGCAGTCGGTACGATTTCATGATGCAGCTAGCAGAAGTCTTTGAGTTTGATCGTGACTTACTTTCACCAGTAGTGTTAGAGACTTTTACTACACTTGCGCCTCGCCCAAAGAATACCTGTTTCGACATTACTAAAATGCAGACAATGTTGGGTGTGCAGCCTCCAACTATTCACGAGAGCCTTGCATGGATGAGAGATCATGTACCGGAAGCTACGTACTGGAAAAAAATCTGAATATGATTGCCATTGCTACCCACGCCGCCCTCTACAATGAAGGAGCACTACACGGTCCTGCCGATGCCATATCAGAGTTTTTAACTGCACACAATGTATCGCATCTCATTCTCTATCATCCGCTGGCCGGACGATATTCTTCTTGGTTAGTACAAAGGCAGAATGGCCAGGAGATTCGCAAATCCATTGGTCCAGCGTGGACAGGGGCAAAACGATATCCGCTCGATGTACTTCTAACGATCAAAGCACTTTGGTCAAGTGCGCCGGGGGTTGTGATATGCGTTGATCCTCTCAACGGGATAGCAGGGCTAGTACTCAAATTATTTCGTCGAACCAGAACAGTTGTGTACTTCTCGGTCGATTACGCGCAGCAGCGGTTTTCCAATACTTTATTGAATTGGATATATCATTTTTGTGACCGACTGTGCGTACGTTACGCTGATTATTGCTGGGGCGTATCGCGCCGTATTGTGGCTGTGCGTCTAAGACAGGGAGTCACAAATGAAAGAAATATCCATATACCTAACGCACCCGCGTTTAACCGCATACCGCGCCCGGGTACACCCCATAACCCTTATGAGCTCATTCTGGTATCAGATCTTCAGGCGGGAATTGCTTTTCGTGAACTATTTGAGGCACTCCGTGAACTTATTCCAAAGTATCCCCAACTGTCTTTAACGATCATTGGTGGTGGAGAAGGAGAAAAAGAAGTGCGAGCCGAAATTGTTGCTTTGCAATTGGAGGAGAAAGTTCACATTCTTGGCAAACTCCCACATCGCACAGTCCATGAAATATTAGGCCGAGCCGGGATTGGCATCGCCCTGTACACTGATGAAGCGCCCTGGCGCTACTACTCCGATCCCATGAAAGTTCGCGACTATTTAGCCTGCGGGCTGCCAGTAATTTTATCAGGCGATCTTGACCTGGGTGAAGAGCTGGTTCAAGCAGGAGCGGGTATAGTAGTTGAGCCAAATACAAGCTCCATTGTGGGGGTGATAGAAACCCTGCTTGCCAATCATGACCAGTACAAAACCTACCATAAGAACGCCCTCACACTCGCTGATCGATATGATTTAGACAAAATTCTCACAGTTGCTTTTCGTAATATTGGGGTAGCTGTTCCAACAAAGCTATGAAAGACCGTCGTACACCTTCACTAGCCATTTCCAATATATGGCAACGCTCCGGTGCTCGTCTTGTTCTTTTATTGTTGCTAGCAGTCATCGCACCATTCACTGCTTTTCCTGATTTCATCGGCTACCGAGGTTTAGCGTTCGTTGCCCTAGCGATTATTGTGTATTTGCTATGGGTGCCGACACGATATCTGATGATAGCTGCCATAGGCTTGCTTGGCGTAGCAGCAGCTCTTTATAAGCCTCTCGAAGAAGGGGTAACTGAGTCAACGCTTCGTTTTGTATATTACGTTCTTGTTTTAGTCGTCAGCCGAGAATTACTTAGTGCGTTGCTGTCGCCTTTTACAGTCACTGCCCGTGTGAGGCACTATGTCAATCTCATAGAACAAGCTCATTATCAAAGCATGTTGAGCATAGCTTCTGTAAGCGCGGCGGCTCTTCGCTTCGTTCATATCCTGACTACTTCTCTAGTAAGAAAATCGATAAGCATACTTTTGTACGCCTTGAGACTGATTGAAAATATTGGAGTAATAGTAGCGCGACGCTTGGCGATCAGTGCACGATTATCCGAAGGCTTTATTCAGACGAAGAGTGCTGCTTGGCAACAATATACAGCCGTCACCGTTCCGCCATTTTTTAATCACGTCATGGGTGTAATGAGATATGTACTGATTCCGTTTCGATTGTTAGGGAGCGCTAGAATAACTTTTTTTGTGTTTCTTACCGCAGCAGTTGTTTTGCCGTGGTTTTTTCAGCCCGGTTATCTTTTTTTACTTGACTATGTATGGCCGCCCAAACTTGCACCGCCCATACTACCAGCTGGATTTATCACTGGCGTACCCCATGAGTGGGCCTTCTGGCTTGCCTCCTTGATTCTACCGACTCACCTTGTCCAAAAGATTGTATTTACCCTTCCTTTATTTTTGGCCGGCCTATCTGCTTCTCAGCTCGTTGACTGGTTGCTACGAGAGCACAATTCAAAAGTGCGATCGATAGTGCCCTCACTTGCAGCGGGCGTCTTTTATGCCCTCAATCCGTTTGTGGTGAGTCGGATCTTCATGGGCCAGGTTTATTTCCTGCTTGCCTATGCGCTTGTCCCATGGGCGGTATTGGCGATCCTTTGGTTTCTGAAATATCCGTCGTTGGGTAGGGGGATTGTTGCGGGATTAACTATCGTGGGTGTCATGATATCAAATGCTCACCACATGATATTGCTGCCCTTACTGCTTATTCCTCTATTCATTCGCCCTGTCCGAGCCCGTCAACTTTTCCGTAGCGTTAGCGTCATGATTATTCCCGGATTGATTTTTGTGGGTACTTGGCTGCTTTTTTACAGCAAGGCTAACACTTCCTCTGTCGATCCACAGGGCCCATGGGCACGATTACTGCAAGCGCCATTTAGTGGAAACCTATGGCTCGATATTCTGTCACTGACTGCCCACTGGAAAACTGATCTACTCTTTGCCTTTCCTCATGAGCTGCTGTCCCATTTTTCACTATTTGTGATAGCTCTTATGGTACTCATGGGGGTTGGAATCTGGTATTTGTGGAAGCAGCGGATTGTACACTCATGGCTCGTCTGGCAGCTTCTGGGCATAATGGGCGTGAGCATCTTTTTAGCCAGTGGCGTGTCCCATCCATTTTCAGAACCAGCTGCTGGTTGGTTGTATCACCACGTTCCCTTTTGGATTGGGATGCGAGACTCGGCGAAGTTTATAGCCAATCTTGCATTAGTTGAAATGATATTTCTTGGGATAGGTGTAGCAGCGCTAATGCAGGTAGTTCCGGCCAAGCGTATAGTATCCAGCGCACTGCTAGTACTCATGCTCTGGTTTGTTTCCCCGGCATATGGCGGCTTTGGTGGGCAAATTCTTCCAGCTGAGTACCCTGAGAGTTGGCAGCAATGGAATGACACACTAGTGGAACGCAAGCCCAAACCGAAGATGCTGGTGCTGCCGTGGCACATGTATCCAGCCTTAGCATTGCTGGACAACCGGCCGGTCATAAACCCAGCTGCTCATTTTTTTACCAATGCCGAGGTTATTGTCGGTGACAACAGTGAAGTCGGTGGTATTGGAGAATCGATAACAATCTTTTCCGAATCAACGCGACCATTCTCCAGAAAAATAGAGGAGGCACTAAAAGAAAGAGATAAAATTAAAAACTTTGGCGACTTGTTCGCTGATGATGAAATTACCTATATTGCGTTGCTCGCCGATGCAATTGACGCAGATACATATCAGTTCCTTTACAATCAACAGGGTTTAGAAATGGTTTTTGAAAGCCCGGAGCTCGTGGTGTGGAAAAACGACTCTCTGTAACATAAAGCAGACCCTAGGGTCTGCTTTAGAATGTTTGGTTTCGTTTTAACTTCCGCTACTGCTACTGCCACCGCCCCCTCCGCCGCCTCCACCATCAACATTACCATACGTGTTCTCTTGTCCTTTTGGAGCCAGGTTGGTCACATTACCCGCAACTTTGTTACCTTGAAAACATACCTTGACTGACGATCCTTTGCGTATCGAGCGACCCACAGCTGCAACATGTTGTTTTTTTGTGAGTGAGAAAGCTTTATTGATTATCTTTCCTTTAAGGGCATACTGAACGGTTACATTTTTGGTGGAGAGACTCAACGCTTCACCCTTCAAGCAAGCTGTTTTGCCAGGGGAGGTAGCAGTAACTTTTCCTGCGGCTGTTGCGACTGTCTTAGAAAACTTACTTTCGTCAGGCAATGTACCGCGCTGTTTGTGGAATTTTGCTGCGCCTTCTAACTGCTCAAATGTTTTGTAGTGTCCTGTGACTACTCTTGCGGCAAAGGGCTGCCAATTCTGAAAGGTCAGAGCAAAGCCGCCGGCTGTTAGCGCATCATTGACTCGAGGAAGAAGTGCAGCTCGAGCAGAAAGCGCTGGACCAAATGCCACTACCGTGACTATCAACACAACTATAACAATCAAGCTTTTTCGTCCTATACGAATCTTAGGTGCGAGCCGAGAAGAGAATATTCTCATAGATGGCCTTGGAATGAAGGATTAACTTATCCACAATAATACCATACTTAAAAGAGTTGCAACGAAAACGTGTCAAGGGCCATTTTTGGACCTTATATCAACACTAGCGAATTTGGCACGCACAGAAGACATCGTCATCGTATAAGAGTAGATTATCAACAGCGACAGCGCGATCACGGGATGCAGGAACCACGCCCGGTCGCGGACGTTAAGATAACCTTTTACTGCTTCAAGGGTGGGCCACACCAGGGTGGCGGCCGCAACTATGAAAAATACCAGTCGTGGCAGATCTTGCCGTCCGCGGAACATTATGTACCGGCGCTTCGCTTTGGTGGCGAGATAGAACTGCTCGACAAATAATTTCCTTCGCCACAGAAAACTACGCAGCTGGCGATATGAGGTAAGGTGCAGCAGCGTGTCTTTGGTGAAGGCATAGGTATCCCATCCCTGCGTGATCAAATCAACATGAACATCAATATGAAAGAATGCTTCCTCGCTAATCTGGGCGTGAGCGAACAACAGGTCACGTCGTACGAGGCAACCATTGGCACCGAGCGTGGGGATACGGTCTGGATCCATCTTGACCAGATAGTATGACCCTTTGTCTGAGACCTGCCCAAAGTGGATAGCTTCACTCCTAAACCAGGGCAGTCGATCGCATTTTCCTAGGTAGTAAACCACAGGATCACTAGCACCAAACAGTGCGCAGTAACGATCCAGGAGGGATAAAGTTGGATCGTACCCGTAGCGAAGTGTCTGCACGGCGACCATATCTTTATTGTCGTGGAATGGCTTCACCATGTTATTGAGCCATTCTGGGTGGGGTAAGACATTATCGTGATCAATCATCAAAATTAGATCACCCGTGGCGGCTCGCACCGCCACTCCTTTGTTATACTCGGCACTTTGACGATCCGGAGGAATAGGAATAATTTCGCCGCCATATTTTTTAACAAGGGCATGGGTCTGATCAGTCGAACCGCCATCAGCCACAATGATTCGTATACGATCTTGAGGGTATTTTTGACTGCGGACACTGGCCAAACATTTACCAATAGTTCGTTCTGAGTGATATGTGGCAATAACAACTGAAATAGAAGGTGTCTTCGCTTGCAAACTCATAGTGGTCCTCCCGTTACTCGCGCAGGCACCACCTCTGCCGCCGCTACTTTTGTCTTGTATTGTGATGCGCGAAGATTTAAGAGAAGTACGCTCATTCCACCTAATCCAAATGCAACAATCCCACTCTTGGCAACTCCCGCAATGGCGGTTGGTGAGAGCATAATACCGGCTGCAAAGACCAACGCGGCAATACCGAGCATAGGCAGAACCGCCCGGTCACGTCTCGCGAAGGCAAAATTGGCTTCTAGTAATAAGAGAGAGAGCAATGCATTCATGAGACCTATCAACCACAAGGCGGGAGCGTAGAGTAGATAATTTGTCCCGATAGAGAGTTTGATGATAAAACCAGGTGTTAGTAGATAGAGCCCAATAGCACCCATACTAATGAGGCCAATGAGAGTATAAGCGTAGAGGCGCACTCGTGGACTGATTACTGTGCCAGCATGTTCATGGGCGATCGCAATCGGCAGCACTACCGACACAATACCCAAATTGATCCAAAGAATCATTTTACCTAGAAGATTAAAGGCGCCGTAATGTCCGGCTAAATCCGCCGAGGCAAAATGCTTTACCAAGAGCACATCGGCATTTTGAATAAAGAGCGCCAAGAATGTAAATCCAACAATAAAGCCAAGATCGGCCGCAACGGGGCGCCCAGCGAAATATTTTTCTCGCCATGAACTAATGTCTGTGCTTGGTACTCGTTCATGGAGTTTGAGTTTTTTGCTACTCCAGATTCGGGCTAAAAACCAGGTGCCAACTACTGACACGACGAGTATTAAAGTAGCAGCACTGGCTGAAGGGAAGAAGGTAATTATGGTGACACCAGCCAGCAGCTTGAGAAATGTTCCAGCGACGGCCAGAGTATTAGTGGCCACAAAGTTTTGCCAGCCGGTAAAAACGGCTGTGTATACAACCGTACTGATTGAGAGCATAACCACAATTCCAATCACTACCGCGCTCCACACGCTGGTTAAGTGAAGTGCTTGCGCAACAGGCCAACTGAGAATAAGAAATAAACCAAAAGATATGATTAAAACCGGAGAGAGCTTCTGGCGAAGCCAAGCGATAAATTGGCGGTTGGCCTGCCAGTCTTGGTGATGGGCAAACACTGAGGTATGGGCAATCACAAAATATGAGAGAGCAGCACTGCCCACGCCCAAAATGCCGAGCAAGGCGACTAAACTCTGGAACTCACCATATTCGCTAACAGCCAGACGACGCGAGATAAAAAATTGGAATATGTATCCCAAAAGACCCGTAGCTCCAAATCCCATGAAGGAAATAAAGCTGTTTTTGAAAACGGGGTGCTTCAGCAGCTTGGCAAACATGTTGCAAGACTATCACGGCATGTATGCAGTTGCGAGACGCGGAGCGCCTATAAGCGACGTTTGGCTTTGAGCATGCCTACATCTGGCCGGGCTGGCGTAAATTCAAGAATATCAAAGCCGTGATCAATAAATATCTGCCGAAGCCTATAGCCAGTCCGCCCTTTTTGAAAAAGATGGTATTCTAGAGAAACATTCTTGAGACGTTTCCAGATATGAGCGGGTAAATTAAGAAATATATCAAATTCACTTCCTTCGATATCACATTTCAGAAAGTCTATCTGCGATAGTTTATATTTTTCCATAAGCGACTCAATCGTGCAGGCGGGCGTAAGTTCAATTGTACCTTGGCTATTGCCGACGGAAGCCACTCTAGAGCTGAACACAGATCGGGAAGGGTCAACCCTTAAGGTTACTTCACCTTCTTCTGGCGCAATCGCACAATGGATCGCGGTCACGTTCGTAAGGTTATTCAGCATGATATTCTTTTGTAGAAGCTTGTGCGTTGCTTGTGATGCTTCGACAGCCACTATACGAGCGTGAGGAAATGCTCGAGCAGTTTGTACCGTAAAGCTGCCAATATGCGCTCCTAGATCGACAGTGGTTGGCGATTCACCCAATGGATGAAATTTAGAATGGTCGTACGGGTGCTTCATAAACACTTCCGTCAGCGCCCACTTATCATCCGTGCCGGCTCGCACTGTCATGCTTGCACCATTACGATAGTGATACTGGATAAGACGATTTGACGATGCAGAGTTTTTTTGCAGAGCATCATACAGAAATGTCGGCCAGTTTTTAAGCTGGGTTATGAGCTGAAGAACTGTTTTCCCCTTATTCTGTAATCGGTTTACGTTTATGTCGCTCATAGGTAAGAAGTCCATATACTTGGCTGATTAGCTGCCGGATGCGTACTGGCCGCGTTAGTTTCGGCAGCCAAGTATTGTCATCAATTTTCCGGATCTGGCTTTGAACAATGCGTCGTTTGTGCATAATCATTTTACTATTTCGGACGCAATACATAAGAGCACGCCAAATGGCCAGAGCCAGACGGGGCTGGAACGTCAACAGAAGAAAGATACTTAAGGCTATGTTCAAAGCGAGGTGAAGTGGAATTATTTTTAACGCATACGGCGCCGAAAGATTTGCACTGTATGTTATTAGGCGATTTTTTAGTGAGTGGTACTGAAGTATTGGGTGAGAAATGTGGTGACCTGAGGTGCCTCCCATAGCGTGGTAAACTATAGCCTGCGGATAATACCAACATTCATACCCTGCCAGCCACACCCGACAACAGAAGTCAGTTTCTTCGAAGTAACACCAAAACGTCTCATCGAATAGACCGCCAGTTTGTTGCAGGAGCGCGCGCGGGAACATCATGCAGGCTCCCTTAACACCCAATACTGGAAAAGAGTGGTTATAGCGGGAGTCATGTATGTTCTGCTGGTTGCCGATGTGTCTGAGAAAACCAGTTGACGTAAAGTATGAACCGCACGAATCAAGTTTATCTGGTTCGTGCATAAAGATGAGTTTTGGTTGGGCACAGCCCAAGCGAGGATTGTGTTTGAAGGCCGCAAGCAAATCCTCAAGGCCGGTTGGAGTCATACGGGTATCGGTATTGAGGAGCACAATGTACTCACCTTGTGCCGTCTTGAGGCCACTGTTATTGCCGGCGGCAAATCCTGTGTTTGAAGACTGTTGAATGATCTGAACACTGGGATATTCTCGCCGCACAAAAGTCACACTATCATCCCGAGAATGATTGTCGACAAAAATAATCTCAAAGTTAGGGTGTGTTTGTTGCCTCAATGATTCAAGGCAGGCCGGTAGCCATACCCGGCCATTATAATTGACGAGAATTATGGATATTTCAGGTTTTGTGTTTCCAGACATAGAAAAATAGATAGCTATGATAAAGTGCCATGAAGAGTCCTGCTTTTAAGAAGACCCACTTTGGCTGAAACAAAAAATGACGCAAGCCGAATCCAACTTGAACCAGGGAAGAGCCAATTATACCAACAAGCAAGGGGTGACGAATACGATACTTTAGTCTCGGCTCCCAATCAGTCAGAGTGCAATTATATTTTGCGAGACTAGAAAAGTCTCGTAGATAATAGCGAGCATGAATTCGAGTCCAGGGAATCCATTTGGTGCGAAACGTGCTCCAGGTGAGATTATCGTACAGCGGCTTGTGCTCCAAAAGGTACTTTACCCGCTTGATACGAACATTTTTATCTTTTGTTTTGGGATACTCATGAGGTGCGCCGATAAAATAAAAGCGGTCTTTACGAAATAGCGCACGTTTATAATAGGCGTAATAGTATTTTCCTTTGTACCAGGTTGGCCACAGAAATTCGTACCCATCGTATCGTTGATCTTGAACTAGATTAGATAGACGAGCCCGTAATTTTGGCGAAAGGAACTCATCGGCATCAACTTGGAGTACCCAGGGATTATGGCATTGCTCAAGGCCAAACACGCGGTGTGGTTCAGCTTCGCCTACGCGTTCTCGAATAAAAATCTTGTCGGTATAACGGCGGCAAATATCAAGAGAGCGGTCAGTGCAGGGGCCGTCATGGATAACGATAATTTCCGAGACTATATCCGCGAATGAACGTAAGGCACGCTCGATCAGCCTCTCTTCATTATGAATGATAACTAAAACTGAAATCGGTAAGCGACTAGGAGGGACGATCATAGACAGCCAGAAGACTAAAAGAGTAACGCGGTAGCCAGAAGAAGATTGGCGTTAACAACCAGACAATAATTCCCCATAAAAATTTTGGCTGGTAGCGAAGCCTGGCAGTACCAATGCGTAGCCACTTCGGGCCAAACATGCCATAGACTTTATACCCCCTGGCTTCAAAATCCTTGACTTTCCAGCCGGAGAGGTGTTCTTGGAAGGGATTGTCAGGCCCCGGCGGCTGTGGGATAAACCCATTGGGCGTAACTATAATGACTCGCCGAGCCATATGCTCCATCTTGGCTAGAATATGAATACCCTCGTCTTTGGGTACATGTTCAATGAAATCCAGAGCAGTAATGACATCGTATGTTTCTTCACTCTGCCAATCGCGAATATCTTGACAGATCACCTTTCTATACTTGGTATAGTGCCGCTGCTTAAGAGCCGTTTCGGAAATGTCCAATCCATCAAGTTGGTGGCCTCTTGTTATAAAATAATTAACCGGCGAGTTGATCCCGCACCCCACGTCAAGCACGGTTTTTGCTCTCCAGACAAAAAACCAGAGTGGCAGGTTATTGATGAGATGCACCCATTGGCCTAGTGAATAGCGCATACGTGTAGAATACGCTATTGTTATCTTCACGAGAATCTATGAAAAAAAACAACCCACCATTACATATTTTGGTAACCGGAGGCACCGGCTTTATTGGCACACATCTCGTGAATGAGTTAGTGCGACGGTATCAAAACGCCGCCATTGATATCGTCGACGATTTGTCGAACTCATCTGTCAGTGAGGCACGGAAAGAATTTTTCCAAAGGCACGGGATTAATTTCTATAAAGCAAAAGTGGGGGACTTTGAATCTCCGCCGGGCCGAAAATATGACTTTATTTTTCATTTAGCTAGCCCGGTCGGTCCTGTCGGTGTGCTGAAATATGCGGGAAGGATGGGGGCAATGATTGTGAACGATGCAGTCAAAATGGCACAATTAGCGCTTTGCGACCAGGCGAAACTGTTGTGCATATCTACCTCGGAGGTATACGGAAGCCATCCTGAAAACAATAGACCGCAGCACGAGGATCTTCCGAAAATAGTTCCGGCAAATGTTACGGTACGTCTTGAATATGGCACGGGCAAGCTCTTAATGGAGATTGTGCTGCTTAATCTGATGAAGGTCGAGCCACTGCACGTCAATTTTATTCGGCCATTCAATATCATTGGCCCCTATCAAAAAGGGGAGGTGGGATTCGTGGTGCCGCGATTTGTGCAGGCGGCGCTCGCCAATGAGCCACTAACGGTCTTTGGGGATGGACTACAAAAGCGCACATTTACGCATGTATCGGATATAGTGCGGCCAATGATCGATCTGATGAACACCAAGTACCGGGGGAAAATCTACAACGTCGGCAATCCTGCCAATATTTGTTCTATCACCGAATTAGCGGAACGCATTGTCCGTGTGACTCATTCGTCGAGTGAGATTCACTACGTCGATCCCAAAAAAATCTACGGATCGCTCTTTGAGGAAGCGTGGAATAAGATACCGGATGTCACGCGAATAACGCACGATCTAGGGTGGAAGCCGGAATTTTATCTTGACGAAATCTTGCAGGAATACGTTGACTTTGCGCGCGGAAAATTGGATTTTGAAAACCCACAGTTTGCCAACATACGCATGAAGAGTCGATGAGACGTCGTTCGATGATGGAAAATGCCTCTCGTGCACTCGTTTCAATCATTGTCGTTAATTACAATGGTGAGCGGTTTCTAGAAAAAGCATTTACCTCGTTGCGACAACAGACCTACCAGCCCTGTGAAGTGATCTTTGTTGATAGCGGATCAAAAGATAATTCTGTTGCCTTTACACGCACCCATTTTCCTGAAGTGCAGGTTATCGCGTCAAGTAACCGCGGTTTTGGAGCAGCCTGTAATCTTGGGGCACATCATGCCAAAGGATCATACATTCTCTTTTTAAATGAGGATATTCATGTGCCGCCAACGTATGTTGAAGAGCTTTTTAATGCTTATGGAGCAATACACCAGCGGGACAAGCGCATTGGTGCCCTGACTTCTTCTCATGATACGTACGATGGCACCAGAAAACCGGATATACGGCCGGGGAAGATTGACCCCTTCGGATACCCGGCACCCGTCCGAGGCTCGGAAGAGTATGCCGCCCTTATTCCGGGATGTCCTTTCTTTATGTCTCGTCAGCTTTTTCTAAAAAGCGGTGGATTCTGCGAAAACATTTTTCTCTACAACGAGGATACCGACTTATCGTGGCGACTCGCGCTCATGGGATATCATCAATATTCAGCTCCCCATGTTCGTCTTTACCACTGGGACGCTGCTTCTCTGCCAGGGTTCCCCCCACAAAAAATTTACTACTTTGTCTATTCCACCCTTGTGTGCATTTTTAACAACTACTCAATTGTATTCTTGTCATTTTTTTTAATCCTCAATCTTCTTTACACGGTGTTCGCGATTCAGCTAGGGCTGCTCATATTCAGCAAAGGCAACATCGAATATTCCCGAGCTATTTTTAGCGGTATTTTCGATTTCTTTCGCAAGGCGTCTGGCATGATTCCGTTCCGTCGCCGTGTGCAGCAGATGCGAGTAATCAGTGATATTGAGTTTATCTCGCGGTATATGCACTTCCGGCCTAGTCTTCTGGTCGCCCGCTCGTATCGTAAGCTCTAAGGCGTGATCGTGCTGTTGTCCAGAGCAGGTAGCCAAGCAGCGTAATGAGTGTGGCTATCGAGACAAAAGCTCCTGCAAAAAATATGCGACGGGGCGTAAATTCCAAGGTCAATTCGAGATCATACCCACCGTCGGAACGCCGAACCAGAGACTGGCCAAACTGGTTTTGCAGATAGTCCAAGTCAAGTAACCAGGCATTGGCGTACTCATTCGCGCGCCGGTGATAGGTATCATCAATAGTTGGTAGGAACCAGCTCTTCCACAGCGCTCCAGCTGGCTGGTTATTTACTTTGAGCTTCCATCCTGGGTGCCAGGCATGGCTAAAGACTATTGGTATATCCCCCCGCACGTTGTAGAGGTGAATCTGATACTTCATTTCATTGATTTTCTTGACCTCAATCGTCGTGGAGTCAGCTGATTTGATGGCGGTAGTATTAAAATCTCCTTCGGTAAGAAAAAATGCCGTACGAAGATCGTAGTCTTCTTGGTTTGTTAAATACCGTTGTAGTTCATGTGGAGACCGATACGAGACCACCGTGTGGGGAATGTAGAAATGCGGCAGAAAATCGTTTGGGTTATGGTACACGGTGTAGGGTCCGGAAGCTACCAGGGGAACATAATCGAGTTTTTGGATCAGTCGATGCCAGTCCTCGGTGGCTGGGAAAGCTTTCCATAGTTCTTGAGAGTACGGCCACCCAATGAAGCCGTCGCGGTAAACAAAGGAAGAGTTGTTTTCAAAAATAAAGCCGATGTTCATCAGAGCGAACAGTCGCCGGAGTGATTCGTAATCTTCGGCCTCAACCCGGGCAAGAAAAAATTCAGGCGTGAACACAGCGCTGCCGGGAATAGTGAAGGTAGATAAGCCAGAAAACGCATGCTTACCACCCAGCAGCGCCAGTGGGGAAGGGCCAACATAGGCTCCGCCATCCGCACCTTCAATAATTTGATAAACAGAGTTAGTGAGCGGTGTGGTCAGCCACTTGCCATCGGTCTCTATGTTTTTTACCGCCGTTAGTATGTCTACAAAATCAGATGGAAATTGATTAGAAAGCCGTATGTTATTCGTATCCGACATAATGGTGTTGACGACCTTTCCAGTCAGGAATGGGAATGAACCATAGAGCAGCACCACTATCAGCCAAGCTACTAACACGCCACGAACGGCATAGCGGGAGATATGCGTAAGCACATAGCGCAACCCCATTCCCAAGCAGAGGGCGTATAAGAATATGTATGGCACGACAAAGACGCCATAGAAACTACGGAACATGGCAAAACCCGGCAGGGAAAAAAGGGCAGCGTATCCCCGGGGTCCAAAGAGGCCGAACAGGTTACCAGTTATGAAAAAGAGCGCTCCGGCAAACAAGAGGACGCAAGTGAAGAAAAGAATGCGCTGTTTGCGCTGCTGGCGAGTGTTCAAAAGAACTCCTAAGAGAATCACCGCGGGAAATGAGAAAAAGACGGCCAGGCTGCTAATGCCATAACGAGTAAGGAGATCCAAGAAGTATGGAGCGACATTCGTGCGCACATAAAGGGAGTATTGAGGAAAAGCCGTGAGATTATAGACCAGCTTGACCATCGGCCGGACTCCCTCAAAATATGGCAATCCCCGCACGGTTTTACCGGTTTCCGTGAAAGCATTCTGGTAAAGCGTATTAGATGGAGAAAATAGAGAGGCTAGTTGAGGAATTATCTGGAAACTATGGAGCAGCAAAAAGAGAGGTATAAAAATGGCGAGTCCACGCAGCAGCCACCTCACTTTTTTGTGGAGCGCGGCGTAGACAAACAGCAAAGGAAGTACGAGTGGCCAGAAAGAAAAAAGAGCCGGAGCGGCGTAAGCACTAAAGTTTGGCGCAAACAAAACGGTCAGCAACAACCCGTACAGAAGATGTTTGGTTTCCTGGCGTTGGATATACCGTAGGAACAGCCAGACTAACAGCGGATATGCAGCGATCTGGTGCCAGCTATACAGTGCTTTCTGCCAGTTATATGCCATGACGGGTGCCAGGACGAAGAAAAGTGCGCCGAGAATAGCAGACAGCCTTGTTATCCCCTCATTTTTTTCACCAAGATGAAGGTCGCGAATGATTAAATAGACCGAAAGGAATGCAGTTGCCAAGAGCAAGCCATTGAACGTGCTGAGGACGAGGTAAACCTGATTAAAGAACAAAAGGTGCAAGCCTTGCAGCAGCAGCAGAAAGGGAATTAAAAAGTAGGCGGGGTTGTGAAAGCCATAATCGTTAATGTTGATTTCTGAGAGACCGTGGTGTTTGAGCCATGCTCCGGGATCAACAAAATAGAGCCGCGAGGAATCACCGCCAAAATCTCCCTCGCCCGGGGCAAACCAAAAGAAGGGAATGAAAAATAAAATAGCGGCAATAAACAGAATTGGACTGATATTCCATACCTTCCAACGTTTGCCGGGTGAGAAAACCATACAACTTTATCATAGCCCATTTTGCCGCCTACCCAACCATCGAGTATCGTAATGTATGTGCTGAATATTCCCTTTAAGACATTTCTGGCAACCCTTGATCACACACTGGGGAACTGCCAGACAATTTTGGATGTTGGTTGCGGAGGAAATTCACCGCTACACCATTTACCCCGAAGAAAATACACGGTGGGAGTTGATGGATATGCTCCTGATATTGAATCTAGCAAGAAAAATAACTGGCATGATCTCTACTACGTATCCGATATCCAAACGATTAACAAGCAATTCCCTCTGAAAAGTTTTGACGCCGTCATTGCCCTCGATGTTATTGAACACCTTCACAAACCCGCTGGGGAAAAACTGCTCGCAGCCCTGGAAGCAATTGCCCAAAAGCGCGTCATCGTTTTAACACCCAACGGATTCATTCGACAAGCGGGTAGGGACAACAAATTACAAGAGCACCTTTCCGGATGGTCAGTTGCAGATTTAGAAGCACATGGCTACACCGTTCAAGGCATGTATGGCTGGAAGCCGTTGCGAAAAGAAGAAGCCAGCCTCCGCTTCAGGCCGAAACTTTTCTGGGGATTTCTTTCTGAGCTAACCCATCATGCGTATACAAGAAATCATCCGGAGTATGCTTTCTCTCTAATGGCGTGGAAAGATGTAGGCTCTTAGTTTGTGTTATCATAATTGGCGAGAAGGTGCTGGCAGTAGGTAGCGGTGTGCGCGAAGAGAGATCGTATGACTTCAAAATCCGCGATCGGTAGAAAATTGCCAAGGTGTCCCACAATATTTGATATATTGATCGCCAACTCACACTACTGGAGAACTGATGCCGAATGGTGATTGGCGCTTCAATAATTCGGTGAAAACCTAAGTGATGAGCGACCACTAACAATTCTAAATCAAAGGCAAAACGCTTGATGGTCAGTAAAGGAAGCATGGTCTGCAATACATCTCGTCGAAAAAGCTTCATCCCTACTTGTGTGTCGCGAATTTCCATCTTAAAAAGCATGCGATTTAATAATTGATAGCAATAGCTATAGACGCGTCGTAGTCTAGGATATGACACATGAGAGGACATATGTCTCTTGGAACCGATCACAATGTCGGCCTGGCTCGTTTGCATCTCGTTGATCATATGCGTGAGGTCATCCGCTTTTAGATCACCGCCAGCATCCATAAAGGCTATCAGCTCTCCCTGGGCTACTTGAAAACCATGTCGGACGGCTGCCCCTTTGCCCTGATTATACTCAAAGCACTCGATGTGAAGTTCTGGAAATGCAATTGTTTTTACTACTTTTTCGAATGTGCCATCATCATTCCCATCAATCACCAGAATGATTTCGTATGAAGGTAATGTTTTAGAGAAATAATTTCTGAGGGTAGCCAGCTCATGACAAATTGTCCGTGCCTGACGGTACGACGGAATGATGACCGAGAGATAGGGAGAAGGATGCATAATATCTTTTAAGTATAGCATCATTCGACTCCCGCGCCTTGATTTCTCAGCGTCTAACCTGAAAAATTGAGTTTCTGCTACAGAAGCACCTAAGAGTCTAGATTGTTCCTATTTTATTCGTATAATAGAAATGTTACACTTTTGGCCCCTTTTTATACTGTAACATTCTGTAACATTTTTCCTTTTTGTCCCCGACCCACCCTCCTCGTCTCTAATCCCGCCAGCCCTTCCAAAACCCCCAACAACCTTGTTACAATTTGGTTCTAGACTCACCCTCTCCGCATTAAGAAAAAATTGGGCCTTGTGCCCAATATTTTCTTTAATGTGTTGTGGTCAGTGAGATTCGAAGGGCATTCGAGTCGAGTGCCATTGAGGCCACTCGACGAGAAACCCGGACTCTGAAGGAGGAGCAAAGTATGTGCCATTGGCACAACGAGAGCGACGGGTGAAGAGGAATCCCTGCCTGCCGGCAGGCAGGTCACCCCTTCCGCCAACGACATTTTGTATCGAGAGACTGCCTTAGCTGAGGCAGTTGTGCGACCGCGACAGTCGCTTGATTGCTACCGAGAAGTCAAAACTAAGCTTTTTAATCAAGCGCCCTGTGCCTTTATTTCACTCATAAAGGTGTTACGCTAAAAACTATGTTTGACGGATTGATCAATGTATTTCTCCCCACCCTCCAACACTTCTCCGTGTTTGGCTATTGGCTGGTCCTGCTGGCCGCCTTACTAGAGTCGCTGGCCTTTATTGGCATTTTTATCCCCGGCACCATCGTCATTATTCTCGGCGGTTTTTTAGCAGCTAAAGGGTACCTGGATGTTGGCGACTTAATTTGGTTTGCTGCCATTGGTGCCATCCTCGGCGATGGTATTAGTTTCTACCTTGGCATGAAAGGAACTAAACTCTTTCGTCCCGATAATAAAATTTTCAAACTGTCGTACTTAGAAAAAGGCGAGCGGTTCCTAAAAAAGCACGGCACCAAAAGTATCTTCTTTGGTCGTTTTATGGGGCCAATTCGGCCCATTATTCCCTTTGTCGCAGGGATGTTCAAAATGGATACCAAGCGCTTTTATTTCTGGAATATTTTGAGCGCCTTTGCCTGGGCAGCCTTGTATGTACTGCTGGGGTATTTCTTCGGCCAGGCCTGGCAAGCCATTGCCACCTGGTCAACCAGAATAGGCATTTTTATCCTGTCCATCTTTGTATTTCTCATTATTGTCTATGCGCTCCGGTGGTTGGTTATCCGCCAAGGCAAACAAGTTTTTGCGTTGATAGTTTCTCTGTCCCATTCAATTCAGCAGGCAGTGGTGAGTAATCCCGACATTCAAAAACTGGTAGCCCGACATCACCGACTGTTCGGTTTTCTTAAGAACCGATTAACACGGCAACGCTTTAGCGGTCTGCCGCTGACACTTCTGATTGCAGCCTTCATTTACACCGCCATTCTGTTCTTCGGTCTCATCGAAGATTTTCTGACCGCCGACCCGATTGTAACGATTGATACGCGATTAGCCAACCTGCTGTATGTTTTCCGCAGTCCTGAACTGGTCAACATTTTTTTATGGATCACGCTGCTCGGCAAATCACTCATCGTTATTGTTTTCGCCCTACTGGCTACGAGTGTGTTTTGGGTGTGGCGGAAGCGAGAGTATGTGCTACCACTGTGGGTAGCTCTCATTGGCAGCCAAGTTGTAACACTGGTTGGCAAGCTCTCCCTCCACCGCCCACGGCCCGAGGGGCTAGTGCCAGTGTACGTTGAAACTTCATATTCATTCCCCAGCGGCCACGCTACCATCGCCGTCGCTTTTTATGGTTTTCTTATTTATGTCGTATGGCGCAATACCAAGAGTTGGACATATAAAATTAACCTGCTCTTTGCTGGATTGGTCATAATTGCGGCGATTGGGTTTAGCCGCCTCTATCTTGGCGTTCATTTTTTGAGTGATGTGTTGAGTGGGTATCTCTTAGGTTTGCTGTGGCTCATTATTAGCGTGAGCATGGTGGAGTGGCGAAACTCACGCAGCACTAGTACAACTGCTCCACGTACCATGTCAGCCAGAATTATGGGCTACGCCTGCGTTTTGATCGCCGTTATTGCGTATGGCGGCTACGCCTGGACTCATCACCCGCAACTCAATCGTGCTACTGCCGACCAAACAGCTTCTCTGCTAGTTGTTGAGAAAAATAGTTTAGTGGCCGCCTTTGAAGAGCGCCAGTTACCGAAATTTACGGAAACCCTCTCTGGCAATCCCCAGGAGCCCCTGAGCTTTATTATTCTTGCCAATAATGATGCCCAATTGGTTAATGCCTTTAAAAAAGCCGGTTGGTATCTGGCAGACCCAGTCACTGTTCCGTCTGTGGTTAGAATAACCAAAGCGGCTTTGTCGAAGACAAGCTATGACGCTGCTCCCATAACCCCTTCATTTTGGAACAGCGAAGTACATACTTTTGGGTTTGAGAAGCCAACCAATACTGAAAGTGTTAAAGAGCGACACCACGCTCGGTTTTGGAAAACCAACCTACAAACAGAGGGCGGCCGTATAGTCTATGTAGGAACAGCCAGTTTTGATACCAACATTAAATGGCTCGTAACTCATGCTATACAGCCGGACATAGATACTGAACGAGACAAGTTGTTAGCGGATTTGCGTACCAGTGGGCAGATAGCTAACG
>Ga0209726_10000790_pt1 | contig 56287 bp, 75 predicted proteins | sample Subgrocontami54m_FD_187453 | JGI IMG/M metagenome (GOLD analysis project Ga0209726, IMG submission 187453) | Subsurface groundwater microbial communities from S. Glens Falls, New York, USA - GMW46 contaminated, 5.4 m (SPAdes) (version 3) | ecosystem: Environmental > Aquatic > Deep subsurface >...
CATTTCTTCCATCAATTCGCCATTCAACAGGCACTCCTTGTACGACAGTAAACTTACTCGGAGTGTAGCTGTATCCGCTCACGGTCATGTCCACGATTTGTTTCCCATCAACAATCGGTGATGTCGGAACAGAGGTTGATCCAACATTTCCATTGCTCTTGAATGCTGACGCGAGGTCAACATTAATACCAGCAAGAGCCAAGCCGTTATTGATGTTAAAGATCGCAAGTAACACCACGAGTACCCCAGCAAATTTCATAAAGTGTCGCTGGAATGCGCCTTTCGCAAAGCTCGTTATGGCGCTAAGAGAAATTAACGTTGGCAGTGTTCCAAGCGAGAAAACGAGCATGGTCAGCGCGCCGATTTTCCAATCGCCGGTTGCCAAGACGTACAGCTGTAAGGCCATCGTGAATCCACACGGCAGAAAGAATGTGAATGCGCCAAGAACGAACGGTGTACCTTTGCTTTCTTTGTCACTTAGGTCATGAATTTTGTGTCCAATGAACTTAGGCATCTTCGGACTGAATCGCCTAAGCCACGGAAAGAGATGGAGCAATTGGAAACCCAAGAGAAGCATGACAAGACTCGTCAAAAGGATAAGATAACCATTCACTTGAGGCGAAAGGACGAGCACAGAACCAAGACCGCCAACAAGGGCGCCAAAGACGGTATAACCGATGACACGCCCTGCGTTGAAGTAGATATGAGGCCTAAATTTTTGAATGCCGCTTAGCTCCGGATACAATTCATTGAACTTTTCGGCCACTGCGAGTAGAAGTCCTCCCACAACTGCAATGCACGAGGAAACAGCTGCAAACAGACCAATGAGGAACACGACCCCGTAACTCATATGCTCGGAAATGGCAATGGTCGGTAGGAGATCGAATTGTCTAAGAATGTAGTACGTGGAGACGATCACAAGGAAAATTCCGCCCATCTGGAAATAGTCCTTCCAATTATTTTTATGAGTTTCCGGATGTACCACCTGATGATGATTTTCCCAAAGTGACACGCGATACCCATCTCCCTTGACCAGACTATCCAACTCGTGAATATTCGGGTCCGTCGAGCAGAAGAGTTCTGCCTTACCGTTGTGATGACTCACATGCACTTTCTCGACTCCGGCAATATGCCTGAATTTTCGCTCAATGAGAACCTCACAGCTTGCGCAATGCATGCCGTGAATTTTAAGTTTTACTTTTTTTAGTGGTTGAGACATAGGTAGAATTTGTAATTATGTTTAATACAAAAATACCTGCGGAAAGCTTTTCCCAATACGACCAATGGGAAAAACCGCAAGTATAAAACTGCTACCTATTTAATAGATTTTTGGATTGAGAATGCCTTGAGAAAATGCTTCCTTGAGAGGATTAAAAAGAGATAGATTCGGGTTTTGTTTTATATAAAGCCGCCAGCGAGTGGTGTGAAGACTAGATAGTAAAAGCAGATTACGTTTGAAAATTCCAACCGCAACGAAAACTACAGCGAGTAAGAGTAATAGAATTACAGTGAATGCATTTTGAGTAACCGTCGTAGTAAACATGCTCTGCCACTGTGTCAGGTGTTCGGTGAAGCTCATCTTGCAGATTTCTTCCATGCCAGTAAACAAGCAACCGCCCATCGTTCCGTCACCTTGTTTCTCCATTGCCATTGTTTGGGACGCACCGAAAAATGCGACCGAAAGAAAGGCAACGAGCGCAAAGCCCAAAATCAAACGAGTGAATTTTTTAGTGGCGATTTCCATAGATATGAAACTATTATAACATAAATTTATTTCAAAAGTTCGCTACTGGAAATTCCCAAAGCATTAGAGATTTTTTCCAAAGTCGAAAGAGTAGGATTCATACGACCATTTTCTATATTGCTGATATAAGCACGATTAACACTCAAAGCAGTCGCAAGGTCTCCTTGCGACATATTCTTTTTCAAACGTAGCTTTCTTAAGTTTTCCCCGAGTTTTTTACCTGATGCCATAATGATATGATAGTAAAACTTGCATTCTTTTGCAAGAGTGCAGTATAATGCATATATGTCCGCCCCCAATTCCCCCAAAACAAAAAGAGGAGCAAATGGAAAATTCCTCCCCAAACCCCTCCTTTTCCATTTGCGACATCCGAATTCAAAAACAAATGAGCCGAAGTTTTGCAAAATCCTTTCCCCAAAAAATAGTTTTTGCAAAACTTCGTCCGCATTGTTCCGCCACCTGCCCGAGACCTTGAGGGCAGAACACCAAAGAAAAATGTCCTTTCCTTTTTCAAGAAAAATTTCACCACCACCATATCAGAGAAGTAAGGAACATTTTTCTTTGGTGTTGCCGAGTGAAGCGAGGCAGTGGCGGAACGATTCATTCCACATCGGGATTTTGTTGGAAAAAAGTTCGGATTTTGTCGTACAGAGGGAGCCAGTTAGTATGAAGCCCAAAATAAGCTGGTGTTTTTCCTTTATTGACGGGCTCTTTTGGCGGTTCGAAAGTCTTTTTTTCGTCTACTTTTTCTCCCAACATCTGCATTACTCGTTCAGAGACCATTTTGAAGGCTTTGTGGTATGAAATCTCAACTTTCTTGCCATTTATCGTTGAGTTCGAAAATAAAAGGGACATAAGCAGTTTTTTGTCGTCGACCATTTCAATACTGCTTCGGTTTACATAAATCTTTCTCGCTTCCTTGGCCATTTGCAGGAAGGTTGACCCCATATCGTAGTACTTGAGGTTGGCGTTCTTGTGCTTGTTGAGGCTATCCATCACTTCCTCCTGTTCAATTTTGTACTGCTCGTACTTTTTCTGGTAAAAGTCTTCGCTTATTTTCCCGTCGATCTTGTCGTCATATATCTTGTCCAGTCTCTGCGTGGCTACTTGGTAGCGTCGCTCGAGCTCACCGGTGGCCTCTTCTCTGAATTCTATCTCCTCGCCGTGACTTTCCTTGAGAGCCGTTTGGACCCAACCAAGCATGTTCTCTATGGCCTCGTCATGCTTTGAGCTTAGGAGTTCGATATTCTCCGTTACCTGTAGATCGATACTTTCCTGTTTGACCCATTCTCTTTGCTGGCAGTTTTTGTAGTGGTTGCAGTGGCCATACCAGTGGCCTTTCTGTATCTCCCACGTTATTCGGCCTTTGCATTCATCACAGTGGAAAATATTCTTAAATAATGGATTGTGCTTGTTATATTTCGGTGTGCCATTGCTATGCATGATATCTTGGCACCGAGCTAGAAGGTGCTATGGGTAATCAAAAAATTGATAAATTCTTAAAAACCGGGTATTATATGGCTATGGCACTATTCAAAATCCACAATTCGGCAGTCAAAAAGTTGCTCGCACGCGATCTTGATTTGGAGCGTAATCTTCAAGAACTTTTTGAAGCAAATTTGGAGGAGATTTTGAATATCATTTTTCTTGCTCACGAATACTCAACAAGTTTCGGCGGTAGAATTGACACGCTCGGCATAGATAAAAACGGCTCGCCCTGCATTATCGAGTACAAGAAAAATCAAAACGATAATGTCATCAATCAGGGACTTTCATATTTGCGCTGGCTTTTAGACCACAAAGCCGATTTTGAGATTTTGTGCCAAGACAAAAAAGTGAGCATAGAGATTGACTGGGATTCGCCTCGCGTCATTTGTATTGCCGAAAGCTACAACAAGTTTGATCTTGATACGGCGGATATTCTGCCAATCAATGTTGAGCTTTTGCGCTACCGAATTTATGACGAGGACATTTTGTATCTTGAACCAGAAAATTATCAAAAGGTGAGAATATCCACATCCGGCATCGTCAAAAAATCAAGACAAGGGAAGGAAAAGACGGAACGACTGCAAAAAACCTACTCGGTGGACGACCACCTTGCCGGAATTGATAAGCAGACAGTTGTGCTGTTCCAAACTCTCCGCGAAAAAATCCTTTCGCTTGATGAAAACATCATTGAGGAAGCAAAAGCAAAATATATTGCCTACAAAACATCAACAAATTTCACTGATGTTGTTATCAAGCAGTACGGCCTCAAAATTTTTCTCAATGTTAAAAGCGGACAACTCAACGACCCGCAAAAACTAGCGCGCGACTTAACACAACCGAAGCCAATCGGACACTGGGGTAATGGAGATTATGAAGTGAAGCTAGAAAAAGAAAGCGAGCTCGAAGCTATTTTTGCGCTCATCAAGCAAAGCTATCATTTGAATAAATAGCGTTAAGGTAATCTCGGACCTTATACTTCTTGTCGCTTGGGTACATTGTCATATGGCTCAATGAGCGTTCGACCACTGGCGATGTCCTCGATGTAGAATCGCGACAAAGCATCGTAATAACTTAAGAGATTGAATGCGATGTCGTGCAGGTCTTGATCATTCACTTCCTGCCCAAAGTCTTTTTTGAGAATCACTCGGAGCTTCTCCAGCGTTTCCGGTTTTATTTTCACAGGTCTTAGTTCTCGGCATAAATCCGTACCTTGACCTGTTTGACTTCGTTGAAGAACGCCTGAGGCTCGACTTGAAGCTCGCGGCTCCAATATCGCTTCACGAGAGTTTCCAAGTCCGGGCTCTTGCCGAAGCAGAAGAGCACCTTGTGCGGATTTCCCCGATCCACGACCTCAAGAGAATCAGGAATAAATAATAAAAGCACCGCGACCAATGCCAGGTCGGCGGTTTTGTAGTAATTGTTTTCCATATTTTGGCATTTTCATCGTCATTAACTTTCTACTCTCACACATATTCTTTATAGCAATCAGGCAGGCCCTCTTAACACCCTCTTTCGGCGAAATTTAGAAAAGAAAAAGACGGCTATTTTGCGCCGTCTGATTAAAAGTTATAAACAAGGGTCTTAATAGGGTCTTGCGAGTTTTAGTCTTTTTTCAAAATAATGCTGGGACTGATCCGATATCCGGAGTCTTGGTAGCCATCGATAAAATCGGAGATGTTGAGCTTCTTGTGTATTATCTTTTTCATTTCATATACTGCATTCTCAATCGACTTTTGATTGGCCAAGCCCGTAATTTCGATAAGTGTTTGTGTCGGCACATAGGTTTTATGCTCGATTAATGTTTGGATCAGTTTGGACCGGCCACTGTTCGCCTCCAAGCGATAGCAGTTTTCGGGCGTTTTCGGTTCGCAATAGAGTTCGCTATCGACTGAAAAATACACCACCGTTTTATTTTTAAGAGGATGCTTTGGTCTGCTTACTTTGTCGAACCAATACTCCACTACATCTTTGGCAATCTTTTTCCTTTCGTCATCATCCTGCTTCCGATACTCTTTGATACTCGATAAAATGTTTTCCGTCTTGGCCACATAGTTTTTATATTCCTGCCGGGCTTGTAGCAATTCATCACACAACGTTCTTATGACCCCCGTTGTTTCTCTCAAAGCTAATATCAGTCCGGCATTATCAAAAGCATTTCGGACCGCGTCTTTCGTTGCAACAATATTAAATTTGTAATTCGTCTCAATTGAGACCTTTGTCATTTTCATAATCATTATCAGTTAAACAAAAAGCTCGCGATCTGTTACCACAAAACGTGATAGCGGATCGCGAGCCCTTGAACTCGGAATACCTTTCAGGATGCCCCTTGAGGCGATTATTTAACTGTAGATTTATTTTACCACTTATTATGCCTAAGTTGCCATAGGGTGTTGTGCAAAAGTTCATTTGTTGACTGGAAGGTACCTTAAAAGCCGCTTCCAGTCGGCTTTTCCGTAATGATACAAAAGTGTACTATTTCGGAAACGCCCAAGGGAGGTCAAAATCTATTTAGTAAATACTGGTAAAAGCCCTGTATTTTAGGGTTAAAATGTCACTCCTGGCTCTCTATATCACTACACTGACATAGTAGCTAGTTGACTTATTGGGATGCTTTCGTATATAATTGGATATAGTTATCTATATACCATCAAGATACAACAAAAATATGAGCGAAAACAGCTTCAACAAACGAATAAAACTAAGTCAGGAGATACTTGGCAAGATCGGCAGAATTGACGAGTTCAAGGGTCTTTGGCATGGCAGTTTGCGGCTCTCTCCGCAGATTTTGGGTCGGCTTAAGTCATCGGTGATCATTACATCTACCGGTGCCTCAACCCGTATTGAAGGATCAAAAATGAGCGACGAGGAAGTGGCTCGTCTTTTGCGTGGTCTGAAATCCAATCCTCCCAAGAACCGTGACGAGCAGGAAGTCGCTGGTTATGCTGATTTACTCGGAAGAGTCTTTGATCACTATCGCACGCTCAAATTGACCGAGAATAATATTTTGCAATTCCACAGTATTCTTTTGCAATTCTCTGACAAGGATCAATCGCATAAAGGCAAGTATAAAGATTCCGATAATGCGGTGGTTATGAAAAATGAAAAAGGCGAAGAGATTGTTTTGTTCAATCCGACAAAACCCTATCTGGTAAAGCCGGAAATGGAAGCGATTATTGATTGGACAAATCAGGAGCTGGAAAAGAAAGAACTTCACCCGGTACTTATCATTGCCAACTTTGTTTTTGAATTTTTAGCGATTCACCCGTTTCTTGATGGCAACGGCCGTCTTAGCCGTGCCCTGACAAACTTACTCTTGCTTCGCAATGATTATGCCTATGTGCCGTATGCTTCGCTTGATGAAATTATCGAGGAACGCAAAGACAGTTATTATCTCGCTCTCCGAGCAACGCAAAACAAACATAAAACTGATAATGAAGATATTACGCCATGGCTGAATTTTTTGCTTGATGCATTGCTGACTCAAGGCGATGTTGCTCGAAAACTGATGAATGCCGAACAGCCGGAAAAACTTTTGTCCGAAAGACAAGAGCAGGTTTTCGCTATCCTAAAAGACGGCGAGACCTTGGGTGTGGCCGAAATCGACAAACGTCTCAATGGTTCCGTCCCACAGGTTACTATAAAACAATCTCTCGCCAGATTGGTGGCTTTGCGTTTGGTTGAACGAGTCGGTCAAGGCAGGGGCGTGAGATATAAGAAACTTTAAATTTATGCCAAAGGAAATCGCCACGAAAACTAAAAAAGAAATTCATTACCGGTGCAAGAAGTGCGGGGATGAAATTTATTGGAATACGCACAAGAAAATGATTATGTGCAAATGTGGTGCCCTCGGAGTTGATGGGTGCGAGTTTTATGTGCGGCTCATCGGCGATGAGAAAGATCGTGAGATGATCAAAAAATAAATTTATGAGCAATGAAATTATCAATAAAGTGGTAAAATGAAGGTATGGCTAAAACTATAAAAATATTTTTGATTGATGGTGAACCTAATGGTCTAAAAACCGCGGAATTAAGTAATTGGGTTGGTCAAGCAATTGTTATTCCTAGAAATAAACTTAAAGAAATAAAACAACGTCCTGAATGCAACAAACCAGCAGTTTATTTTCTGATAGGTAAAGAGAGCGAAGAAGCACTATTGCCTACAACATACGTGGGGGAGGCAGAAAATTTATGGAACAGATTATCAACTCATGACGGCTCGAAGGATTTTTGGCAAATCGCAGTAGCATTTGTGAGTAAAGATAATAATTTAACAAAAGCCCATGTTAGATATCTTGAGAGTAGATGTTTAGCTTTGGCAACCCAAGCAAAAAGGTTCAATTTAGAAAATGGTACAGAATCATCTCTACCCTCTTTATCTGAAGCAGACATAGCCGAGATGGAAGAATTTTTGGAAAACTTAAAACTCTTGCTTTCTGCGCTTGGCTACCCAATTTTACAGGAAGTTATCTCTAAAGAAGAAAAAAATATTTCCGACCCACTTTTTATCTGTAAGGGTAAAGATGCTTTAGCAACTGGACGCATGACGAACGATGGTTTTGTTGTATATAAAGATTCAACCGCAACATCCGATATCTCGAAAGCGGTTATTGATCGTAATCAGAAAATTATAGAAAAGTTATTGAAAAACAACTATCTCGAACAAAGAGACGATGACTTATATGTTTTTGTTAAGGATTATGTTTTTAATAGTCCGAGCGCCGCATCAGACATCGTTTTGGGAAATTCAACTAGCGGTTGGAAAAAATGGAAAACGGAAAGTGGCAAGACATTAGAGGAAGTTTATAGAAAATAAATATGGGAAAGCTAAAAGACATTCCAAAAATTGATAGACCGCGCGAACGATTCCTCCAAAAAGGAGCTGATGCGCTTTCAAAAAGTGATCTTTTGGCAATTCTTTTAGGTAGTGGCATAAAGGGTAAAAATGTCAGGGAACTTTCAGAGAGTATTATCAAAAAATTTGGTAAAAACTTTTTAACTTCAAATTGATTATGGATCAAGAATGGTTCGAAAAATTAATAAAAAATTTAGTTTCCCTTCCAAGCGAAACTGAAACCGTTGAATTTAAAGAAAATAAATTTAACGAAGATGATATTGGAAAAAGAATATCAGCTCTTTCGAACTCGGCAAATTTGCACGATAAAAAGACCGCCTTCCTAGTTTTTGGAATTCAAGACAATACACACAATATTGTCGGAACTAACTTTTCACCAAGCAATGAAAAAATCGGAAATGATCAATTAGAATTTTGGTTATCTAAAATGATAAATCCGCGAGTTGATTTTAGAATCCATGAATTAAAATATGAAACCAAAAAAATTGTTATTTTTGAAATTCCACCTGCGATTAACCAACCAATAAAATTTAATAATATCGCGTATATTCGCGTTGGCTCTACAACCCCCAAGCTAATTGATTACCCTGAAAAAGAGCGGAAAATATGGAGCAATATCAATAGAAAGAGTTTTGAAAAAGGTATAGCTATGGAAGGTGTTACTGTGTCAGAAGTTTTAAACTTATTGGATTACGCAAAATATTTTTCACTTACAAAACAAGAGTTACCGAGCGAAACTTATCAATTTACAGAAAAAATGGCACAACATGGTTTACTGAAAAAGATTTTTGATAATAATTACGACATTACCAATCTTGGCGCTATATTATTTGCAAAAAATCTACAAGATTTTCCTACCGTAAAAAGAAAATCTGTACGAGTTGTGCTTTATAAAGACAATACGAGAGTAAATAGATTAAAAGAGCAAGAGGGTTCGCATGGATATGCAATATCCTTTGAAAATCTACTTGATTATGTAAATGATAAGCTTCCTCATAATGAAGAGATTTCTAAATCATTAAGGAAAGAAGTAAAAATGTATCCGGAGGTTGCTGTTCGAGAATTTGTTGCTAATGCGCTTATTCATCAAGATTTGTCAATATCTGGAGCAGGACCAATGATAGAGATATTTAATAATAGAATTGAGATAACAAACACTGGAGAGCCACTTATTGACACCGATAGATTTATTGATCATCCGCCTCGTTCTCGCAACGAAGACTTGGCCTCATTTATGCGACAGATTGGTGTTTGTGAAGAAGGGGGAACTGGTATTGATCGAGCTCTTATTAATATTGCTCTCTATCAATTGCCAGCCCCAAATTTTGAAAAATATGAAAATTTTACAAAGGTAACTCTATATGCTCATAAAAGTTTAAGGGATATGACATTAGACGATAAGGTGAGAGCATGTTTTCAACACTGTGTTTTGAAATATGTAGAAAATTCCAGAATGACAAACGCAACATTAAGAGAACGACTTGGAATTGGAGAAAGGAATTATCCTGCTGCTTCGGCGATTATCAAAGCCACAATAGAAAAAAAGCTTATAAAAGAATCAGAGAAACCCAAAGAATATGTTCCAATTTGGGCATAGAAATGATGTAGTGATTTTTAGGAATTTTGCCTTAAAATCCCTAAAAAACCAGCATTTGAGCTTAAAAGTCATGTAGTGGTCATGTAGTAATGATACAATCAAAATACATATGTCAATTCAAATTTTATCAAATCTAAATTATCCGATTGGTAATATCATCAATCAAGAATTACAGAACGCGCAATCCGCGAGAATTGCTATTGCCTTTCTAAAATACTCGGGCATAAAAGTAATAGAAAAGTCGCTAAATCAATGTTTAGATAATAATGGAAGTGTTGAGATTATCGCTGGGCTCGATTTCAAAACAACTGACCCACAGTCAATGCATTATTTGATCCAACTCCAGAAAACAAAGCCTAATTTAAAATTTTATTGTTACGGCGATAAAGATTTTAATAAAAATAGCATAGTATTTCATCCCAAAATTTATTTGTTTGAAGGTAAAAGAGAAACAACGGGTATTGTCGGCAGTACGAACCTAACGGGCGGAGGATTGATGACGAATTTTGAAGCGAATGTAATTTTTAAGGAAAACAAACCGCTTTATTTTTCACAAATCGAAGCAATTTATAATTCAGTAAAATTTACTGACTTTGTGTTCTCTCCCGATGAGGAATACTTAGCTGGCTATTCTGAAGTGTATAAGGCATTTTTACAAAACGAGCAAAATGCAAACCAAGACAAAGGTGTTCAAGATGTTATTAAAAATATACAACAACGAGAGCAGTTTTTGCCAGGTCCCGTTCCGTCAATTAAAGGCATGATAATCCAGATTATTAAAGAACAGCATACTAAGGGTATAGAGTTTGTACCGCTTCAAACAATCTATGAGGAAGTTGAGAGATTAGTAGTTGAAAAAAATCTAGTATACAAAATGGATACGTTTAGAAATTCTATTCGCGGTGAACTTAATACTCATGAAGATAGCAGTAATCATCCAAGCAATATACACCTGTTTGTTCGCTCAAAGGACGAGAAAGGGTATTATTCTTTAACTGATAATGGAAAAAATTATCAAGGTCGTTAATTAAAAAATTATGACAAAAAAATATTATTACGCACTATTCGATAACCAAATTGGCCAAATTACTTCAACGGGTCTTAATGAAACATCCAAAAATTTAATCAGAAAGTGCCTGATCAATTTTTTATTGCTTGGTAATTTTTCAGAAGAAGGCGAAAATTCAATTAAAAATAACTCTTTATCCGAGATGACGAATTATTACGGATTCAAATTACTTAAATCGGAGAGTTCTTTTAAAAATTGTAAATACGGTATCTAAACCGAAAAAGTATTTGATGACAATCCACAAAGCCATAAAGAGGCGGGTTTTGAAAAAGGCTGGCCATCGAGATTTGATACTTGGTTTAAAATTGCTAAAGAACTTGGTTTTGTTTGGTATTGGCCAAATGAAGAAATAAAATTTTCCGAAAGCGGGAAAATGCTATTGGATAAAGAAAAACCTGAAAACGAATTGATGGTTTTTGCTAATGCTTTCGCCAAATATCAGCGACAAAATCCGTTTCGTAGAGTTTTAAATAAAAATGTACCATTGATCTTGCTGATACAAACAATAAAACTCCTAGATAATGACCCTGCCTATAATGGCACGGGTATTTCAAGGTTAGAAATTCCGTTATTGCTCTGTTGGCAAAATGATAATGCCGAAAGTTTATATCGTGAAATAAAAAAGTTGCGCAAAAAACATGGCTATTCGCCAAGCAATGAAATCATTTTAGATCTTTGCTATGACTTATTAAACGAGACCAAAAGAGACGATAATTCTATCTTGGGTGATTATCCCGATGATTTTATTCGCAAAATGCGTTTAACGGGTTTATTTTCTTTGCACGGGGGTGGGCGTTTTATTGATATAAACACAAAAGAAGTGACAGCCGTAAATTATATTTTAGAAAATTATATTTCTTATCCAGTATTTACGACTGAAAAAGACTTTTTTGATTATATTAGCAAAGTGGACGCCAATTTGATTGCAACGCTCTCCGTCTATGAAACTCCTATCAGAACGACCAAAGCGGAGCTTGAAAAATGGGTAAATCATTATGCGTGGGAATCCATTAAAACTGAGATGCTTAATTTGGCGCAGAAAAAATCTTCCGAAGACGATATTTTGCGGGTGATAGAACAGCCTTTGCGCTTGGAGTTTTTAACATCTCTAGCCATTCTAAAAAAATTACCAAATGTTGTAGTAAAGCCAAATTTTGTTTCAGATGATGAGGGTTTACCGACAAGTTTTGCGTCTGGCGGAAACCCCGATATTGAATGTTTGGAAGATCGGGATACCATATTGATAGAGGTGACTTTACTAACAGGCACACAGCAACATATTAGAGAATCCTTTTCAGTACATCGACATCTTGAGGAGTATGTAAAGAAAGGCACTAAATCATATTCCGTGTTTATCTCGCCAAAATCCTTCATCGATACTGAGCGATATTTTGATTTTATCAAAAAGGATGGTTTGCAAGTGAGAATTTCGAATATTGATAAATTTGTCCACGGTCTTGAGGAAAAGAGAACGTTGAATGAAGCAACTTTACAATAAATCCGCCGAAAAATCCGTCCGTCCAAAAGTTTTGGGGGCGAAGCCCAAGCAAGCGGGCAAAAAGGAAAAATATGGAAACGGAATCAAAACAACAAATTCTTGAACGACGGAAAGAGCTCGAGCAGGAGCTCGTGGATATGTTTAAGGAAACCGACCCGACTTCGCCAAGGCTACGACGGGGCAAGGAGCAATTTACTTTACAGCACGTTAAAGACGCTATTTTTCATGAGGAGGACAATGACGACATGATGAAAGTGGTGGCGATGTTTGACCCCAGTAGTAGAACGCAGGGCGTTCACTACGGGGCAAGTCGTGGTGGAGATGCTTCGGAATTTACCCCGTTAGAGAGTTCGCTGTCTCTAACGGGGTTAAGTAATGTTCTTGAACTGGTAACTGATGCTTGGAATTATTTTCCGCACAAAGTCCTCGGTGGCATCTCTCCGGCCGAGAAGTTGTTGGAACATCCCCAGTAGTAGAGCAAAGCTCACTACGGGGCAGGCATAATAAAACTAAAAAATGATTATGAAAATCAACAACACACTCAAACTCATTATCGCCATCGTAGTCTCCGAGCTTGCTGGCATCATCGGTTCGGTGTTTACCACGCCCTCAATCGCCGGTTGGTACGCCGGGATCGTCAAACCAGCTCTCAATCCTCCGGCGTGGGTATTCGGACCGGTCTGGACGACACTGTTTGCGCTTATGGGTATCGCGGCATTCCTTGTTTGGAAAAAGGGTCTGGATCGTAGGGATGTAAAAATTGCTCTCGGCATATTCCTCGGCCAGCTGGTGCTCAATACGCTTTGGTCAATTATCTTTTTCGGTCTGCACGGCCCGGGCGGTGCGCTTATTGAGATCGTGTTCCTCTGGCTCGCCATTCTCGCCACGATCATCACCTTTGCAAAAATCTCCAAACCAGCCGCGTGGCTTCTGGTGCCATATATCCTTTGGGTAAGTTTTGCAATGTACTTAAACTATGCGATCTGGGCATTGAACTAAGTTAAGCAATTTGTACCGAGTCATATTTTGCTTAATTTTTGAGAAGTTAAGCAAACCTGCCTGCCGGCAGGCAGGTCGTCCCCCGCCTACGCTAAAGCTTCGGACGGGCAGGCACGCTCTCAAATTTGGTCTTACGGCTCGTCAGTGTTGCAATTGGTGCAAAGCTCTTACTCTCGGTACAAACCTGCCTGCCGGCAGGCAGGGCTCGCCACCCCAGTAGCAGAGCAAGCTCGCTACGGGGCAGGCAAGGGCAAACAGCTGGGGAATCAGGGGTTACAGGTTCTCGTACTTGGCCAGCAATCCTTTCATCTGATCCAAAACCACGGTAGGATATTTATACTCCTCCGCCCAGTCAAAAGTTCGAAAATCGTTGAGCAGGGCGAGCCAAAAAGAAAATACCCCCTTGTGGTTTTTTTCTTTTTGTTTTGTAAGCGGATCGAACCGAAGGCTCTCGTTTTATTCAAGAGCGAAGCGATTGATTATAAAACGTAGTCCAGCGAGATTTTTCCAATCGAGTCGGAGAGATCCCTACTCCCGCAGGAAATTTAAAAACCCCACACAAGGTAGGGTTTTTAAATTTCTTGCGTTTAGATACTATAGAGACATGCATACAATGCCAGCGGATTTAAGGGAAGCCCTTACTTCAACGCCTTCGGCGAAAGCAGTGTGGGACGACATCACGCCACTCGCCCGCAATGAGTGGACCTGCCTGCCGGCAGGCAGGTCTGCTGGGTTATCTCCGGCAAAAAAGCGGAAACGAGAAATATTCGCATCCAAAAAGGAATTTCGAAACTAAAAGGCGGAATGCGTCGCCCTTGCTGCTGGGCCGGCTGCCCGCATCGGTGAAATGTATTTAACTAATGAAGAAAATAAAAATCTCGCGATAAAAAACTCTAGAAACGGTCAGGGAATATTTTGTCGGAGAGATTTTTCAGCGGGACAAATTATTTTCGAAGTTACTGGTACTTTTATGACGTGTGATGAGATAAGCAGGGTTGATAAAAAAACTCAAGCCAACACATACCGATACGACAAGAATACCTATATCAGTCCCATGGGGAGGATTGGCGATCTGTTAAATCATTCATGTAATCCCAACTGTAAAGTTGTTAAAAAAGAAGGCAAACTTCTCATCGTTTCTGTCAGCCCGATATTTCAGGATGAGGAAGTCACAATAGACTATTCGACAATACTAGGGGTGGACGATGATTGGGAAATGAAATGTAATTGCGGAAGTGAAAATTGTCGCCGAATGATTAGTAGGGTTGATTCTTTGCCAGAAATGATAATACAAAAATACTGTTCGCTTGGTATGATTCCCGATTACATTCTAGGTTGAATAGGAATAAAATTGTGATGGTTACAGAAAAGAGAACATGGCCATGCTCTACTAGCTAGTCTTGTATTTCTTTTGCACGTCGCGGACGGAGGCTTTTATAAGAGTCGTGAGCGTTGGTATATGGATGTCCGAAAGTCTATTAATGTAGATGCATGAACCGCCGCTTATCTTGTGCCCGCCCGAACGACCGCGGTCGCCCGGTCGGGCGGGTTTGTCGAGTTTTTTTAAGAACGTGCCATAGTTCTTTGCACCCGACATGATGTAGACCGTGAGGTTCTGTGCTCGAGGCGAAAAGGCGGTGAGCATCCAATCTCCTTCCTGCGTCGATCGCTCTGATTTGTAGTGATAGGAACCAAAGCCAATAATGCTCGTTCCCCACATGACCGGTTTCATCCCGGTCGCCGCTTTGAAAATCTTAAGCAACTGCTTCGCGTCCGCGCGCCGCTGCGGATCTTTTACCGAATCGATGAAGACAGTGACGCTTGCCGCATTCTTTTTTGTCTTAAGTTCCGCCATGAGGGAATAGTATCATATTTACTGCTGGGCAGGTTGTATTCATTGTTGCAATACAAATATAACGATAAATATATATTGGCAAACGATAAGCGCTAAATTAAGATAGCAATAGTACAACCGCTGAAAGCGAGCAGTGGTCGTATGACCATAAAAATTTATAAGAACCACCTAATGAAAAAAAGCTCAACAATATTTCTTCAGGTAGTCATTGTGCTCATTGGTATCGTGGCGCTCACCGTCATGATCCGGTTTCCTTTAACCGAGGGGAGGGCGGCGAACTTAGACCTCATTAGTATTTACTCTGACCCGTTCATCATGTATGGATACTTAGCATCTATCGCATTTTTTGTTGCGCTGTATCAGGCGTTTAAATTACTAGGATACATAGGAAAAAATAAAGTATTTTCACTAAGTTCCATAAAGGCTTTAAAGACTATAAAATATTGCGCAATCATATTAAGTATCTCAATCGTAATGGCGGCAGTATACATAAAAATATTTCACGCTAACGACGACGAACCGGAACAGTACGGCCAAAAGATACCGCGGTAATCAACTGCTTCAGAGTATTTTCCGACACTCACAATCCGCGCTGGGAGAGGAACCAAATTGCTGTTTGTCTCGCTAATAAAAGTAACTGGTTCATTTTCAAGTGGAAGTATTTCAACACCACGAATCCTCGTCGCATCCTTCTGGACCCAATTTACAAAAAGAGATTGCACCGCCGGTCCCTTCCCGTTAATAGAAACGGCTTGATGAAAATCCAGGCTAATTTCCTTAATCAATACCTCTGGTAAGTTTATCTCTTGGATTGTTTTTTGATCGCCGAGGTTCTGGCTTACGCTTACGGCACTTTCTTGATCGCGGCTTTTGTGCCGAGCGTCCTCGTACCATCTCCCAAACCAAAACGCCCCGACTGCCACGCCGACGAATAAAACTACCGCCGCCAATTTTGAATACCAGGTCACTTTATTCCACTCGATTTTCATTATTCTTAATGGTATAGCAAGACATTATTCTCGCCTAATCTAAACTGACGACCCTCACGGTGTGCCCTTCTCCTAAATTTTCGAAGATAAGTCGATAACGTTCATCCCTACAATATGTCCCAACACCAGCAATCGAGTCCTCCCGAGAACACACCGGTTGATCAAGCGCATTCCTCTTAAAAAGCTGCTCGCTGAAACGCGCATCTGGACAAGGCGTCTGACGATTCCACCGCACGAAATCGTTATCAATAAAAATCAACGCATTACTTCCCCTGCACGACACTTTCGCGGCGCGGGCTTTGAATAAAGTCACAATGCGTTTTTCCTCTTCAGAAAGTACGACTTTATCCTTGTTATCAGGATTATCAGGGAAAAATTCAAAAGGATCGGTCGTTTTGGGGAGATAGTCATTCTGAGAAAAGAATCCTTCGTACCATCTCCCAAACCAAAACGCCCCGACTGCCACGCCGACGAATAAAACTACCGCCGCCAATTTTGAATACCAGGTCACTTTATTCCACTCGATTTTCATTAGTTTTAGTGTAGCATAACGGCCGCTCAACCCCCACACTCATTAAGGAGAAGGTGTCTTTCTATAAAAAAGCTTATTAACCAGGTCCAGCATTTCAAAACAAAACGTCTTTAGTTTAGAAAACAGAAAAACTCCTTAATGAGTGTGGGGAAACTAAAAACCGCTCCCTCACCCAGTAGCTCTTTTGTTATTAAACGTTCCCTCACAGAACATTCTTTAAAAAAGAGTGACAGGACAAGCAGAACGGCTTTCAGTTTGTAATTGCTAGTATAGCAGATTACATTCTTTCTTCCAACTTCGAAAGCAATCGCGAGGCCATTTCCTTGCCGCCTAAGCCAAAAGCTAAGCCACCGGCCAAAGCCAACATCGCGATCAAACCAGTGATGAGATTGTAAACGATCACTTGAGCGACGCCGAGCTGTTGCAAGGCGGTCAAGAAACCGAAGACAAAAATCCCCCACCAGGCAATCGTGCCCAAGGTCTTCGCCGCGTGCAGCCGCGCTCTCCGATACCTGGGCAAAAAAACTTGGCGGCGTGACGCTGAAGGACGTCAAACTCACAACATTTCAAAACGGCGAGAAGCAGGCAAGCGCGAAGGGTAAGCTTCTCTTTACTCACTTTGGCGTGAGCGGACCGACCGTGCTTAATATGAGTAAAGAAATCGGCGAGCTTTTGAAATACGGCGAGGTGATGATCAAACTCGATTTGTTCCCAAAGACAGACTTGGGCGCGCTCCGCAAAGAATTACAAGAACTTTTAACGAGTGAGAGTAATAAGAAGCTGAAGAATGTCTTGAACAAGTTAATTCCCGCCGCGCTCGTCTCCGCCATTTTAGAAATCGCGGACATAAGCGGGGAAACGGCGAATCACAGCGTGAGTTCCGAATCGCGTAAAAAACTGACCGCCCTTATGAAAGCAGTTCCGCTCCACGTCTCTGGCCTCCTCGGCGCGGACAAGGCGATTGTCGCATCCGGCGGCGTGGCCTTGGAAGAAGTAAATTTCAAAACGATGCAGTCCCGATTAATTCCTAATCTCTATCTAGTCGGCGATCTTTTAAACATTGACCGCCCATCCGGCGGCTACAGCCTCCAGCTCTGCTGGACGACCGGCTTTGTAGCGGGAAATGGTATTTTGTAAAAAAAGCTTTGCCGGTTATGAGTAATATGATTGAATTTGCGTTAAATTATCCAAGGTATTATCCTTTAGATATGTGCTAAAGTTGTATTTGGTATCAAATAGTGAGTTAAAAAACCTATGAAAATATCGCAAAAAGTAGTTAACGGAAAACCTTATATTTACGCCCTAGATAGTATCTACATCAATAGAGGTAAGACAATACAAAAAAATAAGTCTTTGGGGCCGTCCGCAACGACCACTAATCTTGCGATAAAAAAACAGGATTTTCAGAAATATCTCATCGGGGAAGAAACTCGACTAAGAATAGAGTATTGGAAAAGCAAAGCAGGCAAAGAGTTTCTGATATATGTAGATATTGCAAAGATCGAGCAGTTACGAGCGAATCTTTTTCAACTCAAAAGAAATATTGGTGAATTAGGATCTGCCGCTATGGAAACGGCATTCTTGGTTGATTTCATCTACAACTCTAATAAGTTGGAAGGAAGCCGTGTGCCGAGAAAAAGTGTCGAAGAAATGGTGAGTGAATCTTCGAAAGAAAAAAACGCCGAGGTGAAAAATACAATCGCAGCCATTGACTATATCAAGCAAAAAGAATTCAAGATTACGATAAAAAATATTGAGAAGCTACATGATATGTTGCTCGCCCATGAGCCGTCTAATTTAAAATATAGAACGAGTAACGATATTGTAGTAGGTAATTCATCGGTGTCAGATTATAGAAATATAAAGAAAGAATTAGCCGATCTATTGCTTTGGAATAATAAAAATAACTATATGCTCTATCCCCTGGAACAAGCATTTTTGTTCTACTTCAGATTTGAAAGAATACACCCTTTTAAGGATGGGAACGGCAGAACCGGAAGACTTTTAATGAATGAGATTCTGAAAACGCATAAATACCATCCTATTATAATCTGGAATCAAAATAGGGAAGCACATATGAACGTCTTTATAAAGGCCATAGAGGGCAGAGACAGATCCTTCTTTCAGTTTATGGTAGGTCAATTTGTCAAAACACATGAAATATATCTCAAAAAAATTGAAAAAGCATATAACCTTGAGACGATGCTTAAATCCTTTCTTGAGCCCTCAGTAGAGGACGAGTGATGTTAGCTAGCCTTGCTAGTGTTTTGTGTTACGATTCTACTATAATCTAATGTTTAAAATAAAAAACAAAGCGATTGCAATTTTTGGTATAGGGTCATATATATTATCGGTCATAACATCCGCCACAGACCTTGACGGAAATTTAAAATCGCCAGTATTTTTGATATTCGTATCGGGAATTACAACGGTATTTTTTACTATTATCGCGGTGATTCGATTGTGGAAAGGAGTAAGATATATTTCAGTAATACTTGTGTCTTCATCTATTTTATTATTCGTATTAGAAACCGTTCAAACGACTGTATCACTAAGTTATGGAAGCCTAACTACCATACTACTAAATATAGTTAAAGTAATTCATTTTGTTACATTTACTTGGGTGATAATAATTCTTTATAAAAGCAAGGAATAAAACTATGCAAAAAATTACCCCGTTTTTGTGGTTCGATGGGCAGAGGCGATGAAGTTTTGTCGCTCGTAGTATGACGAGTTTTATGGTATAATAGGCAGATGAGAAACTGGTCAACGGATACTACGGAACTTCAGAAAAATCCTGAAAAATACGCTATTTGGAAACTCGAACAGATGGTGAATTTTGGTTTGCAAGGCGAGAAGCTCGACCGTGAACTGCTTCAGAAATACTGGGATAAGATCGCAATTGATCCAAGCCGACGCCACTATCTTCGGCATCTCCTCGATGCTTCCTAATATCTTGACTTCGACCCAAGAGAAGATCCTTCGCATTATTGGGAACGCGGACAAACTCCGCGAGCGTTTTTATTTAACCGGCGGCACGGCGCTGGCCGGATTTTATCTTGGTCATCGTTATTCCGAAGACCTCGACTTTTTTTCGTTTGAAGAAGTGGATCCGATAGGCGTCGAGGTATTTTTGAAAACGCATAAAAGTGAGATCGGATTTGATTCCTTTGAATATCAGCAAAGCCTGAACCGCAATTTGTATTTTTTGCAATTTGGCGAAGAGGAGCTCAAGATGGAGTTTACCTATTTCCCGTTTACTCAAATTGAAAAGCCGATGGAAGAGCAGGGATTACGCATTGATAGCCGACAGGATATCGCGGTCAACAAACTTTTTACGATCTATCAACGCTCCGCCGCCCGGGATTATATTGATCTCTATCTGCTGTGTAAAAAAGAAGGATATGCCATCAAGGATTTGTTGTCCAAGGCCCGCGTAAAATTCGACTGGCACATTGATCCACTGCAACTAGGCTCCCAGTTTTATAAAGCCAACGAGGTTGCTGATATGCCACGCCTGATCACGGATTTGAAGCCCGAGCTCTGGCGTGGTTTTTTTACGGAAGAAGCCGAGAATCTCAAAGAGTCGATCGTAGAGTAAAAGTATTAGCGAAAGCTAGTATTTTTGCTACGATTTTACTATATAATTATAAGACAAGCATTTATGGAAAGCGATGAACAGAAAGTACTAATTCTCGAATTTATTAAGAAGCACTCGATTTGTGTTCTCGCGACAGTGACGGCCGAAATAAAGCCCGAGGCGGCGGTAATCACGTTTGCTATAACAGATAATTTTGAGCTGGTTTTTGAAACTTTTACGAATTACCGAAAGTATCAAAATCTTAAAAGCAATTCAGCAACTGCATTTGTTATCGGATGGGATGAGAAGATTACCGTGCAATATGAAAGCATAACAGAGGAGCTATCAGGGGAAGACCTGAAGAAATACCAGGAAATATATTTTCAGAAAAATCCAAAACTGCGAAACTGGGATAATCTTCCTAATATGAAATGGTTTAGGGCAACGCCGACGTGGATTCGTTACCTGGACAATAACACTGACCCGAAAACAGTTCATGAATTTATATTTTGAAGATCTGTGAATAGAAAAACATTATAAATTTTTCTCACCTATGCAAAAAATCACCCCGTTTTTGTGGTTCGATGGACAAGCCGAAGAAGCAGTAAACTTTTATGTGTCTCTGTTCAAAAATTACTCATGTAACACCCGGTCCAGGTGGCAAGGCGATGTGGGTGAGTTTTAATCTTGATGGACAGGAGTTTATGGCTTTGAACGGCGGCCCACAATTTAAATTTACCGAAGCGACTTCATTTTTTGTGAGCTGCGGAGATCAAGAGGAAATAGATCGCTTTTGGAATGGGCTCTCTGCGGGCGGAAAAGAAGGCCAATGCGGCTGGCTGAAAGACAAGTACGGCTTCTCCTGGCAAATTGTCCCGACTGCCTTAAGTGAGCTTCTGGGAAAAGATACGTCAGGAAAAGTGATGCAGGCAATGCTCAAGATGAAAAAGATTGAGATCGAAGGTTTAAAAAAGGCGGCGGACCGAGGCTAAGATAGCTAATTTAAGTATCTAAAAGCGTCTTGCCACACAGGGCTTGACTTTTACTGTGGATATGCTATAATGGCTATGTACCTTAAAAAGTCAAGTATTAAGCTACTCGTTTTGCCATAGCAGAAAGGAGCTCAAAAACAGCTATTTTCTCCTGTGGCAAAGCTAGTGTAGCAGAGCCAAAACAGTGCGAACTTCCGAAACCGCAACAGTGTTCTTTTTGAAAGAACCGGTTGCACCTATGAAAGGAACACGGTCATGAGTGACGAGTTCATGCTGGACGTTGGTCAGGCGAACGAGTTGAAGCTCGCCTTCCGCCGAAATGAGTGGACGAATGACGACGTGAAGAAAATCTGCTCCGGCGATGTGCTCAGAGATTTCCTGAAGGTCGTCCGCGGCCACGCGACGATAAGTGTCGTCGACCACCTGATCGACTGCGACGCTGATCCGTTCCTGCCTCTAGGTTGGCAAGGCGTCGAAGATCACGTGAAGGGCGGAATCCTGAAGCTCGAGACGCGCGACAGCGATCTCTACCTGAACGGGCAGAAGATCGACTTTCACCTTTCGCCGAACCAGCAGAACGGCAAGGTGATCCAGGGACACAAGCTTCGTGAAGAGCTGAAAGGCAAGCTGGTCTTGAACGCCAACGTTCTCGACGATCTTCTGGCTCACAAGGAGCTTATCCCTGAATCCTGGAAGGAAGATGAACAGGGCAGAATCCGCTACATCTTCTTCTGGGGTACCATCTACCGCGGCGCCGATCGCGGCCTGTTCGTCCGTTGCCTCTACTGGCGCGACGGGCAGTCGTACTGGGGCTGCAGCTGGCTCGACCGCGGCTTCGGCGGTCAGATCCCTGCGGCTCTGCTCGCAAGTTAGTAGCACTTTGGACTGAGAATCTTTGCTCTTTAAGTGAGCTTTGAAACTTAGTCCTTAGAAACGGCAATTCTGCCGAAAACGCTCCAGAGAATAGCGTAAAACTCCAGCCTCATACAGCGATGTATGAGGCTTTATTATTTTCTGCTATCATTTTGAGCGGTAGTAGGCGAATACGCGGGAGATTACGGTTTCCTGCTGCCGAAACCAGTATCCATACATCGAGAATATCTTGAATTACGGTTCAAGGTAGAGTGGTGTATGCAGATCTGCCCGCTTTGGGCGGGAACTTCACAAAAAAATGAAGATACTTGGTATAGAGTGCTAGGTGATTAAACCCAGTAGGTCATCCTACTGAACGAGATCACGAATTCGATTCAACCTCGAGAGTATTCAAGGGGTGGTGACACGGAAGGCATTCTATAAGAGAACCGCAACGCCGATCACGACCTGTACGTCCGTTACCTCTACTGGAACGACGGGCAGTGGAACTGGAACTACAACTGGCTCGACAACGACTTCGACGATCAGATCCCTGCGGCTCTGCTCGCAACTCACTTCATTTCTCTCCTGGTTTTTTAACAGGAGAGTTTTGTTTTTGAAGCTGTCCATTCCAGCCGCCGAGCATTTTGCCAATTTCGTCTAATCGTAACGAGAGGGCGATATATTTCTTGTTATCAATTGATTTTGTTTCCCACAAAACCATTAAAAGAATTTTGAGAGTGTCCGCTTTTCTAATCGCGACTCGCACATAGGGTTGTTTTTCTTCGCGGGTGAGAAAACTCGCGAGAGCAATGTATTCGATGATTTCAACAAAGAGAGTATCAATCCTTTGGCCTAATGAATGTTTATGGATCTTCGGAAGTGTGTGGTAATAGCTGTACCAGAGGAAATATCCACTTTTCGCCTTTTGTAAAAGTGGCAAAAGCCGTTGGGGGGGGGGTAACTCCTGGGGGTATGATCCGCATTTAGTATATTCATACGTATGAGAGTATCATCTCTCTTGAAAATTTGCTTGAGGCTAAGTTTAGATGTTCAAACTCAAACATTTAATATACTATAGAAACCAGTCGCAATAATTAAAAAAATTACAAAAATATGATCATCGTCCACGATATCTTTGTGTGTAAGCCGGGCAACGCGTCGAAATTAGCTAAAATGTTTAAAGAAATGATGGCGGGCAATAGCGAGTTAGTAAATATTATGACCGACATGACCGGTCAGTATAATCGGGTGATTATGGTGAGTCAATATAAAAACCTTGCCGCCTACGAAAAAGCCTTTGAGAAATACAAAAAGCAGAGCAAAGAGATGTCCGCCAAAGGCGGATCCGCCTCTGGCGGAAAAAAAATGCATGAAAAAATGGCAGGCTATCACGAGATGTATCTGACCGGCTCACGGGAAATCTATCAGGTGTGGTAAGGTAAAAATATGAATGAATCAGTGTGTCCTCAATGCAATACGCTTTTGCCGGCGGATGCGGTTTTTTGTTTTCGTTGCGGCAAAAAATTGAAAGACTCGTTATCGACATCTTTCACGATGCAAGCAGTTATTTATTTCGTAAGTTTTTTCTTAGCTCCATTCGGCCTGGGATACGTATTTAAGTATTTAAAGAGTGGCGGTAAGATTGAACGGAGAGTGGGGTACATCGCTCTCGCGCTCACCATCCTCGCGATTGTTATTGAACTGTGGGTCGGCGGAGCATTTTTCAATGCTCAAGTTCAAGCGTTGCATGAACTGGGACTTTAAGTATTTTCCCCTGGTTGGGGGAGTCCTATAGAATGTTTAATTGCAGTATGCTATACTAAATCTATTAAAAACTAATAATTATAAAACATATGGCAAAAACCAATTCAGCGTTCATGAAGCCGATGAGTATTAGCAAGGAGTTAGCGGTCGTTGTAGGCGCGGGACCAATGCCCCGGTCGGAGGTTGTGAAGAAGCTTTGGGTCTACATTAAAGATAAGAACCTTCAGAACCCGAAGAATAAGCGTAATATCATTCCCGACGCGGCTCTTAAGGTAGTATTTGGCGGTAAGGCAGAGGTCACGATGTTTGAAATGACCAAGCTCGTTTCCAAGCATCTTTCCTAAGATTTTGTTTTGAAGTTTGGCAGGAAAACCGGCGGCCACAAACCGCCGGTTTTTCTGTATACTTAATCCATGCAATTCCCTCACCGGCGGACGTCAGAATTATTTAAAAAACGCGACGACGGGCCGGTTCATTTGACCGAAGAGGGTCTGCGGCGCCTTAAGGAACGGCTAGCCGAAGTGAAAAAATCTCTGCCGCATTTAATCGAAGAAACCGTGAAAGCCGCCGCCTATGGCGACCGCTCGGAAAATTTTGAATACAAAGACGCGAAAGCCAATCTCCGCCGCGCGAACGGGCAAATTTTGAGCATTCAGGATCAGCTGAAACGAGTCGTGCTGATTAAGCCGGGCGTGAATAGCGCCGGCCGGGTTCAGCTTGGTTCGACGGTGGTGCTTGAAGTGAATGGAGAGGGAAAGGCATTTCAGATTCTTGGTTCCCACGAAACCAATCCCGCGGAGGGGAGAATTTCTTTCGAGTCGCCGCTCGGCGTGGCCTTAATGAATCACGTGAAAGGGGAGACAGTTACGATTCAAACAGCGAGCGGTCTTCAAAAGTATCGCATTATTGAAGTGAGGTAATGTTACTTTGCGCTTGAGCTTTCGTTTAAGCCAGTTTTAAAAATCTGATGGTCGCGTTTGAAGAAAATCTTCGAGAGGTGGTAAATCGTGTAGGTGATAAAAAAAGCGGAAAAGACGTCGATTGAATAATGAAGGTGTCCCAAGAGGACGACTCCGCCGAAAAAGAGGGAGGCGGTGATAAACAAGTAGCGCAAGTATTTTTTGTCCCAGAAAATCAGAGCCAGCAGGAATGGTAATCCGGTATGTCCCGAAAAGAAGAGATCGCCGCCAAAGGCGAATTTACTGACGACGTTTGAATAGATGGCGATTTGCGTGGGGAAGGGGCCGATATGGGTTAAGCTAATGAAAATTGATCGGAGGAAAATGAAGAGACCGAGCGTTTTCAAGGTAAACGGAATTCGTTGGGGCCGACTGAGGCAGAGTATTCCGATGAAAATCCAAAAGACTATCGTGCCGTAGACGAACAGGCTGTCAATGTCGAAGGTGGGGATATTGCCTAAGATGATCTCGGTAACCGGGTTGCTGGCCTGTTCGGTCGCGTACGTCCCGGCGTAGAAGTTGACGATGAGACTGAGCGCGAAAAGCACTACGGAAAAGACTAAAAAGAGCCCAAAATCCTTTGGACTACCATAACGGGTTTTGATCTAGTATAGTATGATGATTCTACGGGTTCTATAGTACCAATTGTAGCAGAAGAGAGAAAGTATGCTTGCATATCTTGTCCAGTCAATTTTTTATTATAAGTACTTAATTCTGATTATGTTAGTGCTTCTTGAGGGGCCTATCGCTACTCTAACTTCTGGATTTTTAATACGACTTGGTTATCTTAGTTTTTTGCCTGCCTATTTTTGTCTAATAATCGGCGATCTTTTAGGGGATTTAGGATGGTACGCCGTTGGTTATTTTTGGGGCGGTCCATTCGTGAAGAGATTTGGCAAGTTTTTCAGCGTGAGTGACGAGAAGGTTAAGGTGATTAAAAGGGTCTTTTATAAATATCGCAATCCAATTCTTTTCGTCTCAAAAATAACTATGGGCTTCGGTTTCGCGCTTGTGACTTTGTTGACGGCCGGACTGGCTAAGATACCGCTGAAGTCATATTTGTTTATGAACGCGCTTGGAGAATTAATCTGGAGTGCCTTTCTTATTTCCATAGGATTCTTTTTCGGCCATTTGTACCTCACCATTGATGGCGTGTTGGGTAAAATATCGATCGTCGCCTTATTGGTCGTCGTCTTCGTTTGTTTTTTTGGCGCGGCCAAGTATCTTCGCGGGCGAGTCATGAAAGGACAACTACTATGATATCTATTATTATTCCTACGTTAAACGAAGAAAAAATAATTGAGAAAACACTCAAGGATTTACAATCTAGGCTGACGCTCTCGCATGAACTTATCGTTTCCGATGGCAAAAGTTCCGATCGCACAGTTGTGATTGTCAAAGAATTTACAAATAAAGTGATTGAGTACTCCGGTGCAGAGGGTCAGACTATTGCCCAAGCGAGAAACGAGGGGGCGAAAATCGCCACTGGAGACTTTCTGGTTTTTATGGATGCCGATTGCACGATACGAAACCCGGATGAGTTTTTCAGCGCCGCCCTTGCCCGTTTTGAGAAAAACGAAAAACTGGTTGGCTTAACGGCGTCGTTGCGAGTCCTTCCGGAGTTTGAGACTCGCGCTGACCGGTTCGTATTCGGACTCCTGAATTATAATATCCGGATTATGAATAATGTGTTTCACGTCGGAGAAGCCGCCGGAGAATTTCAGATGATTCGCAGGAAAGCTTTCGAGGCGGTTCATGGATTCAGGGAAGATTTGATCGCGAGCGAGGATATGGATTTGTTCTTTCGTTTGTCAAAGATCGGTCAGACGATGTCCGACGCTTCACTCACGGTCTTTCATACCGGCCGGAGGGCGCATACCGTCGGTTGGCTTCGGCTCCTCTCAACCTGGATACTGAACACGGTTTCAATGGTTGTCTTTGGTAAGGCAGTCTCCAAGAAATGGAAACCGATCCGCTGAAGATTCATATAAGTTGTATTTTCCGGGAACGATAGTCGGAGCGATTATTATCGGATTGGTCGGGGGTCGCGTGAGCGGCCGTCGGTACCGAAAATGTTAATTCATTTGTATGGCTACTTGATAACGGCTTATGCGCTCTATCGGTTTAGCGCAAAGGTTCACAAGGCCGTTATTGTTTTGGGAGAAAACCGAGGCACGATACAAACGCCAGTTTCTTTTAATGAACGCGGCGCCTGGGTCGTGGCTTTGATTTTTGTGCTGGGCATCTTGCATGTGATCGGCGGATCCCACACCGCTCATTCCGGTATTTTAGAGAGCGTTTTTCAGAGAGTCTGTGAAAAGGGCGGGATTATGAACGTCTGGCATGAAAGTGTTCCCGAGCGGGCGGGCCGAGCGACTTCCGACGTGGCAGTCGCGGGCTGTGCCGTGGGACTAGGCGTCGGACAATATCATTTTTCCGATTCGCGCGAGTACGCTTACTTTATGCAGTCGGCCCAGCCAGCCGCGCGATAAGAGGGTGTGGATAACTCAGCCTTGACGGGATACGCGGTAGAGGTAAGATAATAATGTTCTTTCCGAAGTAGCTCCTAATCGAGTGAATTAAGAGGGACATCCAACAATCCTTATCTTCCTTACCCCTGTTCTCTTACCCCTCAACTCACTCTTTTACCCCGCTACTTCATCCAATCGATGCGGCCTTCCAAAATTTGGAAGGTCTATTCGTTTTTATGGAGCCTAACCGGTTAGACTAATTTGAGAGACGGTGCTTAAATGAAATCAATGAAGGAAAATTTCGGGGAAAATCCAAAACCCAAAGCCGAGGTGCGGATGGATACGTTGGAGACGCTTCAGACTATTGAGTACGAGGTAGCGGCTGATATCGAACCTTTGTTACGCCATATTAATAATGATCTGGGGATTCAGTTAGGGCCACGTCCGGAAGGATTGCACGTCACGATTATGACCCAGCGTGAAACTCCGGTGTTTAGCCGGTTTAACGAAACGCAACTTGAGGAATTGAGAGCTATTGAGAGCGAGTTGGCGAGGGGAGAAGGAATCGAAGTTAAGGGAATCGGTTTTATCGACGGCGGTCAGACTGAGAATATTCGTCCGGCGGACAGAGCCAAGAAAACGTGTTTTCTCGCTTTAGGGATTCCGAGACTCCAAGCGTTTCGCCGTTCGCTGGGGCTTCGCGAAAAAGATTTCCATATTACCTTGGGCTTTGTGGGCGGCGATATCTCGATGGGTGTTGTCGGGAAAGATCCGAAAGGCAAGGACATTCTTCGTCCGATTCCGAAAAAAGCCGATCACGAGTTCGATCGTTATCTCTCGGAACTGCCCGAGCTTTCGTTCGGAAAATTGTCGGGCGAGGAAAAACAGAAACCGCGTTCTTAAGAACAATAAGGGGTCGTAGGTTTATTACACTTCGTTTAGCGGGGAGATTCCGATCATCAGATAATCTTCGTGGAAGAGATATTTGGCGATTCTGAAAATGCCGTAGCTGATAAACGGCGCGGCGAAAACGTCGATCGAGTAGTGGACGTGGGCTAAAAGGACGCTGACCGCGAAAAGCAAGGAGACGCCAAAAAATAAATTACGCGCCCATTTTTTCTGCCAGAAAATGAGCGCCATAAGGAAGGGCAAGCCGGTATGGCCAGAGAAAAAATAGTTGCCTTCGAAATTCAGATAATTATAGAGTCCGGAACCGAAACCCTGGTCAAAAACGGCTTGTTCGGGATAGATGCCCAACGGAGTGAGGTTAATGAAGAGCGAACGGATGGCGATAAAAATCGCGACTGCCTTCAGAGAAAAAAGTAGATAACGGGGATGACGAATAATCATGAAGATCGTGAGGGCCGCGAGTAAAATTGCTCCCTGGACGATGACTTCATCTAAGTTGACGGTCGGGATATTATCGAGGATTAAGTCATTTTCAAAACTGGCGGTAATGGCTTTGCGGTACGAGTGGCGGCCGGCGGTCACTTGGACCATGAGTGCTAAGGTGAGCAAAAAAATCCCGATAAAAAACGAACGCCGATTACGCGCAGTCCAAAAAGTTTGGTATTCGCTCGCGAGTGACATAAAGAGTATCTCTAGTATACCATAAATTATTTTTGAATCGGGCTGAATTCTTTGACTTTCATCAAGCCGTATGGTAAAAGACAATCGCCTCATTAAGTGACTTTTACCTATGTCTAAGGCTAGAAAATACAGGAAAATCGTGAAGTATTCGCCGGTCAGCAAGCGCGAACAGTTTGTGTATTATCTCCTACTACTCGCGGGTTTGACCACGGTTATCGCTTTCGCCCTCTGGTGGTTTCAGCTGTCGCACGTACCCCATAATTTTCAAGGATTTTTACACTCTTTTGATTATTTAATTTTCGTACTTTTAAGTTTTGTGGTTTGGCACCAGATCATGACCGAGGCTTTTTCCTGGTTCGTGGCCTTACGGATCAAGCATCCTTCGTGGATTTCGCCGGAGCCGAAATGGCGCGTGGCTTTTTTAACCGCTTTTGTCCCGGGCAAGGAACCGTATGATGTTTTAGAAAAAACCTTGGAAGCGATGGTTCGGGCTGACTATTCCCACGAGACCTGGCTTTTGGATGAAGGCAATGATCCGGAAGCGAAACGGATATGTCAGCGTCTCAAGGTCAAGCATTATTCGCGAAAAGGAATCCTTAAGTACAATACGAAGGATGGTCCTTTTAAAGCCAAGACGAAAGCCGGTAATTATAATTCCTGGTTTCACGAGCATCGGCATCGGTATGAGTTTGTCGCCCAACTGGATGTGGATTTTGTGCCGGAGAAAAAGTTTTTGACCAGGATGCTTGGTTATTTTTCCGATCCGAGCGTCGCCTTTGTCGAATCGCCCCAGATTTACGGCAATCTTAAAGAGTCATGGATTGCCCGGGGTGCGGCCGAACAAGCGTACAATTTTTATGGATCCATGCAAAAAGGATTTTTTGGCAATGATATGACTCTTTTTATCGGCGCCAATCACATCGTCCGGGTCGCGTCTCATGATGATATCGAGGGCTATTCCGGACATATCGTTGAGGATCATTTGACCGGTATGCGATTTTACGCCAATCACTGGAAGAGCGTCTATGTTCCCGAGATTCTGGCGGTGGGGGAGGGGCCGGCAACCTGGGACGCCTATTTTGGTCAGCAGATGCGCTGGGCTTTTGGATTGATTCATATTCTGTTTACAGAAAGTCCCCGTCTTTTCCCTCGGATGAAGTTTCGGCACGCAGTCAATTATTATTTCCTTCAGCAGTATTATTTTTATGGCCTAGCGCAAGTAGCGGGGCTACTCCTTATCACTCTTTATTTCGGTTTCGGTATTTATTCGACTGAAATGAGTTTGTGGATCTGGTGCGTCTTGTATCCGCCGATACTCATGATGCAGCTCACGATTTTTTTGTGGTTACAGCGATATGGCGTTGATCCGAAACAGGAATCAGGCTTGATGCTGCGGGGAAAGTTTCTGAACTTTGCCGCTTGGCCGATTTATTTTTTGGCTTTTATCTCCGTGCTTGTCGGTAAACGTTTGACGTATCAGGTGACGCCCAAGGGGAGTGGGCGGCGGAGCGACCCTCGGCCATTTCTTTTTATCCCGCACCTTATTCTAGGGGCACTGACCGGTGTTGATATCGTTCTTGCCTTATTATTTCATCGTCAAGCCCCCCAGCTTCTTTTTTGGACGGTTTTGAACACAGTCGTTATGTTTTACTTTTTTTTCAGTGTCTTTGGTGAGTGGTTAGGGGTGAGGTTTACTCAGTTTCGCGTATGGTTTAAAGTAGTCCTACCTCGTTGGATTTTCAAGGCTTAACTTTTTATCCACACCCTTAGTCTCACCTGATTGGTAGAATCAGCTATACTAGGGATATGGAGGCAAAAGACACCTCCTCTAATTTAGGGGTTGCTGAAAAAAACGGAAAAATATATTTATTTCAAACACGCTCTGAAAAGAAACGGGATTTTTTTGACGTCACAGTAAGCACGAATGGTTCGACGTTTCGTCCTTCCCGTTTGAAGCCGGTCATTATCGGCACCCGTCGGCAAAAGGAAAAAGTTAAAAAATGCCGTGACTTCCGTATCGCGAGAATCGGCAAGGAATTCTTTTTGAATTATCGGTACGGTCTAGGCGCTTCGAGTAAAATTTTCGGCGCCCTCTCGTTTGACCTTTTGGAATGGAAAAAGGTAGGGAAACTAACGACCGTGACTGATGTCGGCGCGATTGTTCCGGCGTATCTTTGGAACGGCGCCTACGTGATGTATTACGGAGGTCGTAATCTTCGAGTCGCGGTCTCTGAAGATTTGGCGAAATGGAAAACACTGCGTGGGGCGACGCTCACGCCGAGAAAAAATCATTTCGATCATTTTTTTGGAACAGTCGGAGGCGCGTTCGTTGATCAGGATGGTATTGTGGTCATCTATACTTCGCGTGATAAAGAGAAGAGGTTTTCCCTTGGCGCCGCGGTTTTTGATAAAAACCAGCCCCAAAAACTTTTGTGGCGTTCTGAAAGATTTTTGTGGCAGGCTCCTCAAGAATGGAAAGGTCGGGCAGTCTCGTTGGTGGGTATCATAGAGTTCCGGAAAAAAATCATCGCCTACGTTTCTTCAGAAGAAAAAATGGCGACGGTGATTCTCACGCGAAGTTGGCGCGATCTGGGAAGTCATTTGCCCTCGCCGCCCACAATTCTTAAATTAAACCGTTCGGAAAAAAACCCGATTCTTCAGCCGCGCGGTCATAACTCTTGGGAATCGCAGGCGACATTTAATCCGGCGGCGGTCTATGAAGGAGGCAAGGTGCATCTGGTCTATCGCGCGATCGGCGATCACGGCATCTCGGTCTTGGGTTACGCGGCGAGCGCCGACGGCATTCATTTCGACGAGCGCTTGGATTATCCGATTTACGTACCGACACAACCTTTTGAAGGCGCGACGCTTGATCCGGCAACGTTCCGCGCCTATCCTTTTATGTCGGGCGGCGGCTATGGCGGTTGCGAGGATCCGAGAATTACTAAAGTCGGCGATCGTTTTTATATGACCTACGTGGCCTTTGATGGTCGTAATCCGCCGCGCGTCGCCTTAACTTCAATTGCAGTCGATGATTTTTTGAATAAACGCTGGAATTGGGACAAGCCGATTCTGATTTCTTCACCAGACGTGATTGATAAAAACGCTTGTATCTTGGGGGAAAAAGTGAATGGTCAGTTCGTCGTTTTTCATAGAATTTTTCCTAACATTCTTGTTGATTTCGTGGAGACCTTGGCTTTTAAAGAAGGAGAGTATTTAAAGAATGAATTTATGATTTCGCCGAGCGCTCGGGGCTGGGACAGCCGTAAACTGGGCGCCGGCGCGCCTCCAATCAAGACTGAGTACGGATGGCTTCTGATTTATCAGGCCGTGGGCGATCAAGACGCGTCACGTTATAAGATTGGCGCGATGTTGCTCGACGCCGACGATCCGTCAAAAGTGCTCTATCGTTCGACGCAACCGGTCTTGGAGCCGCTCGCGCACTATGAAAATAATGGTCATAAATGGGGCGTCGTCTATCCGTGCGGGGCGGTCGTGAAAGAGGGACGTTTATTAGTCTATTACGGGGGAGCGGATCGGGTAGTCTGCGTGGCCGAAGCGCCGCTCGAGGAATTTATGCGTCGTTTGATGTCAGCCGAATCTCCAGAATTGAGACCAGTCGTGACCGTCTAAAGATATGATTTTTATAAAACGCTCGTCCAAGAATCCGGTTTTATTACCTGACCGGGAGCATTTTTGGGAAGCCGAAGCGGCTTTTAACGGTTGTCCCGTGAAGGATGGTAAGACAATTCATTTCTTGTATCGCGCGGTTTCTTCCTATCACTATCATACCGAAGCGGGGATTCAGATGCAGAATTCGACGATTGGGTATGCCGTGACCCGTGATGGCGTGACGTTTAAAAACCGCCGACAACTTTTTGTTGGCACCGAGGCGTGGGAAAAGTTCGGCTGCGAAGATCCGCGAGTCACGAAACTAGACGACACGTTTTACGTTTTTTACACGGCGCTTTCGGCCTATCCGCCTCGACCCGAGGGTATCCGTGTCGCTGTAGCGCTGACTAAGGATTTCGAGACGATCACTGAACGGCATCTCGTCACTCCCTTTAACGCCAAAGCGATGGCGCTTTTTCCCGAGCGCATTAACGGCAAGTTCGTCGCGATTCTGACCGTGAATACCGATCTACCGCCGGCCAAGATCGCGATCGCGACTTTTGATCATCAGGAAGAAATCTGGTCGGAGGTTTATTGGCAAAAGTGGTACGCGTCGTTGGACGATCACGTGGTCCCGATCCAGCGAGACATAAATGATCACATTGAAGTCGGCGCGCCGCCTCTCAAGACGAAGTACGGCTGGTTGTTTTTTCATTCCTATATTCGAAATTATTTTTCTTCAGACCGGACGTTCGGTATCGAAGCGGCGGTTCTGGATTTGAACGATCCTCGGCGGATCGTCGGCCGAACTAATTCGCCGATTTTAGTGCCCGACGACGAGTACGAACTGTTTGGTAAAATTCCCAATATTGTTTTTCCTTCGGGCGCGTTGATTGATAAGGGTAAGGTGTATTTATATTACGGCGCCGCTGATACGACCGTTTGTCTGGCTACCTGCGCGGTCAATGACTTATTGAAAGACATTCTCGCGCCAAAGCGTTCATCCGTTGTTTTTCTTCGTTCGGACGCGAATCCGATTCTCGAACCAGTGCCGGAGCATGACTGGGAGTCTCGGGCGGTGTTTAATCCGGCCACGATTTACGAAGGCGGCAAGCTGCATATTTTGTATCGGGCGATGTCTTTGGACAACACGTCGACTTTCGGCTATGCCTCGAGTAGCGACGGCGTGCATATCGATGAGCGTTTGCCGGGGGCGGTCTATGTTCCGCGCGAGCCGTTTGAAATGAAGTCGCAGTCGGGAAATTCCGGTTGCGAGGATCCACGGATTACGAGAGTCGGGGATATATTGTATGTCTGCTATACCGCCTTTGATGGTAAAAATGCCCCCCGTGTCGCCTTGACGTCGATTACGCTCGAAGATTTTCTTGCCAAGAAATGGAACTGGGCAACACCGAAATTGATTTCTCCTCCCGGCCTGCCCGACAAGGACGCCTGTGTCTTTCCGGAGAAAGTCAACGGCCGCTATCTGGTGTTTCACCGGATGAAAGACAGTATCAATATTATGTTCGTGCCCGATCTTGAGTTTAAGGAAGGCACGTGGCTTGAAGAAAACGAATGGGTGCGGCCGCGGCAGGATGCCTGGGATAGCCGAAAAATCGGTATCGCCTCGCCGCCCTTAAAAACCAAGGCTGGCTGGTTGCTCTTATATCACGGGGTTTCCGATCGTGACCAAAGGTATCGCGTGGGAGCGTTATTACTTGATCTAAAAAATCCGACCAAGGTCTTGTCGCGGACTCCGTATCCGATTTTTGAACCGGAGGCTTCGTACGAAAAAGACGGCGAGGTGCCGAACGTGGTTTTTCCTTGTGGCGCCGCCATTCTCGGCAAGCAGCTTTTTATCTATTACGGAGGGGGTGACCGAGTCGTGGGTGTCGCGACGGTTGAGCTCGCGAAGCTTTTGCGGTCATTGAAGCCGTAATTGAGCTTTTCGCTCAGCCTTTTAGTCGTCCTTTGTTGTATGGTATTTTAGTAAGAACTGCTTTGTTGTCGATCGAAAGTTCTTGGTTTCGGGATTTTGCATGAAATATATTATTGGGATATTCGGCGTCGTTGCCTTGGTTTCGGGGTACTTTTTTTATTCCAACGAAACTCAGACGAGCGATGATTTTTTAGCCCGGGTTGTTCAGCCTGATCTTGAAAAGTCCGCTCAAGCGATCGTCAAAGAGGAAACTAATAACAGTCAGGCGGTCAAAGTGCCGATCTTCGTGTATCATAGCGTCCGGCCACATCTCGCGAATGAATCCAAGGAGCAAGAAGCGTTTGACGTGACGCCGGAACTTTTTGAGCAACAACTTTCCTACTTGAAAGATAATGGTTATTCGACGATTTCTTTTGACGCGCTCGCCGACCATTTTGATAAAGGGACGTCCCTGCCCGAGAGAGCGGTCATTTTGAATTTTGATGACGCTTGGCGAAATCAATACTTGTACGCCTTTCCATTGCTTAAAAAATATCACTTTTCGGCGACTTTTTTCGTGCCGACTAGCTATATTAATCGGCGTCATTTCTTAAAGTGGGCCGATATTGACGAGATGGCCGCGGCCGGTATGGTGATCGGCGACCACACTAAATCCCACCCTTATCTTTCCGAGATTACCGATGCTCAACAACTACGCGATGAAATTATCGGGAGTAAGAAAATTCTAGAAGGTCATTTAAAAAAGACGGTGACTGCCTTTGCGTATCCTTTCGGGCACTTTAAGGATGACAGTGTGGCTGTCGTTAAAGAAGTCGGTCTCCGAGTAGCGCGGAGTACCTATCGCGGCACCACGCATACTGCTCAAAACCGTTATGCCTTGACCAGTATTTTAGTAACGGACAACTTCAGTGACTTTACGGCACTTTTAAATCGGGCGAAGTGACCGTTTATGCGGTTGACTTCAATTTTTCATCACGTAGAATAGAAGATATGCAAGTAGAAATGCACGGACATAAAGTAGACGGCGATTCGCAGGGTTTGCAGTATTTGCGTTCCTTAAACGACGCCGAGGCCAAGCCTCTTTTTGACGAGGTTCATTTAAGCGGCAAAGTTCGTTTTAAACACAACGATCATCATTTTGAAATGACCCGTACTCCCGATCATGTGTATCTGGTGGCGGAAGTTCAATCGAGCGGCGGCATCTTTTAATAATGGAACTCGCGGCCGAACTTAAAACTTTTTTCAAAGGCGATGTTCAAAGCGACGCGGCGACGCTCGAGACGTATAGTCACGACGCGAGTCTGTTTGAAATCCGACCGCAACTCGTTGTTTTTCCTAAAGATGTCGATGACGTGAAAGGATTGGTGCGATGGGTGGCTAAGCGGCGTGAAGTCGGGGAAGTGATTTCCTTGACCCCGCGCTCTGCCGGGACCGATATGACCGGCGGCGCTTTAAGCGACTCAATCGTCGTTAGCTTCACGAAGTATTTTAATCAGCTGAAGGACATTGGTGCTGATTCCGCGGTTGTCGAGCCCGGCGTTTTTTATCGTGATTTCGAGGCCCAAACGCTACAGCATAATTTATTGCTTCCGACCTATCCCGCTTCGCGCGAGCTTTGTACTGTGGGCGGCATGGTCGCCAATAATTCCGGGGGAGAAAAAACCTTGGCTTATGGCAAAACCGAAGACTACGTCCGGGGACTAAAGGTGGTGCTCCGTGACGGCAACGAGTATGCTTTCGGTCCGCTCACGATGAGCGAGCTTGAAGCAAAAAAAAAGTTGGGAACGCTCGAAGGCGAAGTCTATCGGCGGATGTTTGATCTGGTGAATAATAACTACGACCTTTTAAAATCCGCCAAGCCGACGGTTTCCAAAAATTCCGCCGGCTATTTCTTGTGGAATGTTTTTGACAAGGACAAAGGAATTTTTGATTTGACCAAGCTTTTTGTCGGTTCTCAAGGCACGCTGGGAATCCTGACCGAGATAACATTCCGGCTCGTGATACCCAAGCCCCATTCGCGGCTGCTAGTCATCTTTTTAAAAGAAATCGGGCCTTTGGCGAACATCGTGAACGAAGTTCTGAAATTCCAGCCGGAGAGCTTTGAATCGTACGATGACCATACGTTAAAGGTGGCGATGAGATTTTTTCCGGATATCGCCAAGCGGTTGGGTGGAAATATCATAAAACTAGCGTTCAGTTTTTTGCCGGAGCTGTGGATGGTTATAACCGGCGGGATGCCGACTTTGGTACTGCTCGCGGAATTTACCGGAATGACCGAAGCAGAGGCGGCGAAAAAAGCCAAAGCGGCGGAGGAGAGCCTTCGTGGTTTTCACCTCAAGACGAAAGTGGCTTCGACCGAAGCCGAAGCCGAGAAGTATTGGACAATTCGCCGCGAAAGTTTTAATTTGCTTCGTCATCGCTTGCGCGGTCTTCGCACCGCTCCTTTTATAGACGATTTCGTGGTTAGGCCCGAGCATCTTCCGGAATTTTTACCTCGGCTCTACGCGATTTTGAATCAGTATCAAATTATGTACACGGTTGCCGGCCACGTTGGCGATGGTAACTTCCATATTATTCCGCTCATGAATTTAGCCGATCCGGAGTCGAAGAAAATCATCGAGAAGCTTTCCCAAGAGGTCTACCTGCTCGTTGCCGAATTTCACGGATCGATAACCGGTGAGCATAACGACGGATTAATCAGAACGCCATTCTTGAATATGATGTATAACGAAAAAATCTTGTCGCTTTTCAAGGAGACGAAAAAGATTTTTGACCCGGAAGGAATTTTGAATCCCGGCAAAAAAGTGGACGGTAGTCTTTCGTACGCGCTTTCGCATGTCAATACGAAATAAGGGTTTATGCTAAAAAAATGGATGGCGGCGTTTTTGGGAATCGTAATTGCTGTAATGGCTTTTTTCGTCCCTCGTACTGTAGTCTTCGCTCATGAAGTTTATGTCTTGACCAAAGAGCAGTTCGCGGAAGGTTTGAAAAATCAGGGCTTGAGGGCTTTGACCGCCTTGGAAAGTCCCGAGAATCTACTTATTTTCATAAAAATCAGCCTGGCGATTCTTTTATTGCTAATCCTTAATTTTTTCTTTCAACGTTCGCGGATTGGTAAAAAACTTGATCGTCGCCTGGAGCGGCTGGTTCGCTTCGGCCCCCTGCTTGTCCGGTTAGCCATCGCTTTTTCTTTTTTATTTTCAGCGCTCGATGGAAAGTTTTTAGGGCCTGAACTTTCTCTCGGGATGATGCCGTTTAGCTCCATCCTGAGAGTCGCCCTTTTTGTGGCCAGTTTTTTTCTCGCCTTCGGAATCTGGACGGAACTTGCCGCTCTGCTCGCGTTTCTGGTTTTCACGATTGGCGCCTACACGTTCCATTGGTATCTGCTTACGTATCTTAACTATCTTGGGGAAATTCTCGTGCTGTTCCTTTTCGGCTCGCGAAACTGGTCTTTAGATTATTATCTCTTCGGACCGCTGAAGCGTTTTAAGAAATTAAGAAACTATGAAACTATGATTCTCAGAGTTTTCTACGGCGTGGGGATTGCCTACGCGGCAATCAGCGTCAAGTTTCTCCATCCGATCCTGACGGTGACCGTGGTAAAGCTCTATAACTTGACTCGTTTCCACTGGCTTTTTCCGTCGGATCCGCTTTTGGTCACGCTCGGGGCGGCCTTAGTAGAATTCTTGATTGGAGTTTTTTTGATCCTCGGTTTCGAAGTCCGGTTGACGGTCTTCGTGAGCTTGGTTTACCTCACGCTTTCTTTGATGTATTTCAGAGAGGCGATGTGGCCGCACCTTATTTTGTACGGCATCTCATTGAATTTATTAGTAAGTCCGGAGCAGTTTACGCTTGATCGTTTTTTCACCCGGAGCGGTTTTTTAGGAAAGAAGGCTGAGCGGAGAATAAAAAAAGCGGCCTAAGTGTCAGCCGCTGAAGGGATAGAAATAGCCAAGGTATACCAATCTTGTTGACTAAAGGAGAATAGTGGAATGGAGGGATATGAGTTTGCGTAGATCGTGGTCCCTGGTTTTACGGCTCGTCGAGCCAACCTCAGCTATTTCTGGTTTTTTTTCGAACTAAGATTAGTGTATAAGATATTCTAAAAAAAGTCAAGTCTACGGTCTAGTCGCGTGAAGCGTCTTTAGATTTCTGTTATAATTAAATCTTATGGAGCCGAAAAAACTATCGGTCGTGATTGTCGGCGGGGGATTCGGCGGGATTGCCGCCGCGCTCGAGCTCGAGCGTCACCGTCTTCCGGGCTTGAAGATTACTTTGATTTCCGATAAGTCTCATTTTGAATATCATCCAGGGCTCTATCACGTTGTGACCGGCAAGTCGCCGCTCGAAGTCTGCGTGCCGATCGTCGAGATCTTGAAAGATAAAGCCATCGAATTCGAAAACGACCAGATCGTAGATATTAATTTCGAAAAACGGATCGCAGTTGGCTCGTCTGGCAGCCACTACTCGTTCGAGTATTTGATCTTGGCCCTCGGTGCGGAAACAGCCTATTTCAATATTCCCGGACTTAAGGAATTCTCTTTTGGTTTTAAGTCGATCACCGAAGCTCTAAAACTTAAGGAGCATCTGCATCATTTGTTTGAGATGGCGGCTAAGTCGGAAACGACTCCGGAGATGCGCCTTTCGTTGCTGCATTTCGTGATCGTTGGCGCCGGACCGAGCGGTGTCGAGTTAGCCGGTGAGCTTGTTCATTATGCCAAAAAACTCGCCGAACAGCATAAGGTGAATGATGAGTTGATCGCCGTCGATTTAATCGAGGCTGCGCCTCGAATCCTGCCGATGTTTCCTCACGAGGTTTCGGTTAGGATCGCGGCAAGACTTCGTTCTTTGGGCGTGAATATTTTCGTGAATCGTCAGATGGTCAAGGAGGATATTGAGCAAATTTCTTTGCGGGGAATGACGATGAAAACCGAAACGGTCATCTGGACCGCCGGCGTGAAACCGAATTCATTTTTCCAAAAATTGGTGGGACTGTCGTTTGATCCAAAAGGCCACGTTGTAGTTGATGATGAACTCCGGGCAAAAGGAGTTCGCGAGGTGTTCGTGATTGGCGATGGCGCCGCGACGCAATTTTCAGGCTTGGCTCAGACCGCGATTTATGACGGCCGTTTCGTTGCGCGGAATACCATTCGTGCCTGCCGGGGCGAATCTCAGGTTTCATACCAGCCTCACAAGCCCGCCTACTCGGTGCCAGTTGGCCGCGGGTGGGCCGCGACTTTATTTAAGAGTTTCATTTTTTATGGTATGATCGGGTGGGTTTTGCGCCGGTTGGCCGACCTTCATTATTTCCTTTCGATTTTGCCTCTTAGTAAGGCTTTGACTGCTTTTCGAAGCGATCGTCAGCTCTGCGAATCCTGCGATATCTGTGCGTCTGAAGAAAGCCTTCATCATTAATATAGCTATGAAAAAATCTTCGAAACAAGTTTTGACCTGGATTATCTTGATTGTCGTCGTGCTTATCGGCGTCGTGGTTTTAGTTAAAAGCAATTCAGACTCAGGCCCGGGTAAACTTGACCAGTTCGCGCTTTGTCTGAAAGATAAAGGAGTAATTTTTTATGGCGCTTTTTGGTGTCCGCACTGTCAGAACCAAAAAGCCCTGTTCGGAAAATCCGTCTCCTTGCTCCCGTACGTCGAGTGCTCGACGCCGGATGGACAGAGCCAAACGCAGATTTGTAAAGATAAGAAAATCGAAGGCTATCCGACCTGGGAATTTTCCGATGGGTCGCGTGAGAGCGGGGAAGTGTCTTTGGCAAGGCTGGCCGAAAAAACCGGCTGTGTCCTGCCGCAATAACTTTTTTCTCGTATGACGTCAACAGTCTCTTTCGCGGTTCAGCTGTTTTCTTTCTTGACGCTGGCTGGCGACGCGGCGATCGCGTTCGTGCTCCTCGGTGTAGTTCTCGGATTAGTGCGGGGCAAGCCGTGGGAAATTTTTATCTGGCTAGAAAAACGTTTTCCTTTTTTGAAACGTCACGCGGTGCTTCTGGCTTTTCTCGTCGTTCTTAGCGCGACTCTGGGCAGTCTTTTCTTTTCCTCGGTTGCCGGATTCGCTCCGTGCACGCTCTGCTGGTATCAGCGGATTTTTATATTTCCTCAAGTCGTCATTTTGGGAATGGCGCTTTTAAAAAAAGATCAGGCGGTGGCCGATTACATAATTGCCCTCTCGTCGGTTGCCGGAGTGATCGCCCTCTACCACCAATATTTACAGTTCGGCGGCTCGCCCTTAGTGCCGTGCAGCGCCTCGGCCGAAGCGGTTTCCTGCGCCCAGCGTTTTATCCTGGAATTCGGCTATGTGACGATTCCGATGATGACCCTCACGGTTTCGCTTATGGTTATTATTTTGATGCTGTTCGTTAAGTTGAATGACGGGATGGGAGTTAGCCATAATTAAAATCAGTCGTTCTTTCAACTATTTTTTGAATGTGGTTCAATAGATTAAATGGCACTAAGAAATAGCTCTGGATTTTCTTTCGTCGCTATTCCTTTTATTATCGTAGTATTGTTACTCACGGGCGGCGGTTTTTATTTATTCAGTAGAAGTCATTCGTTTCAAGCTGGATCGCCGGTCGCGACGAAAGCGTGTAGTGAAGATCTAAAAGTTTGTCCGGACGGAAAGAAGTTGACTCGTCAGGGGCCTCAATGCGATTTTGTCGCCTGTCCGCCCATTGAAAAAAGCCAAGCGATTCGTCTAGTGGATTTCAAAAAAGTTTTATTAGGATCAAGCCTTGTGAGTGGCAAACCCGGCTGTGAACCTTCGGTACGCATTTCCTATTTTGATCTTGACGGCGATGGGCAAGAAGAGGCATTAGTTATTTATTATCCCAGCTCGTGCGTGTCCCCGAATATACCAGCGACCGCAGAGGCAAAAATTTATAAAATACATGTCGATGGATCATTGACAGAATTACCGGTTGATAACGGTTCGCTTTTTCTAGATCTCCATAAAAACTTGCCAGTTGGTAGCATTATTTCGGATAACAACCAATTTGGGATACGGTTAGGCCGTTTGTCCCGCCGGCTTTATATTCAAATCCCCACAGACGATTACGGTCGTTCTCGCGGAGGGGATGTGTATGTGTATTACCGATGGGACGGATCTCGTTTTAGCGTCGAAACGGCCTTCGCAGAAGATTCGACTTTTCCTCTTAAGGGAGGAATATGGAATTCTTCGGCGTTCCGTATTGATCCGCTCGCAATTCTGCGCCGCGTAAAAAACTGGAAGACGTTTCGGGACGAAGAATTCGGTTTTGAAATCGCATACCCTTGCGATCTAGATGATCAGACGTGTTCATATACGGTTAATCAGAATTTGCTGTATAAAATATCTGGTGTCCGACTGCCGCCAGGAGCAGAGTACTATAAAAGCTTTTTTGATTCACAAGAAAACAGTGTCCAGCTCTTTATGCTTGGTTTTATTGAAAACACCTTACCTGTGGACGCTAAAACATCACCTCGTCTTTTTGAACCTTACCCTTCTTCGCAAGAGAAAGACCAGCGAATTTCCGATTTACAAACGAAAGGATTTTTTGCCTATGATTTTCAAAATCTGCGGCAACAATTAGATCTGTCTTTCGGTGCGCCTTGCTCGGTGTTGAATATTGTCTCTCGTGTTCCTGATCAGGACGTGCTAACGTGTACGCTTATTAAACTGAATGGCACGGCGGCATTCCGGTTGATTATTAAACAAAAAGGTTTATATGTGGCACGCGATGGAAAATCACAAAAGCAATCCTATCAAGATATTTTATATCTTATTCCGCGCGGTAATACCCGTTGGGTAGCGATTGACGAAACCATGGCGCAAGAACCGTTCTGGAGCGGAACGTTTTTAGCTAGTGCTCCCTCGCCCCAAAGTACCGCCGAACTTTTTTCGGCCGCCGAAGAAGTCGTGCGTACTATCTCTTTTTTCAAAACCGAGACAGAATTGGCTCGGACGCCGATCGGTTCAATAAGTGAAAACGATTTTATTGCTTATCTTAGGCGTGATGGACGCATTGGTTCCTGTAATGATTTTCCATACGATACTGCCGTGATTGGCGGGATACAATATGGAGATCTTACTCATGACGGTTATGATGAGGCGCTGGTTAGCGTTCGCACCTGCAAGCTTACTGTTGACCCTGATGTTATTGCGGTATTCCAAATTGCCCCCGGCGGATCTTTGCGTTTATTACCTATTGATGAGTCGGGAAAGAGGCTGTTGCCGCAGTTCGAGAACGGGCAGTACAGTAAGGCCTGTGCTTTTAGTCTTGAGACAGGAGCGCTGGTTAAAGATTGCGGGTATTTCGACAAGCAACCACAAGAGGATCCATTCGGCGGGACATTTTCAAAAACCACTCGGTTCACCTGGGATGGATCAAAGTTTGTTGTTTCGGAAGATGGGAAGGAATATCTTTGCGGCGGCTTTGAAGACACCGACTGCCGAGCCGTCGCCGGTGCCCAACTCGGAATCATACCTTTTCCATTATTTGTAGATCCTTATGGGCAAAAAACCTGCGGTCGCGACAAGTATATACCTAATCCGTTATCTGAATCGGGTATCTACCAGTCTGGCGATAAAGGCATTATCAGTTTTTATTGCGCCATTCCTGGCGGTGGTCTTGGTAGCGACGTTTCGGCCATGCCGGCTTTTAGTACGATTTATCAGTTTCAAGACGATCATGCGGTTGCCGCTGAGGTTGAACTAACTGAACTTGATGACTCGATGGGTGGTTATCTACCCCATCCTTATTCTTTTGGACAAAAGGGAGAAATAACGCGTCTCTATACAAAAGGCGGTTACATCAGTTTTCAAGACGGAGAGATCGTTCATTTTAAATGGAGTGGATTAAAACTCACATTTGATTATCTTGAAACTGTGTCATCGTCCACAATATATGATCTTGATCCCGTTAATCCTTACGAACCAAAAATTGGTTCCTATAATACAGGAGACGGCGATGGTATTTAAAAGAGAAATTTACATTGTGCTATACTTTACATAAAGAACTTTTAAAAGGTCGATACACTAACACCTCGCGGCTCGTATGAAATTACACTCAATTACTTTTATTCTGTTGGTTGTCGGCGGCTTGAACTGGCTTCTCGCGGCGGTATTCAACTGGGAGATTGGCGATCTTTTCGGCGGCATGCACGCCCTACCTTCAAAGATTATCTACATTGCGGTTGGCCTTTCGGCCATCTATGAAGTGGCGACGCATAAAGGACGCTGCAAAGAATGCGAAGCCAAGATGGCCGGGCATCATAAAATGGCCTAGTCTGTCAGGAATTTTTTCATCGAAGAGGCGGCTCGTCCGCCTCTTTTTAATTGCCGATTTTAGCGATTTAGGTTGTAATTTTCTCGTTTCTGTGGGAAGATGAGCGTACGTATGAACTCTATGAAGTCCGAATCTGAACGGCAGGGAACTGCCAGTTTTTACACGCTTGGCATCGCGCCGAAATTTCTTGAATTTCTTGAACGGATGAAATTTACCGTGCCGACTCCGATTCAGGAGAAGGCGATTCCGGTTGCGATTCAGGGCAAGGATATTATCGGTATCGCTCAGACCGGGACGGGCAAGACGCTCGCCTTCGGAATTCCGATGCTTCAGCGGCTCGCAAGCGTTGACGGCAAGGGCTTGGTTATCGTGCCAACTCGCGAACTGGCGCTTCAGGTTGACGAATCATTGCGTCAGATCGGCCGGGCAGTGGGGATCAAGACCGCGGTTTTAATCGGCGGCGCCTCGATTAGCCAGCAGATTAGCGCGATCCGCCAGGATCCGGATATTATCGTTGGCACGCCGGGCCGGATTAACGATCACTTGAATCAAGGCACGTTGCGTTTGGGTCAGGTCGCAATTTTGGTTTTGGACGAAGCCGACCGGATGTTCGATATGGGCTTCGCTCCGCAAGTCAAAAAAATTCTTCAGGCGGTTCCGAAGGAACGGCAGACGATGCTTTTTTCGGCGACTATGCCCGACGATATCGTGAAAATCGCGACCTTGCATATGAAACTTCCGGTTCGGGTGGAAATCGCCCGCGCCGGCACCGCCGCCGAGCGGGTGGAGCAGGAAATTTTCTTTGTCAGCCGCGACGCCAAGAATCGTCTTTTGGAAAAATTATTGACTGAATACCACGGCTCAGTCTTGGTCTTTTCCCGTACGAAGTTCGGCGCGAAGCGAATCCGGAAAGCTATTGAAACGATGGGCTATAGCGCGGCGGAAATTCACGCCAATCGTTCGCTCTACCAGCGCCGCGAAGCGCTCGAGGGTTTTAAGGCCGGAAAATATCGGGTGCTGGTCGCGACCGATATCGCCTCGCGTGGCATCGACGTCGTTGGCATCGAGCTCGTTATCAACTACGACATTCCCCAACAGGCTGAGGATTACGTCCATCGGATTGGCCGGACCGGCCGCGCCGGCCAGGCCGGACACGCGGTTTCTTTCGTCACGCCCGATGAGCGCCACAAAGTTCGGGGCATCGAGCGGTTAATCCGTACCGTACTTTCCGTGTCCAAACTTCCGGAACTTCCTCCGGATCGGCCGCAGCCGTTTACCTCGCGATCGTCCAGTTTCGGTGAAAGGCGTTATGGCTCGAGGCCGCCCCAGCGCCGCCCGGGCAGTTCCTGGGGCAATCCGCGCGAAAGGCGCGGGAACTTTCGTCGGTCGTAGAATTCTTGGTATTTTTGATAAAAGATGAAGCGGTTACACGTAGAAATTCTTCTCGGTATAGTTTTTGTCGCGGGCGGCACTTTGGTGATTTATAACTTTCTCGCGCCCGTGGGCGCCTTTTGGAGTGCCCAGAATCTTTGGAGCACGGCGCTTATCGTCTGCTGGTCAATCGTTGCCGGCGGCTACTGGCGTCAGGGCTGGGTCGTCTACAAAGCGAAGAGCTCGACGCACGTCTCTTTACTCCTGTCAGGCGCGGTCTTTTTAGTACAATGCATTCTTTTCGTAAAGGGCATTTTCTACAAGGACATTTCACTCGTAATTGGCGCGGTGCTCGTGAACTCCGGCGTTGTCTTTAACATGTACCAGATTCTACGCTTTATGCCGAAGCGCCGTGGTCGGTAATCGAGAAACCAATTTCTGGCAACAGAATCACCGAAAATTTACACCTTTTTCAAAAGAAAAAACACGGCCTTGCGGGTCGTGTTGAGGAGGATAGCCGAGGGAAACCAATCTAGTTATTAAACAAAGGGGAATAAATATAGTATGGGGGAAGGGAGAATAGATTGGTTTTAAGGGTCATGGCTAATCGCGCAACCCCGGCTACCCTGGACTTGCTGGTTACAATTATATTTAGAATACGCTATTTGTCAAGTCTAAAATTGAACCCCCGCCAGTTTTGTGGGAGGATTGAAATATGATTGTTCGCGCGAAAGCATCGCTCAAAGAATTCGGTTCATTCGTGAAAACCGTTGTTGATATTGAGAAAAAGATTACCGCGATCGGCTGTGAGCTTCACATTGATTGTGCCGATGAATTGATCGCCGACGGTTCAAGTGGTAAGGATCTGTGGGGCGCGAACATTTATCCAGAGGATAAGCGAATCGATTTTATCTCAATGATTAATATCCGCCCGAAAGACAATAATCTTTCGATGGAGATACAAATACCGGAGATTCGCAGTCGGGTTGAAGTAATTATTAGAGATCTTTTTTTCTAATATGACCCTCGAACGAATAAAGGAATTTTCAAAAAGCCAGCAACTTCTTATTCTCGGTTCCGAATTCAAGCGGGCCGAAGTTTGGCAGGAGAAAGACGAGGAAAAATATAAGGCGGCGCTCGACCGCGCGCTTCAGATTCTTGACTTAATCGCACAGGATGAAAAATGGCAGGAGCAGAAAGCCATGCTCGAAGGTTTAGGTGAGGAAATCGTACGATTTCGACAAAAGGAGAATGCCAAGGGGATAGAGGCTTTATACAGGGCTCTTTAGAGTTCCAATAAGACTCACGATTTTTCGTGAGTCTTTTAAAATTGCCTCCCCGCCCATTTTGTGGGAGGATGGGGCAGTAATATTGATTTGTTCCAATGGCTGAAGAAAAAATAAATAAAAAATACGAAGTTGCCCAAGTTCGCAAGACCTACCTACGGGCTTATGAACCCTGGAACTTGGAAGAGGACAAGGCCCTTCAGGAATCATATCGTTCGTATCTCGCCAATATCCCTCGAAAACCCTATGGCGATTTTGTAGAGAAGACCGCGGGCGAATTTAAAAGGAATGATGGCGCCATCCGGTCGCGACTCGTAAAGCTTTTAGGTTCTCCATTGCCGCACGAACATTCTGCTTCAAAAGCGGTTACCGAGGAGACATCTCCAACCGTCCACGCGATATCAAAGGACATTGAGATCAGCCCGGAATTTAAAAAAGCCCTCGATTATATGGAAAAAACGAGCGAGCATCTTTTTGTAACCGGCCGTGCCGGCACGGGTAAGTCAACGCTCTTGAGTCATTTTCGGGAAATCACTAAGAAAAAAATTGCCGTGGTCGCGCCAACCGGTGTCGCGGCCTTAAATGTCGCCGGCCAGACAATTCATTCATTTTTTGGTTTCGGGATTGATGTAACGCCAAAAACGGTACGTCCACCTCAGGGTAAACGCGCCCAAGTCATTAAAAATCTAGAGAGTCTCGTAATTGACGAAGTGTCTATGGTGCGGGCCGACCTTCTTGATTGTGTGGATCGGGCCTTGCGCTTGAGCCGCGGCAAACCGCATATTCCGTTTGGCGACGTCCAGATAATTTTTATCGGGGACGTCTACCAACTCCCGCCGGTGGTGACAGAAGAAGCAGAGGAAATTTTTAACGGCCACTATCCGAGTCCTTATTTTTTTGACGCCAACGTTATGCGTTTGATTAGGTATAATTTTCTTGAGCTTCAAAAGGTGTATCGCCAGCAAGACGAGCATTTTATCCGTCTTTTAAATTCAGTTCGAAGTGGCATCGTGACCGAAGAGGAGTTGGCATTATTAAATATCCGCTACATAAAAAAGGAGAATGATGAAAAACCGGAAGATTTTTCGGTGGCGCTCACGACCCGGACTGCGCTCGCGGAATCAATTAATCTTGAAAAATTACGAGGCCTAAAAACGCCACTAATCTCTTTCCGTGGAAGTCTCGGCGGGAATTTTAAGGAGAAATCTTTGCCGACCGCCGAAAATCTTCAGCTCAAGGTTGGCGCCCAGGTAATGCTCCTCAATAATGACACGCGCCATCGCTGGGTAAACGGCACGCTAGGAAAAATCACGAAAGTAAAAGAGGGGGAGGAAGGCGGCGAGCTCACGATTCAGCTTCAAAACGGCAATTCCGTTGCAGTTGAAACGCACACCTGGGATATGGTTGAGCATTACTATGATACAAAGGCGAAAAATATTGCGGCGAGATCCGTGGGCTCCTTTACCCAGTTTCCCGTAAAGCTCGCCTGGGCAGTAACGATCCATAAAGCGCAAGGAAAAACCTTTGACCGCGTGGTGATTGATATCGGCGAAGGCACGTTTGCCCACGGCCAAATGTATGTCGCGCTGTCCCGTTGTCGCACCCTTGAGGGCATCTCTCTCCGTAAACCGATAGAGAAAAAGCATATTTTTATTGACGAGCGTGTCGTGGAGTTTATTAAAAAACACTTTGCGTAAGCCGCATTTTTTTAAAAATTACCTCCCCGACCGTTTTGTGGGAGGAGGTTTTTGATTTATATGACAATTTGGAATATAACACAATGGAATATTATTATATAAGCATCCTATGGTTAAAACGATTTTCTCAAAAGACCATAAATATATCATTGAGCAGCTAAAAAAAGCCCGCCAAGAAGCAGGTTTAGAGCAGGCGGAAGTGGCTAAGCTGATCGGTAAAACTCAATCCCACGTTTCAAAAGTTGAAGCTGGACAGAGGCGTATTGACGTCGTAGCTTTAAAAGAATTTGCTAGGATTTATAAAAAGTCGGTTGATTTCTTTTTAAAATAACTATGGCTACAAAAGTTCAAAAATCTTATGAAGCAATAAGTTACTTGAAATCATCTGAGAGTAATTTATTGAATTATTTGAAAAAAGTTGTTGGTCGTAAAGATTTTAGTTATCGCACCTTTGGAACAGCTATTGAGGAACACCTTACTATTGTCATTGTTAAAGTTTTAATGGAAGGGGGTTTTATAAAAAGCAATACAGACTATGCTATTTCGCCTAACAAAAATTATTTTCCTGACTTTGAACTAAAAACCAAACCGCCTCTTGCGATCGAATTTAAATCAGGAAATAAAAGTCAATATAGAAAGGGTAGGTGGGTTACGGTCAAAAATAGTGAGAATGATATGGGCACACTTAATGAGTGGCCACGTAAAATTAAAAAATTTGGCGGAGATAATATTTACTATGTTTTTGTTCTCTACAATTTCAACGATAGAGTTAAAGAAGTTCTAAACGTTGAAGTAGCTCACTTTTATCAATTTATCGGTCTTAATAGCGGTAGCTTTTTTAAATACCGAGAGAAAGACGGCAATTTGCGTCCTAAAAATTTTGGAATTGAACCACCGATTAAGACACTAAAACAATTTGATGAATTGCTTAGTAAAACTATAGTTTATAGATCGAAACGAATAATTAAGAGACACAGACTAATTATCAAGAAAGCCGCTCAAGATTTTTAAAAGAGTGTTGGATTCGTCCGTTTGTCACTTTTCTTATTGCCGCTAACAAACTGAGGGTTATCTATGGGGTAAATTCCCTCATTTTCAGATATAGTTAAGTTTCTTAAATATTTTGATGCTACTTCTTGTGTATCGCCGTTGTATTTATAGCCATTACTTGATCGGTAATTCACCTTTTCAATTTTATCCGCGACAATCTTTTTATATTTCGGATCTATATCAATACCAATATAATTTCGACCAAGTCGTTTGGCTACAAGCGCGGTCGTTCCGGCTCCTATAAAAGGGTCCAGAACCACATCGCCTTCTTTGGTTGTCATTAGTACCAAGCGCTCGAGTAACGGCTCGGGAAGTTGGCAAGGATGAGCGTCCCTGCGAGTATTGTGTCTAATACGATGTATATCCCCCCAACAATCGCTTAATAATGTCCCATGAGGATTTATTTGACTCTTTTTCCCTCCATAATCCTTAATCATCTCTCCGCATTTTCTGCATTTTTTATGGGGCGATCTAAGCTCGTTAAAAGTAAAACCCTTGGGACTTTTTGTATAAAATAGTATTCCATAATGAGCAGGTAATAGTGTTTTTCCTAGTGGCGTACTCATTGAATCCCAGGCAATCCAATGCTTAAAGGTAGCAATTTTATTGAGATGATTTGCAAAATAAATTAACCATTTTGGTATATTGTGTACCAAAATTGAACCTGTTGGTTTGGTAATTCTGACCATCTCACTCAACCATTGTTCGGACCACTTTATATAATCCTCTGCAGTTTTCCTGTCTTTGTAGTTGCCGTATTTTTTATTGAGATTAAAGGGCGGGTCAGCAAATGTCACATCTATCGAGTTATCTGGTATCTTTCGCATTTCCTCAATTGAATCGCCACATAAGATTTCATTCAAAGGAAGTTTTTTATATTGCTTGGTTTCTATTTTAACTTCCGGAAAAATAATTAAGGTTGGTGTTTCTTCTCGAATCACATCGATCACTATTCCTTGTATCGAAACGTCTCGTCCGTTTCTAAAAATAAGCGGTTCCATATTTTTGTTCGCTGGTTGCAAACGAATATACCCTCTCTCTTTATAAAATTTCTTTAGTGTCGCTTCGTGATTGTCTATCAACGCTACAACTTTTTGTCCGTTCTCGGCAGTTTTCTGATGTTTAACTAAAATAATATCTCCGTCGTTGATATTTTCGTCAATCATACTATTCCCGACTACGCGGAGAGCATAAACTTCTGACAAGGAAGGAATTTTACTCTGAGGAACGGTGATCGTTTCTTTTTCTTGAATTGCCTCAATTGGTTTCCCGGCGGCGATAGTTCCCAAAAGTGGAATTTTTACCAACTGATCTGATTTTGTGATTTCAATACTTCTATGTTGATTGATTCGTTTTGCGATCAAGCCCTTGCTTTCTAATGCCTTGATGTGTTGAGCTATGGTTGAAACAGCGCGGAGTTTGAAATGAATTCGTATCTCCCTATGAGTAGGGGAGTAAGTATTTTTTTCTGTATACGCGGTGATGAAATCAAGAACTTGTTTTTGTTTTTTTGTGAGCATATTATTATTATAACAAAAGATACCGAAAGAAAACCGAAAGTTATCCACAGACAGTAAATTTATGAAGCTAACGCCAAAACAAATAGATAAATTATGGGGCGAGACGGGGCCGTATTCCCAAGCGAATTTAATTATCCAGACGCGGATACTGGATGATAGAATAAGCCGTGTTTTTCTGATAGTTGAGGCAGATATTAATCCGTTAACTTACGAACTGGTTAAAAAACATTGGGCGCAATTCGCGGGTGATCCGAAGATTTTACAATTACTCGATCACGCCGATTATCGAGGTCAGGAATTTGGATATGTCGTAATGGCTTTTGAAGCGGAATATAAAAATGAAAGCGTTATGCGCGAGGTGCAAGAGCGGCTTAAATATACCATTGAAACACTCATCAAAATGCATAAATTTGTTATGGATTTGATAAAAACACGACTAACTGGTCAACAAAAAAATTAGGAGAAGCTAAATTTCATCTGATTTTTTACACCCAGCCTATGTCCATAATTTTTTTAACCCTCAAAATCTATAAAGAAAAATAGGACAAGTTTGCCGATTAAAATCCGTATAATTCCTTATGCCTCTAATTTCCGCCTTCATTAAAATTTCGGCGGACAGGCACGCGAATAAGCGAATAGTAAGAAAAATAACGAGTTTGCCGATTAAGGATTTGTCGTTTGTTAGTATGTTTGGTATAATGCAAACACATGAAAAAACTCCCCAAAAAATTGATAGGCAACAAGAAATCTTCCAAACATATACAAACTCCAGCGGAAAAAAGGCGGGCGCTGGAAATTAAAGTTGAACAAGGGACGGATAAGGCAGTCCGGGAGTATAAGGAAGTATTTCGTAAATTGGCCGAGTACGATCGGACATAATTTATCGTGCCTATGAAAGAGGTGCATTACCTCGACATCGAACTTATGGAAAAAATGTGTCACCGGTTAGCGGTGACTATTTTTAATACAAAAAACGATCCGATTTCACCGTTCAGAAAACACACGAAAGAGCTTCTTGACTCCGCGCTCACTTTACCAAAGCAGTCGTTCAGCGGTAAAGAACTGTATCCCACGCTTATTGATAAGGCGGCCGTTTTATATTACACACTGAATAAGAATCACCCTTTTGAAAACGGAAATAAAAGAATCGCGACTACATCACTTTTGGTTTTCTTGCACATTAATGATGCGTGGCTTGATGCCGGGAAAAGAGAGTTACTCAAAAAAACTCTTTGGGTTGCAAACTCAGCCGCTTCAGAACGTGAAAAAGTTTTAAGCGAACTAAAGAATTGGATTGGTGAGCATGTAGTGACGGATAGCCCAGATAAGTAAGGCTGGGAGTAAGTTTGCCGGTGAAGATGTATACTTAAAGGTATGAAACTTTTTAAAATCTGGTCGTTCAAATGGTGGGAAATGGGGTTGGTTAAGATTTGCCTTCTCTCGCTCGGTATTTTGTTAGGCCTCTATTTTTATGATGTTCTGATCGGTCTCGTTTGGCTCTGGTGGATATTGTTTGTGGTAACTGCGATTTACTTCATCGTGAAGTGCTTTAAAGAAGCTAAGTGAGCGAACTTTTCACCTAAGCACATTGTGATATACTAAAAGCATGAAAAAAATGCTTTTGGTTTCAGCGATTTTAGCCAAAGTCGCCGGTGTTATATTGGTCGCCGGCGGTATTTGGGGAATAGTGTTTACCTACCAAAACGTCGCGCAGGAAAAAATAATCACGTCCGTTGACGCCTCGATTCCAGGCGTGCCGGTGCTTGGGCCATTGACCTTAAAATCCCAGGCCGATATTATCCGGACTCACACTCTCCACACGACGGGGGACCAAGTGTATGCCGAAATGCCAAGGCAAATTCCAAAAGTTGACGCGGCTGGCAAACAGATTTTAGGAGCGGATGGCAAGCCGGTAATGGTCGCGAACACCGCGCGTGACCTGTGGATCACGGCAACCACGCTCACTACAGCTCTTAATTTAGGAATCGTAACGTACGCGTTCTCCGGTCTCGTGCTCTTGTTTGGCCTCATCTCTATCTGGACGGGTATAACGTTCTACGCCTTGAGCCGGAAGTACTAGAACGGTATCTCAATGAAAAGTAGTGCCAAAAAGATTTGCAGTCGCGGTCATTCGTATAAAGTCAGTGGACCATGTTCGATATGTTGGCCGGGAAGTGTAAAGAAAAAAGGTAAGTCCAAAAAATAATTCACCAAAGATTTTTAGTTCTTTATACGGCTAATTCGTACGAATAAGCGAATAAGGAAGTAAGGAGATGTAGTACACGATAAGAGTAAACTATGTAGCCTATGCGGGAACTTGAGCGAACGTTAAAAGCCTTAGCGAACCGTCGCCGGTTAGCCATCTTGAAGTATCTAAAAGAAAAGAAGGAAGCGACGGTCGGAGACATCGCAAGTGAGATTAAGCTTTCTTTTAGGTCAACGTCAAAACATTTGAGCGTGCTTTCGGCAGCCGATATTCTCGAGAAAGATCAGCGTAGCTTGCGAATGTTTTACTATCTTGCCGTCGTCCAGAAACCGGCCGTTAAACACATTATTTCACTTCTCTAACGGCTAATTCGTACGAATAGGAGAATAGATATTTTGAAGAGTCACTAAATAGTTATGAAAAAGCGTGTTATTTTTTTGGAATGCCAGTGCGGGCAGGTTTTATTGAAATACGAAAAAGTAGGAGAGGGGAAATTAATTAAATGTTATCTTCCGCGAATTCTCGAGGACCATATTAAAATTCCTAACCCTGTTGAGACAGGAACTGAAATTATGTGTCCGAGTTGCCACAAACGAATCGGGACGATCTATGGTATTCGCGGCGTTCGGGCGATAAAATTAAATCAAGGACAGATAAAACCATTTCGTCTCGATTAAGATGATTAATAAAAAAGCCGTTCTTATTATTCTCGCAATCCTGACTATCCAAGCCGGGACCTTATTTTTTCTCGGCCAGCCCACGATTTGCAAGTGCGGCTACGTGAAACTGTGGGAAGGCGTCGTGCTTTCGCCAGAAATGTCCCAGCATCTCACCGATTGGTATACCTTTTCGCACATCATTCACGGTTTCCTTTTTTACGCTCTGTTCAGATGGCTTTTTCCGAAAATGTCGGTCTGGCAACGCCTCGCGATGGCCGTCGGCCTCGAAGTCGCTTGGGAAATTGCCGAGAATACGCCCTGGGTTATTAATGCCTATCGTGAGCAGGCGCTCGCGCAAGGCTACACCGGAGACAGTATCATTAATTCCGTTTTTGATACTCTTTCAATGATTCTTGGTTTTATCCTGGCTTGGCGATTGCCGGTCTGGCTGACGATTACGCTCGCCGTTATTATGGAAGTCTTCGTGGCTTATTATATTCGTGACAATCTCACTTTAAATATTTTAAACTTTATCTATCGGTTCGACTTTATCTATCGTTGGCAATCGGGTGGGTAGCCAAAAATATTTTTAAACAATGAACCATAACGCTCATTTTAAAGAATACGTCATGGGTGATCTTTTTGCGGAAATGCAGGGCGTGACCGTTCGCGCGATGTTTGGCGGGTACGGGATTTATAAGAATAGCGTGTTTTTCGCGATTATCGTGGACGGTAAATTATTTTTTAAGGTCGGCGATTCGAATCGGAAGGAGTACGAGGAACACGGCATAAAACCGTTTACCTATAAAATGCCAAATGGGAAGCCGTATCAGATGTCGTATTGGCAAGTGCCAGAAGAAATTATGGAAAACCGCGAAGTATTTTCCTCGTGGGTCTCAAAAGCCGTGATCGCTAGCCTCACGGCAAAAAAAATGAAACCTAAGCCCGTCAAAAAGTAGCTGTGCTATACTTAGATCATTACAAACCAAAGGTCATTGTGGGGTTTTAAAAAGTATATGCCGCAAGTTCCTACAAATTATCTGGCGGTTTTGGGCGCCGCGATTGTGAGTATGGTCGTGGGTTTCCTCTGGTACGGACCAGTCTTCGGCAAGGCCTGGATGAAAGAGATGGGATGGACCAAAGAACATATGGAGGCCGCGAAAAAAAAGGGGATGGGTAAGTCCTATGCCATTATGTTCGTGGGGTCGCTTCTTATGAGTTTCGTGCTTCATCACGCCTTGTTCTTCGCGAGTACCTATCTTTCGGTGGTCGGCGTTTCGGCTGGCATTATGGCCGGATTCTGGAATTGGCTCGGATTCGTCGCGCCGGTTACTTTGGGCAGCGTGCTTTGGGAAAACAAGAGTTGGAAGTTATGGCTTTTGAATAACGGATACTACGTGGTAACGTTGTGTGCTATGGGCGTGACTCTCGCGCTTTGGATGTAACGCTAAAAAATGACGAGCCGGCGGGTCGGGCTGGTGTAAACAAAATATTTTTTATGAAGTCACTTTCATGTAAGGATTTAGGGATGGCGACCTGTGATTTCGTCGCGACTGGCGCGACGGAGGAAGAGGTGATCGGGAAAATGATGCAGCACGCGGGAAGTGCCCATCCTGAGGCTGTGGCAAAAATGAACGCCATGCCAAAGGATGAAATGATGGCGATGGTGAAGTCGAAGATTAAGGATATGTAAGATATCAAGAAAGCCCCTTCGGGGGCTTTCTTGTAGGTATATGAAACGAATTCTATTTTTTATTGTCCTTATGGCGTTGGTCGCCGGCGCGGCTTGGTTTTTTTCGCAAAAGCCGGTCGTGAAGCCGGGGCCGGTTCCTGAAATTATTTTGGGCGTACCATCGCGTGTCTACGAAAGCAAGGATTTCGGTTTTAGTCTCGCGTATCCGGAAAGCGCGGACATCCAAAGTCAAAACTTCGAAGGCTATTTGCCCGTGACGCAGAGTGGCGTGGTCGCTATCTTTTTACCAAAAACTCTTTTCGAAAAAATAAATTTGGGCGAAGCGGGAGTCTTCGTGGGCGTGAGTCCGAAGCCGGAGGCCGTGCGTGACTGCGAGATCGTGGGTCGGGGCGAAGCGAATAAGGACTTGGGAATAGTGATGATTAACGGCGCGGCTTTTCACGGGTTCCAGGGCGTGGGCGTGGGCGCCGGAAATTATTACGATATGACGATTTATCGGACGGTCAAAAACGGCAGTTGCTACGAGATCGTCGAATTACTCCACTCGGGGAATATTTATAATTACCTGTCCGGCGCCGTCGTCGAGTTCGATCGGGTAAAATTTTCCGGAATTTTGGAAAAAATCGTTCGAACCTTCAGCTTTGCCGAAAACGCCCGAAGTGGCGTCGTGGGCGTGGTCGAGCTGGGGCCGACCTGTCCGGTTGAACGGATCCAGCCGGATCCGCGTTGCGCGCCACGAGGCTATAAAACCACGATTGAAATTTTTTCAAAACAGGGGAACCCGGCAGTCGTCGCGAGTGTGGAAAGCGACGCCGACGGCCATTTTAAGATTAGCCTTGAGCCGGGCACATATCTTTTTCAGCCAAAAGGCGAAAACATGATGCCTCGTTGCGTTTCGGAAACAGTCGAGGTTAAGGCCCAGGGTTTTACCTACGTCACGTTTTCCTGCGACACGGGAATACGGTAAAGATGACTAGTGAGTCTAATTGAAAAATGCGGCTAGAAAAATCAGTTATAGCTGCACAAGTTCAGATACATATGAGACTTTTCGGCGCATCGAAAAGCCATGCAAATCCATAGTAAAACAACAGGTACGAAAGGTATTGTGAGTGGCTGGGAGGAGGCGTTACGCTTCCGGGATATGA
>Ga0209726_10000799_pt1 | contig 55800 bp, 44 predicted proteins | sample Subgrocontami54m_FD_187453 | JGI IMG/M metagenome (GOLD analysis project Ga0209726, IMG submission 187453) | Subsurface groundwater microbial communities from S. Glens Falls, New York, USA - GMW46 contaminated, 5.4 m (SPAdes) (version 3) | ecosystem: Environmental > Aquatic > Deep subsurface >...
CGAGCTTCGATGCGGCTCGGAGCGTGGGTGTGCTGGACGCTCTCGCGGTCGACGGCCCCGCGAGCGCGGCGCAGGTTGCGACACGGTGTGGGCTCGACCGGCGCGCCGTTCTCGTGCTCGTCGAAGCCTTGGTGGCGCTTGGGCTGATCGAGACCGATGGCGCCGGGATCTATCGCATCGGGTCTAGTCCGCTCATGGGCCGTGAGCTGTGGGCTGGCTTGGAGCAGACGTTGCGCTCTGGAGAACCGGCGCAGCCACACGACACTTCTAGCAGCGCGGCCCGTGAGTACCCGGCCAGGGTCGAGGAACTCGCTCGCCAGACCACGGACGACGCGCGGCTCGTGGCCGAACTCCTGGCCGCACCGAACCTCGAGATCTTCGATCTGGCGTCGGGCGCGGCCCAGTGGAGCCGAGCCCTGGTTGTCCGCGAGCCTACGTGCCGGGTGACGGCCGTCGACCTGCCGGAGGTGCTCGAAACAACGCGTCGCTTGGTGGGCAGCAACGGAGCCGCGGGGCGTTTTACATTCCTGGCGGCCGACCTGACGCAGGCGGACCTGGGTGAGTCGCGGTGCGACCTCGCGCTGGTTGGAAACCTGTGCCACCTCCTCGGGGAGGAGGCGAACCGCGCGCTGCTGCTACGAGTCGGGCGCCTGGTGCGACCCGGCGGCCGCGTAGCCATCATCGACGTCCTGCCCGGTGACCAGACCGACGTGGTGGTGAAGACGCTGTACGACATGAGCCTGCTCTTGCGCACGTCACGGGGCGGGCTCTACGCGCTGGCCGCCTACGCGGAGTGGCTCTCGGAGGCCGGCTTTGTGGGGATCGAGCGAACGATTCTGGGCGGCACGCCCGTCCGCTCCGTGATTGTTGCCCGGCGCCCTCGCTGAGAAGCAATGACGGTGATCGCCGTCGACGTCGGCGAGATGAAGACTCTGCAACTCACGCTCGCGAGCGATACAGGCCAGATGCACGTTGAGCGTGGTTTGTGCCAGTCCTCGGTCCCGTCGCATGTGCAGCAGATAGGCGCGCACGTCGTCGGCGCCCAGCTCTCGCGGCGTGCGTCCGAAGTGCCGCGCGATGGGAACATGGTACTTCGTTGGACCGCCGGGGCGCTGCGCGAAGCGTCCAAGGGCTTCCGTCGACTGCGCGGACACGCGGGCATGCCGAAGTTGATCATCGGTCTTCGGGCTCACGATGATTCGCTCAACGACACTCACGATGATGCCATTGACCTCCCGTCCGACGCCGTCGAGGACGAGCCGCTGTTAGGCCGCACCCCGAGCGGCTGCCGAACCACGACTCGCGCAGGATGATCCGCCCGGACGAGACGAACTCGATCGTCCCCGCGCCGTCTCCATCGAGAGACGCGACGGACGTCCCCGTGTACCCCAGCGGGTGCGCGATGCGGGAATCGGGACGCCAGTCTGGTGCTTCTGCGCGACGGACAGCGTCCGAGGAACTCGGTCGCAGGCATCGTGCACTGAGACTTGCGGGCCCCGACCTCGGGTAAATCGGCGCCAATTGTGTGCGGAGGCGATCGCGTCACCCTCGTCGGTCGCCCGGCCATTGCTTGACGACCGTGAGCGGAATCGCGGACCCCGGCCACATGAATATGCTGTAGTGGTCGTCGCCGTCCAGGCCGTCGACACTCAGCGTGCCGAGACCCGAGAACAGTACGCGCACTCGGTACAGCCCTGCCGCGACGACGAGATCGAACACCGGCCCGCCGGTGCACTCGTGGATCTGAAACTTCCTCGTGGGAAGCTCGAGAGAACACTCGACGATGTGGTCCCAACGGCTCGCGCCGTATTGTGGATCTCCGTCGTGCAATTCGAAGTCGACGGGCACCGTCATGTTTCTCTCGGGCTGAACCACAACGACGTTGGGCGCGACTTTCACTCTGCGACGAACGTCGTCGTCCGTGTAATCCTCGGGTGCGAGTTGAATGACGCCTGCGTCCCACAAGTAGAACTGGTGGTAGTCCGCAAAGATCTCGAAGTGCCGATTGAGAAGCTGCATTGCCAACCCATGCCTCGTGGCGGACGGTCTCGAACGTCGTCGATGGATGGCGGAGGTGTCTGTCCATATTCCGCCATACGTCCTGCTCTACATCACTTCTGGCGGAATGCGTTGAAAGCCTGCGGAGATGTGCACGCGGTCGACATTCCCCGCGCCGTGGTCTGAGCCACCACCGCCCCGCCGACGTCGCGCTGCGCACACGCGGCTCGTAGCCGTGCGGCCAGCGAACAAGCCCTCGGCGTGGTCGAGGCCGGTGCGGTGATGGCGCCGCCGCCGCCGATCACTCGATCGTCGATGCGCTCGTGCTCGAGTTCGGCGATCAGCGACGGCGCGACGATGCTCGAAATTGCACCGCGGGGTCGATGGGACGAATTCGAACTGTCCACCGCCGGGCGGGGTTGCCGTAACGTTTCGGCGGCCGGTGCGCCGCCGCGCGCCCGGCTCCCCGCGCCGCTCAGAACGCCAGTGGCCCGCGCACCAACCCGTCCGCGTCGTGCAGCCACGCGATGCCAGCGGCCAACATTCCGCTGCCGACGAACGTAGCACCCCACGAGAGTCCGGCGCCCCATTGCCACGACACACACGCGGATGGGTCACCACCGATCGACGCCCCGAAGCCGCAGAACGCGGCAACCAATCCCGTCACCATGAGCGTCACGAGACTCACGCCGAGCGTCACGCCGCCCGCGACCGCGAGCGACATGGGGCCGACGCGGCTCGTCGCGCCGCTGACGCGGTACAGCCCGACGGCACGCGACACTTCGACCCGTCCTTCGATCACCGGACCGCCCTGGGGCGCGGCGGAGACACGGTACGTTCCGCGCGGGAGCCGTCGCTGGCACGGCGTGCGGCAGAGTTCGGGCCAGAACTCCGGGCCCACCATCCAGTCGGCTCCTGGCGTGAGCGTCACGTCGAACGGCCGGTCGCCCGCGATCGTGATCGTGGCGAAGCGTGGCCTCGGTCGCGGAGGATCGCGCCCTGGCGAGTCGCGCGCCGTCGCGGTGGAAGGATCGGGCGTCGCTGCGATGTCCTGAGCGGATGCGGCGCCCCCGGTGCCGAGGACCAGCAAGAAAGCGACGGCGGCGGAGCCGTCCCCGAAACGTGAAAGCATGGCGGATCGGAAGTCGAAGGGCTCTTGTCTCGGAATCGATCGGCGAAGGTCACTTCGCATGGGATTGATTGCAAACTTCGGTCGAACGCCCACGATCGAGCCATGGTATCACGGCGTCGGAACGCCAAAAACGGGTGGACGCCGGCGCGCCGACGCACTGATCCCTTGCAAGGCCGCGCGCGCGGCGCGCTCGCGCGAGAGCGCCCCCGCGACGTTGCGCACGTACCCCGGGAGTGCCTTGCCGTAGTTCTCCACGACGTGCGCGAGAAACGCTGGGAGGTGCCGTTCGACGATGGAGTAGAGGAGCGTCTCGCTCGCACGATCGCCGACATCCCCGCCCGCTCCCTGGAACCGCTACAATCTCGTCGATGCGCACGCCCCCGCGACTGCCTGTGTGGCTCGCCGCCGTCTCGCTCGCGGCCGCATGCGTGCGAGCGACCGCGTACACCGGTCCCGACGTCGTCGACGCCGCGATCGTGCGGGACGACGGGCCGGTCGTTGACGCGACACCCACGGACGGCGTGGCCATCGCCGATGATTCCGCGGACGCACCCCAACGGCTCGGTCCGCCGTATCCCATCGTCCTGCACCATGGGTTCGCCGGTTTCCGGGACATTGGCCCGCTGAACTACTTCTTCAACGTCGCGCGCGATCTGCGTGCTCGGGGCGAAGTGGTCTACGAGTCCGAGGTCAGCCCGTTCAATCCGCCGTCGCAGCGCGCGACGGAACTCGCGCGGTTCGTCGACCGCGTTCTCGTCGAGACCGGCCGCGCCCGCGTCGTGGTTGTCGGCCACTCGCAGGGCGGGATCGACCCGCGGCAGATGATCTCGCAGTTGGGTTACGGGGATCGGGTCGCGTTGCTCGCGACGATCGCTGCGCCCCATCGCGGGACGCGCGTCGCCGACGCGATCCTCGGGGGGATTCCCGGCGTTCCCGATGCGCTTCTCAACGGGGTCGCGGCGTTGATCGGGTTTGCGTACAACGAGATTCGCACGAACCCGAATCTTCGGGCGGCGATCGAAGGACTCACGGAACGCGCGGCGACGGAATTCAACGCCCGCAACCGCGACGACCCTCGCGTGGTGTACTGGTCGTGGACCGGACGCACGAATCTGCGAACCGGGATCTTCCAGTGTGGCGGCTCCGTCGTGGCGAACGAGCCCGCGCGCGTCGACGCCACGCTGCTTCTCCTCGAGCCGTTCGCCCTGTTTCTCGAGCAAGGTGACCCCACGCAACACGTGAACGATGGCCTCGTGGAAGTCGCGAGCGCCCGCTGGGGGACATTCATGGGGTGTGTGCCCGCCGACCACATGGACGAAGTGGGCCAGATCGCGCACGTCGGTCCCGTGCTCGGCAGTGGTTTCGACCACATCGCGTTCTATCGAGACGTCGTCCGGCGCATTCGCGAGGCCGGTTTCTAGGCGGCGCAGCGCGACTTTCGATTCGAATTGTGCGGCGTCCAGTTCCTCGGTCACGAATTGCCGTCTCGATGCCACATGCCGACGTGGCGCGCGCCGAAGTCCAGGGTCTGCTGATCGGAGTGGGCGCCGTTGCGCTCGTCGCTGGCGCGGCTCACTTCCTACGCCACGAGTCGCCGACCGATGCGCCGATCGCCAGGATCGTGCACGCCCGACCGCCGCGCGCACTCGCCGGCCGCGGTCCGCGCGCGCCCGTTGCGTGGACCGGCGTGCCCGAGTGCGGTGCGATCGAGATGGCAGCTCACCGCACGCGAACGTCGGGAGGTCCCATCGACGTGGCGCCCAACGACTCGCTTGGCGCCGCCGCGGATCCCGATTCGAACACGGTCGCCGTCCTTGCGATTCACGAAGGCACCGTGTCTGCCGTGCGGCAGATTTCCGTCGGCGCGGCACCATCGCAAGTGGCCGTCGGCAGCGACGGACGCGTATTCGTCACCGAGCGGCTCGCGAACCGGATCGCGGTGTACCGCGCGCAGGACGGACAGGCACTGTGCAACTCGGAGACGCCGGCCGATCCAACGGGCATTGCGCTCGCGCCCGACGAGCGCACCGTGTACGTGACGTCGGGGCTCACACATACGCTGTCGGCGTTCGACACGCGGACGATGGCGCGAAGGTTCGTGCTGGACGTTGCGCGCGAGCCGCGCGGAGTCGCGATCTCGCGCGACGGGCGACACGCGTTTCTTACGCACATTGCCGGGCAACCGCTGAGCGAAGTGGACCTCTCGACGAACACGCCGCGCGTTCGCGCCGTGCCGCCGGTGCCCGTGGTCGCCGAGCACGGCGGTTCGAATGAGTTCATCGGAACATCCCTGATCGGACTGCCGAGCCGCAGCGGACTTGGGGGCGAGATCGCGCCGTCGATGCCGTCGGTGTCGGTCACGCCCATTCCGTCCCAGAGTTGGTCGCTGGCCGTCGACGACGATCAGTCGCAAGTCGTCGTGGCGTTCATGGTCAATCGAACCGGCCGCGAGGTTCCGCCTCAGGTGCGAGTGGACTCCTACGGCGCGGGCTCCGTGAGTCCTGTGCATGCCGAGGAGAAGACGTCGTTCACGCTCGCGCGCTTCGATTGGAACGCGCATCGGTGGATCGACGTCGTGCATCCGCAGGTGCGCACGACGCCGCAACTGGCCTTGTCTGCCGGTGCGCTGCGCGCGACGACGACTCGCCCGACACCCACCGGGACGGGCGTGCGGATTCCGACCGCCGTGGCGCTTCGTCCGACGGACCGAGCGATCTTGGTGGCGTCGATGGGCACCAGTCATCTGGCGACGTGGCAACCGGTCGTCGCTGCGTCCGCGGCTGCCGCGCGCCGGGGGATGCGGATTGCGCCGGTTCCGCCGTCGTTCTCGAACAACGAGGCCGGCATCCGAACACCGGCATCGAGAATCGTCGATCTTGCGGACACCCTCGCGGCCCCCGTCGGGCTCGTCGCGCTCGCGGGCGGCACCGACATCGTCTACTCGCAGATCGATCACGCAATCGAAGTCCGTGCGCCGGGTCGCGCTGCGACACGTGTCGACATTGGCCATGACACGTTGCCGCCCGAGATCGTGCGTGGGCGCCGACTGTTCTACACGGCCAACGAGCCGCGACTCACGTCGGGCGGGCTGTCGTGTGGCGGGTGCCATCCCGACGGTCGCGACGACGGGCTCACCTGGTTTCTTCAGTCCGGACCGCGGCAAACGCCGACACTCGCGGGAAGACTATTTGCGCCGTTCAATTGGAACGGAACGCAGTGGGACATGGCCGGCAACGTCGGGCAGACCGTGCGTCGGCTTGGCGGCACCGGGATGCGATTGTCGGAACTCGACGATCTGTCCGCGTACGTTCAACGTGGCATCCTCGTGCCGCGCGTTCCGACGAGCGACCTCGCGGCAAACGAAGAGCACGGCCGCGAAATTTTCCAGAACGCGGGTGCGTGCGCGGTTTGCCACGATCCGACGCGCGGATTCACGGACGGACGCGCGCACGAGCTCGGCGGACTGCGTTCCGACGAACGGGTGCGCACATTCGACACGCCGTCGCTGCGATTCGTGAGCATGACTGCGCCGTACTTCCACGACGGTCGATACGCAACGCTGCGGGACCTGCTCACCGATCGCACGCATCGAATGGGGGGCATCGATCAACTGACCGGCAACGACGTCGACGCGCTCGAGTCGTATCTCCGAACGCTGTAGACGCGAGGACCTCCCGGCGTTTCGTGATACGCACGTCGCCATGAACCCAGCCGCGCCGACTCCCACCACGGTCGTTCGCAGTGCCACGCGAGAGGATCTATCCGCGATCGCTCCGCTGGCGGCACGCCTCGTGCGAGAACACCACGGCTACGACGCACAGCGGTTCCTGCTGATCGAGCCGGTCGAAGAGGGATATCGTTGGTTTCTCAATCGCGAGATCGACAACCCCGATGTCGTCCTGCTCGTGGCAACCGAAGGCGCCACGGGAGACGTGATCGGTTATGCGTATGGCGGACTCGTCGAGCGGGACTGGCAGGCTCTTCGCGAGGCGTGCGGCGCCTTGCATGATGTCTACGTCGACGAGCGCGCACGTCGACGCGGCGTAGCCGAAGCGCTGGTGCGCGAGATGATCGCTCGATTGAAATCGCGAGGCGCGCCGCGGGTCGTGCTCTCGTCCGCGTGGCCCAACAAGCGCGCGCAATCGCTGTTTGCGCGAATCGGGTTTCGACCGACGATGGTGGAGATGACGATCGAGACCGACGCTGGAGGCGGGAAAACGCCGATCCGCGCAGCGGGTAGTGAAGCGGGTGGTGCACCGAGTGGTGACGCGGGTGGATCGCCGAGCGGATGAACCGGGCGTCGGAGTCCGGCCGCGGGTCGTGCGCCCCGGGCCGATGAATCGGCCGGCTGCGTTTGACCGGGCCGCCTGCGCGACCCTTCCGAGGTACGCGGTGTGGAGTGCACTCGCGCTCGCACCGCGCGCACGGGAAGCCTCGCGGAGGCGAGGCGGTCAATGTCAGCCAGCCGCTTCAGCGGCCAGGCGCAACGGCGAGGCGGTCAATGTCAGCCAGCCGCTTCAGCGGCCAGGCGCGAAGGCGAGGCGGTCAACGGTAGCCAGCCGCTTCAGCGGCCAGGCTCTACCGCGCGTCGTCCCCGAGAATCCGCGCGTTCGCGCCGACGACTTCCAGCGCCTGCGTTGGACCGCGGTAATACCGCGCGAGGCCAACATCGATTCTCCACACGCGACCGTCGCACGCGGAGTTCATCCCATTGCTCTGCACGGTGTGTCCGATGACGAGTCGGCGCAGGGATGCTGCGGCGAGAACTCTGCCGAGTTCGTTGCAGGTCTCGGGATCGCTGCGAAGCGCGTAGACTCTGGACCAGACCGGTCCGTCGTCGTCGCGCACCATCGCGGGCGGATCGGGCGAGTCCCCCAACATCCATGCACGTACTTCGGTGTTCATCCGCTCAAAGCCATACCGCACGTCGGACTCCCGAAGTCCGCCATGCACGAACACCGTGTCTCCGACGACGACGACGGTGTTCAATTCCGCGAGACGCCGCGCGTACGGTCCGCCCGGCGCAAACGCTGCCGTGCGCGCGACGACTTCCGGCGGCAGGCGTGCCGCGGCGGGCGAGCCGTTCGCGAGACTCACGAACTCGCGAAAGTCGTCGTAGCCGCCCGGGGTGACGTACCGAAAGTCCGCCTCGACGTTCATGATCTCGTGGTTGCCATTGAGCATGACGAACGCGCCGCCCGCCCGCGTGGCTTCGTCGCGCAGGCGTTGAAACCAGTCCAGCAGCTCGCGTTCGTCGTCGCCGCGATCGAGCACGTCGCCGGTCTGCACGACGACGAGCGCACCACCCGACCAGTGGTCCTGGGCGTCGATCGCGCCCGCGAGTCGCAGCACGTTGCGCGCGGCGGTCTGGTCCCCGTGAATGTCTCCGACCGCAACGAGTCGCGCGGGCGCGGGCATCCGCCACGGTGGGAGCGCTGCGACGGTGCCCTGGACGGCGTCGCGACGTACTTGAACTCGCTGGCGCAAGTTCTCTGGGGACGACACCGACGGACTCGCGGCACGGTTCGCCGGCGGCTGCCGCGAACACGCGGCGACCAGCAGCGCAATCACGCCGACGACGCGCGCGACGACCCGTGCGCGGGGAGGGGGCTCCAGTGCACTCACGCGCGTTCGAAGAGCCCCGCGGCGCCCATGCCGCCGCCGATGCACATCGTCACCACGGCGTAGCGTCCGCCGCGACGACGAAGCTCGTGCAGTGCCGTCGCGGTAAGTTTCGCGCCCGTGCAACCGAGCGGGTGACCGAGTGCGATCGCACCGCCGTTGACGTTCAGTCGATCGAGCGGAATCTCCAACTGCTGCCGGCAGTACACGGCCTGGCTGGCAAACGCTTCGTTCATCTCGAAGAGGTCGATGCCGCCGATCGCAAGCCCGGTCTTCGCGAGCAGCTTGCGTACGGCGGGAACCGGACCGATCCCCATGATCTCCGGTGACACCCCGACGGTCTGAAATGCACGGAAATACCCCAGTGGCGCGATGCCGAGTGCCTTGGCGCGCGCAGCGGACATCAGCACCGTCGCTGCGGCGCCGTCGGACAGAGGCGAACTATTGGCCGCCGTCACCGAGCCCTTCGCGGAAAACACCGGCTTCAGCGCCGCGAGCTTTTCGGCGGTGGTGTCGGCCCGCGGAAACTCGTCGCGCGCGAACGCCACGTCGTCGCGAACGTGTTTGCCATCGCGAACGGTGTACCGCGTGGCCTGCACGGGCACGATCTCGTCGCTGAACTTCCCTTCGGCCTGCGCTCGCACGGCCTTCGCATGGCTCGCCGCCGCGAATTCGTCCTGCGCTGCGCGCGTGATTCCAAAACGCTCGGCAACGATCTCCGCGGTGATTCCCATCGGTGTGTACACGGCGCCGACGCGGTCCATGGCTTCCGAACTCGCGCTGAGCTTGTTGCCAGTCATGGGCACCATCGACATGGATTCGACGCCGCCCGCAATGATCACGTCGGCCGAGCCAAACGCGATCCGCTCGGCCGCGATCGCGATGGCTTGGAGTCCCGAACTGCAGAATCGGTTGATCGTCATCGCGGACGTCTCGACCGGCAGTCCGGCGAGCAACGCCACGATGCGCGCGATGTTCAGTCCTTGTTCGCCCTCGGGCATCGCGCAACCGAGCACGACGTCCTCGACGTCGGCGGGCTTCAATTGCGGCACCCGCGCGAGCGCGGCGCGCACGACCTGCGCGGCAAGTTCATCGGGGCGCGTGAGTGCGAGCGCCCCTCGGTTGGCGCGACCCACGGAGGAGCGAACGGCAGCAGCGATGACGATGTCGGTCATGGGGAGTCTCTAGTTTCTCAGTGGCTTGTTGTTCATCAGTGTGTACTGCATGCGTTCGACGGACTTGGCTTCGCCGCAAAGCGAGAGGAACGCTTCGGCTTCCAACTCCAGCATTCGCTCCTCGGTCACCAGGTCGGCACTGCCGTCGACGCCGCCACACAACACCGTTGCTAACTTCGTCGCGACGACGGCGTCGTGCGCAGTGGCCTGTCCGGCCTGCACGAGCGTCTGCACCATCATCCGCAGGGTCGCAATGCCGCTCTCCCCGGGGAGTCGATACGCCCGCGGGGTCGGTGGGTGGTAGCCGGCCTCGGACATCCCGATCGCTCGCCGCCGCGCTTCGTGCAGCAATCGCGCCTTGTCGAACGACACTCCGTCACTCTTGCGGAAGAACCCAAGTTCCTGCGCCTCACTCGCACTCGTCGCGACTTTTGCAAGCGCGATGTTCTTGAACACCTGCGTCACGATCGCGTAGCTGTCGACCGTGGCCCCCTCGGGGATGCCCTCGTGACCGCGCCAGACCAGGCCCATGCAGCCGCCGCCCGATGGAACGAGCCCAACGCCCACTTCCACGAGACCTGCATACGTTTCGGCCGCGGCCTGGACTTGCCCCGCCGCGAGGCACACTTCGAGCCCACCGCCGAGTGCCATTCCGAACGGCGCTGCGACGACAGGCACGCTCGCATAGCGCATTCGCTGGATCGCACGTTGCAGCGCGGTCGCCATCGCGCGGATCTCGTCCCACTGTTGGTTCATCGCGGCCGCGACGACCAACATGAGATTCGCCCCGAGCCCGAAGTTGTCGCCCTCGTTGTAGACAACCAGCGCGCGCGCGTTGCGCTCCGCGAGCTCGACGCTGCGCCCCAACATCTCGATCACATCCGGATCGAGCGTGTTTGCCTTGGTCGTGAAGGTCAGTGCGTACACGCCGTCGCCAGTGTCCGTGACGTACGCGCCAGCGTTGCGCGCGACTTCGCTTACAGTTCGCTCGCGCAGCGAGGCCGTGCGCGGGTCGACTTCGCGCGCTCGGTGCGACTTCGACCCGATGTCCCACACGCGGTGTCCCGACGCGTAGAACGACGTCGCGCCGGCGGCCTTCATGTCCAGCACCCACGACGGGAGGGACAGACCGTCCTTCTGAATTCGTTCGAGCGCCGACACGAATCCGATCGCATCCCACGTCTCGAACGGCCCGAGATCCCACGAGTAGCCCCAGCGCATCGCGTCGTCGACGGCGGCCAGATCGTCGGTGATCTCGCCCATGCGTCGCGCGCTGTACGCGAGTGTGCGTGACAGCGTCTTCCACGCGAACTGCCCCGCCGGCCCCGTGTCTGCGACGATCGCGCGCACGCGCTCGCGCGGATCCTCGACGTCGCGCAGTGGCTTGATGGCCTGCTGGATCGCGGGGTTCTTCTTCTGTGCGCGGTACTCGCCCGTGCGCGGATCGAGCGTCTCGAGACCGTCGGCCGTCTTGCGGTAGAAACCACCCTTGGTCTTGTCGCCCAGTTGCTTGCGCTCGGCCATCGCGCGGATGAACGCCGGCACGACGAACGTCGCCCGCTCTTCGTCGTTCACGAGCGACTCGTGACAGTTGTCGGCAACGTGAATGAACGTGTCGACCCCCACGACGTCCGCCGTCCGAAACGCCGCGCTCTTCGGTCGACCGAGGGGAGCGCCGACGATCGCGTCCACGTCCTCGGGCTCCAGTCCATCGGTGAGCATCGTGTGGATGCCCAGCAGCATCGAGTACGCCCCGATGCGATTGCCGACGAAATTCGGCGTGTCTTTTCCCACGACGATGCCCTTGCCGAGCGCTTCCTCGCCGAGGTGTCGCACGCGAGCGAGTACGTCTGCGCGAGTGTCCGGCCCGCCGACCAGCTCGAGCAGCTTCATGTATCGAACGGGATTGAAGAAGTGCATCACGAGAAAACGCTCACGGAAGGACTTCGACCGGCCATCGAGCATCTCGGCGATGCGGAGTCCCGACGTGTTCGACGCGACGAGGGTGTCCGCACCGATGGCGGCCTCGAGCTTGGCGAAGAGCGCACGCTTGATGTCCATCCGCTCGACTACCGCTTCGATCACGAGATCGCACTCCCGAACTCGGCCGAGGTCGTCATCGAAATTTCCGACCGACACGAGGGCCGCGCGCGTCGGGTGAAAGAACAGCGCGGGTCGATTCTTGATCGCCTTGTCGAGCCCGCCCGACGCGAATCGGTTGCGCGCCGACCGATCGCCCTTCTCCTTCTCGGTGAGGTTCGGCGGCACGATGTCGAGCAGCAACACGCTGACGCCGGCGTTTGCGAGATGGGCCGCGATGCCGCCTCCCATGACTCCTGCTCCGAGCACAGCGACACGACGAATGGGATTGGACATGCAGCGATCTCCGGTGGGCGACGTTCGCGCGGGGAGCGGGATCGTGACGCAAGCCGCGGCGCGTGACAATCGCTGGCGCGCCGACGCGCGACTCAGGTACGATGCCTGCGGCATGAGCGCGCAGGTCAAGGGGATCGTTCTCGCATCCCGGAAACACTTCGTCGCCGCGCGATTCGGCGACGACGCGCTCGAGAAGATCATCGCGACGCTGCCGCCCGCCGACCGCGACGTGGTCGCCGGAAACGTGCTGCCCTCCGGATGGGTCTCGATGGACACCGCCATGCGTTTCGACGCGGCGATCGTTGCGGTGATGGGCGGCGCCGCCGAAAGCGCGCTCCGGGACCTCGGCCGCGCGAGCGCGCAAGAAAACCTCGAGCGGTTTCAGCATGCGTTCGTGCAGGGCAAGACACCGATGACGTTTCTCGAACAAACGCCCGCGATCTATCGCATGTACTACGCGTCGGGCTCGCGCGAGTTCGTTGCGACGGGCGAGCGATCTGCGCGCTTGGAAACGCGAGACGCCGAGGGCGTCACCGAAGCCGACTGCGAGACCATCATGGGGTGGCACGAATGCGCGCTCGAGCACGTCGGCGCGAAGAACATCCGCATCACGCATCCAACGTGCCGCGCCCGGGGCGGCGCGACGTGCGTGTACGAACTCGCGTGGGACTGAGCCGACGGGGTGAAGAGACGCAGACCGCTTCCGGTCGAAAGGTCGGCGCGCGACGGGTGAACGAAGCGCGCGGGTCGATTCTTGATCGCGTTCGCTACGCGCGGTAGGCGGCGTCGCCCTTCATGAGCGCGCCCGCGAGCGTTGCAACGGGCGATGCAAGACGGGTCAACGTGCGCAGCGCGTCCATGCCGTGCGACGTCCGAAGCTCGAGAAGCGCGATCGTCGGACGCGCGTCGATGTCGTCATAGATCGAAACGCGAATCTGACCGGTGCACGGCGCGAGGGCCGCCGCCATCGTCTCGCTGAGCAACGTGCCATTGGTCGTCAGACTCACCGCGAGCGCCGTCTCGTCGAAGAGCCGTCGAACGAGGGTTGCGAACCCCTTGAACGCGAGCGGTTCGCCGCCGCCGAACACGACCTCGAGCGCGCCAGCGAGCGAGAGATCCCGCAGCAGTGCGAACGCTGTTTCCGTGGTCCACGCGCTGCGCGATTGGACGTCGCGCGAGCAGAACGTGCACGCCAGGTTGCATGCGTTGGTGATGGCGACTGCACGACGCGGGGTGCGCGCGTTCGAAGCCCCAGCGTCTCGGGCCCGTCGCAGATCGCCGTCAGTCCCGTGCGGCGATCGAAGCGCAACAGTGCATCGCCTAGCGCGTAGCGACGCAGCCCCGCGAGCGCCGCGGGCACTTCGATTCGGTCTTCGGGCAGTGGGCCCATGGATCGCAACGGTAGCATCGCAGTGGGAATCGCGTGGTCAACGGTGTCGATCCTCGGCCGCGCTACGCCACGCAGCCTCGATCTTCCTGATGAGCGACGGATAAAGAATCCAATGGCGCGCAGGCCAGATCGCCGCCATGTACACCCGGCTGGCGAGTCCGCGGTGCTTCACGTAGACGGCGAGCGAAACGCCCGTGTCGAACAGCGCAAGATGCAGCAACCCGTGGATCGTGTCGTTCGAAAATTCGTAAAGTGCCTCTTCGCGGAAAACGTACACCGTCTTCAGCCGCGGCGTCTCGAGCGGAGAGGGCGCGTCCTCGGCTGCGAGGTTGCGGCGGCGATCGTCCAGGTCGAGCCGGGCCGCGACGCTGGTCTCGGTGCAACCGGGGATCGGCAGCGTGAAGTCGCGTGCGTCCCACTTCATCGTTCGTCCGACTCGGAGCCGCACCTTCGAGAGCCAGTGATCCGACAGCCCGCCCATCACATTCCAGAACGACGCGAGGAATTCGCGCACGTCCGTGGCCGGGCGGTCGCCGAGGTCGAACGACCACAGGTCTTCGAGCTGGAAGTCGCGCACGAGGAGGTGAACGCGCCAAGGCCGACCGCGGTGTGCCGAAACGATCGACTTCATCCGTGCTGGAGTTTGGCGGCCGCTGCAGCCGGCGTCCAGGGCCCGTCGCGATCGCGCTCGTTTCGTTCACCGCGTTTGACAGCCCCGCGAGCGGGTGTTGGGATGCCGTGTCGTGCGCGTGGTTACTTGCCTCCGCGGGCCCATGCGGACCCCCACTATCGTTCTCCATGCGCGCCTGCTCCGTGCGCTCGCAGCGCTGATTGCGATCGCCGCGTGCTCGCGACCCAGCGCCCCGGCGGACGTCCCCGCTCCCGTCGATGCCGGCGATCCACCCGACGCTGGAGAAATCTGCGGGCCCTTCGCGATCCGTCAAGACACGCCGTTCTTTCACGTCGATCGCGCGCGCACCGGCTGGAACGATCGCGAAGCGCTGCTGACGCGAGCGACCGTCACGAGCGGAAGGTTCGGCCCGCTCTGGCGCTCCCCGGCACCCGCGCAGTTCACGGTGGACGGTCGCGCGTGGACGCCGCGGATGTACGCGTCGCCGCTCTACGTCGACGACGTGCGCGTCGAGGCGGGACGCTTCACGGGTACCGTGCTGTCGCTGGTCATCGGCGCGACGACGGCGAATCGCGTGTTCGCGGTCAACGCGTTCGAGCGGCGCTGTGGCGGCGTGGACGCTCGCCCCGGCGAGATCGTGTGGGATGTCGAGTTGGGGCCTGCGACGATGGCCGATCCCGACGGCGGGATTCCGCTCGGCATCGTCAGCACGCCCGCGATCGACCTGTCCGCGCGTCCGCCGCGTGTCTACGTCACGGCGCTGGTCGGTGGCGCGGGCTGGCGTGTCTTCGCGCTCGAACTTGCCAGTGGAAGAACGCTCGCCGGCTGGTCCGTGGCGATCGACGACGGTGCGCTTGCAAGCGTCAATGCCAATGGCCCGGCGCGGTTCTTCGACGCGCGGAGTATGCTCGCGCGCGGTGCGCTCAACCTGTCGCCGTCGGGCGACCGGCTGTACGTGACGTTCGGCGGCTACGGCGGGTGGATCGTCGCGGTCGACACCGCGCGGCCGGCGCTCACGCGTTCGTTCTCCGCCGTGCCTTCGAACGAATTGCGCTCGAACGGTGGCATGTGGGGCGCGGGCGGCCCGGCGGTGGCGGCCGACGGTTCGGTGTTCATGAACACCGGCGCAAACTCGTCGGGCCTTGGCGACGCGCAGGGCGTGTGGGGAAACTCTCTGTTGCGCTGGACGGGATCGCTCGAGCTGAACGGAACGTATTCGCCCTGGCACTACTGCGTGCTCGACCAACGAAACATGGACCTCGCCGCGAGCACACCGGCACTGATCCCGGCGCTCGACCCGACGCGCACGGCGACACCAAACCTCGTCACGTTTGGCTCCAAACCCGGCACGATGTTTCTGGTGAATGCCGATGCGCTCCCCGGTCGGCTCGATCGCCGCCCGCCGTGCTCGACCGACCCCGCGTCGGACCGGTCGCTCCTGCCGCCGACGCCGCAGTTCGGCGCGCTACGACCGCTGCACGTGTTCATGCCGTACAGCGAGGTCGTGGCCGAGTGGAACACCGCACGCATGCGCAGCACGCCCGCGGTGTATCGCAGCGCGGGCGGCACGACGTACGTGATGGCCTCGGGTTCTTCGCGCACCGTCGAGACGTCCGAGGACCCCATTGCGCCGGGGCTCGTGCGGTTGCGAGTCGTCACGGCGCCGGGCCAACCTGCGTATCTCGTTCGCGACGCCGAGGACGCGTCGACGGTGCTGTTCAACCCGGGAGCGCCGCTCGTCACGAGTCACGACGGGCGCGACGCGATCGTGTGGGTGGTCGACCCGCAGCAGCGCCGCAGCGCGCCGGTGTACGGTCCCGAGGCACGGCGGCCTGCGTTGCTCGCGTTCGATGCGGCGACGATGCGGCTCGTGTGGCGCAGCGCGGACATGGACTTGGAGGTCGGCGGAAAGTACGTGACGCCGGCGGCGGCGCACGGTGTCATATTCGTTGGGACCGATCGCATCGAGGCATTCGGCCTTAGGAACTGAGTGGGGACGAACGCCACACTGCGCGAGCGGCTTCAAAGGCCCGTGACGCTCGCGTTGCGGTGGTCGTGAATCTCGCGATCGAGCGACCAGGGGACATCAAAACTTCCTGCGACCATGGTTGTTCTTCTCCTTCCGGGGTTTCGCCTGCAACTACTTCAAGTAGTCGTCGAGCTGCTCGAAGCGCTCGCTCCACGCTGCACGCGTGTGCTGCGTCCATCGAGTGATCTCGTCGAGCGCCGCCGCGCGGAGCTGACACGGCCGGCGCTGGGCATCCCGACCGCGGGAGATCAGCCCCGCGCGCTCGAGCACCTTCAGAGTACGCGGGACACTTCTTCCGTTCCCGTCGCCTTCACGCCGCCTTCACGCGCAGGCTACGGAAACAGTTGAGACGATGGCTTCCGCTTGCATATAACCGTTGTAGCAGTCATACTGTCCGCGATGAACTTCAACGTGTACCTGGACGACGAAAGCGCGCGACGGCTCGACGCGCTGGCCCGCAGAGAGCGGGTCGCCCGCAACGCCCTCATCCGCCGCGCGGTGGTCTTCTTGCTCGATGCCTCCCGTCGCGGCTGGCCGAAAGAGGTCCTCGCATTCCGCGGCGAGCCGGCGGTTCAGCCGTTCGAGGCGCACCGCGCGGAGTTGGCTCCGACGGCCGACGACCCGTTCGCCGGACTTCCGCGAGCGAACGCAACCCGAACTCGCCGCAAGGCCGCGCCGCGCGGCACGAGCCGATGACGCTGCGACTTCTCCTCGACACGAACGTGATCTCTGATTTCGTGCGTGGCGATCCGAAGGTCATGAGACGCCTTCGAGGCGTCGCTCCCGACGCAATCGCCGTCTCGACGGTGACTGAAATGGAAATCCGTTACGGGCTCGCGATCGACCCGGCTCGCACGCGGCGAATCGCACCGACGATCGATGCGCTGCTCGATGCCGTCACGCTGGTCGAGCTTTCCCGAGAGGACGCGCGTGCGGCCGGCGAGATCCGCGCCGCGCTCCGACGACGCGGGCAACCCATCGGGCCCTACGACGTGCTGCTCGCGGGGACTGCACTCGCGCGTGGTCTCAGGCTGGTCACCGCCAACGTGCGCGAATTCTCACGCGTGAGCGGCTTGACGGTCGAGAGCTGGCGATGAGCTGTGCGTCGCCCGGCCATGATCGCAGTCACCATCGCGTGCGCCGAGCGCGCGTGCGAGTCCCGCGTGGTCGCCCGCCGTATCGCGCCCGACACGGTGTCGGGGTGCTGTCCGCCGCCACCCCGCTACCGCAAATTCGCGACGATCGAGAACGCACTCGTGTCGTTCACCGGATCCGCCATCGCACCGACCGAGACCAACAGCGTGCGCATCGCGGTGGCGCTCGGCACCATCGCCGTCACCATCATTCCGTCCGCGCTCGCCACTTGCGCGACGTCGCAACTGAGTGCGTCGCACGCGGTCATCACTCGCACCACCGGTCGCCACGGTGCGCCCGATGGCGTGACGATGATGTCCGCGACGCGTCCTGCCGGGACGTCGACCGCGTAGAATAGCTGGGGACCGTCGAACGCGGCGAAGCACGGTACTCTCACCGTCGCACCCGATTGAATCATCTGCGCTGAGATCGACGTGGCCAACGACAGCGAGGTGGGCGCCACACACGTCCGGTTCGGCGCCGGCGTGTACGACCCGACGTGTATTTCGAACGGCCCGCCGGCCGCCGGACCACTCGCGTACTGGTCGACGATCACGAAGTACGTCGCGGGACTCAGCACCGCGCGCACGAACGATGTCACTTGGCGCTCGTGGTTGTCGTTGCAGCCAGCCTCGAGCGGGGTGGCTGAGCACGGGTCGCGCCGAATCGTGAGCACCGTGTCCACTGATGTCGCGGGCGAGTCCGTGGTTACCGTGATCCCACTCTCGGCGGGGACTCGCAACTCGTACACGGCCTCCGGGCCGCGTGTGTTGCGCTGACACGAGGCGCTCGACACGTCGTCGACGCCCGAGAGCGTTCCGCGGAGTGTGTCCCCGACGTTGATCGGCAGCGCGATCCGCGAGAAACAGCGCGCACCGTCGAGCGGGGGTGCGTCGGTGGGCGCATCCGTCGCGTCCGCGAGCGGAACGTCAAGCGCATCCCTTGCGTCGAGCGCATCGGATGCGTCCGCTGCATCGCGCGCGTCGACGGCGTCGAGCGCATCGCCCGCGTCCGCCGCATCGCCCACATCCCCGGGGATGGTCGTATCGCGCACGTCGGCGACGTCGTCGGTCCGGGCATCGTCCGGTGGGTTCGCGGGCGGGCATCCCGCGAGGAGGCACGCGGCGCACGAAGCGATCGCAAGCGGCGTGATCGTTCGAAGGAGTTTCACGCCCTGAGTACACTCAATCGCGCGGATTGCTGCAAGGGACGGCTGCGACGCCCCACCTTTGACGTGACCGGCGCGGCGGCCCCCGCTATCGTCGGACCTGATGGCCCCCGGCACGATGCGCGCTCCCGGCGAACGCGTGGGGGCGTTTGAGATCGTGCGCTACCTGGCCAGCGGTGGCATGGGCGACGTGTACGTGGCGCTGGACACGGCGTCGCGTGAAGAAGTCGCGATCAAGTTTCTGGCCGACGCGAACCGAGCGAACATCGAGCGATTCGAGCGCGAGGGACGCATTGCGGCGAGTCTCCGGCACCCGCACATCATCGCCGGGCGCGGCCATGGGCGCGCGGCCGACGGGATGCCGTACATCGCGTTGGAACTTCTCAAGGGCCGCGATCTCGAGACGTACATCCGCGAGCGGGGCATTTCCGCGACGGAGACGCTCGCGATCGCGATGCAAGTTTGCGACGCACTCGACGCAGCGCACGCGCGGCGGATCATCCACCGCGACCTGAAGCCCGAGAACATTTTCGTGTGCGACGGTTCCGAGCTGCACGCCAAGGTGCTGGATTTCGGCATCGCGCGGTTCGCAGGCGAGCGGCGCATGACGGGTACCGGCGTGCTGGTCGGAAGCTGGTCGTACATGTCCCCCGAGCAGGCGCGCGGCGAACCGGACATCGACGAGCGTTCGGACCTGTGGAGCCTTGGCGTCGTGCTGTTCGAGTGTCTGGCGGGACGTCTCCCATTCGACGCGCCCACGGGACCGGGAACGCTCTATCAAATTCTGTTCGATTCCGCCCCCGACCTCGCCGCGCTCGCTCCTGCGCTCCCCCGGTCGCTCGTCGACGTCGTCCAGCGCTGTCTGCACAAGGCTCGAGACCGGCGGCCGGCGCGGGCGATCGACATTCGAATGGCGCTCGCATCGGTCGACCGTGCCGCGCTCCCGTCGCCCGTGGTTCGCCCAATCGCTTCGGATGCGCCGGGCGGGTACGCCGACACGTTCGATGCCGACAGCATCGAGCGGACGATGTCGCCGGACGAAGCCGCGAGCCTCGTCGAGATTCGACTGACGTCGGTGGTGTTCCTCCGCAGCGTGCAGGACAGTGTTCTCGTCGGGAACATTGCGCGCGAGCTGCAGGGCCGCGTCGTGTCTCTCCTTGGCGACGGCATCATCGTCGTGTTCGGAAGCGATCGCTGGAATGGTGACGAACCCGAACGCGCCGTGCGCATGGCCCTCGCAGCGCAGCCCGCGGCGCGTGGAATCGGAGTGTCCACCGGACGCGTCGTACGCGGTGTCGAACAGATCACGGGCGCCGCCGTCGACACGGCCGCAGCGCTCTCCCGGCGCGACGGAATCACGCTGGATCCGACCACCGCGGGTGTCGCCGCCGTGTTGTACACCGTCGCCATCCAGCCGGACGGGACGGGGTGGCTCGATCCACGGCGTGTTTCGCGGCAGGGAACACTCGCCGATCCGATGTTCGCCACGCCGCTCGTGGGTCGCGAAGGCGAAGTCGCGATGCTCGCGCAGTGCGTCGAATCCGCCGCGAGTGACCAGCAACCGCGTGGAGTCGTCGTTCTCGGTGCCGCGGGCATGGGCAAGAGCCGCGTGCGTCACGAGGCAATGACACGGATCTCGGCACTCGGAATCGACATGACGGTTCTGTCGACACGCTGCGAGGCATTTCGCCAGAGCACGCCGTTTGCCGCGCTCTCCGACGCGCTCTCCGACGTCGTCGACGCGAGCGTCGCGAAGATCTTCACGTCGATGGCGCAAGCCGGTGGCGATCCCGTTGCCGCGCTCGATCGTGCGCGCGCGTCGCTCGAAACCGTGCTCCGAGGCATGAGCGAACGCGGCGCAGTCGTGCTCGCGATCGACGATGCGCAGTGGTTGGACCCGACGTCGCAGAGTGCGATTCGCTGGGTGTGCGAGAACGCTCCGGACCTGCCACTCGCTGTCTGGCTGTTCTCGCGCCCGGAATCCCGCGATGCGCTTTCGGGCGTGTTGCCCGGTGCAAACGTCGTGGAACTCAAGACCCTCGCGAAACCCGCGGCGGAGCAACTGTTGAATCTATTGCTTGGCTCCGCGCCCGAGGTCGTCCTCGAACGCGCCGGCGGACATCCGATGTTCCTGGAAGAACTCGCGAAGCTCTATCGAACGCGCGGGGCCAACGGCTTCACGTCGGGAGGCGCGCTGCCGCCGTCGATCGAAAGCGCCCAGCTCGCGCAATTCGATCAGCTGGAACCCGGCGATCGAGAGTTTCTCAAGCGTGCGGCGCTGTTCGGCCGCACGGCGTGGCTGGAGGGAGTCGTTTCGCTCGGCGCCGATGGCGGCTCGCTCGATCGACTTCGCAAGACCAATGTGTTGCTGGTTCGACCGCGTTCGCGTTTCGAGAACACGCGGGAATTCGCGTTTCGAAGCGGAGTCTTGCAGGAAGTCGTCGAGGGGCTGTGGCCCGAGGTTCAGCGTGCGAAGTTGCACGCGCGAATCGCCGAGTGGATGTCACCCCTCGCGGGCGCCGCGCCGGAGGAACTCGCGCGGCACTGGGAAATCGGTGGCGAGAACGCCCGGGCGGCCGAAGCGTACGCAGCGGCGGCGGAAGCGGCCGCGCCCGTGAGCGACGACGCCGTCGTAACCTCGCTCGTCGACCGTGTAATCGCACTGACGGACGATGCGCGATTGCGGTGGCGCGCACTCGTCGCGAGGGACAGCGCGGCGCAACTTGCCGGTGATCGCGACGTGCAGCGCAAAGGGCTCGAGCAGATTCTTCTCCTGGCCCCGCAACTGGGGCTAGTCGAGCAAGCCGAAGCGGCGTGGCGGTATTGCTACTTCGCGCGGATCACACTCGACAACACCGGCGCGCGTCGTGCGGGCACGCGTGCGATCGAGATTGCCGACGAAGCAGGCGACGCTCGATGGGGTGCGGCCGCCCACACGGAATTGGCGCTCTTGTTGGCCGACGACGGGCAGTTCGACGCGGCCGAGGGGCACGCCGTCAGCGCGGTTTCCCTCGCGGAGCGCGCGGCGGACGAGTGGCAGCGAGCGAAAGCTCTCGCGGCGAGAGGATACGTGTGCGTCGAGAGTGGACGGCTGGCGGAGGCCGTGGATTTCACGGAACAGGCGGCTGCGCGGTTTGCGCGAGCCGGCGATCGACGCCGCGAGGCGGTGGCGCTCCAGAACGCGGGAGACGTTGTCATCCGTCTCGGGCGCACGTCGCAGGCCGCGGAGTTTTTCGACCGCGCGATCGAGATGTCTCGTCGCGTTGGAAACCATCGGACGCTGGCGGTCGCAACGCACAATCGTGGTGTCGTCGCCCGCATGGACGGCGAGATCGACCGCGCGTTCGAGCTTCAGCGCGCGTCGCTTCGGGAGTCGGAGGCACTGCGATTTCCCTTCCTGGTCGTATCGGCGAATGTTGAACTCGTCCATCTCTGCGTGATGCGGGCCGATCGTGGGGAGGCGTCGGCAGCGGCGGTGCAATCCGTTCGGACCGCAAGCACACTCACCCGCGGCCCCGCGTCGCTCGCGGCGGCGCATGCAGCGATCCTACGAGGCGACGCGTTGATCGATCGTGCGACGACGGAGGACCTCGGGGATGCTCGCGCAGTCGCCGCGACGCTGGACGAGCGCCAGAGTCACGCGCGGGTCGACCTGCTTTGCGCGATCGCGGGCTCGTCCGGCGATACGGCGGATGTCGCAGCGGCGGCCGAGGCAATCCGGACCGCCACGGCGAGCATTCAAGATCCAAACGATCGAGACGTGTCGGTTGACTATCTTGTCCGCCGATATTTCGCCCCTGCGGCGGTCGCTGAGGCATTTCGGACCTGAACCGCGTCGGTTCGATCGGTCTTCCGGGCCCCTACAGCGGCGGCTCTTCCGCGCGCTCCATGCCACTCGGGAGGCGCCCGGGCGACATGGGCTGCTGGCGCTGGTCGGCGACCGTCGCGCCGATCGATGCGGCGGTGGACGATCCGTAAACACCTGTCGGGAACCCGTTTGCACGGAACGATCCGCCTGCCAGCGTCGCGCTCACGTTGAAGAAGAACGCGCCGAAACGGAAATTGGATTCGAAGTCGTTGTTCCGCAGGTCGTTCATCGTCGTCGGAGCGTCCGACGCGACCCAGAGCCCGTCGCCCGCGGTGATCGTCATTCCGTTCCAGCGTGCGTCGCCGCCGATCGCGGTGAGAAACCCGTTGCACTGGAGAGACACGTTGTCGAACCCCCCGACGATCCCGAGACCGAACACTGGGTTCTCTCGGAACTCGGATTCCACAATCACGGTAGGTCCGACGGCGCCCTGAATGAACATTCCGGGTCCGCGATTGGCGAACACGCGCAACGCGTGGGCGTCGAGGCGCGTGCTGGATCCCGACGCAAGCACGCCAAGCGTGGCGTTCCCGATCACGTACGTCCCGCGTCCGCGCTGCCCCGCACCCGTGCGATCGGCGTCCACGATCAGGTGCGCGCCGCTCGTGACGAACATCCCCACGCCGCCTGCACCACCGCCGGCCGGAACATTCGTGCCCAACACTCCCGACATGAACACCTGGGTGAGTCGTCCCGCGCCCGAAACGGCAAGACCGACGCCGACGTTGTCGATCAGCGCGACGCGGTCGAGGCGGTCTGCGACGGTGCCGCCGTTACCGGTAAGCACGATGCCGCCGCGCGCAGCGCCCGCGACGCGACTTTCCACGAACGAAAGATGACCGCCCTCGACGAGCACGCCGTGCGCGCCGGCTCCGCTGATCAGCACCCCACGCAACGTAGCGTCGGATTGCGCGCCAACTCGAACCCCATCACCCGACGTGTCGACCACGGTGACCGCGTCCAGCGCAGCGCTCGAATTCGCGCGCAGGTCGATCGCCGACTGGGCGCCTGTGAAATGCACGTCGTCGATCACGACGCGCGCATCGGATCCCACGCGAACATGTGTGGACATCGCCGTGCGGTCTGCCGCGATCCGAAAGCCTCGCAGTTGGACGAGGCCCGAGGCGCTGGACACGTCGAACGCGGTATCTGTCGTTTCGTTCCGCACGTTCGATCCCGCGGCGCCCGAGCCCGCCCCGAGGATCGAGACCCGGCGTCGAACGGCGAGTGGTGACGAAATCGAATGGGTCGCTCCCGCCGCGAGCACGATCGTCGCGGCCGGCGGATCGTGCTGCAGCGCTTCGACGATCGTGCGGAACGGGCTCGTCCTGCTGCCACTTCCGCCCGCGTCGGCGCCTGCGTTGACGAACACGACGGGCATCTCGGACGAGTCGGTGGTCGGCCACATCGTGTCGCCGCCACCGAGCGCCCCCGTGCGAATGCAGCGGAAGCCGCCGGCTCCGTCGGGCACGGGTGCCATGACGGCGCCAGGATCGTTCTCACAGCGCGGAAACGTCGCTCCGCCGATGTTCGCGTCCTCGGCCGGCGCATCCGGGACCGCAACGTCGCCGCCACTGCGGGCGTCCGGCGTTGCGCCGTCCTGATAGGTCTGCGGACCGAGGAACGAGCATCCCGCAAAGAAGAGAAACGAAGCGCGCAACGTCCAGAGACTCAGCGAAGTTCGAAGCAGGCGCATGGCGACAGCGTAGCGAATGTTCGTGGCCTTCGCCAATGCCTCGCTCAGAGTCGCGGCTCGCCGAACCGCTCCATTCCGTTCGGGAGCATTCCGGGATCGGGGGGCTGCATTCGATTGTCGGCAACGTTCGACGCCGCCAGATCGATGGAACCCATACCGTACGCACCCGACGGGAACCCGTTGCCAGAAAAATCCGAGCGGTCGATCACGGCCATCACGTCGAAGGTGAACGCACCGAATCGCTGATTGCGCGCAAAGCTGTTGTTGAGCATCGGCGTTGCGATGGACACTGGCATCGGTGACGCGGCCCAGAAGCCGTCTCCCGCGTGAACGTTCGCAGCGCCGATCAATCGGTCCGTCAATTGCGTGTCGTGGAATCCGTTGCACTGCAACGACACCTGCGAAAACCCGCCGACGATCCCCAACCCGACCAGATCGTTGTCTCGGAACATGTCCTCCCGAAACGCGACGGCACCGACGTCCCCCTGCACGAACGCTCCCGGTCCATCGTTCGACGCGATCAGCATCCCGTTCGCCGACACGGTCGTTCGCGTTCCCGAGACCAACATTCCCCCTCGCGCATTTCCAATGACCTGTGTGCCGTGTTCGCGTTCGCCCACAGCCGTTCGTTCCGGATCGATCCGCGCCGCTGCGCCGCCGCCGAGGTAGACGCCGAATCCATCCAAACTGCCCACGCGCGATGCCGTTCCCGCGAACGTCGACAACCGCACCAGCACGCGCCGTCCATCCCCGTTGACCCCGAGTCCCACGTTTGCGTTGCGCAAGGCTGCGACGAACTCGACGCGGTCTTCGCCGACCGGCGCGGTGCCCTGCAGGACGATCGCGCCGTTGGCCGCGCCGTGAATGCGTGCCTCGCTGACACTCACACGCCCACCGTTCGCGTTGATTCCGTGCGATCCCGGCCGGCGCGCGAGCAAATTCTGGATGACCGCGTCGCCGCCGGCGTCGAGTCGCACGGCGTCGCCGGTCGCGTCGTCGATCGTGACGCGCGATAGCGCCGCCGAGCCGCCCATCGCCGCGTGCAGCGCCGTTTGCCCGCCGACAAACATCACGTCTTCGAGGTCGACGTGTGCACCGGCGTCCACGCGGACGGCTTCGAGCGACATCGATCCCGTCGCGTCGACGCGAACGCCTCGGATCGTGAGCCGCCCGGATGCCCCCGTGACCGAAAACACGACGCCCGTGCCTGTCGGCCGGATGACGGATCCCATCGCGCCCGAGCCCCCGCCGATGATCGTAACGTTGCGTTCAATTCGCGTGTCCGTCGCGGCAGCGTGTGGAGCCCCCGCGGACAGAAGCAACGTCGCGAATGCGGGTGTCGACTGCAGCGCGTCGGTGATCGTCCGAAACGGTTGTGCGCGGGTACCGACGCCGCCGGGCCCGGCAGACGGATCGACGTACCCGAACGGACCCGCGAGTCCGGCCTCGCTCGCGTATCCCGTCGCAGCGGTTTCTGCCGCCCCGACGCGGACGCAACGGATCTCGCCGTTGCCCGCCGGGATCGGCGCCATTCGCTCGTCCATGTCGTTCACGCATGCCGGAATCGGGACGAGATGGGCACGCGCGGTTCTTCCGTCCGTGAGCGGGATGAACCCGTCGTTCGAGATCGCATCGGGTACCGACCTTCCACCGTCGACCTCCGCGGCGGCGTCTCCGCCGGTCCACGCCCCGCTGTCACCCCCCGAGTCGGGCTGCAACGACGCATTGGCCCCGCACCCGGCGCACCACCACACTGCGCCGCCGAACATCAAGCCTCGACCCCATCGTGCCAAGAAAGATCGCATGGCCGAGAGCGTACTGGAACGCGACGCGGTGTGCCAATCCCTGAGCCTTTGGCCGTCCGCGCGACGGTGGTACACCGCGGCGCATGATTCGTCGCCAGGATGCGCTCGATTATCACTCCCAAGGTCGTCGTGGAAAAATTGAAGTCGTTCCGACCAAACCGTGCACCACGCAGCGCGACCTCTCGCTGGCGTATTCGCCGGGCGTCGCCGAGCCGTGTCGGGAGATCGCCGCGAACCCGGATCTGGTCGACCGATACACGGCCCGCGGCAACCTCGTCGCGGTGATCACGAACGGAACGGCCGTGCTCGGGCTCGGAAACATCGGCCCGCGCGCGGCCAAGCCGGTGATGGAGGGCAAAGGGGTTCTGTTCAAGAAGTTCGCGGACATCGATGTGTTCGATCTCGAACTCGACGCGACCGATCCGGCGCGGTTCATCGAAACGGTTGCCGCGCTCGAGCCGACGTTCGGCGCGATCAATCTCGAGGACGTGCGCGCGCCCGAGTGCTTCGAGATCGAAGAGAAGCTTCGCGAGCGCATGAAGATCCCGGTATTTCACGACGACCAGCACGGCACCGCGATCATCACGGGCGCGGCGCTGCTGAACGCGTGCATGGTGCAGTCGAAGCGACTGCAGGATCTCAACGTCGTGTGCGTGGGTGCCGGTGCGGCAGCGGTCCGGTGCATGGAACTCTGGGTCAAGCTCGGTGTGCGGCGAGACCACATCACGATGGTCGACAAGTTCGGCGTGATCTACCGCGGACGGACGAACGAGATGGATCCGTACAAGGGCGCGTTTGCCGTGGACACGCCCGCACGAACGCTCGCGGAGGCGATGGTGGGCCGCGACGTGTTCATCGGCCTCGCCGCGGGAAACATCGTCGATGCCGCAATGCTGAAGACGCTCGGGGACAAACCGATCATCTTCGCGCTTGCCAATCCCGATCCCGAGGTGCCGTACGCCGTTGCGCTGGAAGCACGGCCCGACGCAATCGTCGCGACGGGACGGAGCGATTTTCCGAATCAGGTGAACAACGTTCTCGGTTATCCGTACATCTTTCGCGGCGCGCTCGACGTTCGCGCGAGTGCCATCAACGACGAGATGAAGCTCGCCGCAGTCCATGCGCTCGCGACACTCGCGCGCGAGGACGTGCCGGAGCGCGTGGCGCAAGCGTACAGCGTGCCGAGTCTGAAATTCGGCGCGAACTACATCATTCCCAAGCCGTTCGACGATCGCGTGCTCTACTGGGTCGCACCTGCGGTCGCGAAGGCGGCGATCGAATCCGGCGTCGCGCGCGATACGCTCGACCTGCAAGAGTACCGCGAACGACTCATGCGGCTGATGCAGCCGTCGCGACAGGTGATGCGGAAGATCTTCGGAATCGCCAAGTCGACGCGGGCAAGCATCGTATTTCCCGAGGGGGAGAATGACCGGATCCTGCGCGCCGCGCAGATTGTTTCCGACGAGGGAATCTGCAAGCCGATCCTGCTCGGGCGACCCGACCTCGTGCGCAAACGAGCGGCCGAACTGGATCTCGATCTCACGGGCGCCGAGATCGTCTTTCCAGCCGAGTCGCCGAAGCTCGACGAATACGTCCGACACTACTGGCACAAGCGGCGTCGCAAAGGTGTGACGGAATACAACGCACGGAAGACCGTCGAGCGCGAGCGCCGGATCTTCGGAACGATCATGGTCGACCAAGGCGACGCCGACGGCATGGTGTCTGGAATGAGCAGCAGCTATCCGGACACGATTCGTCCGGCGTTGCAGATCATCGGTCTGCACCCGGGCGTTCGTTCTGCGGCCGGCATGTACATGATGCTCAAAGGCAACGACGCGCTCTTCTGCGCCGACACTACCGTGAACATCGATCCCGACGCGGAGGGCCTCGCGCACATCGCGATCACCGCCGCGGATGCCGTGCGCGATCTCGGGATCGAACCACGCGTGGCGATGCTTTCGTTCTCGAACTTCGGAAGCTCGAAAGACTCGGCGCCCGCGCGCAAAGTCGCGAAAGCGACAGCGATCGTCAAGAGTCAGCGCCCGGATCTCATGGTCGACGGTGAGATGCAGGCGGACGTCGCGCTGACTCCCGAACTACGCGAGGAGTGGTCGTTCAGCGACCTCAAGGGCAGCGCCAACGTTCTGATCTTCCCAAATCTCGACGCCGGGAACATTGCCTACAAGTTGCTCACGGCATTCGGTGGCGCGGAAGCCATTGGTCCCATTCTGCTCGGGATGCGAAAGCCGGTCACGGTGTTGCAGCGAAACAGTTCAGTGGACACGGTCGTGCGCATGGCCGCGATCACGGTCGCGAGTGTGAAGCGATTGCGAACGGCGTGACTGCACAGACCTCACCCCGCTCGCTTCGCGAGCGACCCTCTCCCTGGCGTGAGAGGGTGGAGAGCGGAGCATGGGCGAAGGGGACCCGTGCCTTCTTTGCCCCTTCTCCCCGGCGGGAAAATGGGGGAAGACGTCGACCGTGACTGGCAACGAGCGCAAGCACGGCGTCGTGCACGCGGCCCGACGTTGGATCGATCGGGAGAAGATCACAGCCGCGCGGCGAATGCGTCGCGAACCCACCGAGGCGGAACGCGCGGCGTGGGAGCTGTTGCGCGATCGGCGATGCCTGGGCCTCAAGTTCCGCCGGCAACAAATCATCGATGGTTTCGTAGTGGACTTCTATTGTGCGGAGGCGCGGCTTGCCGTCGAGATCGACGGCGGCGTGCACGACGATCCGGACCAGGCCGAGTACGACGAACAGCGAACACGCGTCCTCGCCGCGTCCGGCGTCACGGTCGCGCGCGTCCCGAACGAGTCGGTCGGCGCGGCGCAGTTGGCGAAGCTCCTCGGTCCGTACTCTGCGCGTCTGCGTTGATGCTCGGCATGCCGGACTCTTCACCCCTACTCCCGCCAGGGAGAAGGGGTCGCGCGCGAGCGCGGGGGATGAGGTCCGACGTCGCTCAGGCGGCCAGCGTGTACACCTGGAGCGGCTGCGCCTTGCCCTTGACTGTCGCTTCGCCCAACGCGCGGAGCGACTGGCCCTCGCCCACGCGGTCGCGCGTGCTCGCGGCGACGACCGACGTCACGCCGAATTGCTTGCAGAGCCCCTCCAACCGCGACGCTGTATTCACCGTGTCGCCGATCACCGCGTACTCGACTCGGTCCTGCGTTCCGAGGGTTCCGACGACCACCGCTCCCGTCGCGATCCCGACGCCCATGCGAAACTCCGCCCGGCCACTGCGGCGGCGTGACTCGTTCAGCTCGTCCATTGCCACGAGCATGTCCCGCGCGGCCGCCACGGCCAGCGTCGCGTGGTCCTGCTGCCGAAGGGGTGCGCCAAACGTCGCCATGATCGCGTCGCCGATGAACTTGTTCACCGTGCCGCCGTGTCGATGCACCACCGGAACGATCGCCGCATAGTGTGCATTGAGCGCCTCGAGGACGTCCGACGGCGGCAGCGTTTCCGAGAGCGTGGTGAAATCCCGCAGGTCCGTAAACAGCACGGTGACGTCACGTGTCTCGGCCGTCTCGCCCTCGCGCGACATGACGTCGCGAGCGATCTCTGGGTCGACGTAGCGTCCGAACAGCTGCGTGATCTTGTGCTGTTCCGCGACGGCAATTCCGGTGGCCCGTGCCATGCGCCGCGCGTTCCGTGCCGCGAGTGCGACCATGGCAGTCGCGAACGCCGCGATGATCGCCCGGCCGATCCACGGAGTTCCGGCGGCGTATATCTGCAACGCCGAGGGAAGCGTCGCCGATGACACCAACACTCGTGCGCGCAGAACGAGAAGCGCGACCGACGAGATCGCGAGTCCACCCGACACCACGCACGCCACGGGATCCTGTCGCACGCCGGATGCTGCGATCATGAACATCAACGCTAGATAGGTTGGCGTCGACGCGAGCATCGTTGCCTCCGCGGCCGGCGAATGACGAATCTCGATTTCCAGCGCGGTGAACAGCACGACGAGCAAGACGTCGATCGTCCCGCTGATCCGTCCGATCGCGACTCGGTAGCGGACGCGGCGCAGCATCAAGATCCAAGCCCACGACACGACGACGGTGGGGAAAAACAGGAGTGGCACCCAACCCTGGCCGCGGACGTCCAGACCGCGAAGCGCCGGAATCCCGAGACTCAGCCCCAGGAGCGTGAACGTCACGCTCGCGAGACCGGCCCGCACCCAGGACACGAGTCGTTCACCGCGCTCGGCCTCACGGAGGGCCGCCGCGTCCGCGAGTTCCGCGGGCGCCGACGCGTGGTTCGGTGGTAGAAGCGATGAACCAAGAGGCGGAGGGAGCATGGTCCGAACGTAGCGCGTTGTGAGACGCGGTGGGATGGGAGAGGGCTTCAGGCCGCGCCCGTCAGGCTTCGGAAGAGCGCGGTTGTTGGTCCCCCGCGATATGAGTGAACGATCGGCCGGCGCGCTCCCCGCAATCGATTCCGCAGTACGCAATTAGTTTCCGATTCGCGCACCCATCGCGCGCCTCCCGCCGCGAATACCCGCGGAGTTTCGGGCGCGTTCGAACTGCGAGCGTGGCCCCGCCATTGCAGCGGCGTCGCCGTTGGTCGGTCGTGCGACGGCCGTGGGTCTTACCGCTTGGAGGGGTTCGCGATGCTTCTTCGTCGACTTGCGCTCGTGTGCGTATTCGTGGCGTTTGGGTGTGCCGGCAATACGCAAATGGGAGGCGACGGCGGCGACGCGCGTGGCGATTCCACTGGCGACGGACGAATCACCGGCGACGGCGGCGGTGGCGACGCGGCGATCGACGGCCCCGCAGGCGATACGCTGGGCAGCGACGCCGACGATGTCGTGAGCGCGGACGCGGACGACGCCACGAGCGACGACGCGACGGATGCATCGGTCGACGCCGGAGATGACGGCGCGGCGGACTCGGGCGACGCAGGCACAGGCGATGCGGCGGATTCGGCTACCGCTGACTCGGCCGACTCCGGCGTCGTCGACGCGAGTGACTCGGGCGCGACCGACACAGGCGATGCGGGCAGTGCAGACTCCGGTGATTCGAGTGCAACCGACGTTGCGGATGGGGCGGACGCGGCGGATGCGGTCGACGTTGTCCCGGTCGACGCCTGCATTCCGACGGGCGCCGAGGTGTGCGATGGGATCGACAACGACTGCAACGGAATGGCCGATGACGGCGTCCTGCCGCGCAGTTGTTACACCGGTCCTGCTGGCACCGCGGGCGTGGGGATCTGCCGGGCCGGAGTGCAAATGTGCATGGGCGGAAGTTTCACCGCGTGCGTCGGCGACGTACTGCCCGGCGCGGAAACGTGCGACGGCCGCGACGAGAATTGCAACGGCACGATCGACGACGGCGTCGTGCCCCGTGCGTGCTACGCGGGACCGGCTGGGACGGTCGGCGTGGGCGTCTGTCGCGCAGGCACGCAATCGTGCATTGCGGGAACCTTCGGCGCGTGCACGGGCGAAGTGCTGCCGTCCGCGGAGACCTGCGACGGCCGCGACAACAATTGCAACGGCACGGTCGACGAAGGCATCGCGCCGCGCGTTTGCTACTCCGGTCCCGCGGGGACAGCGGGTGTCGGCCTGTGTCGCACGGGAACGCAGACGTGTTCGGGCGGTGCGTTCGGTGCGTGCGCGGGCGAAATCGTCCCCGTGGCCGAGGTATGCGACGGCCTCGACAACAATTGCAACGCGATGATCGACGACGGCAACCCGGGCGGCGGCGTGGCGTGCGGACTGACGGTGGGTCAGTGTCGCGGAGTCACGCAGTGCGTCGCCGGAGCGATATCGTGTCGCGGCACATTTGTCGCGCCCGCGCCGCTTGGCAGCGCGACCAATTCGGGCTCGTCGAGCGCGCCGCTGAACACGATCACTGCGGGAATCGCGAACGCCGTTGCCATCGGTGGCGGAGCGGACGTCTGCGTGTGTGCCGTGCCGGGTGGCGCGCCGGCCACGTACACAGAAGACGTCGGCATGGTCGAAGGCGCGAGCGTGATCGGCGCGTATCGTTGCGACACGTGGGTGCGCGGACTGGGAACGTACGTCACGCGCATCCAGGACACGACGACCGTGGGAGTACGAGTGCCCGCCGGGCTGACTGCGATTACCGCACTCGACGGGTTCACGGTGATCGGGCTCCCGTCGCTCGTCAATACGTCGTCCGCGATCACGGTCACCGACGCCTCAGCGCAGCTGATCGATCTCACTGTCTTGGGCGGTCAAGCTCCCACGTCGTACGGATTGCGCATCGTCCGAAGTGCGCTCGGTGTCAGTGCGCCCGCTGTCCTGCGCGGCACGTACAATGCGGCTGCGCCCTCGGGAGGTCTCGCTGTCGGCGTGCAGATCGAGCAAGGCACTCCCACGCTTACGAACGTCATCGTCATCAGCAACACCGGCACACCTCTCACGTCTGTCGGCGTCAATTGCGTCGGCTGCGGCGCGACGCGCATCACCGGCGGGTCGATCACGTCGGGCTCTGCCGAGACGACGACGACGGGACTCTGGGCGACCGGCAACGTGGCGGGATTGACGCTCGTCGGCCCGATGGGAATCAACGGCGGATCGATCAGCGTCGCGGCGGCGGGGTTCTCGCGCGGCGTGCACCTGGACAACTGCACCGGTGCGCCTTCGCTCACGACCGTCAACGCATTCGGTGCCAGCGGCAACCTCGGGACGCACATCGGCGTCGATGTCGCGGGCGCGATGTGCACGCTCAGCGCGAACGGCGGTTCGATGGTGGGCTGCGAAATCGGCGCGACGTGTTGGGGAATGCAATCGACCGGATCGCCGGCGACGCTCGACCGCGTCGTCCCGATGCGCGGCGGTTCGGCGGTGTCTGCATCGATGTACGGCGCGCGCTGCATGGCAGGCGGCTGCACGCGCTTCACGAACAGCACGATGGATGCAGGGACGCTTACGGCGGCGGGCGTGTCGGCCGGGCTTCTCGTCGATACGACGTCGCCGACGTTCGACAGCAATCGGATCATCGCGCCATCGTGTCGTGGCGCGGGCGCGCCAGGCGGGCCGTACTTCGGCGCGCACATTCGCGGGCTGAGTTCATCGCAGTTCTACAACAACGTCATCCGTGACCAGACCTGCTTTGCGACGGAGCACAGCATGTTCTGGGAGAAGCCTGTCGCGCCAGTTCTCGCGGGGATCAACGTCGTGAACAACACCATCGAATACTCCGCGTGCACGGGATGCGGTCCGCGGACTGGCGTGACCGTGACCTCGGCGATGGTCACGCCTCCGATGGGCGTGTTCAACAACAACATCATTCGCAACGCGACGCTCGGTGCCGCCGCGTTGAACATTCCGTTCGTCGAGACGAACGTGAACAGCGAAGTTGCGTCGTTCCGCAACAACGATCTGTTCGACCCGGCGACGCCGACGATCTTCCTGTGGCGCGGCGCGATGCCGCTCGCGACCGCGGCGATGGTGAATGCCATGGTGCCGGGCGCGGCGGGGAACATCCAAGCCAATCCGCTGCTCGACCCCACGTGGCACTTGATGGCGCTGTCACCGTGTCGCAACACGGGGCTCACGGTTGGCACGCCGGTGCGAGACTTCGACGCGCAGGCGCGACCGAACGAGTTGCTGTTCGACATCGGTGCGGACGAGTTCTACTGACGCGTGGCGCGCGGTGTGCGACGCGCGATGCGCGACGCAGCGTTCGAGAACTCAACGAATCGGAAGCCGCTCACCCCGCCCCGCGCCGTAGTTCCAAGCGCTCGCGCGGCCCGTCGATCCTCAGCACGAAGTGTCGAAGTGCGTTACGCCCCGCGATGACGTACGGCCGGCGCGTAGCGAGTGCCTCGATTCGCGCGAGGACCTCGCCGGCCAACTCGAGATCGATTCGATACACTTGAACCTCTTGGAGCGTACCCGTGAACGTCGCGGCCCGCACGATCCGCACCGGTGCGACATCCAAGGCCTCCAGCACACGCTCGGGAACGGCGCAGAGGTCCGCGCCCGTGTCGATCTTTGCCGCCAGCGCGGTCCATTCCACGCCGCCGGGCACACGCAAGCGCACTGGGACGACGGCCGCCGGAGGATCGAACGCACGATCGAGCGCACGCTTCATTCGGTCTCGAACCCGGTCATCTCGACTACGGGCGGCGGAGTCCCGACCCGGCCGATGAAGAACGCTCGCCCGCCGTGCTTCTTCCAAACCCGTTCGTAGAGAGCGCCATGGTCCGCGCCGGCGTCGGCCACGCGACCGTTCACGATGGCGACCCACCGCCCCCGGTACTTCTTCTCGATGGCCGGCTGTAGCCGCTCGAACGCGGCCCGCTCGGCGCCCCACTCCGCCGCGCGACCCGTCGGCTCCACGGCGGCATCGCCGGTGTCACGGACGGGCCCGAGCGACGCCCGCGGATGCCCGTAGCGCGTGATGACGATGCGTTCGCCACGCGCTGCCCGCTCGACGAGTCTCGGCGCGTGGAGCTTGAGATCACGAACGCCAACCATTGTAGCCATGATGTTGGTCATCATAGCACCGGCAACCACGACGACCAAGTGGCACCGAGGCGACGTTCGATGCGACGAGGCGAGGCATTCGGTTGCTGCCCGTGGCGGCGAGCGACGCCGATCGAGAGGCCGAGTTCCTCTTTCCCCGTGCTAAAGAGACAGCTCCCGTGAGTCGCATGACCGTCGCCACTGCGCTCGTTTTCGCTGCATGGGCGCTCGCGGCGCCCGTCGCGCGCGGGCAGGGCGTCGTCGGTCTGTCGGTCGTCGGCAGCGTGCGGAGGGTCAGCCACGCGCACGGCGGTGCACCTGCGCAAGTCGGCGACGCGAGCTTCAACGTGCACAACGCGGGCGCACGCGCGGCGACGCTGAGCGTGGTTTCGATCGCACTCGAGCTGGGTGACTCCAGAAGGCCGACGTGGACGGTACGCCCGACGTCCCTGGTTGGGCTCGAGTGTGAAGCGTGCACGATTCGGCGCGGACTGTCCGTCACGATCGCGGGCGGCGCTCGCGTCAGGATCGAGGTGTCGTTCCAGGCCGTGGCAGTGTACGCGACGTGGTACGAACGGTTCCGGTTGCGCGCGCGTTTCCGCAGCGGCGGCCGAACGATCGACGCCATCGTCCCGTTGGAAGTCACTCGGCGACAGCCCATCGAGCGCCACGAACCGTCGTTCTAAGCGGTTCGCACGCGCCAACGAACGAGTACCGGCCTTTCGCGCTACTCGGCGAGCCTCACCACGCCACGGGCGGCATCCACGCGAATTCCCGAGACGCCCGCGACGAGTTCGTCTACCTCGCTCTCGGGTCTCTCGAGCTGCGCGGCGAGGCGGCGTCGTATCTCCGGCCACGCGGTTTCTGGACGCGGGGCACCAGTCGAGGCCGCCGCCGCGAGCATCGAGCGGAATACCTCCATCGCGATCGTGGCGCGCTCGGCGTCGAGGTGCAGTCGGGTCGCGCGCGCGTCGACTTCCCGGAAATTCCGCGCGAGCGCTGCAACGAGACGACCGACCCAACCGTTTCTGCCGAATTCCTGCGTGATGGCATCGCGCGTGACGATCGTCGCGACCACGTCGGTCGTCGCTTCGACGGTTGCGACGCGCGCCCGCCGAGTGAACAGGGCTGCTTCGCCGAACACGTCGCCCGCGGCCAGGTTTCGCAACACCATCCGTCGCCCGCCCAGATCTTTGGAGACGACGCAGGTTCCCTTCACGATGATGAATGCCTTGTCGCCGGGGTCTCCCTCACGCACGACAACCTCTCCCGTAGAGAATGAGGCAGTTGGAAATCTCCCCGTCCCGCGCAGGAAGCGATCGACTTCCGCACGGAGTTCTTGCACCGAAGCGTAGCGATCGCTGGGCTCCTTCTGCAACGCCGTCATCGCGATCTCGCAAAGTCCCGTCGGAAGGTCCGCGGTTGCGGCGACCGCGCGCGGATCGACGATGTCGGCGCCAATCGCGAGGAGCAGCGTGGCACGGCTGTTCTCTCCGACGTACGGGGCCCTGCCGGTGAGAATCCGATACAAGATGCCGCCGAGCGTGAACACATCGGTGCGATCGTCGAACGTCGCGATCTCGCCGCGGGCCTGTTCGGGAGCCATGTAGTCCGGCGTGCCCGAGATTTCGAAATGCCCGCGTGGTCGTCGACGACCGAGATCTTCGTCGCGTAACGGATCCAGCTTGGCGTCCGGCGACGGCGGTGTCGACGCGCTCCGCTCGAACCTTCGACCGAGGCCCCAGTCCATCACGTACACCTGCCCGTGCGTGCCCACCATGATGTTGTCAGGCTTCAGGTCGCGATGGAGGATGCCGCGACTGTGCGCGTACGCGACGGCGTCGCAGACCTTGAGGTAGACTCCGAGGATCTCGATGAGATCGTCTTCGGACCCCGGAGAAAATGTCTCGCGACGTAGGAGGCTCTCCAGCGTTTCGCCCTCGACGAGCTTCATCGTGAAGAACGGTCGGCCCGCCGCGTCGATGCCAATCTCGTGGACCGGCGGGATGTTCGGATGCTCGAGAAGCCCCAGCATGCGCGCCTCTTCGAAAAAGCGGGCAGTCGTCTCGTCGTCGGGTGGGCCGTCGCACTGTAAGAGCTTCATCGCCACGCGGCGCGTCAGGTCGTTCTGGACCACACGGCGCACTTCGCCTTGCCCACCCCGTGCGATCAGCCCCTGATCCTCGAAGTGAACTTCGTCACGCTGCGCTCCGTCTCGTCGGGGTCCGGCATCGTCGCGACGCATTCCGTACGATACCACTGCCGGCCGCGTTGCGCGCGATCGTCCAGCGGTCCACGCCCGAAGCGTGGGACTTGCACACTCCGCGTCGACTGTCTTACCATGGCGGTAAGATGTCTACTGGCTCAGTCGGCGCGACGAGGCTCACGACGAAGGGCCAGGTCGTCATTCCAAAAGCCGTACGTGATCGCATGGGATGGAAGCCAGGAGCTGCACTCGAAGTCGCGGTGTCGCCGGACGGCGAGCGCGTCGTATTCCGTCGCGCGCGGCGCGGGACAGCAAGTGCGTGGGTCGAAGGCGTCGCGGGAATCGTGACGCGCGGCGATCCTGTCGGCGATCTCGAGCGCGAGCATCGTCGGGAGATCGAACGCGATGCGCGTCATCGTACTTGACGCATGGGCGGCGCTCGCGTTGCTCAAGGGTGAGCGGCCTGCGATCGCGGTCATCGGGCACTACGTGAACCAGGCGGCCGCGGGGCGCGTGCGATTGGGGATGAGCATCGTCAACCTCGGGGAAGTTCTGTACCGACTGATCCATCTCGAGGGACTCGCGCTTGCACGCCGGCATGTCGCGCGCTTTCGGTCTGGACCCGTCGAGATCCTTCCTGCCCGGGACACCGTTGTGCTCGCCGCGGCGGAGCTGAAAGGCGAACACGCTCTTTCGTACGCAGACGCATTCGCGGTTGCGACGGCGCGCATCGAGCACGCTGTCCTCGTGACGGGCGATCCCGAGATTCTCGCGTTGCCCCGCGCGGTCGTGCGAACGAGGCGGGTCGTGCGGGAGTCGTGAGGATCGAGGCTCGACTGACGCAACGAAAGATCATGGACCGCCGGCAACTCCTTTCTTGCAATGTCGCGGCGTATTCACTCGCGCTCGTCCTTCCGACCGTCGCGCTGACTACACTTTCGTGCAGCGATCATCAGGAACGCCGTCGGCTCGTGGTGGCCCGCGCTCCGGTGATCGGTGCCGCAGTGGACGGAGGCGGCCACGATGGATGGTCCTTGCCAACCGACGCGTCCTCGCCGCGACCCGATGCGTCGTCCCCGTCGGCGATGCCCGTCCCGATGCAAGTCACGGAAGTCGACATCGGTTGTCCGCAACCGCTGCGAGTCTCGGTGGTTCACGAGGGTGCTGAACCATCGAGTCTCGTGCTGCACGAAGCGATGTTGCGTCGGGCGAGCGACGCGTACCCTGAACGCGAAGAACTCACCCGGGCCGCGGCGGTGGCTGCCGGCGCGACCGACAGCGACGATCCGGTCTGGGTGTACACACGGCCCGACGCCTCACCGTGTCAAGCCACGCCCGGAGCGTTCTTCATCGAACCGCGGGCACCGGGCGGACCGCCGTATCTCGAACTCGTGCGCGAGCTTCACGGATGTCCGGTGCCTCCCAACGAAACGGTGTACCTCGCGTTGCGCAGACACACGCGCAGTGATCATTGCCTGTTCCGCGCCGTCCGCGAACTGACCACGGCCGCGACGACCACCGCGGTGATCGGGCGAGTCCTCCCGCATCGGGCCTGTCGTGCGCCACGGTGCGAATTGTCGTCCCGCGTGCGTTCGGTGCCATTCGACAACGGGAGCGCGGCGCAGGACATCGAAGTCGTGTATCGCTTTCCTCGGCGAGGCGAAGCGCGCTGCGACACGCGCTACGACTACACACACGCGGTCGCGTGGGTTCCCGCAGCCGATGGGCCGGTCATCCGCGTCGATCGACTGGGCTCGCTCACGGGCGGCTTCTACGATTCGAGCGGAATGCGTGCCCTCGTCGCCGACCGTCTCGGTGTGGTCACGGTGTTCACCGCGCCGATCAACGCATCGCAGGGGGCCGAGCCCACGCAACGTATCGTTTGGTATCTCGCGCCGGAGGGTTCGAGTCGCGATGGGACACTCGAGCCGTCGTGCCACTGAGGCGCGGCGAGCCAACAGCCGCAACGCCACGTCGTCGTGCCGGTCGTCACAGACTCCCCCTTCCTTCGTCGCTCTCACGGAGCGACATGGGGTCATCAAAAGAACGTTCCGCCGGGAAAGTGGATCTCCAAGACGTACACGTGATCCGCTTCGAGCGTCCACCGGCCGGACGAAGGCGTCGATGTCACCGGCATGATCTCAGGCCCGAACACGAGCCCCGCGCCGTCGTGAACGTGAATGAAGTCCGGATCGCCGGTCGGGACTCCGTGCACGCCAGCGACGCGGAAGTCCGTGAACATCGGGCCGGTCCGAAACACGAAGAACGCGTCTCCATTCGGCCCCGACCACGCTTGAAGGTACCCCGGAGACGACCGAACGACACCGACCGGAAACGCGGTGTCGGGAGTGCTCATGTCCGCGGCCATCATGGCCGGTGACGTCCCCGGAACGATCCACTCCGCGACGCCGTTCCCTGGGTCTGGGATCGTGATCCCCGCGCCGCCATCCGCTGCAAGGGCGTCGCCGCCAGCGTCCGCGGCACTGCCATCGACTGGCACCGAGTCTGCAGACGCTACGTCGCCGGCATCGACACGCGCGCCGTTGCCACACGCAGCGAGACACATCGCCGCACACGTGATTCCGAGACCTGACCACTGGCGATGCTTCATTGTCTCGCGAGCGTGAACGCTGGAAGCGGCGCGCGTCAAGGTTGAGCGCCGACCCCCAGGCGAATCCGCGCGATCCAATGTCGAGTGTCGGCTCAGTGCACGAGCGTGACGACGTCGAGTGACTCCACCAGCACGTCGTTGGCAACCCCGGCCGTCGTGCACTCGTCGCCACCGACGAAGATCAATCGCTCACGCACGGGGTCGTACAATGTCGCCGACGAGAAGCGCCCGAGTGCCGACACGTCGATGTCGGCGAGAGACGTGACGTCGTCGGGAGCGTCCGTGCGGAAGAACCGCGTCGGATGAACGCAGCGGGTCGCAGTTCCGCCGCTCGACACGAGGAGAAAGCCGCAGACGCGGTCATCCCAGGCGAGCACTCGTGGCGTTCGCGGAAGCAAGCGCAGCGGCACGTCGAGACGCTGCCATGCTCCGAGCGGTTCGAGCGGAAGTGCGTAACTCAACGAGTCGTCGACGGTGCCTCCCGTGAGAACCATTCGGTGTGTCGTCGGGTCGTACGCCATCGTGCGCAACGTCACGGCAGGCGGCCCTTGCGTTGGCTCGAGAATGCGCTGCCATCGACCGGTCGCGAGGACCAACGCGAACGTGGCACTCGTTCGGCCCTCGATTCCTGCGCCGCCGGTCGCGATGATTCGTGCGCGCGGCGCATCGATCGCCGCGGCGACTTGTTGAACCGGTCCCGCGGGGTAGTCCTCGAGGCGCGAAACCGTCGCCTGATTGCCGTCGATGACGATCGCGAGCGTCTCCGCACTCGCACGCCCGATTTGAACTCCACCGATGACAATGGCCCGATGTCGCGGCGCGTCCCACACCGGCTGTGCGAAGAGCGGAATGGGCCCCGACTCGCCAGTGCGCGCCAGAACCTGAACGCGATGCGTTTCGAGATCGACGGCGTACATCTCCGTCGTTCGCGCGTGTCCGGCGACCATACCACCCAGCACGATGACTCGGTTCGTCGCGGGATCGTAGACCGCCACCGGTTCGGTGCGCCCGGGCGCTGCGATGTTCGTCACCGGGCCGGCGCGCGGAATCGCCTCCGCGCGGCAGCCGGTGAGCGGTGGTCGGTCGGTGGGAACATCGACGGGCCGGTCGTCCGGTTGTGCGACGTCGACACGCGGAGTCCGGGCCGTGTCGACACTCGCGTCCGATGGATCGACAACTGTGAGTTCAGTTCGAGCACCGCAAGACAATACGGCGATGCACGCCAGCACCGACGCGAACCGAGGGATCGACGACGCACGCACTAGCTTTCCAGCCTCCGTTGGGAGGCATAGCGCGAAAACGCGCCCCACCTGCTATCAATGGCACGCGATGCCCTCCGACACGCCGGCGCCGGGTGCGAACGACGTGGCCGACGTCGAGTACAAGTTCTACGACCGGTTTTTCTTCTCACGAAACGTCGAGCCGTACGCGACGCAGGAGCAGGCGTTTGCGCATGTGTTCGCGGGGCGCGACGTGATGGTCACCGTGCCCACGGGAACCGGGAAGACGATGGTCGGCAAGGCGGCCCTGTTCCGCGCCCTCGAGACCGGGCGCACGGCGATCTACACGAGCCCGCTGCGGGCGCTGACGGAAGAGAAGTTTCGAGAGTTCTGCGAGGACTTCGGTGAGGACAACGTGGGATTTGCAACGGGCGACTACCGGGTGCGGCCGAAAGCGCCGCTGCAAGTCGTCGTTGCGGAGATTCTCTGGAACCAAATCTACGGCAGCCACGCGTCGCGTCCCGCGGACGTCGTCGTGATGGACGAAGCGCACTATTTCAACGACCTCGAGCGCGGCTACGTGTGGGAGCAATCGATCATCTCGCTCGACGCGCGCACGCAACTCGTTCTCTTGTCCGCGACGGTGGGTGCGGTCGAGGGATTCTGCAACTGGGTTCACATCGTGCGCGGTGTGGAAATGGCCCTCGTCCAGTCGACCGAGCGCAAGGTTCCGCTGCACCATGAGTTTCGCGAAGAAACGCTCGTCGAGACGGTCAAGACGCTCGCGATCCAGGGCGACGTGCCGGCGATCGTGTTCGTCTTCGGTCGTGAAATGTGCTTCGAAACGGCGCGGATCCTGCGGACCTGCCGCCGCTTTCTCACCGACGCCGAGCGCGAGGAAGTCACGCGCCGCGCGAACGACGTGCTCATGGCGCGTGGCGCCGCCGCGGAACTGCGCCCGATGCTGCTGCACGGAATTGGCATTCACCACGCGGGGATTCTTCCCAGGTACAAGCGGCTGGTCGAGGAACTCACGAACGAACGGCTGCTGAAGGTCGTCGTGAGCACGGAGACGATTTCTGCCGGAATCAATCTGCCCGCGAAGTGCGTGGTGTTTCCGTCGCTGAAAAAGGTGATCCAGGCCAAGCCACGGATGCTCACGTCGGCCGAATATCACCAGATGGCGGGTCGCGCCGGACGTCCGCAGTTCGACACCGAGGGCTTCGCGATCACACTCGCTCCCGAGGAGATCACGCTCGAACTCAAGCGCGAGTTGCAAAAAGCGAAACAGAGTCGGTTCGAATTCGACCTGCAGAAACTCCGCAAGTCGCTCTACGGCCGCGCGCGAGCCGAGGCGCGATCGAACGGCGACGTGACGTGGGATCCCGACAATCACGCGGCGCTGGTTGCCGGCAGGCCCGCGGCGTTGACCAGTCGCACGCGGGTGACGGCGGACCAGGTTCTCGCGATCGGCCTGCCCACGGGCGATCCGCTTGGGAGCGGCGCCGATGCCGCACGGGCCGCGGAGCCGCCCAGCGTCTCTCCGGACATCTACAAGGTCATCGATCGCTTGCTGCTCGACGATCGCGGTCGTCAGGAGGCTCGCGACCGGGCGCGCTGGGTGACGGAGAATCTCCAAGCACTCGGCGTGGTCGACGAGGCCGGTCGGCACGTCAAGGGCGAGATCGTGGGAACGCTGCACGGGATGGACGGGCTCTTCGTGTTCTACGCGTTGCGGGACCGCGAGATGACCTACGAGTTCGTCCGCGAGATGGTGGAATACCTCGTCGAGCACGAGGCGATCCAGCGGGTGCTGCAGCGGGCCATCGATTCCGAGAAGCGCGAATGGTGCCGCACGAGGCTTCGCGAGCGTCGGCGCGACGAGCCGCAGGTCTCGATGGAAGACGTCGAGGCCGAGTACGACGAGAAGTTTCCGCGCGAACTGACTGAGATCGAAAAGCTTCACGGCGAATTCCTCGCGCTGCTTCCGCATCCGGAATTGAACGGTGGCAAGACCGCGAAGACGATCTGGCGCGACATCGAAGACGAACAGCTCAGCTTCGCGGACTACGTCGAGCGTCATGCGCTCGCACACGAGGAAGGCAGCCTGTTCACGTATCTCGCGCGGGTGATGAAAGCGGCGCGGATGCTGTCCGAGACGACCGGACTGCCGGAATTCGCCGAGGTCGAGGCGAGGGTGCGAAATGTGCTGGGCGTGGTCGACGAGCGCGTGACGCTCGATCGCGACTGACACGTCGACACGCGCTCTGGTACAAACGTTCGTGCGCAACGCCGTCGCGCTTGCCGTTCTTGCGTTCGTGTCGGCGTCGATCGTCGCCGCCGAAGTGTTGGTCACGCGCCTGCTCTCCGTGACGACCTGGTATGGGCTCGCGGCGGTCGTGCTCTCGCTCGCGATGTTGGGTCTCACGAGTGGCTCGATCCAAGCGATGCGCGCGAACGACGCTGGCGAGCCTCTCGCGCCGTGGATCTCGCGGCGCCTCGGACTCTTTTCTGCGGGCCTCCTGCTCGCAGCGCTCACGGTGTTGAACGTTCCGCTGACGTTTGCGCTGGATCTCACGTCGTTCGGCGCGACGCTGCTGGTCGCCGTGGCCGTGTCGGTCCCGATGATCTTCGGCGGCGCGGTGGTCGCACGGCTCATGGCCGAGAGCGCCGTGTCCGTGCCGACGCTCTACGCGGTGGACCTCGTCGCCGCCGCGGGCGGCGCGCTTCTCCCGCTCGTGCTCATCGGGCCGCTGTCGCCACAGTCCGCGCTCGTCCTCCTTGCCGCCGTCGCAGCGCTCGTCGCACTCGCGATCGCACCGGCCGGCGATCGTTGGGCGCGTGCGACTCTCGCGTTCGCGATGTTCGCGACGTTGTTCGTCTCGCGATCCCCAACCCACGGTCTCGAGTTGCACAGCTCCAAGGGTTCGGCCCGCGTGCCCGCCGCACAGCGAGTTTTCCAGGAGTGGAACGCGCTCGGCCAGGTCGAACTCGGTCCGTTCGCATCGCATCCCGTGCCGGCGCTGTGGTCTCCCTCGCCGCGCACACCCCACATCGCGTACGTCGCGGCGAACGCTCAGGTCGACGGCGAGGCCGCCACACCGGTGTATGCATTCGAAAACGTCGCGCAACTCAATGTCCTTCGCTTCGACGCGACGACGTCGGCGCACGCGCTCCGACCCAACGGTACGGCGTGTGTGATCGGCGTCGGCGGCGGGCGCGATCTCGAATCGGCCCTAATCTACGGCCACGATCGAGTCATCGGCGTCGAGATCAATCCGGGCATGATTCGCATGCTCCGGCGAGTCGCCGCGCAGTCGCCGATCTTGAACGACCCACGCGTTCAAGTCATCGAAGGCGACGGTCGCGCGGTGTATTCCGAGCTGCGCGAACAATGCCGCGTACTGCAGGCATCGCTGGTGGACACGTGGGCGGCGACCGGTGCGGGCGCGTTCGCGCACACCGAGTCCACGCTGTACACGCGCGAGGCGTGGGCGATCTTCCTGCGTCGCGTCGAGCCCGACGGGATCCTGACGTTCTCTCGCTGGTACGACCCAACGCGCGTGAGCGAGACCAGTCGTCTCGTCTCGCTGGCGATGGCGTCGCTCGTGGATCGTGGCGTTGCGCAACCGCGGCGACACATCGCACTCATCGCGGCGGCAAACGTTGCGACGATTCTCGTCAGTCCGGAACCGCTGAGCGACACCGACATCGAGCGCATCCGGGAACTCGAACTGCGCATGGAATTCCGCATTCTTGCGTCGCCCGAACGTCGTGCGGCCGATCCGCTGCTCGAGCGCCTGCTGCGTGCGCACTCGATCGACGCGCTCACGGAAGCGGGACGCGACTTCCATTTCGACACGACTCCGACGTCCGACGACCGACCCTTCTTCTTTCAACTGATGCCGGCGAGCGCGTGGTTGCATCCGATTGCGACGGTGCGCCGCGCGATGGGCAGTGGCGGCGTGGTCGTCGGCAACGCAACTGCGATGTTCGAGTTGCTCTCGACGTTCCTCGCGGCGTTGATCGTCGCGGGCTTCCTCCTTGGCCCAACATTGGCCCGCGCCGCGCGCGCCAAGAACCCGCCGCTGCCCGGCGTCGCGGCGACCGCGTACTTCGGCGCGCTGGGCATGGGGTTCATGCTCGTGGAGATCGCGCTCGTCCAGCGCATGCACGTCGTGCTCGGGCACCCGACGTACGCACTCATCGTCGTACTCGCCAGCCTTCTCGTTGCGACCGGCGTGGGGAGCGCGCTCTCGCCCCGCATACTGCGTTCGCGTCGAGCCGTGACGATCGCCGGGTTGGTCATCGCGCTGCTACTCGCGGCGCTGCCGTACGTGATCCGCCCGCTCGCGCACGCGACGCTGCACCGCGGTCTCGGGGCGCGCGTGGTGTGGACATTCGCGCTGTCGGCTCTGGTAGGTCTCCATCTTGGCATGATGTTTCCGGCCGGCGTTCGCTACGTTTCGCGCACTCGTGGTGCGCCGGTTGCACTTGCGGTCAACGGCGCGACAAGTGTCCTGGGCGGCACGCTCGCGATCATCGTGTCCGTGTGGTTCGGAATCCCCGCGAGTTTCACCCTCGCCGCTGCGATCTATGCCTTCGCCGCGCTTGTCGGCCCGATGCGCTGGCGCCCCCTGGACGACCGCTAACGCCGATGGCGGGTCGCATTCGGGTCCGTGCTACGATGCCACGGACATGACGCGTCTCCGTTTCGCTTGCTTGGTTCTCGTCGCCGTGTGTTCGATCGGCTGTGCGGCAGTAGTTTCCTACCCGGATGTGCGGGGCGACGCGCTCGGCCCAGCGGATGCACGTGCGGACGTCGTGGCGATACCGGACGTTCCCGTGCTCCCGGACGTGGTGGACATTCCGGTTCTGCCGGACGTTCAGGGATCCAACTTGCCGAATGGCTCGCCGTGCGGTGCGGACGCACAGTGCACTTCGGGGATTTGCATTCGATCGCCGCGCCTGAGCGGAACGTGCGGCGTGGCATGCACTCGCGAAGTCGATTGCCTCGTGATGGGCAGCGGCGTCCACTGTGCGCTCGACCGACCGGCATCCGGGCCGCGTTGGGTCTGCTCCACCGTCGAAGGATCGTCGGCGCTCGCGGGTCAAGATTGCACGTCGGACTTCGAGTGCTTCAGCAACGCGTGCGACGGCATCGCGTGTCACGGCCCGTGCATGGCCGACAGTGAGTGCTCGCCGACGTTTCGTTGCGGCGCCTGGGCCGTCGCCGGCGGCAGTGTTCAAGCTTGCCGATTCACGCCGATCACGGGAGTCAGCGTCGAAGACTTCCAGCTGTTCGACGGAACGTCCGTCGTCGATCGGGGCGTATCCGACCGGTTGATCATCGTGCCGCCCGATGTCGTATCGCTGACATACATCGTCCAGGACATGGTCGGGCAGGAACTGTGGGCGGCCATTCCCCGTCTCGAGGCGCCGGACGGAACGCTGCTCATCGACGGCACACGGTGGAACGGAATCACCGAGCAGCCGACGCGCGAGATCATCTACGAACATCAGGTGAACGCCGCGTACGCGCCCACCAACAACACACTGCGCCTCGCGCCGGGCTTCTACCGCGCGAGCTTTTCCCTCGTAAACGACCGCACGGCGATGACGTCCGTGAACATGCGTCGCATGCGCGTCGTCTTGCGCATCAAGCGAGCCCCGGGCGGCGTCGTGACGAGCGGAACACTTCATCTGCGAGTCTTCCTCGTCGGCACGCTTGCAGGCGGGCTGACCGCCGCGACCGCACGCTCGAATGCTCGACTGCAAGCGGCCGTCGCGACGATGACCATGATGTATGCTGGCGCAGGGATCCGGCTCGTCGTCGACAACTACGCTGACATCGGCGGCGCGGATGGCACGACGTACGGCACGATCGACAGTCGCGTCGAACTCGAGCAGTTGTTCACCCGAAGCTCGACGACGACGGGCGACGTCATCAATATCTTCATGATTCGGGGGATCTCGATGGCGGCCGGTCTCGGTGGCGCCATCGGCGTTGCCGGCGACATCGGTGGGCCGCCCGGCGTTCAGGGCACGACTCACTCGGGCGTCGTCGTGAGTTGGGAGACGACGTTTGGCGGTGGTCGCGATCTACTCCCGCAGACGATGGCGCACGAGTGCGGGCACTTCTTGGGATTGTGGCACCTGGTCGAACGCGTGCCCGGCTGCACGTCCCCGGGCCAGATGGACTGCGCACCGTTCGGCGGCATCGACGCCATCACGGACACGCCGAACACCATGGGGGCGTCGCAGCCGTATCTCATGAACTGGTTCACGGACGGGACGAACAACCGCGTGTCGCCGGGGCAAGCGCAGGTCCTGCGGTACAACCCGGTCGTCGGTCAGTAGCGGGCAAACCGCGACCGCGCGGCGCTATCGTGCGGTGCGCGGCGCGAGCGCGCGCTGGAGCGTCGCGCGCACGGTGGGGTCGGTCTCGGTTCGCAGTGCGGCATCGAGCGCAGCACGAGCCGCGGCCGAAGTTGATTGCGACAGCGACCACGCCGCGCCGTCGCGCACGTCGACCCGAGCGTCCCGGAGGTAGCGTGAAACCTCGGGCACGTCGTCGAAGCCTTCCACCATCGCGTCGAGCGCGGCGCGCAGAAGGAAAAGCCCCTGATTCGGCGCGGCCGCGAACGCACGGAGAAACGCGTGAATCGGCACGGACGTGTTGAACGCGCGCAACGCGTGCACCGCGCGAGCGCGCACATGGTGCAATGCGGACGGATCGTTGGCGATGTCCATCAGCAACGTCGCGCCCGGTGTGCCCCACGCGCGAACCGCGGCAACCGTGGGCGCCGTCTCGAAACCCGACAGCTCGCGCACGACGACATCGCGCGTCGGCGGGTCGGCGCGCAGCGCAGGCGAGGCGAGCAGCAGGGAGGTTCCGACGACGAGCGAATGGATGAACGTTCGAGCGCGAAGCATGAGGGATCGCAAGACTACCAGCCCGCGTGCGCGTTGGCCAACGGGTACGGCTCGCTCTGTGCGCGGTGCATCGTTCGCGATACGCTCGGCGTCCCCTCGCTCACGGAGTTTCGATGCGCCCTCGTTTGCACTCGCTCGGTTTCTTGATTGCTGCGCTCTCGGTTGCGTGCGGTCCCACGCTGATCTCGCACGCCAACCGCGGAGGCGACCGCGCCGCGCGCCCGGCCGGATGTGAGATCGAAGTTCACGACACCGACATGCCCACGCGGCGAACGGGATCGCTCGGCGAGGTTCGCATGCGATGTCACGGTGAGCACGCGCGGGACGTGCAGGGGTGTCGTCGCGGGCTGATGGATCAAGCGTGTGCGATGGGCGCCACGGTGATCTGGCAGGTCGAGTCGAGCGAGATCGAGGACGGCGTCCAGCTGCGAGCCGTCGCTGGAGTGTACCGGTAGCCATGGATGCCAAACGCATCGGCATGCTCGTCGGCCGCGAACGCTCGTTTCCGAACGCACTGATCTCGGAGATTCATCGCCGCGATTCGAACGCGTCCGCCGAGTTCGCGAACGTGGACATCACCCGCATCGACCAGGCGATGCCGTACTCGGTCGTGCTCGACCGCATCTCGCACGAAGTCACGTGCTACCAGCCGTACTTGAAATTTGCGGCCATCCGCGGTGCGTGGGTGGTCAATGATCCGTTCTGGCGCATCGCCGACGACAAGTTCTTCAACACGGCGCTGTGCGCGAAGCTCGGCGTGGCCGTGCCGCGGACGGCGTTGCTCCCGTCGAAGTCCTACGGACCGGACACGTCCGCCGAGACGCTGCACAACCTCGCGCACCCGCTGTCGTGGCAGGCGATGGCCGATTCCCTCGGCTTCCCGATGTACATCAAGCCGCACTGGGGCGGCGGCTGGCGCGACGTGTACCGCGTCGAGTCGCCCGAGGAACTGATGCGAGTGTACGACAAGACCGGCACGCTCACGATGATCGCGCAGCAAGCGATTCACTGGACACAGTACGTGCGGTGCATCGTGATCGGTCGGGAGAACGTGCGCCCGGCGCTGTGGGATCCGCGGCTGTCACACTTCGATCGGTACGCGAAGGCTGCCGAGCAGATGGAGCCGCTCTCGCCGTCGCTCGAAGCTCGAGTGATCGATCAGGCGCGCGCGATCTGCCGCGGACTTGCGTACGACATGAACACGGTCGAGTTCGCGATCGCCGATGGCGTTCCGTACGCGATCGACATGATGAACTCGGCGCCGGACTTCGACATCACGTCCCTCGGCGAGGAACACTTTCAGTGGACCGTCTCGCAGATGGCGTCGCTGCTCGTCGAACTCGCGCACACCGCGCGTCCCGAGCGCGAAGTCTGGGGGCGGTGACTCCTACTCATCCGCGAATCAAAGATCGCGACCACCTGTCGTCGGCCACTCAATGTGCACGAGGTCTGCTGGGTTCCCGGCGATCAGGTTCGGCATCGTCCGCGGCGTGCGCTTGCCGCGCCGCTTCGGGCGCGCGTCGTGTCGAGCGATGAACAGCACGACGTCGCCGCGCGTGACTTCGACGCGTTCACCCGTCTTCGCAACGTGATCGAGCACGCAGCATCACGAACTGCGCCAGACTTCCCACTGCTGGGCCGTGTGCGAGCGTTCGGCTGAAGTGTGCAAGCGCTTCGCGCGCGTCACCGGAGCGCAGTCGACGCTGCGTGGACGGACCGATCGCGCAGTCCGCGAGACCACGCATCGACAAACGCTCGCGCGCCGTCGTCCGTCCCGAGGGAACCCGTGGTCGTCACGCCAACGGAGATTCCAGCGGGACACGGGACGATCGACAGGCCGACTCCGTCGCACCCCGCACTGGCGAATCCCGGGAGTGCGGATGGAAACAGCGGCAACGCTGGGGCTTCGCCCGGCGGAAAGCGCATCCAGGACACGTAGCCGTACCCGCCGACGACCAGGGCGGGGCGTACCCACCGGTCGACTGTCGCGTAGCGACGGAGCATCGGAGCGAGCATGCGGTCGGGAACGGGAAGCTCGAGCAGTGCGCGCAGCGTACGCACGAGCAGTCCGCGACCGGCGGACTCGCGCGCGATGAATCTCGAGAGGCGTCCCGCGAGTTCGTCTTCGGTTTCGATCTCACCTGCTCGCCGGCGGAGCGAGAGCAGACCGTACACGGCGCGACGGCGCCAGCGTTCCGAGTCGCTCGGCGCGCCCGGCACCATCGGAACGTGGAACGGTACCGTGCACGGCGCGTACGGGTACGGTCCGAAGAACTCTTCGAGCGTTCGCCCGTAGGCGTGCACCACGCGCGCGAAGCGTGGCGCAGCCCCTGCGACGATCGCGCCCGCAAATCCGACTCCCGGCTCCGCGACGGCCGAACGCGATCGAGTCGTGGTCGCGCTTGCCGGTCCGCGCGCCTCTCTTGCCGATCGACCCCACGACGCGCCGTGACGTTCGATTCGCATGCGACGGTCGACCAGAAGCAGGCTCGTGATCCGCGCGTGAACGAATCCGTCCGCCGCCACGTGGCAGGTCGACGTCACCTCGTTCTCGCCAGCCGTGCCGACCCCAAGCCACGGCCCGCCACCCCGGGTCCAGGCCGATCGGTGTAGCGACCTCGCGAGGGCCACGGGCGCCACCGACACTGCGACGGCTGCCGGCGTGGGCGCGGAATCCCGTGCATCGATCCATTGCAGCCCGCGGGGGGGGGGCGCGCGGTCGGTCATCGCCGCGGCGATCACGCGCACGAGTCCTTCGTCGTCGATGCCCGCGCGATCGCGCTCGAGACGCCAACGATCGCCCACTCGGGCGGCCACGAACGTCCCGCGCGGAAGGATGAACGCGACCGGGACACCCTCGGGGCCGTTCCGGTCGCCGTCGATGCTGGACATCTCGAGCCATCCGCGTTGGACGGCGACCGCGCGCAGCAACGGTTGATCGCGCGACGTTCCGTCCAGTTCTCGCAACGCGTGGGCCGCTGCGCACCCACGGGCGACTGCGAGCGGCGCGAGGTTCTCCACCGTTTCGTCGCGCCGTTCGGTCGCATGCGCCATGAAAGTGTCGGCACCCGAGTCCGCGTTGGCCTGCAAGGCCCGGTAGAACGCCGCGACTGCGCGCTCGGCGGAGAACTCCCGGCCCGACCCACGCTCGCTCGCGGCCAGCCACGCGGCGAACACGCGCCATCCCACCGACCGAGGGTCGTCGAGTTCGGCGATCAGTTCCCGGATCTCCGCGAGCGACTCGCCGATCAATCGTCGCCCCGCCGTTGCGTGGCCGCGCGCACTCGCTCCTCCGCTTCGGAGATCGGCGACGGCACGTGAATCATCTGCCGCGCGATCTCGAGCATCGGGTATCCGGCGGCGCGTTCGTCCTGAAATCGCTGCGCGAACTGTCCCGATCGGATCTCCTCGCGGATCACACGGAATCGTTCCGAGAGTGCCTCGCGGTCGATCTCCATGGTTCGCGCGAGGCCACCGAACAGTGCGGTGGGGCCGTGGCTCTCGGATGCCTTGAAGAACCCGCGCTCGCGAAAGGCCTGAAACACAGACTCCATCTCGCCCGACATGTACATCTCGAGCACCAGCGCTTCGGCGGGCACGCCGGCCTCCACGCCCAACTCGAACGCCGTCATCATCGATGCACCGAGGATCGCGCCGACGCTCTGCTCGATGAACAGATCGATCGTCGCCTCCGTCGTCGCGCTCATCTCCAGCGCGCCCGCCCGAAGCGCGCCGATGCCTGCAGCGAGTCCCAGCATTCGGTTCGTCGCCGTGCCCGACGCGTCGTGTTCGACTCCCACGTACGCCCAGAATCCGTGGCCGCTCGTGTAGCGCGCGCGCGCGGCTTCGCCGCCCATCCGTGGCGCGACGAGCAACACGTCGACGCCCGCGGGCGGTGTCACGAGACGGTACGCGAGGCAATACCCCGACGCGAATGCCACGGCGGCTCGCGGTCGAAGCCCCGGCGAGACGTCGCGTGGGAACACGTCGGGCATCACCTCGTCGGGCAAGAGCGCGTACACGACGTCGTCCTCGGCGGCCGTTCGCACGGACACGACGTCGAAGCCATCGGCCCGCGCTTGCGTTGCGTACGCGTCGTCGACGTTGCCCACGCGGACGCGCGCACCGGAGTCGCGGAGATTGAGCGCCGCCGTTCGACCCAGGTTTCCGTAGCCGATCACGGAAACCCTTTCGCCGGAGAGCGGCCGCTCCGGAGCGTCCCGTGCCGTGAAGATTCGTACCGCCACGACGCGGGAGCCTACCAGCACGGCATCGACACCGAGTCGGATTTTCACGTCACGAAGACGCAAGCCGCCTACGATCGCACTTGCCGGCCGCGCACACTTCGGGCACTGCCGAGACGGCACTGCACATGTTCGAAGCGTGGGGCCACATCATCCATCGTCGTCGTCGGCTCGTGCTGGCGATCAGCGGCGCGGTCCTCGTCGCGTCGGTCGTCGTACTTTTCACGGGCGGTCGTATCACGGTCCCGGTCGTCCACGGCACCGAGTCCGAGCGTGGAGTCGCGTGGATGCGCGACGACATGCGAGAACCGCCCGGCGCGCGGCTCACCGTCGTATTCTCGCACCGAACGCTCGAGGTCGACGCGCCAGAGTTTCGTGACGCGGTCGAGCGCATCACGAATCGCTTGCGGCGCGACCCCCACGTGGCGTTCGTGCGAACGCCGTTCGAACTTCCTGCGCTGATGGCCGGTGCGTTCGTGTCACCCGACCGGCACCACGTTGTCGTGATGGCCACCGTGCGGCACGACCTCGGCACCGCACGGGCATACTACGACTCGCTGCGCCGGTCGCTCGACGGCGGGACGCTCGAGGTGCATGTCAGCGGTCCGCTGCAGTTCATGCACGATCTCGACCGGTCGCTTGCGCGGGATCTGCAGCGCGGTGAGTTCATCTCGATTCCGCTTGCGCTGATCGTCTTGTTGCTAGTGTTCGGATCGCTCGTCGCCGCGGCGGTGCCGGTCGGTGTGGGCGGACTTGCGGTCGCCGGAGCCGTCGCGGGCGTGCTGCTGCTCTCCCGCGGTATCGACGTGACGCAGTACTGTCTGAACGTCGTCACACTCGTCGGTACGAGCGTCGCGATCGACTACTCGCTGTTCATGGTCAGTCGGTTCCGCGACGAACTCGCCGATGGGCGCGACGTGGAAACGGCCGTCGCGCGTACGATGGCGACGGCGGGTCGCGCGGTTCTCTTTTCCGGGCTCGCGGTCGGCATCGGGCTGGCGGGGTTGCTGTTCTACCGCGGCACGCACTTGCAGGCGCTCGGTCTCGCCGGAACTCTGGTCGTGACGCTCGCCGTGATCTACGCGATGACGTTCGTCCCGGCGCTTCTGTCTGCGTTGGGACCGCGCATCGACGCACTGCGCGTGCGTCGTGCGTCGGTGCGCGCCGACGGTGGGCTGTGGCGCCGCGTGGCCACCGCGGTCATGAGGCGACCGTTGCTCGTGCTCTTGCCTTCGCTCGCATTCACGATCGTACTTGCAGTTCCCTTCGTCCGGTTGCGCATGGTCATGGCGAGCGCCGACATGCTGCCGCGCGCGGCCGAGTCTCGCCGCGCCAACGACCTGCTGCGCGAGCACTTTCCGCGTCTCGCCGCCAACCGCGTCGTGGCCCTCGCGCGTTTTCCGGGCTCGCCGTTGACCCCGGACCACGTTCGCGAGTCGTTCGGCTACTCGCGTCGACTCGCGAGCCTTCCGGGCGTGGAGCGAGTCGACAGCCCCGTCGATCTCGACGACAGCCTGGACGCAGAGGGGTACGCGCAGCTTCACGCATTGCCCGCGGACGCTCGCCCGCCTGGGATGGACGACGTGATGCGCGAGCTGGCGGGTTCACACACCGTGCTGTTCGCCGTGTCGACGTCGCATGCGAACGGCACGGACGCGGTGCGAGCGCTCGTCGATCGCGTGCGCGCCGTGCCGGGCCCACGCGGTGCGGAGATCGCCGTGACCGGCGTGGCGGCGATCGATCTGGACAACCTTCGAACATTTCGCCGTCTGACGCCCTACGCGATCGGCTTCATTCTCTGTGCGACGCTCGTGATCCTGTTCGCGCTCTTGCGGTCGGTGTTGCTGCCGCTCAAGGCCGTGGCGATGAACTTTCTGTCCATCGGCGCCTCGTTCGGCGCGCTGGTGTGGGTGTTCCAAGACGGTCATCTCGCGCACTGGCTGCGCTTCGAGCCCGGACCCATCGAGCCGACGCTGCCCGTCGTCCTGTTCTGTGCCGTGTTCGGCCTGTCGATGGACTACGAAGTGCTGATGCTCTCGCGGATGAAAGAGGAATTCGACCGCACCGGCGACAACACCCAGGCGGTCGCCGATGGCCTCGAACGCACCGGCAGGCTGATCACGAGTGCCGCGGCGATCATGGTGGCCGTCTTCGTCGCGTTCGCCATGGCCGACGTCGTGTTTCTGAAAGCGATGGGCATCGGCATGGCCATCGCGGTCACGCTCGACGCGACGATCGTACGCGTGCTCATCGTGCCTGCTACGATGCGCCTGCTCGGCCGCTGGAACTGGTGGGCGCCAGGCCGAGCGCGTTGATCTCGTCGGCCCGCCGCGCGTGCAAGTCGCGGCGCGGCCGTGGCGCAGGTTCTCGCTGCGATGCTCGCGATCGAGGGCGGGACGAACAAAGTGTGAGCCGCGCCCTTGCGCTCAGGGATAATCCTACGTGCCAGGGGAGATTATCCGGATAAACTTACCTTGCTGTGACGGTTATCCAACGGCTCCTCGACGTGCCCAAACTTGGCGGACGCTCCGTGTTCCTCTGGGGCCCGCGCAAGACGGACTGCGAAAGTGCGAGCGATCGGTAGGCTCCGGCCGAGAAGCCGATGACGGCGACGTCGCGGTCCCGAGCGCGTCGAGCGTCGTTTCGAGTTGCGGCGTCAGGGTCGTGAGGTCGCGATCGTCGGTGGCGCTGCCGTCGTAGCCGGGCGCCGAAACGTTCAGGACGCGGTGGTCGGCAGACAGGGCCTGAGCGAGAGGCGTGAACGCAGACGCGGGCGATGGGGAACCGCCGAGGAGCAACACGGCGCGACCGGCGCCTTCGCGGCGCGTAAACCTGCTCGGCGGCGCTACCTGCAGATGCAACCGCCGCCGCCCACGCACGTGCAGAAATAGCCGGGGCAGCACGTCGCGGCGCCCCCGCTCGCGCCGCACGGGCTGCCGGGCGAGCCCGTGCCGGGAGGGCATAGACAGCGGCGTAGGGTCGGGTCGCAGTGCGTGGTGCAGCAACGCGAACTCACGGTGCAGTCGCCACCGTATGCGGTGCAGGCGCAGGGTGTGCAAACGCCGCCGCAACCGTTGGGCGAACACGGTCCACCGGCGCACGACGGCGTGCAAGTTGCGCTCATGCGGCACGCGCCGGCGGCGTCGCAGAAGAAGCCTGTCGGGCACGTTCCGCAGCTTCCGCCGCACCCGTCGTCCCCACACGTTCGGCCGGCGCACGCCGGCGCGCAAGCGCAGACGCCGCCAATGCACGCGATTCGCGGACCGGCGGCGACGCAGTCGGACGTGGACGCGCACCGGCCTCCGAGAGCACTTCGACCGCAGCCGACAACCGTGCAGAGGTCCGTACAGCAGTCGCCGCCCGCGACGCACGCAGCGTACGGGCTCGCACATGCGCAGCGCCCGCCCTGGCAGGTGCCCGAGCAACAGGCGCTGTCCGCGGTGCAACTCGTACCCTCGGCGCTGCAGGGTGGCCGGCACACGCCGGCGACGCATCGAAGTCCCGCGCAGCACCCTGTGTCGCTGTCGCAGCGTCGGGCCTGAGGGGCGCAGACGCACTCGCCGCGGAAACAGCTGTGCGACACGCAGCGCGCGGCGTCGTCGTAGGGGGGGGACAAATTGCGCAGGCACGGTCCGCCGAGTGGGATCGTGCCGGTCGGTACGCAGGCATGTGTCGTCGGGTGCCAACGTCCGGAGCAGCAGTGCCGAACGTCCGTCGCCGCGCCAACTTCGACGCACGTGCCGCACGTTCCATCCCGCCGGCAGGCGCCTGACGCGCACGACAAGTCCGCGCCAGGGTACTGGCACGGGCTGCCGTCGGGCCGCGCGGCACAGCGTCCGAGCGTGCAGACGCCCGTACCACACTCCGCACCGACACCGCACGCGGCGCCGGTGTCGAGCCCCCATCCGCATACGCCTCGGTAGCACCCGCCCGTTTCGCCCCTTCGGCTTCCAGAAGAGCACTGTCGAGATTCCGTGCATGACCCACCGTCGGAGATCGTTCCGCAAGTCAGCACTGCAATTAGCAGGGAACCGGCGGAAGCGGCCGAAACCGTCAGCGCCGAGTAGTTCCGTGGCGTTGCGTCAGGCGCAGCAGCAGTCGCGTGCCATCGGGCATTCG